>OBLU010002799.1_pt1 | contig 15909 bp, 17 predicted proteins | sample 1518681 | NCBI WGS metagenome assembly OBLU01 (sample SAMEA3539304, study PRJEB22396) | soil metagenome | biome: tundra; feature: field; material: soil | place: USA | collected 2010-05 | depth 0.15 m
TCAAAAGCTGAAAGGCGATGGAGGACTCAGGGACTCAGGGACCACTTCACAAAAAGCAGAAAGGACCAGATCAAAAGCTGCCCAGTGAAGTAGCTCGGTGAAGTAGCCAATACAGACTTCACGGGCCAAGGAAGGCAGAAATCGCCAATCGGTCAATGAAAGTGGTCGCCGCCAATGCCTTTAGCCCGTCACTCTGGCGGGGTGTCCAGGTCGTGCAGGAACAAGAATGAGATGAGCCGGAAGGCCAAGTAGCTAACGATCACCGCGAGCACGACTTGGTAGATGTTGAATTTCCCTGAAGTCAGTTTCTGAGGCAGGGGGCTCAGCCATCGACGCCACCAACGCCTGCGGCGGTGCCTCGGCCGATGCGCGTGTTGGTCGTTCGACATGAGGTCACGCATCAGATGTCAGAATTCAACGGTCATGCGCTCGCAAGGAAGCGAGGTTTGATCGCAGACACACTCCGTGCCGGTCAATTCGCAGGCCATCTTTTGTTTGGCCTGAAATCTACAATTTTCCGAAGGCTCTCAATCAAAGTTTAATAAACTGCGCGAGCCGGTCTTTCCCGCTTTTCATGGCGCGGGAGCCGAATGAATGACCGATCCGTTATCTCACTATGTCCTTTGAGACCGGTGTCGCTGCCCGGCGCAGGGCTGGGCACCGACCACGCCGATGGCACCGGTTCCTGCCCGGATCATGGGTAGAGGCCGGGACGGTTGAACTGGCAACTGCTTAGCGTGGTCAAGGTGTGCCCCTGCGGCCGAGCGATTCCAGAGGTTCCGCCATCGCCCATGGCTAAGCCCACCGCGAAGCTCAGAACAGCGGCTAAACAGGTTCGCCTGTTTGAATGTGGACCCAGAACCCGGAGCGGCCTGGAGATTAGAACGTGCAGCAGGCGTTGTGTGAACTGCAATGGCGTCCCCGGCACCGAGGGAATGCCCGACTTGGTCGAATTGGAAGGTGGCCGAGCCGGAGAAGGGGAAGATGAAAAAGAGTTCATCCCCCGCCGCACGACCATTTGGCTCCTGACTTTGCCTCTCCTCAGGGAGAACAAGATGGTCTTGAGGTTGCATTAGGTCAAAGGCACAGTCTGGCTCCAAGTCAGAGGCAAAGGGAATGCGCAGAGGGGCCAGGGGGCTTGTGAAAACTGCTTAACAGTGCGGGAGATGTGCGGATCTGAACCCAAGAGCCGACATAACCTGGCAGCGCAATCTCTGAACACAAGATTTTTGCTGGCGTTGCCCTTAGGGCTGCCGGATAGCCGTTCGGTGCGGCACTGCAGAGCCCCTGCCAGTCCCGCGCGCAAGCGGATAGTTTTCCTTCGGCTATTCCAATAGTCCCCATTCAAATCTCCAAAATCACTCAACTGAATCCATGATAAAAGGAAGTGGCATGTTTTGCAAGCTGTTTTTTTGGCAGAATATGAATTACTTCATGAGTAGTGAAGCGTTCATGCAGCCTTGTCCACTGGCTTTCCAGCTCCATTGCTGGGCCCATCCGCTGCTTTGGCTGAGTCTGGTGCTGCGCATGCCAAGACCCTGTTGAGGTCTTGCAGTACGGCTGCTGCTTCTTGGAAGGCTTTGAGCGCCGCTTTGGGCGAGCTCAGGTCGGTTCCTTTTTCCGTCGTTATGCTCCTGTTTTCTCCTTCCTTTGAGTCCGCATAGTAGCTGGCGATCGTCGCTGCCAGCAACAGCGCAGCCATCGCCCCGCCCCCGAGGATTATCCCCTTGAGGGCTTTCTTTCCGCTTGTCTTTTTCGCCGGTTGCAGTTCTTGCCCGCATCTGGTTGCAGAATTGGTCTTCGGCTGATCCTTCGGCTCCGCACGTGCAGTTTCTTCTGCTGGCCGGTTTTGTTTTCTTGGCTTCTGCCTTTGCTTCGGTCTCCGGTTGGCTCAGGCAAGCTCAGGTCCTCACCGCACTTCGTGCAGAACTTCCAGGCGCAATCGATCGCGACCCCGCACTTTGGGACATTTTCCTCTTTGGCCCATGTTTATTCTTTCCCTCTAACCCTTCTGTCAGCGGAATGAAAGAGGGGTAGAGTTGGCGGTTTGAAAGTCCGTTTTCTTAGGCGGCGTTTTCTTCCGGCACTTCGATGGGCCGACGGCGGCGCAGTTGGCGCTGGCGGGGACGGTGCCGAGCGGGGTAGTGCGGCAGGGGGCGACGAATGTGGTACTGGGGGGCGAGTTCGTGGCCCGCCTCGATGGCGGTCCAGCCTTTCTGTGCGGAACGGGGTCGGGAGCGTCAAATGGCTCCGTAGCGTTTTCGCGCGTTTCACCGCAAAGCGGCACCGTCGGCGCCAGGCCGGCGGTGATGCTTTGAGGTGGGACGTGAGGCGGGCAGCGAACCGGACGATTGCAGCTCCGCGCGGCGCGGGAGCGTCAAATGGCTCCGCACCGTTTCCGCGCGTTTCACCGCAGAGCGGCACTGTCGGCAGGGCCGGCGGTGGTGCTTTGAGGTGGAGGAGTGCTGGGGGACCGCGCGCGGCGCAAGCCGCGCCGCGCGCCAGACGCGCCAGGACACGCCGCGCGCGCTGGGTGATGGTGGACATCCGTGCAAGCAAAAGCCGCGCGGCACCCGCCGCGCGGCCTTGTGATCCTGCCCGCGCCTACCCGCGCGGATTGACAATGGCGAACCCCGCTGCGCCGCCCATTGCCGACGGATGCACCACGCCCACGCTTGGCGCGCAATCCAGACTCTTGCCAGACTCTAGCGTCACGGAGACGGTAGGCGCCAGACGGATGCCCCGCGCCAGCTTGCCAGAGGCGCGCCGGATGCCCGTTGCATCGGCACGCGACGAACGCCCCCGCCCCCGCTTGTCAACCAACCCGAACACCCGCCGCAAATCCCCGAACTTATCCGAGTGAATACCCGCCAACACTTGCCCGAACGCTGCCAGATTCGCCGCCACAAGCCGCGCCGCGCGCCCGCGCCAGACTTGCGCGCCGTCCAACGCCCTGAGCAAGTCGCGAACGACCGCCCGCCGCGCCAACCGCGCGCGCTGACCATCCGTCGCGAACGCATCCCGCCAACCGCCCATTGACCCGAACGCTTGCAAGTCGCGCGCGGCTTGCCCCGCGTCAATCGCATAGGCGCGCGCCATCCCGCGCGTGTAGTCCACGGACGGAAACAGATTGACCGCCCGCGCCCGCGCCGCTTGCAGAGACTCAAAGAAGCCGCTCGCCTTGCAAGACCCGGTGAATTTGGCAACCGAGGCGAACCCGGCGCCCGCACAAGCATCCACTAGCGACGCGCCGAACAGGACCGCGCCGACGACGCGACAGCGCCGCCGGGCTGCCGCGCGTTCGGCTGACGTAGTTCATTAGCTCGTCGAGCAGGCGGAGACAGGGCTTGTCTTTGGGGAAAAGCTGGCGGATGACCTCGCCGCCGGGGGCGGTCTTGGTTTTCTCATGCTCGGCCATCATCGGCAATGATGACGGGCGGCAGCGGCGGCGGCAGCGCCGGGGGCTGGCTGATGATCGGCGGAGCCGTGGCGCAATGCCGTCCTCGGCAAAGGCGGAAGAAAAGAAACCACACGAGCAGGAATGGCCAGAGCCGCACCGTCGCCAAGCAGAGGTAACAGAGGGCGTAACCCCGAATGCTTCCAGTGAGGAATCGGAAAAAGGGCGAATGATTTTGGTCGTGGTGCATCGTCGTTCCTTTCCTTTAGGAGGTGGCGGCCTGCGCCGCCGCTTCGTCGGCCTGCCACGGACATCGGCAATGGGTGCGATTCGGGCGGCGGAGAGTAGTTCGGTCGGTGACGAAGTAAGCCTCTCAAGCTCGCTTGACGGTCAATCCAGAAGTGGTGGAAGCGACCGCCTGCCGCTGGAATCACCGCCCTTGTTAGCGTGTTAACGCGGGAGAACCATGTCGCTGCACATGTTTCATGACCCTTGAAGAGACATTTGTTCGCATTTTGTTAACAGCACAAGTCGCTGATGGTGAGGGACTAAACGACTGAAGGTGGGCGGGCTGTTCGCACCGAAGGTGCATCCGGTGTGCGGGGGGTTCGGGGGGAGCCAGCAGGTCCCCCCCGCTGCCGCATGGGGGCGAGATTGCCGGTTTGGGGGTTGGCGGTTACCTTCTGCATCGAGGCAAGAGTGACGAGGGGCGCTGGATTCAAGCATCGTGGAGGGACCAAGGGAGAGAACTGCGCTCTTCGATGCGTGCGTAGGTTTTAGGCGGTGCGGAACACCAGAGGCAGGACCCGCGCGGATCCCGGACTCTGGTCGTGGATGGCTGAGAGCCTGGGGGGCACGGGTTCGCCAGAAGCATCGAGGGGAGTTACCCGCGCCCGCAGTCCTCCTCGACGTAATCCAGCCAGCGGCGGATCACCTCCAACTTCAGGCAGAAGTGATTTCGTCGGTCAGGTTCAGCCGTGCCGCTGCCATGGTGGTAATCGTAAAGCTCGTCTTGCCAGAGGCGGGCAAGGACGGCTTCAAGGGCGTCGATCAATGCGTCTGGCACTTCGGGTCGTTTGATTGATTTCTTATGCATGGCTGGCCTCCACAGGCTGCGCCTCGTCGGCGGTGACGCTGGTCTGTTCGGGGGCGGTTTTGCCGCGAACATAATCAGCGGCACGTTGTGCGGCGGAGGCGGCCCGAACCAGCACACGGCTATCCTGGCGGAACACGCGCGCCCAGCCCTCGATGTAGCTGGCCTGCTGCGCATGGGTATCTGGGTTCTCGATGCCCGCGAAACCACACAGGAAGGCGGCGCCAAACTCAGCAACAAGCTCCTCGAAGGAATACTTCTCGACGCGGTCGCCTTCGGTCTCGGCGAAACGGTTCAAGCGGCGTGGATGGCCGGAGGAATGAATCAACTCATGGAACAGGGTGGCGTAATAGTCATCGGCGCTTTCGAATTGACTCAGGTGCGGCAAGGTGACGCGGTCCAAGTGCGGGCTATAAATGGGCTGTGCAGTGACAGTGTGGACGATTTCGGGTTTGTCCGGCATGACGTCAAACATCTGGTCGGCCAGCCTTAGCCGGTCTTCGGGGCGGTGCTGGATGTCGTCCTCGGGCCGTGCGACGCCCTCGGTTTGGTCGAGGTTGAACACGGTACTCACAAACGGCACACAGGGCGCGATCTCCTCGTTGCCGGTCTGCGCGACCCGTTTGGCGATCTCCTCCGGCGTGCGCCATTTCCAATAGATGACCGGGGTGGCCCGCTCGCCCTTGCGGATATGTCCCCCCAAGCGCTGCGCCTCGCGAAAGGTCGCCCAATAACGGGACCTGAAGTCGGTGGTGCCGAGCACCAGGATATTGACGCCGCGGTACTCCTTGCCGCTCGCCAGGCTCTTGGGCAGGCCGCACGCCCAGGTTTTGCGCCAAGGGACCTGGCCCGCGACGAGTTGTTTTAGAATGCGGTCGGTTACGGCTGCGTAAATGTTGGTATTCATATTTATCTCCTTTAAAAAATTCGCGGCGTGAGGTTTCCGGGGAGGCTTGCCGATCTGTGCAACCGCCGTGTGGTGCCTCCTTCTCGCCTCAGGGCTCCATTTGCCCACTCTCACGAAACGAGAAATGGTGATCGATACCGATGATGAGATGGTCAAGCACCGGAATCCCGAGCAGTTCACCTGCTTCCCGCAGACGCTTGGTCACAACCCGATCCTCGAGGCTGGGGGTCGTTTCGCCTGAAGTGTGGTTATGCCCGACGACAATCGCCACGGCTCCGGCGACGACTGCCGCCTGGAATACTTCCGTTGCCCCGACCTGGCAAGAGTTCGCCGTTCCGGTGGCTGCGACAAAGTAGCCGACGACGCGGTTGGCGCTGTTCAAAAACAGCGTCAGGAAATGCTCACGGACGTTGTCCGGGAGAACCTGCCGCATGAATGCCGCCGCCTTTTCGGGGCTGAGAATGGCGTCCAGGTCTGCGGGCCTTTTGGGTCCGCGATATTTTAGCGTTAGCTCCCGGACGTAAGTCACCTTTGCGCCCGCTTGCTCGGGCATCCCGCTGGGGCTGTTTTCGCTCAACTGCGACTGCTGCCCGATGGGGAAAGACATTGTGAATGGATGCTTGTTCATGGTTTTCTCCTTGAAAGTTAAACAACCAACAACCAGGGCAAGCCTAGCATGTCTTAATGATAATTGGTAGATATATTTTTGGTTTTTTTCAAGTTTTTTCAAAAAAAGTTGCGTGCGGTAAACGAGATCTCAGCGCCGCCTGTGCCGGTTGTCGCCGTTTCTCAGATGGGCGGACAATCCAGGGCCACCGGATGGCCGCGAACCGATAGACAGGCAAGGCGGTAACACCTTCAGGGACACCTTCCTTGTTAGCCATAACGGATGGCATCGGGCCTTGGAGCTAATCTTTCCGGGCGTGGTGTCGGGTTCCTGGCTTGACGATCAATGGAGGGACAACGAAATGGGGGCAATGTCGGGCAGCGCAGGCGGATGTCAGGCGTGCTGAATGAGCATGTTTGCGGAAGAGGTCCTCCCAACGGCGGGTGCCAGAAAGCGGCACGGAACGAAGTGGGGTTACAAAAAGCCCCCGCAATGGAGTCTCCTCAGAATGGCTCAAAGCGGGAAACCGCCAGCCCGCAGGGCGCTCGTTTTGCGCGCCGCCTACCAGCAGGCAGGTGAATAGCGCGAAAACAGACGGACGCCTTGCCCCCAGCAAGGCTCCGTCCAGAGGGTCCGTCCAGGACCCGACAACATGTGCACGGCCTCCGTCCAGGAGGTCGCTGGCGAATGGAGAAATGGATGCGGTTTCCCGCTTTGAGCCAGAAAATGGGACGGAACGGAGTGGGGCCACAAAAGCCCCCGCAATGGAGTCTCCTCAGAATGGCTCAAAGCGGGAAGCCGCCAGCCCGCAGGGCTGACCGCTTAAATTCGGCGGAGTCGCCGCGGCATCGCGGCGCGGAGCCGAACAACACGGCGCGCCCGCAGGGCGCTCGTTTGGCGCGCAGCCAGAACGAAAGGCCCGCAAGGGCCGGGGCATGGCCATGACCGCGACTGCGAGCTTCCCATTCATCCGGCGGGTTGTTGGGACGTCACCCAGGCGCGCCAGGACGTCGTCCAGTTGCGCATCTTGGAACGAGATCACAGGCGAATCGGGAACCCGATTTGTCCAAAGGACCAGCCCAGCGACGCGGTAGAGGTAGAAACTACCAGCCGATGTGCGAACGCAGTAACCTGCCGCCCGCCAAACGCTCCTGCCCTTTGTCGCCCCGGGACCACGGCTGGCGTTGGAGCACCGTCTGCATATCACCTGGGCGCAGTGCCACTTGTGCGAGGGTCGTAATGACTATCTGACCCAGTTAAAGATGAGTGATATGGTCGTGTTCATGCTCCTTTGGAAGATAACAAATCCCCTTATCCTATCATGTCTGGTTGATAATTGGTAGATATTCCGTTGAGTTTTCCGAAAAAAAGTGAGAAGCTCAACGCGGATGGGACGGAAAAGAACATGCCTTGAGTTAAGCGCCACGCAGCGGGCGGAGTTGCAGCAGCTTGCTCGCACGACGGCGGACGCACGCGCCCGCGAACGGGCGCAGTTTGCACTGTGGGCCGCCAGCGGAGAGCATACCCTCGAAGACCTCGCGCAATTGGCGGGGCGGGCGCGCGCGACCATCCAACTCTGGTTGGACAAGTTTCGGGCGGACGGCGTGCGCGGATTGTTGGCGCGGGACACCCCACCGGGCTTAAATAGTCCGCTCGCCACAGCGGCAGTGCAAGCGGAGCTTCGGGCGGGGCTGGCAACGGGGCGGTGGCGGAGCGCGTCAGCCGTCGCGGTTTGGCTCGAGGAAACGCACGGGATTAAACGCTCTCGCAAATCGATTTACTACTGGTTTACGAAAATGGGTCGGCGAGGTCACGCCGTGGCCGACGATCTTCATTCCAAGAGGGATGGCGGCTGTGCAAAGGAGTTGACCGTCATCAAAACCCGGCGCAATCAACGCCGGAGGAACGAAAACAAATTGCCCCGCAACAGGGAGCGCCGTCGCCGTTGAAGGCGAGACCGCAGGCATTGATTTGGCACGGGCTCCAGCACAACACGCGGCTCGCGTCCTATAGCGGCGGGACGGCCGCAAACAAAAGCCGCGCGGCTCCTGTGCCGCGCGGCAATGTTCCGAGCCTATTGTAATGGAGCGAAGCGAATCGTGGGGAGAAACAGAACTCGCTCGGTTCGCCAGGTCGGCGCAAGCCTCAAGGCGAAAGCATGCCTAACTCGACCAAGACCGGCCCCAGTTCGATGAGGGCTTGCTGGGCCTCCTTGGCCTTTTCGATGGATTCCTGGAAGTGTCCCCAACCCAGGCGTCCGCCCCGCAGTTCCCAGCGTGGTCGTTCCCGGTCGCCGACGTAGGTCGCGATTTGCACGAGCTTGGTCAGCCCAGGTAGGGAGGCTTCCAGCGCTCCGCAGCCCTGCAGATCGGTGTAGGAAAGCGGCGCCTTGTCGTAGGAACTGCCCTTGAGTTGGTGGTAACCGGGTGTGATGAAGGGGGCCAGCAGGGCCTTCAACGCGGGATCCGAGGCGCGTTGGCGCAGGGGAATTTTGAGTGCTTCTTGCCGCTTTTCTTCGGCGCGCGCGTCCGCCTTCTTGTCTTCGACCTTGGCCTCAGCCTGATGCACGATCGCTTCCCGGTGCTGCTGGGCCTGCAGGTCCTGCAACCGGGTCATGAGGTTGGTGATCTGGAGGCGTGTCTCCTCAAACACCCGCGACGCCTCGGCTTGACGGAGCAGGTCGCGGCGTTGCTGATCCTGCATGAGTTCGCGCACGCTGGCCAGGATGTTAGTGGCTTGGAGGCTGGCTTCATCGAGGCTCTTTTTGACGGCGGCTTGGACCAGGATATCGAGGGCCTGCGGCTTGGCCCGCTCGGTCTGTTCGGTGATGAAGCGCTGCTGGAACGCGGACTCGGCCTGGACCAATTGGCCGATGGCGGATTCGAGTGCAGGCGAATCGGGCGTGAGGGTCTTGTCGGAGACTTTGACCTTGGCCTCCCGGGCCAGGGCCGAGACGGCCGCCTGTAGCTGGCGGACTTTGCTCAGCTCCTGTTCCCCCCAGAGCGCTGCGTGCTGCAGGCTGGCAACGAATTGGGAATCCGGCTGGTAGGCGGTGCCTTCGGCGTTGGCGATTTGCTGGTCGATGCGGCGGGCATTCTCCAGCTTGCTGAGGATGTCTTTGCGGGACGCCAGTAGGCGAAGGTCACTCTCGTAAAGGCGGCGCGCCTGGGCCACCAGGTCCGGGTGAAGCGCGATCCAGCGTCCGGCTTCATTGGACTTGAGGGCTAGAACATCGGCGGCGAGTTGGTCGGCCTCGATGAGCAGTGGCCCGAGGATGTTGGTGGCGTTGTGCGCCTGGGCGCGAACTTCGGTCTGGGCGGCGTGAGCAGTGGTAAGTTTGGAGTCCTCGACGCCTTTCTGCTGTTCCAGTTCGGCGCGGCCCTGTTGCGCTGCCACAGCTTGGATTTGACGGGTCAGCCTGGTCCGGTCGTTTTGGGTGGCGTAGAGCATGTAGCCAAAGGCGACAGCCGCCACCAGGGCCAGTAGGGTGAGTGCCAGCAAGGCGCTCCAGAGGGGGATGCCGCGTGATTTGACGGGCACATCGATAGGTTGCAACGTATTCATAATGAGGTGCGTGTTTTATCGTGATGTTGTTGTTGAGAGACCGCTAATTGTAATGTTCCCAGCGTCGGCGGTCGCGGCGTTGGGGAAGCTTGGGGCTGCTGTCGGGTGGCACATCTGTCGAGGGGATCGGCGTGGGGGCGACAGCCTGGCAGAATCGTTTCACTTCCTCCGCGGTCCAAAACTGGAGAGTCTGCTCACGGATATCCGTGCGAAGCAGGACCGCAGGGATCTGAGAGGGGGCCTGACACCACGAGAGCACCTGATCGAAGGGCCGTCGGGTGATGATGATCTGGCCGAGGCAGGGAAGGTCGCAGACCGCGACGTAAGATTTCCCGAGGCCGGGCAAGGGCAAGTCGAGGAAGTAGGAGCCCATGAACAGGGAGCGTTCATGGAGACCATGCTGGACGGAGCGCGACCCGCCGTGGGCGCCGGAGGATTCTGACACCACCGCCTCGATTCGACGGACTTTGCCGAAGAACCGCTCGGCCCATTCGGCGGTCTTGGGGCCGCCGGCCCGGAGGAACATCTTATGCGCGCACTGGCTCAGGATATCGTTGGCGACGTGCTCGCCGTAGATCTGGACGAGGCCTTCGAGACTCTGAATGCCGAGCAGTACCGCCGCCCCCTTGGACCGGCCAAGGTTGAGCAGATTGTGAATGCAGTCCACCCGCTGCATCGCGCGGAACTCGTCGAGGATGAACCAATGGCGCGGCGCGAACGTGTTGGGGCTGCGCAGGATTTCCTGAGTGAGGGCTTGCAGGAGGATGGCGTTGATGGGCCAGAAGCTATCGCGTAGCACGGGGTCGTTGCCGAGGATAAGCACGCCGGGATGTTCGAGGAATCGTTGGAGCGAGAAGCGGCGTCCGCTGCGATTGGTATGCCAGAGGGCGGCGACCTGCTCGTAGCGGCCGAGCTTGGTGCCCAACGTGGAGAGAACGCCGGAGGAATGGCGATCGTCGTGGAGGATGCGCCCGGCCAGTACTTCAGCTCGTCCATTGTTGGCGGTGACGGCGGCGATGTGCTCGCGCGAGTCCAGGGCGCAGAGCAGGTCGCGCAGAGTCCAGGTGCTGCCGGCGATGGAGTTCAGGGCGAGAATGACGGCGTAGACCAGTTCGCGAGCGGCGTCGGTAAAATAGGGAGCGTTGGATTGCGATTCAGCCGGCACGAGCAGGGTGGCCAGGCGGCGGGCCATGAGGGGTGTTTGGACGGCTTCGCCGATGTCCCAGAGCGCGGAGCGCTGGTCGATGGGATTGAGGATCCAGACATGGGGGGCGGCCGGATCGAGGCCCAAGGCGGCCAGCAACGGGATGGCGTCGCCCTTGGCGTCGAACATGATCAACTGCTCGGGGGGTGTACGGTCCGCGCGGAACCGCGGGGCGATGGACTGGAGGAACAGTTGGATCGCGATGGTCTTGCCGCTGCCGATCATACCGCTGACCACGAAATGCTTGGGGGCCTCGCCGATCGGCAGTTTGCGCATGGCCCAGAACACGGCGTTCGGATCGAAAGCCGGGGGCGCCGAGCCAGGGGCCCCAGTGGGCCCTTGGCCTGGCGAGGGCGCCTTCGTGAAGAGGTTCCAGAAGTGCGTGAGCCAGGATGGATTCATTCGAATCCTGCTTGTCTTCCCTGCCGTTGCGTGGGATCGAAGGCTGGGCCGTCGTGGCCACGGAAGATCCGGCGAACCCCGAGCGCGATTGACCAGAGGATGCGCTGAGGGAAACCGCCGGCAGGGCAGGCTGCGGTCTTGGGGCCGCAGGCCCGCAGGAACACTTTATGCGCGCACTGATTGAGGATTTCGTTGGCGAGGTGGTCACCGTAGATCAGGCTCAGTCCTTCGAGACTTTCGATGCCGAGCAATACCGCAGCCCCCTTGGCACGACCGAGGTTGAGCAGATGGTGGATACACTCGAGCCGCGGCATAGACTGGAACTGGTCGAGGATGAACCAATGGCGCGGCGCGAAGGTATTGGGCCGGCGCAGGATCTCCTGGGTGAGGGCTCGAAGGAGGAGGGCGATGATGGGCCAAAAGCTCTCGCGCAATGCGGGGTCGTTGCCAAGGACGAGCACGCCCGGATGTTGGAGGAATTGTTGGAGCGAAAAGCGGCGTCCGCGGTGATTGGCCTGCCAGAGGGCGGCGACCGGCTCATAGCGGCCAAGCTTGGTGCTCAGGGTGGAGAGAACACTGGAGGAGTGGAGCTCGTCTTGGAGGATGCGCGCGGCCAGGACTTGAGCTCGCGGATTGCGAGCGGTGACAGCGGCGATGCGCTCGTGTGAGTCCAGGGCGCCGAGCAGGTCGCATAGAGTCCAGGCGCTGCCAGCGATGGTGTTGAGGGCGAGAATGACGGCATAGACCAGTTCGCGGGCGGCGTCGGTAAAATAGGGAGCGTTGGATTGAGATTCCCCCGGCATGATGAGGTTGGCCAGGTGGCGAGCCATGGGGGGTGTTTGGACCGCTTCGGCGATGTCCCAGACCACGGAGCGCTGGTCGAGAGGATTGAGGATCCAGACCTGGGGCGCGGCCGGATCGAGACCCAAGGCGGCCAGCAACGGGATGGTATCGCCCCTGGCGTCGAACATAATCAACTGCTCGGGGGAGGTATGGTCGGCGTAGAAGCGAGGGGCGATGGATTGGAGGAACTGTTGAATCGCGACGGCCTTGCCGCTGCCGATCATGCCGCAGAGGACGAAGTGCTTGGTGGCCTGCCCGATGGGCAGTTTGCGCCCGGCCCAGAGCACGGTGTTCGGATCGAAGGGCAGCGGCGCCGAGCCGGAGGAGCCAGCGGTCCCTTGGGTTGGCGAGGGCGCCCCGGTGAAGAGTTTTCTGAAGTGCGCCAGCCAGGATTGGTTCATTCGAATCCTCCTTGTCTTCCCTGCGGTTGCGAAGGATCGAAGGGCGTGCCGGCCTCGCCACGGAGGATCTGGCGGATCCCCACCACCACCGGCCAGACCATGCGCTGGAGAAACCGGCAGGCGATCCAAGTGCTGGCGAGGAGTCCGGCCAGGATGAGCGACTTCGAGGTCCAGCGCTGGAGACAACTTTCGACGAGCAGTAGCAGGCTGAGGTAATTGAAGACCAAGGTGAGCTTGACCACGGCAGTGACGCGCGCAGCCACGGCAGCGAGAAAATCCCGAGGCAAGACCCAAATCAAGATTAAGGCCAGGAAGGTAAGTAGCTCGGCGGATATCACCATCCCGATGCAGAGGAATAAGGCGTCTTCCACGGGAACCGTCGGGAGTTGCCAACCCAACAAGGCCACACTGGACAGAAAATAGATGCATTGGGCCAGAACGCGGCAGATCCTCATCAAGGGTGTGCGCACCCCATGCCAACGTTGACGCGCCGGTCGCAGGGAAGCTTTGACGCTGGCTTGGACGGTAATGGGGTCCAAGCAATGCGGACAGGTTTTGGCGCAAAGGGATGCTGTGCCGCCACAGTGTGGGCAGGCGATGACTGCGTTCCGGTGCAGCCAGCCGGTGAACCGTTGCCCATAGTGGCGACTGATTGCGCCGAGGGTCAGGGGAAGTCCACACTCGGAACACCGGGTCGCCTTGAGGCTGGCAAGCCGGTGACGACAAGGTTTGAATGAAGTGCTCATGGTTCCTGTTAATGGGAATGTTGCTGTTGCTGTTCGGCGCGAACGATCCGGAGAGCGGGCAGTTCGAGCCGGCCGGCGCGGGTCGAACGGTATACCCGGGGAAACAGGCGGCGCTTCTGCACGCGCAAGGCCAGCGGGCCGAGCTCTTTTTCCCAGAGGACCGAACCCCAGGTGTGCGGCGCTTCGTCCTTCGGGATTTGCGGCACCTTGGCAAACCGTAACGACGGCATGGTAAGGTTATGCAATGGGTTCCACTTGGGTGCCCGGCGAAATACACGCCGTTGCTGTACGCGAAAGTGGACCAGCACCAGGTCTTTGCGCCACTGTACCTTGACCCAGCGGGGACGCGGTGGGCGTCCGATGACGATTCTGGGTGGGTTGAGGCCCTTGGCCGGGCTCCAGAACGGCGCGTTGGGAAACAAGGGGCGACGCTCGATGCGAATGAAGGGCAGATCCAAGGGATCGCGCCAGGTGAGATTAGTCTTCGTGCGAATTTTGTCGTCGGCGCAGTTGCCAGTCTGGGTCTGTTGCTGCTGCTCAGACTGTCGTTCGTCATGACCCGGGCCGCGGCGGTTGCGCGAATCCGTGCCCGCCTGGCCTGACTGCCTGCGGCGTCTCTGCCCGGCATTGTCCTGGGCATGAGCCCGCTCTTCGCGAGCGGATTGCCCGCTGGCTTGCTCTTCGCTTCCTCGTCGGTCGGCAGCCTTCCCGGGCGTCTGAGTTTTTCCACTTTTGCCTTTATCAGCGCCGGAGGCCTGGCTGCCCTGCCGATCGGCCGGGCGGCTTTGTTCAGTGGTCTGGGGCGTGGCGTGCGGTGCCGCCGTGAGGTCTCGAGCCTCGCTCGCGCCCGTTGTCGGTCCCTGAGTCAGCCGTTGCTCCTGCCCCAAGCGGATTAGTTGCCGAGCTTCGGCGGTACTCCAACCATAGGTGTCCGCGACAGCCCGCCAGGCAGCGAACAACTCGGAGCGCGGTACGCGCTGCTTGCGCATCCGAGTGATCAGCGCGACGATTTTTGCGGCGACAGCCCCGGTTTGGCCGCGTTGTTTGAGCACTATCTTTATCGTGCGGCTACGCTTGGAGAACAGCTCGCACAGGCCCTTAGGCACGCCGCGGATATGGAATCCGACCGATTCAAATTCGATGGTGAGTCCAAGACGTTGTTCGAGTCTGGCCGCAAACTCTCGGCGATACATCGCCCCGGCGGTCATCTTGAGACGAAAGACATCCAAGGTCTGAAGCGAGCCGGTGGTTCCATCTCGGCGCAGACCCAAATTGATCAGGAGCACGTGGGTATGCAGTTGCGGGTCCTGCGCGCGGGAAGTGGTGTGCGGGAACGCCGCGAAGATCAGGGCGGCCTTCTCCTTGATCCGACCGCCCTTGCCTCGTCTGGTGATGCCGGCGGTTTCCTCGATGTAAGTTAAGCTCGCAGCGAATGCTTCCTGGTGGCATTGCTCGATTACGCGACGGACGTCCTCTGGTGAAAGTGCCCACAACACCGAAGGCGCCTTGGGCGCGCTGAACGTGAGGTCCCATGCCTTTTGGCGCTTGGCATCGCCGGCGTTCTGGACCCAGGCCTGCCGCCCATCGACCGAGCGACCCTCAAGGAGGTTCTTGAGGGCTGAGGCACTTACTTCTCCGTCCAACTCGAGGAGGGCGGCGCCTTGCCCAAACCAACGTCCGGGTTCCTCGTGGGCATTGGTGTAGTAATCTCCCTGCGCAAGCTCGAGGTAGTAGTCGCCGCAGTCCGCGCCGGTCATTGGTTTAGAGATGGTAAGCATGGTTACTTGAGGTGTTGGTCCACCCAAGCGCGCGCATTGTCCTCACTGACCTTGCCGGCAGAGCTCAGCAGCGCCTCGATGCCGAGCGCGAGACTCTCATGCGTCTGGCCCGCTTCTTCGATGAGGGTTTTGAGCGCGTGGTGCAACGCCACGCGTTCCTCGCCTTCACCCAGAATCTCCAGAACATATTGGCGCGCCAGCGCGTGAGGGCTGACGCCGAGCACGGCGGCTCGTTCGGCCAGGACACGCCGCGGCTCCTCGTCCAGGCGGAAGCCGATGGTGGCGGGCTCCGACCCGCCTTGTGTCCTTGAACGTTGTGTCTTCGTTAACATCGTCGTTTAACGGGCGTTTGTTACTCCGCCCTGCCTATCACGATAAGCCGGACGCTTAGGAACCCCCTAATGCGCTAGCAGCGGATTCCCGTGCGTTGTTGGCGGATAGTTCGAGAGTAAGAACACTGGCGCAATTCCGCGTGTTAACAGCGACGCCGGCTGCGCTCTTTGAAGAGGGCTATGAGAAGAACAGCAGCCAAAGTTCAACTGTCACCATTATGCCTGGAGCGAAGGAACAAACTCCGGCGTTAAGCGCGGATTCTCATCGTGTGGTTGGCGGATAGTTTGAGAGTGAGGACACCGGCGCACGTTCCGAGGTTAACATCACTGTCGGCTGCGCTTTTTGAGGAGGGCTGCGGCCAGAATAATGAAGAGATTCGAGCTTTCGGGCTGCGAGAAAACGTTCGGGCTTAAATGATGTGAACCGCGTGAGACGGCGATGCGCAAAACGCGACAGGATTCAAACGGTGTTTGGACGATGCCAACCTGGCAACGTCTGGATGGTGCTGCCCGGGCGCCAGTTTCTTCGATTCACCCCCTTGTCATGACTTGTCATGTTGTGCTACGACGCTCAAAGGGATTTTCCAAGGAGAAAGGAGCAACCTATGTCAAGGCGAAGCAAGCGATTTACCCGG
>OBLU010002800.1_pt1 | contig 15907 bp, 16 predicted proteins | sample 1518681 | NCBI WGS metagenome assembly OBLU01 (sample SAMEA3539304, study PRJEB22396) | soil metagenome | biome: tundra; feature: field; material: soil | place: USA | collected 2010-05 | depth 0.15 m
ATTGGCGTGACTGGAGTTCAGACGTGTGCTCTTCCGATCTTGAAGAAGGCACGGTCATTCCACCCGGAGCCTGCGACCCTCCAGTTGATCCGTTCTGGACGTTCTGCAACTGGCTCTGCAAATCCTGAATCGACTTGTCCAGCTTCGCCATACGCGACTTCAGCTCGTCTACTGAGTCGTTCAGCGACTGGACCTGGCCCGACGTCGTGTCCAGCTTGCCGTTCGTGGCTTCACTCTGCGCGTTGATCTTCTGCTGCAGGGCGTCCACGCTGGTCGTCATGCGGTTGGCGCTGTCTGCGGTTTGTTCCACCAGATGCTGTAACACGCCAAAGCGCGCGTCCATCGTGGATTGCAAACGCTGCATCATGTCCATCAACTGCTGAACTTGCGTCTGCAGTTCGATGATTTCCTTTGACGCCGCATGTGCCTTAACTGGCACAAAGCCAACAAACATTGAAGCAATGGCAACGGCGATGAACCGACTCCGAAGTGTGCGAACTATCTGCATCTTGTTTCCCATCCATAAGAAAGTGCGGCATCCCGGTTATATCGGGATGCCGCAGCGTGGTTTCATTGTCGCATCAAGTGCGATGCTCCCATAGTTTGCATGCCTGGGTCTTGCCGCAGTCGAGTCGGTCGCTGCAACGTTAGACGAAGCCCCTTCGCCTCACGTCCGCCAAACCGAAGTTACCGGTCCATTGCGAAGCCGGCTCGGCGATTCTGCTGCCAGCATGTTTCTGTCGACTCCGAGCAAAACGGCTTCTCTTTGCCATAGCTGATCACGCGAATCCGATTGCCTGCAACACCCGCGTTTACAAGTGCGATCTTGGTGGCCTCGGCACGATTCTGACCCAGCGCCAGGTTATATTCGTTGGAGCCACGCTCATCGCAGTATCCGCCAATCACCAGCTTCACACTCGGATGGCTCACCAGGTACGAAGCGTCACGCGAGAGTGTCGCTTGGGCGTCCGGACGAAGCTCCGGTGTGTCATAGTCGAAGAAAATGTCCTGCACGTTGGCCTTAAACTCTTCTTCGCTGGTCATGGTGTTGGTCGGAGCCGCCACTGCTGGTGGAGCATTTACGGTCACGCGTGCCGTGGCATCTGTTGTGCCGCCGTCTCCATGTGCTACCAGGTGATAACTGGTCGAGGCGCTCGGTGTCACTGACTTCACGCCCGAAGAGGGCACGTCGCCAATTCCATCAATCGAGACGCTGGTGGCGTCGGTTGTCCGCCATGTAAGTACGACTTGGTCCCCAGCCGAGACAGAAGACGGTGTTGCGGTGATCTGCGCTGTGGGCGCAGGCGTAGCCGGCGGTGCGGTCTGGGCCGGCATCGGCGGAGCCTGTTTCTTTTTGCAACCGGCGATCGAAAACAGAGCGACGACTAGGACGGCAGGGGCCAAAATTTGTTTGAAGCGGTTCAATGTTCTCTCCTTCTGCGAACTGAAGCGGGTTGGACGCAACCTATCATCTATTTCCCGCGCCGAGCCGCAACTCACCACGATGAGGTCCGGCGTGCCCGGATCGGACCTGCACGCTCAGCAACCCGCATCAGCAAACTGAGCACGGTTCGGTGTGGGAATCTTCAATTCGGCGACAACACCATCATACCGCCGCTAAGCCCCTGTAGCGACATTGAACTTGAATGGTAAACACCTCTGCGCCGGTACGCATGTCACTTCCAACTCCAATTAGGCATCGAGTTGTTCCCGGAATGCGTCAATTGCTGCTGCTGCGTTCCATCGGCAATCATGGACCAGATCTCCGTGTGATGGCCGATTTCGCGTTGGAACACGATGTGCCTGCCATCAGGCGCCCACGAGGGAAAGTCGTTGTTACCGGCTTCGTGCGTCAACTGCACCCATCGCTTGCTGGCGATGTCCATCACGTAGATATCCTGCCCGCCCGGCGCGCCCGGACCGTATTTGCGATTCCAGCTGAAAGTGAGAAACTGGCCGTTCGGTGACCACGAGGGAGAGATTGCGTAGCCCCCATCCGTCATGCGCTGGATGTTGGCTCCGTCCTGATCCATGATGTAGATTTGCGGCTCGCCTGTGCGACCACTCACCCACGCGATTTGTGCATTGGTGCGCGGGTTCCAGGTGGGAGAGACGTCGGGTCCGCGGAACGATGTGAGCTTATGCAAATCTCCACCGTTCGCGTCGGCAACCCAAATTTCCGGGTCTCCTGTACGCGACGAGGAGAAGGCGATCTTTGTTCCATCCGCTGACCAGGCTGGAGATTGATTCGAACCACCGGCCGTACCCCCGGGGAAGCCGACCATGCGGCCCAGCTCCATCGAATACATCCGCACTGACCATCCACTCCGATCCAGCGAAGCGAATGCTATGCGGCTGTTGTCCGGTGAGATGCGAGGCGACATCGAGATGCTGCCCAGATGTGTGATCTGGTGCTGGTTCTGACCGTCGTAGTCCATGGACCAGATCTCTTTTGAACCAGAACGGGAACTTACAAAATAAATCTTGGTCTCTGCGATGCCGTTGATGCCGCCACCCAGCCGCAAAATGATTTCGTCCGCAAAACGGTGCGCTACCGTACGCGCCATATCCTGGCTGGCCGCCTCGTTGTATTGCTTGCCCAACACCTGCGGACTGGAGGTATTGCGAGTGTCGAACAGCCATCCATAGACCACCAGCCGCCCGCCACTTGAAGAAAGCGCGCCGAAGGCCACCATCTCCGCGCTAGCCGGGGCTGCCGACCACTGCGGCAGACTTATTTCCTGCGGAGAACCGGGTGTGGCCTGGGGCAGCATGCTCTTCGAAACCAGGTCAAAAATGCCCGCGTTCGACAAGTCGCCCAGCAGGGTCGCATCAAACGTCGCCTTGAGCGCCGGTGTTTCAGGGTCCGCGCCTACCGGCTTGAAATCCGCCGCGGCCAGGCGAACGCGCGCATTGCCAAGATTCGTGCCGGTCTTCACCCAGTCCTGGGCGTGCATCTGCGGCACCAGCAAACAACAAACCGCCAACGCGGCGAGTGATAAAAAGGGAAAAATTGACTTCATGCCTGGAGCAGTCCTTCCTCGAAAAGTGCAAATGGTGGATGGCGGGATTCGGTGCAGATAATTCAGCATTTTCAGATGCCTATCCAAGTCCTAACTTCAGTACTCACAATAGTAAGAGACTTTCAGCGTGCTTAAATTGTATCCACCCGGAAGAGGCCCGAAGGTGTCTACACGTTGCACACCCCTCATACACGACCTGTCCAGCGTTGGGCTGCCGCTCGATCGATCCAGTTGTACATCACCCGGTGTCCCGTCGCGATGAATCGTGAAAACCAGAAAGACTCTCGCTCCTTTTGGCGTGCGCGGATCCACTTCAGACTTATTCCAACTCGTAGACATCTTCCGGTTGATGCCGTCGACGTAATATGGAAACCTGCTTCCGAAGTCGCCCTCGCTCACTGAGGTAGGCCCGTTCGTTGTGGTCTGACCCTGGATCGCGCGCGGCATCGAGCTAGCCGCCTGCTCACCATACTGAGCACGGTTGTCCTGCTTCGGCTGAGGCTGCTTGGGCGGCGTCTTCGGAGCCGGCTTTTCCTTCGGCTTTTCCTGCTTGCCCAGAACTGGAATGGATTTTTCGTCGACCGTCGGCGGCGCGGCCTTGGGCAAGGGAAGTACCGGAGCCTGGCTCGGTTTGTCCGTGGCTAGAACATTTTGGTTCGGTGGCTGGTCAGTGGGCAAGGGCAGGGCACTGCTTACAAGGTTCACGCGGATCGCCCCGCCGGCCGCTGAACCGCCCCATAGATTTGAATGGAAGAATCCGCCCAAAACGCCGTAAAGCACAATGGCGGCTGCGAGACTGGCATGCAGGACAAGCGATCCCGTCGCTGGCGCTGCAATCGGCTCAGCCGTCAGCTCCCGTTCCAGTTGTTCATCGCCTTCCAGCAAAACGCTCATACACCCAAACCCAGACCGTCATCCGCTCGAAGATCATTGTCATTCTGAGCCCGCGCTCATCAATGCTGTAAGCCGGGCAAGAGCTGCGAGTAAGGACCGTGTTCAAAAACGACTATCCATGCAATTACTTACCGCCCGCCAACCCCTTCGTATCCAGCGGCTGCGTCACAATCGAAATATTCGTGATTCCTGCCTGCTTGACCGCGTCCATCACGCTCGCAAAAGCGCCAAAAGGCACCCGCTCGTCCGCCCTCAGATAAATGATCTTTTTGGATGGATCAGTATTGGGTGCCAGCAATTTCTGCGCAAGATCGTGAATATTCACGGGTTGATCGCCCAGAAAAATCTGCTGATCGCGGTCGATCGTCACAACCACCCGCTGTTCCGTGATTTCTTTCACGGTGCGGGTCTTCGGCACGGCGACTTCGATGCCCGACTGCAGGACCGGTGCGGTGATCATGAAGATCACGAGCAGTACCAGCACCACGTCGACCAGCGGCGTGATATTGATCTCCGCTAAGGAACTCCGCGTCTGGCCGGTGCTACTTGTAAAGGCCACGTTCAACCTCGCGGGAGACTTCAGTGCCAGGAGTGCGCGTAGCCGCTGTCGCTGCCGTTCGCACCGGAATCTCCTCGAGCGAATTCAGCAACTCGCGGCAGAAGTCGTCTATGGCTGAAGCAAACACCCTTATACGCGCGCTGAACTGGTTGTAAGCCACGACCGCAGGCACAGCAACAAACAGTCCGGCGGCCGTCGTGATCAGCGCCTCAGAAATGCCTGGCGCCACGGCGCGCAGGGTAGCTGCTCCCGCCGTTCCCAACCCATGGAAGGCATCGACCACTCCCATCACCGTGCCGAACAGGCCCACGAACGGGCTTGTCGCCCCAATCGTAGCCAGCCACGTCAATCGGCGTTCCAGGCTGGTTACGGCTTCACTGGCCGCAGTCTGTGCGGATCGCTCCAGTGGAGCGAGGTTGCGCGGTGGTCCCGATCCCCCCGTCTGTCTCTTGTAGGTCTCGTAAACATCCTCAAAGACCTGCGCCAGTGGGCTCGCTTTGTACTCCGCGGTGATGGCGGCAATTTCCTGCAGCCGCGAAGCCTTGCGGAATGTGCGGATAAAGCGGCGGCTTTCCTTGATGGCCTTGCTGAACGTGGCTATCTTCCCCAGAATTACGGTCCACGAATAAAGGCTAGCTCCCAAAAGCAGCAAAAGAACACCCAGCGCAATCGGGCCAATGTTTGTCAGCATCTCCATGAGAGCGCTGGGCCCCTGTGCGGGTGTTCCGCCATTTTCAGCCTGCAGTAATAGGGCAAAAGCAGCAGTAAAAATCGGCATTCACCTCATCTTCCACGGTATCAGACTGAAAGCCGCCCTCCAAGTTATCGATGGGATGCCCCTTGCGTCTCCAAGCACCGCATGGTGAGCACGCCGGACCCCTCGCCGTGCTATGCTGCGCTCGGATTGCCGCTCGGATTCATCGCCGAAAGCTCCGTGCCTCATTCTCTCGCAGCGCCTGGCGAAAGGCTGCGAAAGCTTAACTCAATATCGGAATTGGACTTCTAGCATGCTTGTCGAGCTGCGCGCTGAGAATTACGCCGTCATCGATCACGCCATCGCCGTCTTTGGCCCCGGCCTCAACCTGCTTACCGGTGAAACCGGAGCCGGCAAATCCATCCTCGTCGACGCTCTGGCTCTCCTCATGGGCGGCAAGGCTTCTGCCGAGCTCGTGCGCCACGGAGCGGACAAGGCAGTCGTTGCCTGTGTGTTTGAATCCACACCCAGTGCCGAAGCCATCCTCGAGGAAAACGGCATCGACTCCGAAGGAAGTGAGATCATCCTGCGCCGCGAAATTCAGTCTTCGGGCAAAGGACGTGTCTTCGTCAACAACCAGCCCGCTGCCGTCTCTGTGCTCAAGCAGTTAGCCCCGGAACTGGCCCTCGTTCATGCGCAAAGCGAAACCCTTAGCAGCTTCGACCAGGCCCAGCAGCGCATTCTCCTCGATCGATTCGGAGGCGTCTCCATCGATGCCGTAGCCGAAGCCTATGGCCGCTGGCGTTCGGCTTCTACAAAGCTCGATGAGCTCATTCAAGGCGAACAGGATCGCCTTCGCATGGTCGATTTGTGGAGCTACCAGCATAAGGAAATCGAAGCCGCGCGTCTCGTTCCCGATGAAGACGAAGCCCTCGAAACTGAGAAGCGTGTTCTCTCGAATTCTGAAAAACTCTACGCCGCTGCCATGAGCGCGTTCGATCAGCTCTATGAGGGAGGCGCCTCCGCTGAAGCCGCGTTGCGGGCCGCCGTCCGCAATGTTCAGGAACTCGCCCGCTATGACAGCCGCTTCACTGAAGCCGCCCAGCAGATCGAGTCGGCGCGTGCCACCATCGGCGACGTCAGCGCCAGCTTGCGCGACTACGCCGAAGGCATCAACGCCTCGCCCGAGCGTCTGGCAGAAATTGAAGACCGTCTCGCCCAGCTCGATCGCCTCAAACGCAAGTACGGAAAGACAGTCGCCGAGGTTGTTGCTTTTGGCAAAGATGTGGCCAGCAAGCTAGCCGAAGTCGAAGATCGCGATGAGATTCTCAAGTCGCTTCGCAAAGAGGTCGATGAAGCTGCCTCCGCGTATCGATCTGCAGCGACCAAACTGAGCTCAGATCGCAATGCTGCCGCAGGTAAGTTGGCCAAACTTGCCGAAACTCAGATCAACTCATTGGCGATGAAGGTACGCTTCGAGATTGCTGTCTCCGCGAACGACGCCCAATCTCACTGGAATCCCAGCGGATGGGATGAAGTTGAGTACCGCATTGCCACAAATGCCGGTGAACCGCTCAAGTCGCTCCACGAAATTGCCTCTGGTGGCGAAATGAGCCGCGTCATGCTCGCCCTCAAGGTGAGCGTTGAAGAAGGAGCCATCAAGCCAAAAAAGAAGTTTCCTGCGCCGCGTACCTTAGTCTTCGATGAAATCGACATCGGCATCGGTGGCCGTGCCGCCGAAGCCGTGGGACAGAAGCTCAAAGCGCTCAGTCGCGGCCAGCAGGTGCTGTGCGTGACTCATCTGCCCCAGATCGCAGCGTTCGCCGATCAGCACTTCCTCATTGACAAGCGCGAAAGCGACGGCCGGACCAAGACACAGATTCGCCTCCTCGACCAGCGGGCCAGCACTTACGAGGTTGCGCGTATGTTGAGCGGAGCCAAGGTGACCGAAACGAGTCTTCAGCACGCTGCGCAGATGATCGCGGCCAGTCGCTAAACCGCCACTTCATCTTCCCTTGGGTAATTCGTTCAATTGGTGATGTTTTGCGCACTCTTGCCGTCGCATACAGAAAGCATGCTCGAGACGGCGTTTAGCATAAATGTGGGATGCAGCGGCTTAGCCAGAATTTCGAAAAGATGACCCTTCTGCTTTGCTTCCTCCAGCAGGCTTCCCGTGCCCGGCTGTCCCGAAAACAACAGGAAATGGCATTGGGGATAGCTCGCTTTGAGAAAGATCGCAAACTCGATACCATTCATTCCCGGCAGAACAACATCGACGATTGCTAGGTCCGGACGCCATTCTTCCAGCATCTCCAACGCCTGCTCCGCTGAATACGCTGTGCGCGTGTCGTATCCATTCGACGCAAAGATCAGGGCGAGCGTGTCGGCGATCGTCACCTCATCGTCTACGATCATGATTCTGCGGCTGCCCGTCATGCCCGGCATTGAAACTCCCTTCGCCCAATCCAACCTCAAGTTCTTTGACTCGTCCATGATCTCTCTGACAAGGCGCAAGCCTTCATTCCGGCTGACGCCCCCATCCGTGATCGGCCCTACAGCAAATCAGGCAGTAACACACGATTGGATCGTTCGTTCCGTGCGAAGGTCGGGATGTGAGTCCCGCGTCCGGTTCACTGACTTTGTGTTTTCGTGAAGTGAAAGAAGAGAATCAACGCTCTCTACTCAATCAACGCTCTCTACTCACAGTTGTACGATGCGCAAATGTTCCTGTTAGGATAGCTGCCAAGGCGTCAAATCACTGTTTTCATTGACGAAATTGCATATAAGAAACGCGGTGCAGGGTCCTCGTATGAGCGCGGAGCTTCCCCATGAAAGAACAACGATCTTCAGCGCCAGAGTGGTCTCAGCGAATACAGCGACTTCTGGTTGACCTCACGCTGACTCAAGCCGGTCTGGCTGAGCGGCTTGGCGTTTCCGCAGCCACCGTTTCTCGTTGGATCCAAGGCAAACATGAACCCACCGCCGAAGGCTACGTGGCCCTCGGAAATCTCGCGCGCAAACCAGATGGTAACTACTTCTGGAGTCGTGCAGGCGTCGACGCGTCCGTGTTGCCCGATGCCGGGCTCAAGCAGGCCGTGTCTTCTTTGCGTGTCAGCTTGCATGACTTCAAAATCGTCATGAGTCAGAATGTCTCGCAGCAGCTGGAGGGCAGAAGTAATGCCGTCGCCATTCCGCTGCTCAACGTGTCTGCATACGGAGATTCGATTCCGCCGTATGAGAATGTGAATCTTTCAGAAGTTGAAGTTGACGATGTCTTGTTGGCGCCGTTGGATTGGTGTCCGCATCCTGAGCAGATGGTCAGCATGCACCTCGCCGGTGACTCCATGGCTCCGGCGATCTTGTCCGGATCCATCATCTTCGTAGACACTGCCTCTACCGATCGCGACCAACTGCAGCAGAAGATCATTGTCGTCGCTCATCGCGATCTCGGGTTCAAAGTGGCGCGCTTCCAGCGCCTCACCGCCTCGGACCTGCTTATCTCGGCGAACCACAAGTACAAACCGGTCGATGTCAGCAATGCGTCTAAATGGAAAATCTTCGGCGAGGTCCTCTGGTGGGTTTCGCGCGATGAGGAGCCCGCCAATTGATACAGAGCCATCACCCGTCAAGGGCCGCGAGCGACTCAACGGCCCCTAATAACTCGCCCGCGCCCGAGGATTAGTTAGGCTCAGATTGATAGCAATTCACCGGCTCGAAAATACAAACTGATTTCCATCTGGATCTTTGAACTTAGCCATCGTTCCCCAGACTTCTTTACGCGGTTCTTCGGCTAATTCCACTCCCTTGCTCTTTAACTCCGCAGCAGTGACAAACACATCATCACACCAAAATGTCATGGGTTGAAAACCGCCGATGCGGTTTTCATGACCTGGCGGAGTGAACAAAGCTATATTCACATTAGAGCCTTGAATCAACAATTCAATCCATCGCTGCCCCGGCCCCATTGCCTGGTCCGTGGCCACTTTGAATCCTAACTTTTCAGTGTAGAACTTCAGCGCCGCGTCCTGGTTGCTCACCGGTATGCTCACAATCTTTATGCCTCGAATCACAATCGCAACTCCCTTCCGATGCTCGCACTATACCCAGCGCCCCATAAGTGTGACAATCTGGTATCGGTTGCTATAGTAATTAAAGGTATAGAGATGACCCAGTTCGATGACTACGTGACCGGCGTTCTCATGCGTGACCTCGTCGGACACGACCGGCGGCCTGCAAGTTTCCTTGTTTATCTTTGGTTGGCAGCCGAGCAGCAGCGACATGGTTCGCCCTTCCAGATCAGTTACCAGGAACTGGCCGAATCAGTGGGCATCTCGAAAAGTGCTGCCCAGAATGCCGTCGGATGGCTACTCCGCCGCAAACTTCTTCACGCCACCAGGGCTACCGTCACCGCCACCCCGGAGTACAAAGTGCAAACTCCGTGGCGCCGATAACATCGGCAGGCGAGTTAGAAAGTCAGTTCCAAGAAATGAATTACGCTCAGAAGAGGCCTGATAGTGGTGATCATCCTGCTTGGATTTGTCCGCTGGAGTTTTGGACGTGCCATCATGAGCTTATCGCAGCGAGTCGAAGGATCTGCAGTTGTACTTAGCTCTAACTCGCGCCACTCCCTACGATCGCCAAGCTACTGCACACTTACCGTACGAAATCCCAGCCCATAGAGTAGCGCCGTAATACTGTTACGACCGTTCTGCCGCGCTTTATCCAGTATTCCATCCTTCAACGCAGCCTGCGTAATCTCCTGCTCCGCGGCCAGACGAACCTGGGATTCGAGATTCGGATCGGACGGAACGAGCAGTCCTGTAGTGCGCGAATAGACCCGCGTTCGACCGTTGTCGATCCGCGTCACCAGCACTTGTGCTGCCGGCAGTTTCACGTGCACCGTGTCACCGTTCACCGAAACATCGTTACTTGCGAGCGTGCCCATATCTATTCCCGCAATCACTTCGCCATGGCTAATGAGCAGGAGTTTGTCCCCCACCAGAAAGTCAGGCAGGTACGGATTCTGTCTATCGCCCTCCACGATCTTATCGATCGAAAAGTCTACTGTTTCAAGCCGCGACAGCTGCCGAATCTGCTCCACTACGGAAGGAGACGAAACATCGATGGCCGTATGACGTCCCGTTAGAACTTTCGCAACCTTGCTCCATAATCCAGGCTGCGCAACGTGGGCAAAGGCACCGAGAAGGATGACGCCGAGAATTCCACCTGCGATTAATGCCGCGAGGGATAGAAGCCAGTCATGGCGATGTTCTGTCCGAGGCGCACGTGTTTGGACGTCGTATTCGCTCATACGTGCTTGCTTGGATGCGGGAGTTCATCCGTCGAGCAGTTTCAAAAAAGAGTGCGCCTCAGACAGTTCTTAATGAGCTGGGCTAGGTGCTCAGTTCAGCCTCTCAAAGTGCTCGAGCCCGAAACCTACAGTCCCACAACCAGCTCGACACCATCATTGCACTCTCACCAGTTCCGCCACCGCAGGATTCTCTCCGCAATTCAGACATTGAAGCTTGGCTTTTCCAGACGTCTCAAGCTGTACTTTCATTTCCAGTTGGCGTAGGTCACTATTGCGGATCACCTGAAACGTGAGCGTGTCTCCAGCCAGTTGCGGATGCATCAGCACGTGCGTATCGCTCCCCGCGATGCGGGCTTTTCCATTTTCTTTTTTGATGAGATTGAAAACTACTGTCCCGCCAAGTTCGCCTGTATCATCGCCCAACGTCAGCTTTACACTGGGTTGTCCGTCCAGTTCGCCGTTCCACACCCCTACCCACGCCGGGTTCCTGCTAGGGTGCAAATCCGGACTCGCTGCCATCGTCATCGTACTTGCCGCCGCCATCAACATCGACATAAAGACAAAAGTCCTGCCCTTCATGGTCCCACCTCGGCCCGAGCCAGAAGCTATTGGTTGAGTTGCTGCTTTGACATGACTGTGGCGGCCAACGTCCCACCCAGCCCCATGGTCTCAATCGCCGATGACGGTACGACCACCATCGACCCCTTCTCCCGCATCGCCTCGAACAGCATGTTCATGCCGCGCAGATGCAGAGCCACCGGGTTGTCCGTGTACATCAGCGAAGCCTTCGCAAATTGCTCGGAAACCTGCACCTCGGCGTCGCCTAAAATCACGCGAGCCTGCCGTTCCCGGTCCGCCTGCGCCTGCTGCGACATCGCATTTTCAAGAGCTTGCGGAATGCGGACGTCGCGGATCTCCACCGACTGCACCGTAATTCCCCACGGAGTCGTCTTTTCGTCCAGAATCTTCTGCAGCTCGTGCCCCATGGTTTCGCGCTCAGTAATCATCTGGGCAAGCTGGTGTCTGCCAATCGATTCCCGCAGCGCGGTCTGAGAACTCAGCGTGATCGCCTCGATGAAGTCTTCCACTTCGAATATCGCCTTTTCTGCGTTCCACACCAGCCAGAAGACGATCGCGTCAACGTTCACCGGCACCGTATCCCGAGTCAAAGTCGACTCAGCACTTACCGTTGTGACACGCACCCGCTGGTCCACAAAGCGGCTTAAAGTATCGACCACAGGAATAATGAGGAATACCCCAGGGCCCCGCAGTGCCTTGAAGCGCCCGAACCGCAGCACCGCCACTTTCTCCCACTGGTCGACGACCTTGATCGCAAACAAAAAATACAGACCCACCACTGCGCCCGCCGGTCCAAGCAGCTGTTTCCCTGTGATTGCGGCTGCGCTTATTCCGGCTCCCAGGCAGATCAGGAACATCAGCAGGCCTACACCATTGACCCGTTTCGGTTGAAACAAATTTGGTTGGACCACGACTACCTCCTCTGTTGACCTTCTTGTTCACCTTCAGCAGCGCGAGCCTGCAATGCCTCAATCAGCTCGTTCACCGTTAGTCCCGCCGACCCCGCCCGCGAAACGAATTCACCTACAAGCTGTGCCAGTTGTCGTTCCCGCTCTTCCTTTGAGGGAGCCGCTCTCCCGTCCGCTATGAATGTGCCCGTCCCCTGCTGCGTGTCGAGAATTCCCCGTATCTCCATCTCTCGATACGCCCTCATCACCGTGTTGGGGTTGATCGCCAACTCCACTGCCACAAGCCGCACCGTCGGGAGTTGATCCCCAGTGCGCAGGGCACCCGTCGCGATTGCACCCTGGACCTGGTCTATGAGTTGCCGGTACACAGGAACGCCGCTATGCGCGTCCAGCCGAAAAGCAAAGCCAGTTGTCTGCATCCGGTGTACCCCTTTACGAGATAAATAATGTACTAATTAACTATTACAATGCAAGAGAAATATGCGAAATAAAAAAAATCTTTCTTGCGCGCTTCAGAATCGGTTTGCACCGTAGCCTCGAACTAGTTCCAGACGAGGCTCCTCAAGGCGCTCTATCCTGTCTTTCGCTTTAAACCGTTGATATACTGTTGATGTGACCTCGACTGTCCTCGAATCCATTCCGAACGGTAATCGCGCCGCATCTTCCCCCGACCAGAAGAGAGTCTTGCTGCTCAAGCCTCGCGGCTTCTGCGCTGGTGTGGTGCGTGCCATCGACATCGTCAAAATCGCCCTCGAAACCTTTGGCGCACCCATTTACGTACGCCGCGAGATCGTTCACAACCGCTATGTTGTGAATGAGTTAGCAGAGAAGGGTGCAATTTTTGTCCATGAAATCGACGACGTCCCCGATGGCCAGCGCGTTATTTATTCCGCCCACGGAGTTTCGCCTGCCGTGCGTGAACGCAGCAAGGAGCGCGGCCTCAGGGTGATCGACGCCACTTGTCCGCTCGTGACCAAAGTGCACATTGAAGCGGTCAAGTTTGCCAAGCAGGGGTACTCGCTGGTCCTCATTGGACATCGCGATCACGATGAAATCGAAGGGACCCTTGGCGAAGCTCCAGATGTCACTCAAGTCGTGTCCAACGTCGAAGAAGTTGCCGCGCTTCAGGTTCCCGACCCTAATCGGGTGGCGTATCTCACCCAAACCACATTGAGTCTCGACGAAGCGCGCGACATCATCCATGCGCTGAAGCTCAAGTTTCCTAACATCGCTGGACCCCACTCGCAGGATATCTGCTATGCCACCGAGAACCGTCAGGTCGCGGTGCGGAATGTGGCCCACGACGCCGGGCTGGTGCTGGTGGTCGGTTCAACCAACAGCTCCAATTCCAATCGCCTTGTTGAGGTTTCGCGCAATCTGGGGACGGTGGGTTACCTCATTGATAACTCACAGGCCATCGATCCGGCATGGCTCCAGGGAGTCAAAACCGTGGCGGTCACAGCCGGCGCTTCGGCTCCTGAAGTCTTAGTCGAAGACGTGGTTAATTATTTGCGACTAAACGGGTTCGACAGCGTCGAAGAAGTAGAAGTTATGCCGGAAAATGTACGCTTTGGTCTGCCTCCAGAGATAGTGCAGGCAATCGGCGGTGCAGGGGGCGGCGAACCGGTTTCAATTTGAAAAATCGGACAGCCCCTCGCAAGCCAGCCCTATGTTACGGACCTGGCCGGCAAGTTTTAATCGAAAGTCGCCGCAAGCCGAAAACTTAGTAGGGCGAGGCCGTCACGTATCCGACTTCTCTGTATAGGAAGCTGAGGCATTTCAAACCCCATGAAACTACGGCAGGCAGACACCCAAACCGCAGCTCCCCGATTCGGGCGACTGGACGCAGATTTAGCCGATGTTGAAGCGGCCATCTCTCACTCCGCGGATTTCATTCTGTCCCAGCAACACCCTGACGGCTATTGGTGTGGCGAACTCGAAGCCGATTCCATGCTCGAGGCAGACTATATATTCCTCCACACTCTCCTTGAGAGCGGCGACCCCGGCCGACTCAAGCGCGCCCTGACGGAGTTGCTTCGCTTCCAGATGGAAGATGGCAGTTGGGCCCTTTATCCCGGCGGCCCCGGCAACATTTCACTTTCAGTGAAGTGCTACTTCTCAGCCAAGCTTATGGGCATCAGCGCGGACGATCCGCGTCTAGTCAAGTGCCGACAGTGGATCCTGGCTCACGGCGGCGTCGTCGAGTGCAACACTTTCACTAAGATGTATCTCTGCGCATTGGGCCAGTACGATTACGATGCGGTTCCCGCAATTCCGCCGGAGATCGTCCTCGCGCCTAACTGGTTCTATTTCAATATCTACGAAATCTCTTCATGGTCTCGCTCGATCCTTGTTCCGCTGGCCATCATTTACGCTAAGAAGCCGTTTAAGAAGATCGCGCCCGAGCATGGAATTGATGAGCTCTTCGTGGGTGGCCGTGCCAATGCTGTGTTGCGTCTTCGCATGGATAGGAAGCGCATTTTCTCCTGGCGCAATTTTTTTCTCCTTGTCGACCGCGGGCTCCATTTCGCAGAGGCAGTCCACATTCGCCCCCTGCGTACCCTGGCTCTGAAGCATGCTGAAAAATGGATGCTGCAGCGGCTCGAGATGACCGACGGCCTCGGCGCCATCTACCCGGCGATGCTCAACGCCATCCTGGCGCTGCGCTGCCTCGGCTATTCCGAAGATGATCCGCAGGTCATTCGCGCCCGCGACGAGTTTGAGAAGCTGGGCATTGAAGAGCCCGCGAGCTCTGATCTACCTGAGCCCACCTTTCGTATGCAGCCCGCCGTTTCTCCGGTTTGGGATACCGCGCAAGCTGTCTACGCGCTGGGTGAAGCCGGCATTGCCCGCGACGATCCACGCATGATCAAGGCAGCCGACTGGATGCTGGCCAAGGAGGTCCGTCACAAGGGCGACTGGGCTGTGAAGGCTCCACACACGGAGCCCGGCGGCTGGTACTTCGAATTCAATAACGAGTTCTACCCTGATACCGATGACACCGCGCAGGTTCTGCTCGCCCTTAACGAGGTCGACAATCCACGCGAACGTTATCAACATGAGGTAGCCGAGCGCGCCATCGCATGGGAGTTTGCCATGCAGTGCCGCAATGGTGGCTGGGGTAGTTTCGACAAAGACAACACTAAGATGATCTTCCAGTACATCCCGTTTGCGGATCACAATGCCATGCTCGATCCGCCAACTGTCGACATCACTGGACGGATCCTGGAAATGCTCGCGACCTACGGCTACACCCGTGCCGACAAGCGCATTGAGAAGGCCATCAAGTTCATCCTGTCTGAACAGGAGCCCGATGGAAGCTGGTTTGGCCGCTGGGGCGTTAACTACATCTACGGTACGTTCCTGGTTTTGCGCGGTCTCGACGCGATAGGCTTCGACCACAACGAACCGCAAGTGCAGCAGGGAGCCGAGTGGATCCGTATGGTACAGAATCCTGACGGCGGATGGGGGGAGACCTGCGGTAGCTATGACGATCCCAACACGCGCGGTGTCGGACCTAGCACGCCTTCGCAAACCGCATGGGCGCTGCTCGGTCTTCTGGCTGCGGGCGACGATCGCTCCGACTCCATAGCCAAGGGCGTGCGCTGGCTGTTGACGCGTCAGTTACCCGATGGCAGCTGGGACGAGTCGATAGGCTCGGGCATCACCCGCCAGGCACTTTATACTGGCACTGGCTTCCCGCGCGTTTTTTACCTGGCTTACGAAATGTATCGCCAATATTTCCCGCTCCTGGCGCTCACCAGCTACCGGCGAGCTATGGAACACGCATCCTGATACATCAGAATTTTTGAAGAGTGCCTGGCCTTGAGCGGGTACATCGAAATGCAAATCGAAGCGGGGTTTTAGCCCCCTGAGGTGAAACGAAATATGGCTATTCCTATCTCCCAGGCGTGGACGGTTGCCAGTTATGTATGGAAG
>OBLU010002801.1_pt1 | contig 15904 bp, 15 predicted proteins | sample 1518681 | NCBI WGS metagenome assembly OBLU01 (sample SAMEA3539304, study PRJEB22396) | soil metagenome | biome: tundra; feature: field; material: soil | place: USA | collected 2010-05 | depth 0.15 m
GCCCACGAGTGGTGGGGGCTCGGTATTCCCGAGGGCCTCGTCACCGAGGTCCAGCCCGCTGTCTCGCATCCGCCAGGCCGGCCTGCTCGAACCCCTGCTCAAGCTCGCCGCCCTGCACGACAGCGCCACACCCGACGAGCCGGCCAGCACCGCCGCGGCCATCGACAGCCTGGACGCGGAAAGCCTGGTGAGCCTGGCCCTCGACGCAGAAAGCTCCGACTACTGATCACCTGGGACACGCCAGGGACGGGTCCACCCCAGGCACGCCTCTGGCAGGCGCTGCTGGCTCTTACTCCTGTAGGGGGTTACCATCCGGGTTGGGAGAGAAGATGGGCAGCAGGAAGCGCCGGCTCGACCCGGTGGGGCCGTTTGGCAATCCGGACGGGTCACGAGCCGACATCGAGGATGTGATCAGCGAGTTCGTCGACTTTGGCGGCGATCCCGCGTATGGCCACCTCGCGACGCGTGCGAACGACTCCATGGTGCGGGTCATCGTGGGGAAGCTCGGGTCTGGCAAGACGGTCTACCTGCGGCGTCTTCAGGATTTCCAGGTACATCAAGACTCTGTTTACGCCGATGTGCCGCAGCAGAGCTTGCCGAAGACCGAAGTTGTGGTGAAGGCGTGCCAGTGGTTCTCGGACCGTGTGCTGGTCGAGAAGTGGATGCAGATCTGGGAGCGGGCGATCATGCGGTCGCTGGCCTCGTACCTGCTGTGCCGTCCCGAGTTGCGTCAGCAGCTGCGCGACGAGCAGGCGAACGAGATCAGGCAGTCGTACGCGCGGCTGCTCGGCGACTTCCGCCGGCCCAAGTCGATCTACAGCCAGGTGCGCGACATCATTAATGAGCGGCAGACCGCCCATCAGCTATCTACGTACCTCGACGATCCGCTCTGGGACGACCTCGAGGATCTGCTGGGCGAGGTTGTGGGCCAGTGCAAGCCGATCTATTTCTACCTTGACGCGCTGGACGAGGAGTTCGGCCACGCCCCGATGTACTGGCTGAAGTGCCAGGAGGGGTTGTTCTATCAGGTCATGCGGATGCTCCGCGATCACAGGCTGGGCGGCCGCCTGCATATCGTCGTTTGCATCCGCGACATCGTCATGTCGTCGGTGTACCGGTCAGAACATGCGCCGCGGTATTACAACGAACCGCACATACGCGTCCTGACCTGGGACCGAAGCTCGCTGCTCTATCTACTTCAGAAAAAACTGCAGCGGCTGCCGCCGTCACTGCTGATGCGACGCGCCACCAGCGGCCCCCCCACGATCGGCGACTGGCTCGGGGTCAATGGTCACTGGCCGGGATCCGATGGCGACGAAACGATCGAGGACTACCTGCTCAACCACACGAGGCTGATCCCGCGCGACATCATCTCGCTCGGCAATGACCTGAACGAGGAGGTCCTGCGGCAGAAGCAGGCTGGCCATGAGGGCCTGCCGCCGGCGGCTCTTCAGGGGGTGGTACAACGCTGCGCCAAGCGGTTCGGCGACTCCCAGCTGGCCCAGTGCGCCAACCAGATCTCGTCGGACCTGATGCCGAAGAACGCCGCCCTGCACAACTATTCCGAATTGTTCACCAGTACCCAGGCCTACATCAGCGGCGTGCAGGAGGACGTTCGCTCCTTCGTCCGGCTGATCGGAGTCGACCGGTTCTCGCGTGGGGATCTGGAGGCACTGCAGGAAGTGGCGGATCTGCACTTCGAGAAGGCGACGGATCTCGCCTCCGTCCTGTGGCAGAACGGCCTGCTCGGGTATATCGACGAGTCCGGGCGGCGCCGGTTCTACTCCATGGGCGACATCGAGGAGTTCCACTTCCCGCCGGACGTAGGCACGTACGTGCTGCATCCATGCCTGGTGCACACCGTCGGGGGAATCCGGCATGTGCAGGCGGACTCCCCCGGGGCCGGAGATGAGCGCCGCACCAGCTCGCTCACAATTCCTGAACGCAACGATCTTCCCGGGGCATCGGCCCCTGCACCGACCTCAGGCGGCAGCCGGGCGCTCCCGGAACCTGCCCCGGCAGAGGTGCGATCCTCGGTCGGGGCCGAGGCTGCTGGCTACGCTGTCGGCGACGTCCTTGAGGGCCGCTTCGAGATTCTGGGCGTACTCGGGCGGGGCAGTTTTTCGAAGGTCTATCGCGTGCGCGATGACGTCGAGGGTGAGGAGCGAGCGCTCAAGCTCTTCGACAGCGCCGTCGGCGATGAGGCGGTGCGCCGCGAGATCGGCGCCCTGCGGAAGATCCACCATCCCAACGTGGTGGAGGTCTTCTGGGCCGGCCAGACCAGCGTCGGTGACTGGTATCTCATCACTGAGTTCATTGACGGGGAGTCACTCGATGAGTTCGTCACCGGAAAGAGGTGCCTTCGCGACCGGGAGGCGGTAGATGTCGCACTCGATCTGCTAGACGCGCTCGTCGCTTTTCATCCTGATTCGGCGCGCCTCAGGCAGCTGGATGCTAAACGTCGCGAAGGCGGCCTGCCGGAAGCCGAGTCGCGCGAGTGGATGGAGCTGAAGGATAAAGGGCTGGTCCACCGCGATATCAAGCCGCTCAACGTGATGCTCACTCGGACAGGAGCGAAACTGCTTGACTTCAACATCGCATCCCGGGTCGGCGACCCCGTGCATACGCAGTCAGGCACGCCGCCGTATCAGCCACCCGACGCCGGCCTGGATCGCTGGGACGTCTCCACCGACCTGTTCGCCGTCGGCGTACTGCTCTACCGGCTCCTATGCAACGGACACCACCCGTTCCCGAATGCGCGGCCCATGGCCGGCGTACCGGTGACTGACCCGAGAACGATTCGCTTTGACCTCAACCCTGGCCTTGCCGGGTTTCTTATCAAGGCATGCGCCCCAGTCAGAGTTGATCGCTTCTCCACGGCTGCTGACATGCGGTTCGCCTTGCGTAACGTCCGCGCTGACCTTTGACCAGCCGATCCGGAGGTGTTCTCTCACCAGCGGACCCGACTCATCAAAGGCAAGAACCCCCGTAAGCCGCACACCGTACGGTACTGGGCTGATGCAGGCAGCGTGAGCGCTCGTTCGCAACCGCCAGGGAAGCAACGGACTTCAAGATCAAGACGGATCATGACACGCGGGCTCAGATCTTCGTGGACGACAAGCTTGGCCGCGAGGACACCGAGGTTATCGAAGAGGGCTGCGAGATCCTCGGCGTCGTCTTCAGGAAGCGCCACGAGCGTCCGGAGGGGCTTGCCTCCCTGCTGAACCGCTGTCGTGTGCAGCGCTTCACCATGCACGGTGTTGCGGAGAATCCTGTGGGCGCTCAGCGAGATCGCCGGCCATTTGGCCGCCCACTCGGTCACCGATGACGCTACGCCTGCCGGCAGGCTCCGGCTGCTGGCCGATTATCTCGAGCTGGTGAAGGCGTGGACGCTGCGCTTCGGTTCGCCGGGAGGATTGCCGCGACGGAAGCAGCCGGGACGCGCTAGGCTGACTCGCCGTTCCCACGGCTTGCCCGTGTCCAGCGAAGGGATGCACGTTGTGGCTACCACGCGTCCGGCGTCCTGCCGGGTCGATGTGTTCTCCCTGGGCGGGACGATCGCGATGAAACGGGAACCTGGCCAAAGTGCCGGGGCGGTCCCGGCGCTGAGCGGGGAGCAGCTCCTGGCAGCGGTGCCCGGACTCGCGCAGACAGGAACCGACGTCGCGGTCCATGATGTGCGGCAGGTTCCCGGCGCCTCGCTGGACATCGCTGATGTCATCGAACTGGCCGGGATGATCCGCACGTCCGTCAGCTCCGGCGCTGCCGGGGCCGTGGTGACGCAGGGAACCGACACCATCGAGGAGACCGTCTTCCTGCTCGACCTGCTCTATGACGGTCAGGCACCAGTTGCCGTCACCGGGGCCATGCGCAACCCGGCACTGGCCGGTCATGACGGCCCGGCCAACATACTTGCCGCTATCCAGGTGGCCGCCAGCCCGGCGTGCCGGGGGATCGGCTGCGTCGTCGTGTTCGCCGATGAGATCCACACCGCCCGCTGGGTATCCAAGACACACGCCACGAGCCTGACCGCGTTTACCTCGCCATCAACCGGGCCGGCCGGGTATCTCACCGAAGGCTGTCCCCGGCTGCTGTGGCACCCCGAACGCCTGCCGGCGCTGCCGCCCGGTATCCCGGCCCGCCCGGTGCGGGTCGGGATCGTGACCATGGCCCTCGGCGATGACGGCGAGATGCTGCGTGCCGCCGAAGGGCGGTTCGACGGCCTGGTGATCGCCGCGTTCGGTGCCGGGCACGTGCCCGCCGCTACCGTCCCTGTCCTGGCCAGGCTGGCCGGGCAGATCCCGGTGGTGCTGGCCTCCCGTACCGGGGCCGGCAGCGTCCTGGCCGCCACCTACGGCTTCGCGGGATCCGAGCAGGACCTGCTGGGCCAGGGCCTGATCAGCGCCGGATTCCTCGCCCCGCTCAAAGCACGGCTCCTGCTGCACCTCCTGCTGTCCGGCGGCGCTGACCGCGACCGGATCACCACGGCGTTCAGCACCGTCGGCGTGTGCAGCGGCGTGTGCTGAACATAGGTCAGTACTGCGGACTGCGGAAAGGACCAGGATCTGCATGCACAGCCACCACATCCGCCAGGGCTATATCCCGATGTTCCTGGCCGCATTCGCAGCAGCCGACATCGTCGGCACCTGCGACAAGCTCGACAATCCGGCCGCGCCGGTCTGGTCCAAAGTGCACCTCACCAACGCCGAGGCGCTCGGCTGCGGCACCATCGCCTATGACCAGCAGGCCGGGCGCATCCTGCCCCACGTCCACGTCACGCTCGGCCTGAAGGAGCGCGCCGCTGACGGCTACACCAGCCATCTGCTCGACGCCCGGGTCCAGTTCCCTGGTCGAGATGATCCTCGTCGAGGTCACCACCCCAGACATGACCCGGCCCGCGGACCCCGGACTCTACGATGTACCGCAGCTGAGCTTCGGCGGCCCGCCGGCATCCTGACCGGCCGGTGTCACGGCAAGCGGTGCACTGTCCTGCCTTTTCCCGGAGATGCCCGACGTCGCCCGATTACTCCGCTATCGGTATAGCTCCGCATGCCGGTAGCCATGTCGGCGGTCGTCGGCTGCCGAGCAGGCGGACTAGAACTCCTCGCGGGCAGGCCGGGGTTGACGTGCAGCAGGATCCAGGCCGCCAGCATCCATGTTCTCAAGCCGGCCCCATTGGTTACGTTCGCGAGAACGAGAGCCACTTGTTGACCATGGCTAGGAGAAGCGTCAAGGTCAGCACGGTTGAGCAGGTCACTCTCCGTAGACGGAGATCGTGGGCGACGCAGACCGGGCCGATGCTCACTTTTAGCCGATGTGAGCATGCCGTCAAGCGGCGACGCGCTGTTCGACAACAACGGCTGCGGGTACATGGACGGCATGACGAGCCGTATCGCCGTGATCGCTATTGATGCAATCGAGCCCCGCCCCGTTGCCGAGTTCTGGGCGGCGGTGCTCGGGTGGCAAATCGTCGAGGAAGACGCCGACGGGATCAGCATCGCTCCGACTGACACCGCCTGGCCGACGATCGACGTATTTAAGGTGCCTGAGCGCAAAGGCATCAAGAACCGCCTGCACCTCGACCTACGAGCTGACGGCACCACAGCGGAGGAGGAAGTGAAACGGCTCCTGGCGATGGGTGCCCGGCCGGTCGACGTGGGTCAAGGGTCTGACGCGTCGTGGACCGTGCTTGCCGATCCAGAGGGAAATGAGTTCTGTGTTCTGTCCCGGTCGGTGCAAGACCTGGCCGAGTCCTGAGGTAGCCGAAGTGACCGCATTTTGCTGCCGCAGGCAACGCGCGCCCGGCCCCCTACGCCTCGTCACCATGAGTGAGCGGAGGGCCCGTTCGGCGGCAGGCGAAGCCGTCGCAACCGGGGGTGGCGCCGAAACTCGCGGACATCGAGATCGGCAAGATCTTTCTGGCGCCCGAACTCAGCGACATCTGGCGCCGGAACTCGCGAACAAATCCAGCCCCATCGCTGCGATACAGAGGGTCCAGTCATAGCACCCCGACCGTCACCAGCCTGGCACGCGAATCCGGGATCAACCGCACCAGCCTCTACCAGCGGCACCCCGACCTGATCGCCGAGTTCAAGGCGAACGCCCCGAACGCCGCCGTTACGCCAGCCGCGCAGGCTCTCCGAGGCCAGCTCGACTCCGCCCGCACCCGGATCGCCGACCTGGAGCAGCAGAACGCCGCGCTCGGCGAACGCGTCCGCGCGCTCACCGCGCTCGTCGCCGAAATGAGCCTTGAAGCTGACGGCAAGACCAACGTGATCCCGCTCAAACGCTGAACACCGGCCGCAACATAGCCCCGATGATCAGCGCCGGAGGCGAAGCTAACCGGTTAGTATCGCCGGCCTGGATCTTCTCCCCGGCCCAGATGCGGCCGATGCCCAGCCGCGGGGCGACGGCGCCCAGCCGGCAGCACGGTGAGGGCTCCTGCGGCAGTAGCGGCATAGGACACCGCTCATCTGCCGCAGGAGCGATTCTGCTAAAGCACCAGGCCCAGCATGCCGCACGTCAACTCATGTAACGCGCCGGAGCGGGCCGCGTGTGCCAGCAGCGGAACCAGGTACTGGGCGTCGGGGCTGCCCCAGCCGGTGACCGGGTCCCAGCCGAGTCCGGCGGTGTAGCCGGTGAAGACACCGGTGGGCCAGATCACCGAGTTGTCGCCGGTGACCACGTCGTGGAAGGCCTGGTGGTAGTCGGGGCTGCGGGCGATGGCGTAGATGGCGGGGTTGACGAAGCCCAGGGGCTGGCCGGCCTCCTGGTCGGCCAGGGCGATCACGCCCGCCCACAGCGGGGTGGAGGAGCTGGTGCCGGTGGCCGCCCGGAGTTCGCCGTCGCCGTACTCGATCGCCATGGCGGTGGAGGGGGCGGCGTTGGCGGCGACGTCGGGGACGCCGCGGGTGGCGCGGGCCCGGGCGAGGCCGTCCTGGTAGGGCGGGCGGCCGAACAGGCTGCTGTAGCCGCCGCCGGAGGCTTCGGTGTTGTCGTTCCAGGCCATCTCGCCCAGGTAAGTGCCGCCTGGGCTGGCGTCCAGGACGGTTCCGCCGACCCCGAGCACCAGCGGGTCGGAGGCGGGCATATTGACCTCCACGGGCGGGCCACCAGGATGGCTGCTGATCGCGCCGCCGTCGCCGGAGGAGCCGAGGATGGTGACGTGCTGCTTGCGGGCCTGTTCCAGCGCCGCGTGCATCCGGGCCGCCTCGGCGCTCGTGAGGAAGTGCTCGCCGACGCTGGCGCTGATGGAGAGCACTGCGGCGTGCAGGGCGGCGCTTTCGCGGATCGCCTTGGTTATCGCGGCGGCGAAGTTCGCGGGGCTGGATATGGCGTCGGCGGGGACCAGGATGATGTCGAGGGGGGCGCCGGGCGCGAACGCGTGCACCATCTCGGCGTCCCCGAGTTCCTCGCCGTTAGCCAGGTAGGGCGTCGGGGACTTGGCGATGGCCGTCACGACGTGCAGCCTGGCCCGGGGGAGGCCGAACTTGCTGTCGAAGGCGGCCAGGTCCTTGCGGATGTCGGTGGCGCCGTGGGAGGCCGGGGTTTGGGCCAGTTCGGGCATGGCCACGGTCTCGCCGCGTCCGTCGATGCCGCGGCTGAGCAGCGGCGCGACGCCGTAGGCCACCTGATACGCCCGCGGGCTGTAGCACGGTGGCGCCTTCACCCCGGGCGGCGCACAGTCCACCTGCGTGGTCCCGGCGGCCGTGGCCGTGCTGTCGGCAGCGGCAGCAGCCGGGTACGCGGCGGCCAGGCAAGCTGCCAGGGACACGGCGGCCAGCCACCGCCGACGCGGCCGGCGGCCTGGCGGCCGTGCGGCGGGCGGTGGTTTCGGCGAGATCTTGTTCATGTGCATCGCGTCTCCTCATTCGGGTGTTAGCGGGCCTGCCATCCGGCAGGCCCGGGGCGTGCTGAACCACCAGCAGGTGAGCACCGTGGTTTCCCGGGCCGTCAGTCCGGAGGGAAAGACGTGGTGTTACTCGGCGGCCCGTCAGGGGGTGGGTCAGGCGGCGCGGCGGTGGACCAGCCAGATGGTTGCGGCGATGAGCAGCGCTGACAGCGCGAGCAGCCAGCCGCCCTCGATCCACTGGAAGGGCCAGAACCGGCTGGCCGGCTGGTAGCTGGTCCACTGCGTGTAGCCGTGCTGAGAGAGGCACTGCGCGAATGCATCCCCCGGACCCTCGGCCTTCCCCGCTGGAAGGGAAGAGCAGAACTGGTTGACGAGGCTCATGGGGGGAAAGCCGCCGGCGAAGGCGAACCTGCCGTCCTTGGTCGACCACTGGCTGATGATCCACGCGGTGCCGGTGCCGGGCAGGTTGAAGTTGTTGCTGGTGGTGACCAGGGGTGTCAGGTAGTGCTCGCGCAGGAAACCACCGGCGGCGAAGGCGAGCCCGGCGTAGACGGCCAGGGTGGCGACGATCGCGGGGACGACCCGGCGGATGAGCATGCCGGCCAGGGCGCCGATCGTGAAGGCGGCCAGCGTCCAGGCGGGGAACGTGACCTCGCGCAGGCTGAACAGGGTAACGAGCGGGGAGGTCTCGTAACCCGGGGCCTGGTTGCCGGTGCCGAACTCCGGCTGGTAATACCAGGACACCAGCACGCCGACCGCGCCGGTCGCGGCGGCCAGCACGACCGCGAGCAGCACCAGCTTGGCCAGCGCCCAGCGCCACCGGCCGAAGCCCTGGGTCCAGGCGAACCGGAAGGTGCCGGTCTCCAGCTCCCTGGCCAGCACCGGCGCCCCGACGAACGCCCCGATCAGCACGGGCACCAGCTGCAGCAGGACGCCTCCTGGACCCTTATTCCCCATAAAGTTGCTCGTGGCGCTGACGTTGAAAGTGCTGATCAGGTTCTGGCAGGCAGCCGAGCTTGCCGGGTGGCAGGCGGTCGCGGCGGCGTAGGCGTGGTGCAGCGGCGTGCCGATGATCCACAGCCACACCGCCAGCGCGCCCAGCAGCGCGGCCACGCCGGCCAGCGCGATCCGGTGCTGCCGCCAGGTGACCCCGGCCATCCGCCGCCACGGCACCGGCCGCAGCCTGGCGTCGTCCTCGTCCGGGCGGGCGGGCCTGGTCAGCGCGGTCATCGCGTCACCTCCGACGGGCTCTCGCGCAGGTAGGCCATGGCGAGCTCTTCCAGGCTTGCCTGGCCGTGGGTGGCGAGCAGGTCATCGACTTCCCCGGCCAGCCGCACCCGGCCGCGCGCCAGCAGGATGAGGTAATTGGCCACCCGTTCCAGTTCGGTGAGCACGTGCGAGGACAGCAGCACCGACACCCCGTCGGCGGATGCCGCCGCCAGTACCGTGGCCATGAAGTCGTGCCGGGCGACCGGGTCGAGCATCGCCACCGGCTCGTCCAGCACCAGCAGCCGCGGCCGGCGGGCCAGCGCCAGGGTCAGCGCCAGCTGCGCCTGCTGGCCGCCGGACAGCTTCCCCGCCTTCCGCTTCGGCGGGATGCCGAGCTCCTCCAGCCGGGCGCGGGCGTAGGGCTGGTCGAAGCGCCGGTTCAGGCTGCGGGTCAGGTAGATCATGTCCGCGACCGGCAGGTTCTTGTACAGCGGCGTGTCCTGCGCCACGAACGCGATCCCGTCCAGCGCGGCCGGCGAACCCGCCCGGCGGCCGCCCAGCACGGTGACCGCGCCCGCCGACGGCCCGGTCAGGCCCACCGCCAGGTTCAGCAGCGTGCTCTTGCCGGCCCCGTTCGGCCCGACCAGCGCCGCCACCCGCCCGGCCGGGATCTCCAGCGTGCACTCGCGCAGCGCCCAGGTACCGCCGTAGCGCTTACCCAGGCCGCTGGCCTCGACGACGTTCATCGATCTCCTCCCATGCAGAAATCCGGTGTGCCCGCCGCCCACTGTGGCTGGATCCCGGCCCGGTTGTCTGCGGCCCCGGGTACGAACCGGTTCATCCGCAAGTCTGAATCCGGGTCGACTCACGTATGATGCACATGGCCTGGCCAGCCGCTACCGTCGAGGGCATGCAGGCAATCCGGCGGTTGGCGGGCGGTGAGGTGGGCATCATCGCCGATGCCGGGATGGGCATCCTCGCGGCCGGGCTGATCGCCATCGCCGCGTGGGGGCCGCCGCCCGGCCTGATCGGCACCACGATGATCCCCGGGCCTTTGTGGCTGCGGGCGCTGCTGCCACTGCTCATGGGCGCGCCGCTGGTGCTGCGCCGGCGCGCGCCGCTGCTGATGTGGACAGCGATCTGGGCGGCCATAGCGCTGCTATCCCAGCTCACCGGCAACCCGGAGCGGGGCCTGGCGTTCACGTTCGTGCTGTTTACCGCCGCCTACTCCCTGGGCGCGCACGCTACCCTGCGCCGCGCGGCCGCTGCACTGGCCGTCACCGCCCCGGTCATTGCCGAGATCGCCTCTCACGGCGGGCTGGCGCTGGCCTTCCCGCAGGGTGACGGCAGCCCGTCGGCCGTGACCAGGTCGTCGTTGCAGCTCGTGGCGTTCTGGCTGGCTGGCGTTCTGGTCCGCGCCCGCAGGCAGGCCACCTCGCTGGCTGCGTGGAACGCGGCGCTGCAGCGCCAGGCCGAGCAGGCCACGGCGGCCGAACGGGCCCGGATCGCCCGGGAACTGCACGACATCATCGCCCACCACCTCAGCGTGGTCGTGCTGCACGCCGCCGGGGCGCGGGCCTGCGGCCGGGCGGACCCGGCGACCCTGGAGGAAATCGAGCACAGCGGACGGCAGGCCCTGACCGAAACCCGCCGCCTGTTCGGCGTGCTCCGCGACCCGGATGAGGAGACCGGCCGCGCCCCGCAGCCGGGCATCAGCGAGCTGCCGACGCTGGCCGGCAGCCTCCGCGCCGCGGGCCTGCAGGTCAGCCTGTCCATCGACGGTGACCACGCGGCGCTGCCGCCGGCCGTGAACGTGTCCGCCTACCGCATCGTCCAGGAGGCGCTGACCAACGTGCTCAAGCACGCGGGCCCGGCCCGCGCCGAGGTGACGGTCGGCTGCGCGGACAGCGCGGTGACCATCGAGGTCACCGACGACGGCCCCGGGAGCCCGGCACCCCCGGCACTGACCGGCGGCCAGGGACTGGCGGGCATGCGCGAACGGGTCGCGGTGTTCGGCGGTGACCTGCGAGCCGGGCCGCGTCCCGGCGGCGGGTTCACCGTCTGCGCCCGGCTGCCGGCCGGCGAGCCGCCATGATCAGCGTCCTGATCGCCGACGACCAGGACCTGATCCGCAAGGGCCTGCGGATGCTGCTGGAAGCCGAACCAGATCTCCGCGTCGCCGGCGAGGCCGGCGACGGCAGCCAGGCACTGGCACAGGCACGCCGCCTGGACCCCGACGTCATCTTGATGGACGTCCGCATGCCCGGACTCGACGGGATCCAGGCCACCGCCCAGCTCGCCCAGGGCGGCAGCAGGGCCAAGATCCTCATGCTGACCACCTTCAACCTCGACGAGTACGTCTACCACGCCATGAAAGCCGGAGCCAGCGGCTTCCTGCTCAAGGACGCCACCCGCGAGCAGCTGACCGGCGCCATCCGAGCGGTCTGCGCCGGCGAGACGCTGCTCGCCCCGGCCATCACCCGCCGCCTGATCGAAGACTTCTGCCGCGGCCCGGCACCCGGCACCCCGGCCGGCAGCGCCCCAGGCGGCCTGAGCGAGCGGGAACGCGAGGTGGTGCGGCTTATCGCAGCAGGGCTGTCGAACGCCGAGATCGCGTCCAGGCTCTACCTCAGCGAGGCAACCATCAAAAGCCACATCACCCGCATCCTCGCCAGACTCGGTCTGCGCGACCGTGTGCAAATCGCCGTCTACGCCTACGAACATGGCATCGTCCGGCCCGGCCACGGCACTCCGCCAGCCGACCGGGCAACATGACCTAGCGCGGGTCAGGTGCCGGCGCCCCTCATAGTTCTTGACCGGATGGACGGCATTGGCGTGAGGCGGGACACGGCTGCATGCTGCCCGACGCCGCCTCGCCTCGCGGGAGAACAGTCGATCGCCTTGTGCAATGCCGCGGCGGCTTCATCGACCCTGGATTGGCCGATGTACGCGGGGCCAGGTTGCCCGAGACGATGGCCTCGGCCTTGGAGCGGGACTGGAGCTGCCGCGCAGTCGCTTCCAGGATCGGGGCGGCGTGGCGCGCGTCGCCGAGGAACAGGTAACAGGAGCCTGCCAGCCTGCCGGGCTGGGCTGGGCTGGGAGAACAAGGCGATCGCTGGGTCATCCCGGCTGATCTGCGCGAACTGCCGGTCGGCAGTGGATCACGTTGGACAGGTAGCCGGCGCTGCACCCTGCCCGGCGGGCGGTCGCGCGCAGGGACAGGCCGCGTCCGGCGATGGTGTGGCGCAGCTGGTCGCCGAGGTCCGTCATCGGTCAAAGCCCTATCACGGGTGGCGGGGTGTTTCCCTGTTTCCCTGCCGTGATGGGGATACGGGAAACTCTTTCACGCTATCCCGCCCGCGCGGTTCACTTCCAGTGATCATGACGGCACGCGCAGGGGAAGGGACGGGATGGCCCCCCGGGACCAGGACAGCACCGCCGCGCACGCGGCGGGCGGTGATCCCTTCGACGGCTGGCGCGACGCCGGAGTCGATCCCACCAAGCCGAACATCGCCCGGGTATATGACTACTGGCTCGGCGGCCATCACAATCTCGTCGCCGACCGGGAGCTGGCCGAGGCGATGGCCACCCTGGACCCGTGGATACCGGCGGCGTGCAAGGCCAACCGGGCGTTCCTGGGCCGGGCAGTCCGGTACCTGGCCGGGCAGGGCATCCGGCAGTTCCTCGACATCGGCTCGGGCATCCCCACTGCGGGAAACGTGCACGAGGTCGCCCAGCTGGCAGCACCCGACGCCCGGGTGGTGTATGCCGACCGGGACCCCGTGGCAGTCGCTACGGGCCGCAAGCTGCTCGCCGGCAACGACCGCGCCACCGTGATCCAGGCCGATATCCGTGACCCTGGCGCGATCTTGGCTGATCCCGCAACCGCCAGGCTGATCGATTTCAGCGAGCCGACCGCGATCTTGCTAGTGGCGGTTCTGCATTTCGTGCTGGACGCCGACGACCCGTACAGGATCGTGAGTCACCTGCGCGACGCCGCGGCGCCCGGCAGCTATCTTGTCCTGTCTCACGTCACCAGCCAGGACAATGAGACGCGGGCCGCGGCCGCCGGGCGCATCTACAATAGCCGCGCAGCCGACGGGCAGGCCCGGTCCCGGGAACAGATCACCGGCTTGTTCGGCGGCTGGGAGCTGGCCGAACCCGGCCTGGTCTACGCGCCTCAATGGCGGCCCAGCTCACCTGATGATGTGCCTGACCATCCCGAGCGGTTCTGGTTCCTGGCTGGCGTGGCCCGCAAGCAGGTGCCGCAGAGAATGTGAGACACCGCCTGGTTCCTTGCCTGCAACCTCGCGCATCCTGAGTGCGCTTTGACTCCCTCTGATGACCTGGACGCGGGTGGCGTTACCGGATGTGGGACCCAGGCCGATCCGCCTGATGTCAAGGCTGCAGCACCCGGTCGGCCAGGACACCTATCTGCTAGAAGCTGCTGCGGATGTCGCTGCGCGGGTCTTCCGGCGCACGGTGGTCGCCATCCAAGCCGGCACGCGCGGCGCGGCGCCAGGGCCGCGCGAGCCGGATCGCGGTGTCGATGTCCGGGGCGCTGGTGCCGGGGTCGAGGTCAGCGACGATGATCGCGGGCTGGCCGTTCGCAGGGCAGCGAGCAATCCAGCGACCGCCGGGCGCTGCGATGCCCGCAGGGGCGGTGCAGCTGTACTGGGCGGGGGTGGAGTAGCCGGCCCAGTAGCTGTACAGCGCGGCGTAGGCCTGGGCGATGACGGGGCGGACCGGGTCGTCGACCATGACGGACAGCAGCACGCAGTCAGCGTCGAGCTGCTCGTATTCGGCGAAGATCTCGGGGAAGTGGGCTTCGATGCACAGGGCGCAGCCGAAGCGGAATCCTTCGGCCTCGAACACGACCGGTTCTGTGCCGGGGGTGTACATCCAGGTGACTTCGGTGTGAGACAGGAAGCGCTTGTCGTAGCGGGTCACCACGGCGCCGTTCGGGGAAATTATGTAGAGGGAGTTGTGCGGGCGGCGCGGCGGGGTGAGCGGGTGGAGGGAGCCGAAGACGGTCCAGAGCCCCAATTGGGCGGCGAGAACGGCGACGGCCTCAGCTTCGGCGCGCATGACATCCCAGTGCATGCGGGTCCAGTCCGCTTCCGCCAGCGTCGTCGGCCCGGCCGAGGACATAACGTACTTACCTGGATAGACCACTGCCCCTTCCGGAAACTGGGCCAGCCTCGCGCCGGAAGCGTGCGCCTCGCGCATGAGGGAGCGGATCTGCGCTCCGCTCTCGCGCAGCGTGCCCGGGTCAGTAGGGTCTTCAGGCACGGTGGTCTGCGCCACCGCAAGCCGTAGCGTTCTCGCCACGCCGACAGGCTACGCTGTACAACGCAGCTCCTCAGATCAATCGCCGGAGCACGCCACGCCTGGAGCTGGGGGCTGCTGCCGGTCCTGACCCGCCAGGATCCCGGGGCCCAGATACACGCTGTACAGCCAGGCGACGGCGTACCCCTGCACGTCATCACACAGATTCGCGGACTATCGCGCTGCACAGCTGCGGAACCTGGGCCAGGCGGGATGCTCGTGCCTGTCGTGCGCTCAGGATCGGTGCTGCTGGCTCACCACATGTTCTGGCCACCGTCGACTATCAGCTTCTGGCCCGTGATGAAGCCGGATTCGCTGGCCAGCATGAGGATCACCGCGTCCGCGACATCATCGGCCTGCCCTAGGCGCTGCAACGGAATACTCTCTTCCCGCCCGCGCCGCGTAGCCGGATCACCGAGATCGAAGCGCCGTGATGTCTCCTCGGTGACGGTGAGGCCGGGGATGATGGTGTTCACCCGGATCTCCGGGGCTAGCTCAAGGGCCAGGCACTGGGTCATGATCATGAGGCCGGCCTTGGATGCGCAGGTGTTGACCCCGTTGCGCCGGCCCCTGGTGCCGGTTGATGCCCCGATGTTCAAGATGACACCGCCGTCGTCCTGGGTGCGCATCTGCCTGGCCGCGTGCTGGGAGCACAGGAAAGCGCCCTTGAGGTTCACGTCCATCACCCGGTCCCAGTCGCCTTCGGTCATCTCCAGCGCTGGCTTGTCGATGATGCGTGCCGCGTTGTTGACTAGGACGTCGAGCCGGCCGAACGTCTCGACGGCCTGCCTGACAAGCGCGGCGGTCCCGTCGGCCGTGCCGATGTCGGCCTTGACGAGACGGGTGCCGGGATCGGATTCGCGGCATAGGTCCAGGGCCGCTGCAGCGCGGTTGTCGTCATTCGCGTAGTTCAGTGTCACCTTGTAGCCGGATCGGGCCAGACGCTGCGCAATGGACAGGGCGAGTCCGCGAGGGACGCGACGTCTTGCGGCACCACGCGGTCAGCGACCCACCGGGCGCGGCCAGGCGCCTGGCCCGTCAGGTGGCCCCGGCCGGGAGCGGGAGCACCCTGGCCGCCGGGCGCACTTTGAGCACCGGTTAAGCGTCATCATGCCGTCGCGCAGCGTGGCATCCTGCCGCATCGCCCTGGCCGTCTCGCGGGTGACATGCATACCAGGCTCATCTCGCGGGAAATGCAGCACGGTATGCCCTGCGGCACGCCAGCCGCTTCTTCATCCAGCGCCGTTCCGAACTCGACTCGGCGATTCGCTGACGTTCATGTCCGCGACGCTCCGTGAACGCTGAGTGATCTTGCCGTGTGCTTGTGCCGCATACTCCCGCCGACTTCACGGCGGAGTCGGCTACGTGCTGAGGTGCAGGAGCTGCCTGGCCGCCACGGTAAGGACATCCTGATCCCAGGGCCTCGGCTGGTCCTTCCCGTTGACCGTGATCGCATCGCTCCCCCCCGCATTGGCCCGCGTCGACGACCACGCCCGGGGGGAAATTCCAGCCGGT
>OBLU010002802.1_pt1 | contig 15902 bp, 9 predicted proteins | sample 1518681 | NCBI WGS metagenome assembly OBLU01 (sample SAMEA3539304, study PRJEB22396) | soil metagenome | biome: tundra; feature: field; material: soil | place: USA | collected 2010-05 | depth 0.15 m
AGTTCTTCGGCTTTTTCCCTTTCAGTAAATACGCGGTTTCCATCATGCACCCTGTCTGCCCAATCAACCGGCACAATCGTTCTGGCAAAGTATCCATCACCGTTAGTGATATCCTGCAATTGTTTTAGAAAATGAAATGCTTTTCCTGCTTTTTCCCTTGCCTCCGCACTTTTAGTCACTGCATAGCGAAATGATTCCATGGCAAGGTAATTACCGGTATATTCTCCGTCGTTGTCATCCTCCTCCGGCAACCATTTTGCAGTATCCCCCGGATTTACAAGGTGGCATTGACCTGCTATCCATGGCTCGCGGATATGTCTTCTCATCAGCACATCATAAAAATAATCCTGTTTGGTGTCGAGGGTCATCCATTTTTTCTTAATGGCGCTTACTCCCCGTTCAGTCGCGATCCAGGCATTGCCATCTTTATCAAAAGCAATATCGTTCACGTGATCGTCCATCAGCCATCTGCGGCTGAACAAAAGTGAATGTTTTCCATCGGGAAAAAATCTAACAACGCCAACCTTTGTTCCTACCCACATCGCACCTTCAGAAGATTTTTTTACACAAGTAGTGTAAATGGAAGGGCAACCTTCCTGTGGCCTGATAACCCGTTTCTGACTGCCATCTTTAATGATGGAAACACCGCCCAAACCTGCTACCCATAGATTCCCGCTTTTATCGAGTGCAAGCCCCTTAAGGCCCGCACTCAATAAAATATCTGTCCTATAAAAATATTTTGTTCCTGCCTTATTTGAATGATAAAGACCCACATCGCTGGCCACCCATATGCCTCCTTTATTGTCAGAAACAGCGCTCCGCAAAGAACGGGCACCCGCATAATCTTTCTGTCTACAAGCGGTCCCGTTGAAAAACCAAACACCTTTTGGCCCGAGGCCATATACGCCTTCTTTTGAAGTACAAATAACTGATACAGGCCCTTGCGGGCCCGCTACCTTGATCGGCAAATTATTTTTATATACAAACATGCCTTTCCATGTTCCCATCCATACTGCATCATTCTCGTCAATAGCAACAGCGTAAGCAGGCCCTTTGTCTGAATTCTGGAAAGGTATTGCAACCCAATTGTTGTTTCCATTCTTCTTCATAAAAATACCGGCCGCTGTAGTAATCCAAACTGTCAATTGCTTATCTACGGCGATGCTTCTTACATTATTTTCTATGGCGACAGCGCTTACAGGATACGCCTCATGATATTCCTGCCAAAATCCTTTGTCTTCAATATACTGCGGTCGGGAAATACTTTCAGTTGCTTGTTGGCTGAAGGCAACATTTATAAGGCATAAAAAAAGAAAAGAGACCAATATTTTTTTCATACAAATTCCTGTTACTGCTGAAATATTAAAAAATCGCCCACAAAATTTTCTTCATTGCGATATAATAATAAAATGCATTGCTTTTTTAAGAATGAACGTTTTATTTTTTATCAGAAAAATATATTCATCAGTCAGCCGCACGCTGTATCAATTTTTGAATAGCGTCAACCACTTGTATTTCGCATCTACCTCCCTGCCGTTTTGCTTTGTTTGCCACGTCCAGTTCTTCTTGTAGCCAGTCTGATCCGGCTTTTTTATTGTCATGCAAGTATTGAATGGCTTCCAGGCCGGCTACAGCCAACGAAGAAAGATTTTCAGATAATGAAGCTGCCTCCAAAAGCACTGGCGAATTGTTAAGCAGCAATTTGAATTGCGCATCGTTTTCTTTCCAAAGGATTAGCTTTTCGGAAATTTGTTTTTCCAGTTCGGGAGAAGGTTTGCTTAAAAATTCAGCCACCTGTTTGTTGAATATCCTGGGTACTTTCTGATCAGGTGTGGCTACATCAGCCAATTTTGTAAAAGGAGAAAAAACGGTATACATAGTATCTCCTTCATTGCGCTCATATATTTTCAAAGGCTCCAGCACACTAACCAATACTTCAAGCGCTTTTGTATCCCGGCCATTGGCTAGCTGCCGCATCAATGGCGGCTTATAGGATATATGCTGCAGGCCAAGCGATTCCAATTGCAAGCTGACAATATCAAGCCTGCGATACATATCATCCACATTATTCACGGCTTTGGGCGACCATAGTCTTTCTGCAATGGCTGCTGTGCGGGGCCAAATCCTGGAGTCTACAGTCACAGGTGTTGCCATCTCGCTCCACATGGTTGCTTCCCCTCCTAAAACCAGCTTTTTTTCATCGGCAGTTAAGGTTATACTATCCGGTAGGGGATCGTTGAGATAATGGTATGAGGCAGGTTGTATTAAATCAATATAGTAACCATAAGCAAGGATGGAAGGATGGCCCTTTTTTACGGAGCCATAAAAACTTTCTTTGCCACGCCATGATTCGATAACAATTTCTTTCGGCAGTTCCGGTTGAAATATTTCATCCCAACCTATCATTGTCTTACCGCATTTTGTGATGATAGGCAACAAGCGCTTGTTGAAATAAGTCTGTAAATCTGCGGCAGACTTCATACCGTGCGCTTTCATAAAAGCCTTTATATGGGGCATACTATTCCAGTCTTTACCGGTATTCTCATCGCCGCCAATATGAAAATATTGATCCGGAAAAAGAGCCGACATCTCCCCGAAAAGTTTTTCCAAAAAGGGGTAAAGCTTTTCGTTTGTAGGATCCATAACGGGATCGAATACCCCAAAATATCGTTGTAAATGATAATCTCTTTCTACACTCGCAAACCGAGGATAGGCAGTTAGAATTGCGGTGGTATGCGCTGGCACCACAAATTCCGGCACAACCCTTATGCCGCGTTGCGCTGCATATTTTACAATACCGCGGATTTCTTCCTGGGTATAATAAAGGCCATCGGATGCCACTTCCTGAAGCCTTGGAAAAATTTTTGATTCAACCCTGAAGCCCTGGTCATTGCAAAGATGCAGGTGCAGTACATTCATTTTTACTGCCGCCATGCCGTCCAACGTTCTTTTCACCACATCAACTGGCATGAAGTGCAGGGCGACATCAAGCAACAACCCCCGCCAGGCAAACCTGGGATTATCGTGGATGTATACTCCTGGAAAATAATATCCATCCGTATCGGTACTGACCAATTGTATTAAAGTTTCCAGCCCATGAATAGCTCCTAAATCTGTAGCAGCAGTTACGATCACCTGGCCTGTCGCGGTTTGTATTGAATAGCTTTCATCCTCACCAAATTTCAATCTGCCCTGAAGATGAATCTGGACAAGTAGTTGAGATGAAATATTGGTATCCTTCCGGGTAATATATCCTTGCTTATCAAGAAAAATCCCTGTCTTGTTACTTAACCTTCTTACAAACCTGCTGGCTTCGGCATAAATTCGGGAGTCCGCCGGGCCAATAATTGACAGCCTGAATTGGTTGGTAATCCTTACCCTGTTCGTATTTACTTTCAATTCTGCCGGCACCGGCATCAAATTAAAGGTATTGTTTACCTGGGCACAACAATTCAGGATCAACATAATTGCCAGTAATACCAACGCCCCTTTATGAATCATCGCTATATTTCTATTGTTTATTACCAAGGCTCATTTGTTCCTTGCAATAACCAGAATTTTGACCAGGAACTATTGTTTCCATCGGGCCCGATGTAAGGGGAGGTTTGCAACTTATTAATGGCCACCCCTGCATGGGCAGAATTATTTTGCAGTTCTGAATTGGCATACGTGAATCGCACCGGTATTGCACCCCTGTAGGATCCGTATCCAATGGTCAAAGCAGGGAATCCGGTCCTTCTCCAATCCATATAAGCCTCATTACATGCCTGCCAGGCCGCAATCCATTTCTGTGTGATGATCTGCTGAAGCGTACCATTGAATGCAACAGCAGGCTGAGCTATATAATCGTTGTAAGTTTTTACACAACCGTAATAATTATTTACATCTGATTGATAACTGCTAAATACCTGCCAGGTGGTGAATGAAGCCTGGATACCATTATAATACCAGGTAGAAGCAGTATTACCTACATTCCAGTTTTTAGGTGCCGCCGCCGCCTCCGCAAGGTCGAAACAAATTTCGCTATAGGATGCCATTCTTTGCGCCAGCAAAGGACCGCTTGGGTTATCATAAATATCCCTACGTAGATAGGACACAAAATTATTAAGCGATGTCGACTGTTGCCCGGTTAAATTAATATTATATTGGAAGTCAGGGTAGTTCGAATAGCTGATTGGGATACCCACATAAACGGAAGAAGTATCATATAAATTTTTTACAGGGAGGTTTAAACCCTCCCAAGGCCTGTCCTGTGTGTAGATAGCCAAATCGAATTGCTTATAATTATTCAACAAGGCAGCAGCAGGATTGATATAGCGTATATTGTTTATAATAGTATCAAGGGTGGTAGTATTCCCAGGCGGAAATTTTGTTGAATCTACTATGGTAGGGGTTACGATGGGCTCCGCCATGATCACAATCCTGGGGTCCCGCAGTGCTTTCAAAGTCATGGTCATGGTACCGCTCATTTTGTTCCTATCATACCCGGAGGCTCCATTGTATGCGCTACAGAACTGGTAGGATGATTCCTGATCCTTGCCAGGCAACATCATCATGCAATCATCTCCCGTACTCTGGAATACGCTGTCAGCAATTGCTTCTACATTAGCCTGCTCGTTAAATTTGGAAGAAAGGCGCATATAATAGCGCAGCAGCAGCGAATATGTAAATTTTTTCCATTGAACCGGGTCGCCACCATAAAATACATCTGAGGATTGGGTTAAGCTTGTTATTTCTGGATGTTGCGCCATCGTTCCCTGAAAATGAGGAATGGCCGCCTTAAGGTCTGCGATAACCCGGGCATAGATGCTTTGCTGTGTGTCGAATGTAGGAAACTCATAAACTCCACCTTGATCACCACTTATTGCAAGGGAATCCGGGGCATCGCCCCAAAAATCAGCAATATTGCCAAACTGGAAAGCACGCATAACCAATGCAACGCCCTGGTGGAAATCCCATTTGTTGGCCTGTGCTTCTGTTAGCAGCGCCTTATTATTTAACAAAACACCATAATTGCCGGACCAATCAAAATTTCCCGGATCCCATTGATATTCGCTGAACGTTCCTTGAAATGCATCTTGTGCAGTTTGCTGCATGGCACCTGATATGACCCCAGAACCCTGATTCCCATACCATTGAGCTGTGCTTGTAAGCACACCCGCCATCAGATAATCCGGAGCAGCACCCGAACTGGGTATATTATTGGGGTTGGTATTCAGTACAGAGAATTTTTTACAGGAGTCCCCTGTCAAAAGAATTACCAGGAAAACGCAGCTAATCATTAAAAATTTTTTTGCGCTTTTCATCTTGTTATATTTATATAAATTAATAATAATAAATCTTAGAATCGAACAATTAGTTTTAAACCAATTGGTATAGTCCAGGGAGTTATATTGTAATACTCAATACCCTGCCTGAATTGGGAACCATTCGCCTGCGGCCCTGGTTGATAGTTAAATGCTTGCTCCGGGTCAACACCTATCTTGGCTTTTGTCCAAAGGATCACATTTCTTGTGTAGATACCAAAAGAGACGCCCTGAACCTTGATAATATCTGACAATTTTTTTGACAGTTCTATCATCAGCGTCAGTTCTCTAAGTTTTATATAGGAAGCATCGAACATGTCCATTCTTCCAAAATTCCAAGGACCATTTGTAACCGCATCCTCATAAACATCATACTGAGTAGTGCTGGGATCGCCCAGGTTCTCAATATAACCACCGTTCCCGTCACTGCGAACACCCGGATAAAATGCAGCATCCCAAATTGGAAAGCCAGGCACCGCTCCCGTATTTTGAACTATAGCCGGGTCATCATATAAACCCCCCAGGGCCTTGGAAGGGCCCCCTACCACATGGTATTGCTGAAGCCCGCTTATTTCGATAAATTTTCCAGGGTTGGTCTTGAGATAGGCAGCTATGTTATTCGCATACTCTGCAGGGACTGGGATGCCCGCATTTTCCTGTGACTTTAGGTTGGCATTAGATCCCTGATAACGGTAGGTTTTGGAATAGAAAATACCACCCAACCGCATATCCACACTGGCGCTTAGGGTTATCCTCTTGTAAGTAAGTGATGTTTGCATGCCCATCAGCAGCTTGGGGTTAAAGTTGCCGGCAACCATCTTATGCTGAAAATCACCCCCATTCACTTTTTGCAGATAGCCTCCCCCATCCAGTAGCGGGTATCCATAATAAGGGGAGGATTTATCAGTAACCGTAACAAGTTCGTTGTCCCACAACTGTCCAATTTTGCCATCACTTATAACTTGCACTGGAGCCCCCTTCGAATCAACCTGATTAGGTATGGGCTGGCCCTTGGCATAAGTCCAGGAGCCTGTAGGTCCGTCCTGCCAGAAAGAGAAATAAGGTACCCCATTTGTCAGGGAAATAATGTACGCATTGTTCTTGGTGTAATTTACTGTCATATCCCATGTCCAGTTTTTGTTGCTGATGATAGTGGCGCTCAACTGAAGTTCAATGCCTTTGCTACGCACCAAGCCAGCGTTAATCTGCCTGCCTGTATACCCAGATGAGGCGGGAGTGCTGATCCCCAATATCTGGTTCTTATTGTCTGATTGGTAAACAGTACCACTAAACCGAAGCTTGTTTTGGAACATCGCTATATCAACCCCTCCCTCAGTGGAAATTGCCTGTTCTGGTTTCAGGTTTGGGTTCAATAGTGTAGAGGAAAGAGATTCAGTGGTTATGCCACCAAAGCTCCCGATACCAACGGTACCATACAAATTATAAGGATTGGTATCCTTACCCACACTGGCCCACCCACCACGCACTTTGACGAGGTTAAACAACCTTCCAAAGTTGAAAACTTTGTTGAGCAGGATGCTCATGGATGCAGATGGATAAAAATAGGAATTATTATTGGAAGGAAGTGTGCTGGACCAATCATTCCTGCCTGTCAAATCCAAATAAGCCAAATCACCGTACCCGAGTGAGGCAGTTGTATAAGCACTGTACACCGCTTTCTGATAATAACCTGAATTATAGCGGATATTTGACTGAGAAATATTTGCAACATTGAAAAGCTCAGGGGCAATAATACCTCCACCTTGAACCGAATACACCTGGTTGGCGGAGTTGTATTCATACAGAAGGTTCCCTCCGGCAGAGGCCGTGATATCGAACTTCTTCCAAAAACTATTTTTATAAGTGACCAGGAAATCTGTATTGCTTTCTGTATTGAACAGATTAGACAGCCCATAGTAGCCATTCAGCTCGCCTGTATTGCTTTTGGATATTTTTGTCTCCCGGTTTTCATAAAACAAATCCAGGGAATAGCGGACAAATGCGCTTAGATGCGGACTGAAATTGAAACTGGCCTTTAAATTCCCAAAAAGGTGGTTGCGCACAAAATCATTTTTGGATTGATTGAGCACAAACCACGGATTGTCAGGAACATTACTGCCCAACGGGCTCTGAGGATCCGGGCTCGCATCAACACCAACCGGGGCCAAAGGTTTAAATTGCTGGATACCCGGCGTTAACCAGTAACTTTGTTGCCCCACTTGCTTAATGTTAATACTTGCAGGATAGGCAATTACGTCTTGAAGGGCCCCATTGCCATTGCCGGCTATAATGTTATCTGTAGCAGAACGGGTATAGTTTATAGAGCTTGATAATTTTACATCCTTGCTTATTTTATGCTCCACATTCAATGCAAGGTTATTCCTGCCGAGCCCGCTATTTTGTACAATGCTCGAATTGATTAAATTGGAATAGGAAAACCGGTAATTGTCTTTATCGGTTGAATTTTCAATTGATAGGCTATTTGTAGAAGTAATGCCTGGCCTGACAAACAATTTTAAGTTGTTATGGGAAACCATAGGCAAAGGCTTATAGGTGCCGTCGGCCTGCAATGGGCTGTTCCATTGGATGGCTTCAATGCCCTGGTTCAGCGGTGTGCCAAAATAATATCCGCTCCAACCGGGGGGAACATCTACAATTGCTCCATTCCAACTATTAGAGCCAGTAGCAACCGTATAGGGATCTATACCCATGGAATAAGCCTGGTTATTGGGAAAATAATGATAAGGGATAGCATCTTCATCGGTTGAGCTAAATGTAATGCCTAGCCCTTTTGAACTCTTGCCTGATTTTGTGGTGATCAGCACCACGCCGTTGCCTGCCCGCGAACCATAAAGCGCTGCAGCGCTTGGGCCTTTCAATATAGATATGCTTTCAATATCGTTCGGGTTAATGTCGGAAATCACGTTGCCATAATCCACATCATTCCCATTTCCATTGTTAACGCCGATATTGTTCATTGAATTTTGTAAGGGCACGCCATCAATAACAAATAAAGGCTGGTTGTCACTATTCAAGGAACGTATCCCGCGGATAACAATACTCACGGAAGATGTGGGGTTAGCGCCAGTTTGGCTAACAACTACACCGGAGACCTTTCCAGCCATAGAACTCATGGCGTTGGTCTGTGCCACCCTGTTCATATCTTCACCTGCTATTTGCCCCACATCATAGCCAAGAGATCTTTTATTCCTGGTGATACCGAGCGCGGTAACAACAACAACCGAAAGGATATTACCATTGCTGGCCTCCAGTGTTGCATTTATAAATGACTGCCCTTTAACCGGAACTTCGACACTCTTATAACCAACATACGAAAACACCAATACGGCCTCTGGCGAGGAAACAGTCAATGAAAAATTCCCTTCCGCATCTGAGATGATTCCTTTTTTGCCACCTTTCTCAGATATGTTTGCCCCGGCAAGGGGGCTGCCATTGGAGTCTGCCACCTTGCCCCTGATAGTGCGGCCTTGCCCCAAAACAACGTTGAAGGAAAAGAGCATGAATCCTGCCATTAAGATAAATCCCTGCAACAAGGGGGTCAGCGATAATTTTTTATTCATTTTAAATTGTATTTGCAGTTAGGAAATCGAAAGCCTAAAAAAAATTAATTATATTATAAAATTGTATTGATGATGGTATTTCAGTTAAGACGTTTCATATCAACCTAAACACTGAAATGTTCCCTCATATACTCTTTTTTGTTTATTTTTTTGCTAACCGACACCCCAATAGCTTCCATTTATTCTACAGCAGCAATGGCTTATCTTTCCCACTATACGATGACAAAAACGGGTCGCCAGGTGATAATTCAGTTATTATATAATCTATTGATTCTATTTCAGCAATCTTTATTTTTTGAACGGTTTCAAATTTTTCAGCAATAGTTACAACAGCTGTTTTTTTTGCCGCACGAATCATTGCTTTCATTACATGCACTATTTCCCAATCAGAATCGGTGAGCCCACTCTGAACCGAAATACCGTTAGTGCCTATTATACACAAATCGGTCTTGATATTGGATAACTCATTTATTACACTTGCCCCGGTATGTATATTTGCGTTCTTTGCGAGCTTTCCACCAATTGTTATTACTTCGATATTCTCATGCTCTGCTAAAGTGAGCGCTATAACCGGGCTTACAGTAAGAAAAGTTGCCCGTAAATCATCAGGTATCCTTTTAGCTATCTCCATTATAGTAGTTCCTCCTTCTACCAATATCATCATGTCATCCTTAAATAGGCTAATGGCTTTATCTGCTATCACCTGCTTAGCGTCTAGCGCATAGACCTGGTCCTGCTTATTGAAAGGATAATGAAAAGTCTTGCTCATGGCGCCTCCGTGAACTTTCAAAATAAGCCCCAGTTCATCTAATTCATTTAAATCTCTCCTGATCGTATCTTCAGAAACTACAAGTTGATCTTTCAAATCCGTAGAAAGAACCTTGTTGTGAAGGTTAATTTCTGTTAATATGAGCTTATGCCTTTCCTCCTTCAACATACAATTGCTAAATATTTCTTAAAATTAAAAATAATTAAAATTTGCATAAGTTTGCATTTAAAAAAAATTTTTTTAGAAAAAAACCGCAAACATAAAACTTAATTTATTTTTCGATTTGGTCTAATAATGAGTAAATACTAATAGACAGAGTAAAATTAATCTCCTATTAGTCGTACAAAATAGTGTCATATATGCTATTTGTTTAAATAATGACTCTATTTAATTGCATGAAAAAATGGTATTTTTAAAAAATAAACAGAAAAAACCAGCAGAAATAATAATTACTTAATTTATGATTACGATCACTGAACAACCTTCTTTACACCGAAACCTGGAATCAAAAAAAATAGAAGAGATTACTTCGTTGATTAATATTGAAAATGCAGCTGTGGCGAAAGCGATTGATGATGCGTTGCCGCAAATCAATAGGCTGATTTATGCGATTGTAGCTAAATTGAAGCGAGGCGGCAGAATGTTTTACCTGGGTGCAGGAAGTGGCGGCAGACTTTCTGTTCTTGATGTAATAGAATTACCCACCACTTTTGGAATAGAAAAAGGTATTATAAAAACGGTTCTTGCCGGCGGCATTGAACATCTGGTTGAAGCAAGAGAGGAAATGGAAGACAATTTTAATGAAGGTTGGGAAAGGCTTACAAATGAAAAAGTAACCATAAAAGATATCGTAGTTGGCATTTCTGCAAGCGGCACCACGCCATTTGTCCTGGGGGCAATAGAAATGTGCCGTAAAAATAAGATTACTACCGGATGCATAGTAAGCAATCCGGATTCTCCAATAGCCGCCAACGTAGATTACCCGGTAGAAGTAATAACAGGCCCTGAATTTATTACCGGCAGCACCCGAATGAAATGCGGCACTGCACAAAAGATGATTTTTGATATGATCAGCACCACCGTTATGATTCAATTGGGTAAGGTAGAAGATAACCAAATGGTAAATGTCAGGCTTATAAATAAAAAGATAACCGACCGTGCGGTAAAAATGCTTATAGGGAAAGCCGGCATTGCTTCTTATGATGAAGCCAAGAAACTACTCCTGAAATACGGCAGTGTGAAAAAAGCAATTGATCATTTAAAATAGGATTCACCAATTCTCCTGGCAACAGCCTATTAATTTATGCAATTAAAAAGACCCATTTTTATTATCGGCACATTGTTCTTCGTTTTCGGGTTTGTAACCTGGTTGGGTTCTGTTCTGATACCCTACCTCAGAATTGCATGCCAGTTAAATAACCTGGCATCTTACCTTGTTGCTTTTTCGTTTTACATCTCCTATATGGTAATGGCCATTCCGGCAGCCTCAGTATTAAAACTAACTGGTTACAAAAAGGGGATGGCGCTGGGGCTTTTCATCATGGCATTGGGTTCTTCTTTATTCATCCCGGCGGCATTCATGAGAACCTATACGATATTCCTCACGGGTCTCTTTGTGCAAGGGACCGGCCTGGCTATTTTACAAACAGCAGCTAATCCCTATATCACTATACTGGGGCCCCTTGATAGCGCCGCCCGCCGAATAAGCATAATGGGTATTTGCAATGGTATTGCGGGTGTGATTGCGCCGCTGATACTTGGCGCCATTATACTAAAAGATGCAGACGGCATAAAAGCGCGCATTGCGGATATGCCTGCTATTCAGAAATTGGAGATACTCAGTAACCTGGCACACCGGGTAATATTTCCTTACGCTATTATGGCTATTGTGCTAGTGCTTCTTGCCTTGCTCGTGCTGTTTTCCGGCCTCCCTGAATTAGATGTAGATGCAGAGGATAAAGCGGTTGCATCAGCAAACAGCAACAAGACGAGCATCTTCCAGTTTTCGCATTTGCTTTTAGGCGTATTAACGTTATTTCTCTATGTTGGCGCCGAAGTAATAGCAGGCGATACCATTATCAATTATGGCTCTTCACAGGGCATCCCGCTTTCTTCAGCAAAGTTTTTTACGAGTTGCACCCTCAGTCTTATGCTTGCCGGTTACGCGATAGGCATCATTGTTATACCAAAATATATTTCGCAGGTAAAGGTGTTAAAACTATCAGCGGTTATGGGGCTCATTTTTGTAGCCATGGCGCTTCTTACAAGTGGCTACCTGTCAGTAGCATGTATTGCTTTGCTCGGGCTTGCCAATTCCCTTGTATGGCCGTCCATCTGGCCACTGGCTATTAATGGTCTCGGGCGTTTTACAAAAATTGGTTCATCGCTTTTGATTGTAGCCATTGGTGGAGGAGCGCTCCTGCCTCTATTGTACGGCTGGCTGGCTGATATATTTTCACCACATCATGCGTATTGGGTGGTAGTTCCCTGCTATCTGTGCATTTGGTATTATGCAAAAGCAGGGCATAAAATGGGTTTAAAATAAAAATATATTTAATAAATGATACTTATAGCCGATAGTGGTTCCACGAAAACAAACTGGTGTTTGCTTACACCCAAACAGGAAATTTTTTATTTTGATACGGAGGGCTATAATCCCTATTTTGTAAGCAGTACTCATATTGTTGAATCTCTTACCGGCACTCTTCCGCCAAACATAAACTCCTTACTGATAGATGCCATTTATTTTTATGGCGCAGGCTGCTTCGATGACAAGGCAGGCATTGTCCAAAATGCTTTGCGACAAATTTTTGCAAACGCTAATATTTATATAGGTCTTGATTTACTGGGCTCGGCGAGGTCGGTGCTGGGCAACAGACCCGGCTTTGCTGCCATTCTTGGTACAGGAACAAATACCTGCCTGTATGATGGAAGTAAAATTATTGCCAATATAGATTCGCTTGGTTATCTTCTCGGTGATGAAGGCAGCGGATTTTATATCGGGAGAAAAATATTGGGCGATTATATAAGAGAATATATGCCCGGTTCTGTCAGGGAAGAATTTTTTAAAATTTTCGGGCTGAGCCGCGAAACAATTATGGAGCGCATTTATTCAGAAAAATTGCCAAACCGATTCTGTGCCGGGTTTACCCGATTCATTACGGTCAGTGTAGCAGATACCAAATATACCCATAACCTGGTAAGGAAAGCATTTATCGATTTTTTTGAAAGCCTGGTGACAAAGTACCAAAATTATGAACAATATACTTTTAATTGTACCGGTTCTATCGGTTATGCATTTAAACAGATATTGTCTGAAACGGCTGCATTGTACAATATGGAAACCGGAGTGATACTGAAAGCACCCATTGAAGGACTTGCCTGTTTTCATTTGCCCGAAAGCTATCAATACTGATACCATGGATAATAATTTACGTCTTGATATAAAAATATTTTTTCCTCTCATTTTCATTAAAAAGGGTCATTTATGAACGCTAATGAAAAAAAATTTATTCCGGTAATGATAACTCCCTTCAACCTGAAGGTTAAGGTTGATTTCGATGCTTTGAAACCCCTGATTGAGTTTTATCTGGCCGCAGGCGTGAAAGGTCTTTTTGCAAATTGCCTCAGCAGTGAAATGTTCAGTATCACCGAGGATGAAATGCTTGAGATCACGAAACAAATTGTTAAGCAAGTTAAAGGCAGGGTTCCCATAGTTGCAACAGGTTCCTTTGGCGCTACGATTAAAGACAAAGCATGCTTCGTAAAAAAGATCTATGATACGGGCATTGATGCGGCAATTTTGGTAACGGGGCATTTCGCAAATGTGGATGATGATGAGGATTTGCTATTACGAAATTTTGAGAAAATATTCAGCCTTACGGGAAACATTTCTCTGGGCACTTATGAGTGCCCTGCCCCCTATAAAAGAATTATTTCTGCAAGTTTGTGGAAGCAGCTATTACAAGCTGACCGACTGATCTATCATAAGGATACTTCGATAGAACAAGATCAGGTAAAGGTAAAGTTGGACATACTAAAAAGTATGGGTAATAATAGCTTGGAGTTTTATGATGCACATTCGCCCAATGCTATGTTTTCATTGCAGAATGGCGCGAAAGGAATGTCGTCCGTCTCGGGAAATTTTTATCCGGAAATAATGGTTTGGATATGCAACAATGCAACCAATCCGGAAAAACAGGAAGACGTGAAATGGCTCCAGTCAGAGATTACAAGAGTTGATTCGTTGATTCAACAGGCCTATCCAATGAGCGCAAAATATTTTCTGCAAAAAAGAGGATTGCCGGTTCGTACTATCAGCAGGGCCTTTGTGCTGGAACTAACTCCCGGACAGAAAAAAGGACTTGATGGAGTTTATACCAATTTTGTTGGGTGGTGCGACAGGCTGGGGATTAAGCAGGCGTTGTAGTATTATTTCAAGGCTTAATAAAATGATTGCGAATAAAATATGAAACATTTACCAGTTACCGATCTTGTGATCATTGCGTTTTACATGCTTGCAATGATTTTGACAGGTGTATGGTTTTTTGGTAAAAACAAAAGTCCTGATCAGTTCACAAAGGCTTCGGGTAAGATTCCCCAATGGGCAGTAGGCATTTCTATTTACGCAACCTTTTTAAGCAGCAATACCTTTTTGGGCGTTCCCGGTAAAGCATTCGGATCTAACTGGAATTCTTTCGTCTTCAGTTTGGCAATGCCTTTCTCTGCATGGATAGCGGCGAAATATTTCATTCCATTTTACAGGAACAGCGGGGAGATTTCAGCGTACACACATTTTGAAAAACGTTTTGGTCCATGGGCTCGCACCTATGCTGTTATATGCTTTCTGCTCACACAGCTTGCCAGAATGGGCTCGGTCTTTTTTGGCATTGCATTAAGTCTGCAGGCTATGACCGGGTATTCCATGCAGTCTATGATGATTGGGATGGGTATCATCATTATTATCTACACGGTGCTTGGTGGTATGGAAGCAGTCATTTGGACGGAAGTGGTTCAGGCTTTTATAAAAACCGCTGGCGCATTCATCATATTGTATTTTATAATAAGCAAAATGCCAGGCGGCATAAATCATATTATATCCATCGGGAAATCGGATGGTAAATTCAGTCTCGGCAGTTTCAGGCCCGACTTTACGGGGTCCACTTTCTGGGTGATTTTTCTATATGGCATTTTTATCAACCTGAATAATTTCGGGATGGATCAGAACTATGTTCAGCGCTACCAGGCAACAGGCTCGGCAAAAAAAGCATCGAAATCATTATGGCTTTGTGTTAAACTGTATTTGCCTGTTTCACTGTTGTTTTTTATTATAGGGTCTTCCTTGTATGCCTGGTACCAGGTGCATCCAGAAATACTGGACGCCGTCAGGCTAAGGGCGGCCGCCGAACGGTTACCCTTAAAGGCTAGTTCACTGGAATTGGCTGCATTGGCAAACTCCCTGAAGCCTTCAGATTATGGCGATAAGATATTGCCGGATTTTATGGTAAATGTGTTACCCGTTGGTGTAGTCGGCGTCATTGTATCAGCTATTCTATCCGCCGCTATGAGCACCATCAGTTCCGGAATGAATGCGTCTGCAACCGTCTTTACATTTGATATTTACAAACGATACATAAATAAGGATATAACGAACAAGCAAACCTTAAGACTTTTATTGATATCTACTTTTATTATTGGTGTCCTGGCTATCCTCGCCGGCATTGCCATGATAGGTGTCAAAAGCATCCTGGATCTGTGGTGGCAACTCTCAGGGACTTTCGCAGCGGGTATGCTCGGTCTTTTCCTGCTCGGCATCGTAAGCCGCCAAACCAAAAATGCAGAAGCGACCATAGCAGTTATCATTGGTGTTTTAGTTGTTACCTGGATGACTTTCCCCTCAATGATCCCTGAGAAATTTGCTTATCTCCGCAGTGCATTCAACTCAAATATGGTTATCGTTATAGGTACCTTAAGTATTTTCCTTACTGGCATATTTCTTTCATGGATAAATAAAAAATTGCCAGCTGGAAATTTTATAGAAAAATAAATTTTCGATTTGTATGAATTCTAAAATATTTCTTTCGATCATTTTGACATTCCTTTTTGGAAAAATGGTGGCACAACCGGCAACGGAAAAAGCGCCTGTAGTTTTTCAAACGCTTATCTTTCCTGTGCAGCCCCAGCATACCCATGGCAGCACCATCGTTAGCTTGCCCAACGGCGATGTACTGGCCGCTTGGTTTCAGG
>OBLU010002804.1_pt1 | contig 15895 bp, 7 predicted proteins | sample 1518681 | NCBI WGS metagenome assembly OBLU01 (sample SAMEA3539304, study PRJEB22396) | soil metagenome | biome: tundra; feature: field; material: soil | place: USA | collected 2010-05 | depth 0.15 m
AGAAAGAGGCCAGCACGCCTGTCTCCGCGGGGGATTTCTGTGCTGCCGACCTCCGACCACGCTTTGCCGTTCGCCGAAACTGCCGCCCGCAGGGTTGTGCCAGAGCGCTCAAGTCGCAGCCATAGCGGTTCGACGAGACGGCCGTAGGTAATCGTGGGAGCTGTGAGCGGCAGATTGCCGACGGACCGTACAGGCAATCCGGATTCTCCGGTGCAGAGGAGGGAGGCCGACCACGCAGGCCGTTCCGTCTGCCCGCGCGGCGATAGTAAGAGCACTGCTTCAACGCCGGGGGACTTTGCTTCGCTGAGTACGGCAACTCCCAGTTCGAGGAACTGCGAGGCGATAAGCGGGACGACGCGAGCGGTCAATGTGCTTCTGGCTGGCATCGCGCAGTGGAGGAAGAAGCCTGAGACTCCCTGGCTGAGTGACGATGCCCCCGCGGCCTGCAGGCGGTAGGTTGCTCCATCGAATGAGGCCGAGCCATTGCTGGGCAGCCCCAGAGTTAGTGGCTGCCAACCTGGAGGGAAGCCGGCCATCTCTGTGGCGGGGAGGGAACTCCAACGCGAGTCAACCGCGGTTACACGGTAGGAATAGAGTCGCGAGGGCTTGACGTTTCGATCCCGATGGGTCGGCGCTGCAACGCTCTTGGCGATTACAGCGAACGTGGCGCTCCCATTCTCGGCGCGGCTAATTGTGTACCGCGCGGCGCGCGCGAGAGGCACGAAATCGAGGTCAATTGCTCCGTCGACAGCCGCTGCGTGCAGGCTGGCGGGAACTCCGACTGGAGCAGCTTCGGCCGTGTCAGGACCAGAGCTGCGTGTGTAGAGCAGAGTACCAAAGCCGGTCTGGTCGGCTCCAGGGCCTGCGCCTTCGGGACGCAATTTCTCCGCTGCGCGCTGCGTCCATGGTGCTGCGATGCCGCGCCGATGAACGCAGTGGTTGTAGACCTGCTCGAAAACAGGGCGAAGGTTGCTTCGCGGAGAGATGACTTCGTGATGGTATTTGCCCGTCTGGTCGATGTCGGGCGCGAACGTCACATCCTCGCCGAAACAGTAGCGGGCAGTGTATTCGAAGCCAAGCAGCAGCCGGTTGTCGAGGCTGGAATAGAGATCCAGTCCCTGGTGCCAGGCCATCTCACAGCAATCGCCCATGTGCGCGATGCCGAGTTGGGTATGCTGCTGGTCGCGGCCGCTCTCCTGACACTCGCCGCTGGGGTAGATGTAGTGGGCGAGCTGACCGTCGCCGCAGCCGAAGCGGTAGTATTCGAGCGCGCGCTCGAAGAGGGCACGGTCGTCGTCGTAGATGGCGATCGCCATCATCATCTTCATTGCGGCCGTGTCCCAGTTACCATTCGCGAACGGAGCGAAGTTCTGAATGACGGGGAGAACTGCGTCGCGCATCATTCGCCCGAAACGCTCCGCACTCTCGCTGGGCCACCCACTATCCGAGTGGCGCATCAACTCCGCGGCATTCAGCATCTTGAAGGGGCCCAGACCAGCACAGAGCACGGCGTCCGCGCCCGAGACCGTACGCAGGACTGCAGACCAGGCGTCCAGTATGCCGATGGAGAGCTTCGCGTAGGCTCGATCGCCCGTGATGCAACTCATCAGAGCGCACTGGTAGGCTGCATTTGCATCGTGATCGAAGTCTGGGAATCGCACACTTGGATTTCGTCCGATCTCGGCGGAAGCTCCTACGCTGACATAGGTCAATTGCGAGAGAGGATGATTACGCAGCACATTGAAGCCTGCGGTGATGGGTTCGGTTCGATCACGGACTCCATTCTTCATCCGATCAAGATCGGCTCGGCTGTGGAGCATACCTGGGTGTAGGAATGCTACCGGCCTAGTCGAACCAACTTCGGCCGGAGCGCTCTCAGCGCGCAGTGCGGGTGGTAGAGCATATGCGGCGCTGGCTGAGAGTAGGAGGGCGTTGAAGCCGCGTCGCGAAAGTAAGTGGTCAAGTGCCATCTGATTCTTTTCTCCTACAGCTTAGTGATAGCGATGATCCGAGGTTGCAGATACGTTCATGAAATGGTTCCCGAGATTACTTACGAGCGGAAACAGGCGAAAGATAGATCGCTTCTCCACCGCGAGACATCAGTGCGAGATCGAGTGTATCTGCACGCGTAACGGTGCGGTGCGCGATGGCGACGTGGGTTGCAGTCTGGACCACAGGATCGTCGGTGTAGATCGTTGCGTCGTAGGTCACGCCCGGTTTGAGGAAAGTCAGCGGGAGCGAAAGTTTGTTTTCGTTGCTGTCGCCAACTGCACCGACGTACCAGTTGTTGCCGCTGCGGCGCGCGAGGACTGCGTACTTGCCGATTTCGCCAAGCGGCACGTGGGTTTCGTCCCAAACCGTTGGAAGATGATCGAACCACTTCAACTCCGGTTCGCCGTGCGCATATTCAGGTTTGTCGTACCAGAAGAGCCACTGCATGGGGCTGTACGAGGCGATTGCCATCGCCATCTGGTGTGCGTGGGTATTCTTCAGGCGTTTGTCGTAGTAGCAGATGGTGTAATCGGCGGACCCTGCGAGATAGCGAGTAAAGGGCAAGGTGGCATCGTGCTCCGCGGTTGGAAAGTGCTCATTGCCGCGGATGCCTTCAACGGTGAGTAGATTGGGATAGGTACGCGTGTAGCCGGTAGTGCGGTACTGATCGTGGATGTCGAGCATAAGATGATGCGCCGCGGCCTCGCGGATCGTCTGAGTTAGCCATTCAGTGTTCTCCTGCTTGCCAACGACGACAAAACCGATCTTTAGCCCGGCCACACCCCACTTCTCGTAAAGAGGAAAAAGGATTTCTCGCTGGCTCATAGCCTGGCGGCGATCGACATAGGTAATCACCCCAATGCCATGGGCCTTGCCGTAACGAACCGCTTCCTGAATGTCGAGCGGAGGTGTCGGGTTGCCACGGTTATCGTGAGTTCGTTCATGCGTCGCGTCACCCTTTACAGGATCTTCGGAGCCATACCAACCATCGTCGAAGCCGACATATTGGATGCCATGTGTCGCCGCAAAGTCGATCGTCTTGTGCGCGCCTTCGGTGGATAGCGTCACTTCGCGCATGGCGGTTCCCGGCTTGATCCAGGCTGTGTCCGTGATTGCCTGGCGCTCGTTCAAGTCGAGCTGAAGGTAATTGTGCTCGAGCAATTCGCCGGGGGTCTTCGCAACCATGATGAGCCGCCAAGGAGTGAATGACCCGGCGGCGAGCGATCCGGGACCGCCTAAGCCGGCGATGAGAGTGTCCGGGTGGCCGTCTTCCGCGCCGATCGTCATTTGGGGGAAGTCGACGTTGGCGGCTTCGAGCACGGCTGCGTACGTGCCGTCGGCGAGTGTGACGGTGAGAGGGGTCTGACATTGGGGTGCTATCTTCGAGACTTCGGTGTGGAAGTATTCGCCTTCCGTGCCGCCGTGCTCCTCGAACGCAGACGTGTTGGCTGGCCAGTGGAACTCAGTTAGTTCGCGGTCAACTAGTAGTGCGACCGGAGTGCCGTAACGCAGGGCAATGCCCTCGTCATAGGCGCGAAACTCAATCGTAAGTGCGCCACCGTTGCTCTGCTTCAGATTTAGGTTGAGGCCGTTGTAGATATCCGGCATGGTGTTGCGCTCGCCGTACAACGGTTTCCAATCCTCCTTGTGGTGGCTCTGCACACTCGATGTCACAGTGAAGCCGGAGATTCGATCTGGTCCAAGTCCAAGTCTGGACGGTAACAATACTGTTGAAGTTCCCCGGCTAACCGAGTAGGTTGCAACGCCGTCGTCTCCCACTGTTACGTCCACGGTGAGCACGCTCGAAGGTGATTTGAGTTGCAGATGGGACGGCGCAGCGGACAGGGTGGATGGAAACACGATTGCTACAATGCCGGCTACCGCTGAGAGGGTAAGGAAGTGCAGGAGATTTCGTGCCAAAGACCGGATACGCATTGAAGGTTGCCTCGCTGATTGATTGAAATCTCTGAGCATCACGACGGTTTTATCGAACAGCACGGATAACGCCAACGGTATAGCCAGGGAGGGGAGCGCTAGAGATGCCCTACGATTCGTTCGAGTATGCTTCTGTCCAACAGTCACACCTTTATCCTCTACGCAGAGCCCGTCACTCATGGCTAGATTCTCCCCGCAATATCTAGCGTTCACGGATCAGCATCAGCCCCCATGGCGCTAGGGTGCGATGCAGCGCAAGAACGCCGGACGCGTTTGCCCGGATCGTGTCTTTCTGAGTAGCCCAAGCCTCTTTCTTTAGCTGGTCGGCCTGTTCTCGCGTAGGAGGCTCCGGGCGCCCCATCTTCTCCCATGTCGCGACGGCGTTCCCGTGGTCGCGATCCAGGATCTCCACGTCGAAGATTGTGTTGGGCTTGAGTCCTTTCACTTGTAGTTCGACTACCCTTGAACCACCGCTCGCATCGATTGCATCGGCCGCTTCCAGTGAGTTCGTGACCGGTAGCGAAATGGTGTCTTTCTGCCGAGTAGTTGCAAGCCATAGCGACGATCTTGCGGTCGCTTGTCCGGCGGGTGACGATGGCCCCGGGGGTCTGCGACAGAAGCTGGTCGCCGAGTTGGTTCATCATGCGATAGGCATGGAATGCCGGCTTCACGATCTCCTGATAGTTGATCAGCCCAAAGCCGCCGTGGAAGACCGAGTCGGTCTTGCGATTCTCCTCGAAGACATCCGTGAAAACCCAGTAGGAGAGCGAATCAACCAAGCCGACGGATTCGAGATTCGTCTTCGCGATGAACGAAGCAGCCGCAAGTGAATCATGCGAATGGTCCAAGGGAGATGGACTCGAACTCCACTCCGTCAACTGTATCTCTGCGTGTGGATAAGGGCCTGCGTCGATCATCCTCCGCAAGGTGGTCAGATCGTTCCGGGTGGAATCGATGCTGCGGCGATAGTGTCCACCTTTCGACATCCCGGGTTCGTCGATTGCAAAGTCCTGTGGATACGGGTGCGTCGAGATGAAATCGACGGGGAGATCGTTTGTCTTGCAATACTGCATGAAGTCGGTGATCCAGATGGGAACCCACGGAATTGAGTTTGGATCGTATGGTTTACCGGAAGCCTGGGCCTCCGTTAGAGCTTGTTGGTCCATGTGGAAGTTGCTGGTCGCCGGCCCTCCCACGCGCAGCGCAGGATCGATCTTCTTGATCGTTTGCACGGTCGTCTTGTACAGATCAAAATACTGCTGCTGCGTGCCGCGGAAGAACGGCTTGGTCAGATTCGGCTCGTTCCAGACTTCGAAGTACCAGGTGCGGACCTCGACGATTCCGTAGCGTGCCACCCAATGCTCAACCGTTGCATGGACTAGATCCGCCCACTTGCCATAATCCGAAGGTGGGCTGCCGTTCGCTCGCCACCAAAAGGTTGTGTCCTGGACGGTGGACAGCTCTTTCGGTACAAATCCAAGCTCCACAAACGGCCGCACGCCTTTTTGCAGCATTCGGTCGAACACGTCGTCGATGTACTGGAAGTTGTAAATGGGCTTGCCCTGCTCGTCCTCGCGGTAGATGAACATGTCGTCGTGGAAGAGGCCATGGAAGCGCACGTACTTGAAGCCGTCATACTCCGATACGGTTGCGAGTTCGTCCTGCCATGTGGCGCGCAGACCTTCATTCGCCCTACCCGCACCGACGACTTTGCTCCAAAAATACACGAGTGGCAGACCTTGGCTGTGAGCGTCTGCCGCGAGCGTGATCGCTTGTACGTCTTCTGATGCAGGCACCGCGGCCTCTTGCGAGTAGGCCGGCATAACCGAGAGAAGTCCCAGGGTGGCAATAAGAGTTAGTGCGCGCTGCAGGTGTTCAGGGGCTTTCGTTGCCTGAGTTGCACTGTGGATCATGTAGAAACTCCCTTCCAGCCTTAGGCCCGAAGTATCGGGTTGGAATATTCCGCGTTGTTGCGAATGATGTTGTCGCGCGGGTTGGAGGCAAGCGGCTTCAGCGATCCCTCAGACTCAACACTCACGGGGAAGCCTTCATTACCCTCAAGCAGGCAGCCCTTGATTGTCACGGCGCTGCTTGCGAGTAGAGAAACACCGTCACCAGCGTTTCGCGCTATTTCGCAATTTGAAATGGCGACATCCGTACTGAGCAGGATGCGTGCTCCACTACCGCAAAGTGAGTCGGCCAGCCGACTCCCGGTTATTTCCACATGGCTGGTTGAGCTGAGTTTCAGGTTGGCGTGCTGGCCGGCGCCGGGCGAGACTGCACCACCACTGCCTGAAAGATCACAATCGATGATCTGTACGTGATCAGCGCCGAAGATGTCTACAGCGCTTAGCGTGCAATGCAACACCGTTAGCCGCTCCATCCGTATATTGCGCTGCCGCGCAGTTCCATCGGACCGCAGCGCCACGCCGCCACGTGAGGGCGCCATCTGGGACCGGCGCGGGCGCGAATCCTGATTGGGATCGCGCGAAGGCTGGGGTTGGACGCCACCTTCGATGACGAAGTCTCTGAGCACGACGTCATGCAGGTCCGGGGCAGCGTTAATGATTGCCGCTCCCTGTTGTTTCGGATCAAGAAAGAGGATGGCTGCTCGGCCAGCGCCCACCAGGGTCACACCATTTGGCAGACTCAGCGGCTTCTCTAGTGTGTGCAATCCGGCGGTTAGTTGAACTACGGCATTTGCTTTGTTTGCGACGGAGTCAAGTGCCTGTTGAATCGACTCGCCCGGCTTGATGAGTAGAGATGCTGAGGATGCTTGTGATTCCGCCGCCTGTGCTCCGGCATGCGACGCAATCAAGCTTGGACTTGGAGCGGGCTTGGTGGATTGAGCCCGGTTCGTGTCGCCGCGAAAAATGGTCAGTACATTGCGTGAGGAGCGTTCACGAACTCGCATTGCTGCTCGCTCGGTGTATGGCATCGCAAGCCCTTTTTCGTAGCGATAATGCTGAAATGCGGCTTCGTAGAAGTCGTCGAAACGGCCGCGCGTTGTCTCGGAGATTGTGCCGAAACTTTGAACCTCCTCGCCCAGCACGTAGCGCGAGGTGTACTCAAATCCAAGGGCGAGCCGATCGTCGGCCTCAGAGAATAGGTCGATACCTTGTTTGGAAGCGATGCGCGCCGTTAGCGCGAAATACCCCAAGCCGAGTTGCGTGTGGGCCTGGTCGCGTGTACTTTCCTCGCACTGTCCGGTGGGGTAGACATAGCGCGTGATGCCCGCGTTTCCATTGCCGATCCGATAGTGCTGGAGAACACTTTCAAGTAGCGCATGGTCCTCGCAGAAGACCGCGATGCCAAGTAGCGAGTGCATGATGGCCCCATCCCAATTGCCATTGGCCTCCGGAAAATATCCCCGGAGTAACGGTACGTAGACGGTTTGCAGCATGCGCTCGAAGCGTGCGATGGAATCAGCTTTCCAACCTGAATAGGAGAACCGCAGAATCTCGGCTACGTTCGCAAGAGAGCCGCCAGTCCAGCCCGCAAGCAGCATCGCATCATTGCCCGCGAAATCGCATAAGGTGCCAGACCATGCATCCAGGATCTCGATGCACTTGCGGGCATGTTCCTGTTTCTTGCTCACCCACCATTGCAGAACGTGGCTCTGAGCAGCGGCTACGGCGGCGTTCAACTCATTGACGCCTGTCTGTCCCGCTCCGTAGGAGCCGCGATAGATGTGTGCTCTCGGCTGAGGTACGAAGTCCAGAGACGAGGTCGGCTGCGCGAGCAGGTTGTCCCAGGCTGCCTTCCAGGGATTCTCGCCGGCGTCTACCTTCGACTTCATGAAATCGAGATCGGAGTGATTCTGAAGAATCCCTGGATGCACAAACTGATGGTGTGCACTAGCCTTCGTTGGGCTCCCGCTTGGGGGAAGCAAGGCCTCCGCGTCGAGAAAACCGCCGCCTGCTACACCCGCTAGACTGGACACGAGAAAAGTTCGTCGCTTCATTTTTGCTTTGCTCCACCCTGCATGATGTTAAACGTATGCGCTACTGTCTCGGCGGGCTGCACGGCGCCGGGCGGCCCCCACTGATACGCGACCACTCTTATCGCGATTGGCAGCTTCGCGTATACCGGAAGCTGATCGATGGTTAGAACATCGCCATCGACGCGAGCCGGCCCGTAGTCCACATACCAGCGGACCGGCAGTCCAGAACTGGAATGGGCTTGCAGCTGAATATGCTGCATGCCCGGCTGCTGGTCTGGGATTGGATCGAAGGCGATTGTCTGCGCGTCCCCTTCGCCCCCTGGTGCGGGGATGTGCACCCGGCCTGGCTGCACGGCCTTGCGGAACCTAGCATCGCCGTCCTGCTGTTCCTCAATCCATATATCGCCGCCTGTGTCGCCGCGCCGCATCGCGAGTCGAAACTCTTCCGGACCGACCTGCTCTACGGGGCCGGTGATGACACTGAGCCGGATGTGCCCGTTCGCGTGGTTTAGAGGCCGACCCGCATCGACTAGTTCTTCAGGAATGGCGGTAAGGAATGCGGCCTTCAGGCGGAACGTAATGCCGTCGGCTTCCGGCTCGAACTTCAGCGGGGCAAAGCCTTCCTTGGCTACAGGCAATAAGCTTCCGTCCTGCTCGAAGGTGAGCATCTGATGCTGTCTCTGCTTACGGTCGCCGTCGAAGGTAACTGCGGCTTCTGCGATCGTTTGATCGAAGAACCAATATGCTTTGTTCTTCTCGCCGGTGTATCTCCCATACGGTGCTGCAGCGTGTTTGTCTGGCTGGACGCCGCCCGTGTCGGTCAACCAGCCGGTCTCTGGTCGAATTGCCCGCAAGTGGATGGGCCCTGCACGCTCCGGATCCCGTGGCAATCGAAGTGCGCAGGCTTTTCGTATGAAGAGCGCCAGAAACCGAGCCTGTCGATCGGACCAGTCGAAGTGCCCTCCTCCTGGATCGGTCACGACCCCGACTAGATTCTCTGGATTCGAAGTGCGTAAGCGGATTGCACTGTCCCGAACCTCGGGCCAGAAGAAGTCACGGTTTCCTATGCGGCCGTCGCGATACTGCGGCCACTCCGTCGTTTCGCCAACCATGTAAAGGAATGGAATGCCGGGCAGGCTCAAGTCTGACGGCAGCGGGGTCGTTTTGATCGCTACGGCAGCGATCGTTCTTTCTGGTTCGGCGCGTGCAAAGTCCCACGCAAACTGCCCCTGAGCCGAGTGTCCGGTTGGAATGACGGGAGCCCAGGCAAGTTCCTTGAATCCCGATATGGCAGCGAGGTCTAGCATCATTTGCTCGAATGCCTTGGGCGAGTCTCCGGTCATCTCAGCTTTCAGCGCGGAGTTTCGGTCGCCGCCTATCCAGATCGTCCCCAAACATTCTTGGGCCGCCGCTTCTCGTACGATGGGATCTTCCAGCCATCGCCGCTCCAGCATGTTCGAGAATGCCATGATCACGCCGCGGACTCGAGAGCATTGCGGAGGAACCCACAGATATGTTGTTCTTCCGCTCGCTGGTACGGAAAATTGATACACGGCGTCGCTCGCTGGCGCCCTTAGCCCGCAGAAAAGCAATAGGAGCACCCATGTGGGCGGTCTGCGGGAGTGCTTGTAACGAAGTCCCAACACGAGATTCTCCAATACGGAATACGTCTTCCAACTTCGTTTTGGCATCCACGGGCGATGCCCTAAATTGCATTGATGAACGATATCAGATGGCGTCCAATTTAGGGAACGTGTCGGGCGGAGAGTCGCGTTCTTGAACAGGCGACTACAGCAGCTATCGAACGAGACGCCCCATCTTTGGATGGTGCAATTACTCCAGGATTTGACCGGATTTGTGCACTTGGGGCGAGTGAAAACGCGGTTTTTGCGTCATTCGAGTGGCCTGCGCCAGCATCGGGAAGAGTCCTCAAATTTAACTATTGACAAGTGTTGCGCTTGCTAACTATAGTCCAGCAATCGAAATGGTAACGTTCTGCTTTGTGCTCTGAGGTTTGATTCCGTCTCGGCAATTCGACGGTTTTCTGACACTTCTCAAAGCGCGGAGATTGACGACCGGCGTGATCAGGAGGAAGTGAAGGCAATGTCAAAGCTAAGTTTCAGCCAACCTCACAGTTTCAAGGTTCGAGGCGTTTTCCGAGCAACTCAGATTGCCGCCTTCTTGTTCGCGTTGGTGTTCCTGGTGTGCGCAGCGCCAACGTTCGCTCAGACTTCGCAGGGATTCACCGGCGTTGTCACCGACAGCACGGGTGCGGTGATACCGAACGCACTAGTCAAGGTACACAATCAGGCGACCGGGGTCGATAAAGATGTAGTCACGACCAACTCTGGATCCTTCTCAGTTCCATTTCTCTCCCCCGGGGTCTATACCGTTACGGTGGAAGCGAAAGGCTTCAAGCTGGAAAACAAAACTGACATTACGCTACGCACCGACCAGACGGCGACCGTCAATTTCAGTCTTTCGCCTGGCAGTGTCACAGAAACCGTGACGATCAATTCGTCGGCCGATATTCTCGATTATTCCAAGCCTGATCGCGGCGATGTCGTTGAGCGTGAGCGGATCGCTGAGCTTCCAATCCTCGCCGGCGAGCCATTCAATCTGGCCACACTGAGCGCTGGTGCTATGAGTACTCTGGCAGCCATCAGTTACGCGCCATTTAATCAGGTAGCACAGAGCCTTTCCATTCATGGGGCGGCGGTCGAATTGAATCTCGATGGAATGTCGGACTTGAGTATGACAGGCGTGCAGGGCTATAACTACACGCCCTCCACGGACTCGGTTCAGGAGTTCAAGATTACAACGAACGCCTTTGACGCTGCAGCGGGACGCTCACCGGGCGGGGCGATTGACGTTACCCTGAAGACGGGTACACGCAGGCTGCACGGCGCAGTTTACGAAGAGCTACGGCGTGGATTCCTCGACGCAAACTCGACCATCAATAACGCGCACAAGGACCCCAGCGGCAATCTAGCGAACGTGTATCAGCGCCCTGCCCACACCCAGGACCAGTTTGGCATTGAGTTCGATGGTCCTGTTATCTTGCCAAAGCTCATCCGCGGGAACAAGCAGATGTTCTTTTTAGCACAGTATGAGAACTACGTCGAATCGAGGGGCGCCTCTTCGGTTCAGTCTCTGCCGACTCAAGCAATGATCGGCAAAGGCGCGCAATATCCTGGAACCGGCGATTTCAGCGAGCTGTTGAATGTGGTAAACGGAGGCAAGACTTACAGCCAGGCCATCTATGACCCTCTGACCGAGGCATCTTGCACGGCGCGCAACACTGACAACGGTTCTTATGGCGCGAAGAATCCTCATGTTTGCCGCTATCAATTTGGCTATGGCCCAGGATCCGCGCCAGGCCCTCAGGGGGGACCGACGCTAACTGGAGCTCCGATCAACGTGATCCCGGCGAGCCGAATGGATCCTGTTGCGATGGCAATCGCATCGTGGTATCCGCTTCCCAACCAGGCTCCGACATTCAACACGACAAATTTCTTGTCAAATAACTTTGCCGCGAATGCTCCGGTCACAAACAACTATAGAAACTACTTGCTGAAGCTGGATCAGAATTATGGAGACCGCGATACATACACTTTGGAATTGAGGCTCTGGACAGTCTTCGGAACTTCCAACGGCAACGGATATCCGATTAACGACGTCAATGCTTCTCATCCTGGGACGAATTGGGCGGCCTATGGAGCCCACTTCACCAATCACTTCAAGGACCCGAGTGTTGTAGTGGGATGGACGCATACCTTCAGCGCGCGACTAGTTAACTCTCTTAAAGGGCAAGTCGCCATCACCGATCAGACCGACAATACGGGGCCACAGCCTGGTTTCAATCCGACGAGCCTGGGCCTTCCCGCTTCCCTCGCGGCGACGAATCCTCAATATTTCAATCGATTTCCGTCTGTCACGCCCGGGAATTATGGACTTCTGGGTTCGATCTCCGGATTGAAGAGAGGAGACAACGAACTACTATTTCTTGACACGGTAAACTTCACACGTGGCAACCACTCCATGCATTTTGGAGTCGACCTCCGGCCGGCCCAGTACAGTCAGCGAATTTCGAATGGCGCTGGCAATGCCATCAATGTGTCCGTCGGTAAGGGGTGGACCCAGGAATGGGACACTGTCGTAACAGGTAGTGCCACCAACATATCGAACGGAAACAACTTCAGCGGGAATTCCATTGCCTCGATGTTACTCGGGACGATTGACTCCGGCAATGCCCAATATCAACCAAACAACTTCTATTCGTTCGCGTATAACGCTGCCTTCTTCGAAGACGATTGGAAGGTGAGACCTAACCTGACACTCAATCTCGGGATGCGATGGGAAAAACCCTATAACGGAAATCGGGATCGCCATAATCGACAGGTCGCGCAATTTGATGCCACGGACGTAAATCCAATCAATGGAATGATCACTCCTGGCTCTTTGCCTGTCCCGACGACCTTGCTTGGAGGTATTACATTCGCCGGAGTCAACGGAAGACCTCGGACTCCGTTTGTCCCTGTGTGGGATGACTTTGGCCCTCGCGTCGGATTTGCGTATGTCGTAAATCAGAAAACCGTTCTACGCGGCGGCATCGGAGTGTACTACGCGGACAATCCCAATCAGTTTGCTCCCCCACAAACCGGCTACTCCTCTAACACTGTTTACACCGGGACGCTGGATGGAGGGGCAACTCCGCTGCAGAATCTCGATAATCCATTCCCAGTGCTACAAACACCTACTGGAAATTGCGGCGGTGCTCTAAGCCCCTGCCTCCAAACCAATGCTGGCCAATCGCTCACCTTCTTCAACCCAACGTATCGCCCCCCAACCTATGTCGAATCGTCTCTGAATATTGAGCGGCAGCTGACCAAGCACGACACGATCGAGATTGCATATGCCGGAAGCCGCGGGTACAACGGAACCTATACAGACGATATCAATCACATCAGCAGCGCAGCTCAGGCGGCGTGTGATCCAGAGCGCGGTGGAGTAGGTACAAATTGCACGGCTGGCGCCAGTACTGGAACCGGGGGATATGTGAATAATCCGTTCAAGGGCCTCGCTCCATTTGCAGCCTCAGGAACGTATTACAGTGCCTCGACGATTCAAAGGATCAATTTCACCCGTCCGTATCCGATCTTCACGGGTGTGTCTGAAAGTAACTTGAACGGAACGCACCAGTGGTACAACGCTGGTGAGGTTACCTACAATCACCGGGTCTCAGCCGGTGCAACGTTGCATGTGACTTATACATATTCAAAGTCGATGACCCAGGGCGGCTATACGGATCTTGTGAACCGAGTCGTAACTCGGCAGATTTCAGGATCTGACAATCCACATCGCGTTACCGTATCGGGGATTTATCAAATGCCTATTGGTCGCGGAAGGTCGTACTTCTCTGGCATGAATCGGTTTCTCGATTTTGCGATTGGCGGCTGGCAGGTCGGAGAGGTATTCACGTACCAGTCAGGACTCCCATTCGGCATCGGTGGATATGAGATTAATCCAACTGCAAACGGAGGGTATATTCTCCCGAGGAAGCGATTCTGGGGAGGCAACACCAACTCTTACTGGCCAGGCGATAAGGGTGCGAGCGCAAACTCCTATGTCCAGGCATTCAAACCTTGTGTTGGCACTCGCGATCCCAACACCGGCGTAGTAGCTCTACAAAGCTACTCGGTTACCGCTGGGTGCGGGCAGGCCAACTTCATTCAAGTCGGCTCCTTTGGGGTGACGCCAGCGGTCGAATACACAGGGATACGGTTGCAGCGCATCGTCAACATGGACGCGAATATTAGCAAGAAATTCAACGTAATCGAACGCATCGGGATGGTGTTTGAGCTTCGTCTGGAGGCATTCAACGCACTCAATCACCCTATTTGGAACTCGAGCGGTTACAGCACAAGTGCCGGTGACTCTAACTTCGGCACTATCCAACTCGGCAATTCTGGTGGTCAGAATAACGTGGCGCGCCAAGTCCAGTTGAACGGCCGTCTTTCGTGGTAGTTCACAGTATCGGTATCGCTATCGATCCGTGAGCAGAGATGGTTCAGGGCTCAAGTGTTTTGTCGGACGATCTTGCAGCAGGCCCCAGTCTTTGGATGAGGGTTCAAAGGATGGGGCCTGATGTATTTTGCGTGTGAAGAACTTGGGCCCTGATGAAGTCGGCTATTCCTTCTCGTGAGGGCCGCATGAGGCGCGAATCATCAGCTTCACCGGTAGCAATATCTTTGCCGGGGGCGACGGCAAGCCGTCCTTCGCTCCGTGGATCCGGTCGAGCAGGAGAACCATCGAGCGACGTGCCAACTCGACTGGCGATTGCGCGATCGTCGTCAGTGGAGGAGTGATTACACTCGCCAGATCGAAGTCATCGAAACCTACCAGAGCCATGTCGTCGGGAATCCGAATGTCTTGCTCTCTCAGGGCTTGAAGCATGAAGACGGAAGTACGGTGATTGAGCGAAAAGATTGCTGTCGGGCGGTTCTTGCTTGCCAGAATTTCGACAAGCCACTGGCGAATGTCATCGAGGGTCAAAAGACCGACCGCGACTTGCGGCTTTAGTCCGGAGGAGTTCATTTGTTGCGTATAGCCCTTCACACGTTCGCGGATTGTATAGGTGTCTTCGTCGTATCCTACACAAACGATGCGGCGGTGGCCATGTTCAATCAAATGTTGAGTTGCCTCTTCGGCTCCAGTCCTGTTCTCGACCAGGACGCAATCAGTATCGGAGCCAGGGAGCGGTCGGTCAAAGGCCACGATGGCAAGGCCGGTACTCTGCAACTGCGACATCCGTTCATCTCCGCGACCTGTTGAGGTAACAACCAAAAGGCCAGCTACCTTTCTACTGGCCATGAGTTCGGCTTCCTGAAACTCGAGTTCCGCGTCGCGCTCAGATGAAACGACCAATGTCATGTATCCATTCGCTCTGGCGATTTGCTGGACGGTGTGTGCACACGACGCGAAGAAGGTGTCGGAGAGATCTGGAACGATCAGGCCGATTAGTTTCGCCCGCTGGCCTTTGAGCAAGCGCGCTGCCTCATTTTGCCGATATCCAAGCTGAACGATTGCGGCTTCTACTTTCTTGCGAGTAGAAGCACGCACAGACGGGTGATTGTTGATGACGCGCGACACGGTCATCAGACCGACACGTGCGACTTTCGCTACATCTCGAATCGTTGGAACATGTTCTACGTTCTTGACCATACGATTATTCAGCATAACCGACCCTAGCTCAGTTGAGGGCAAATCACCGTCACTTGCAGCACAATTTTGGAAATATACGTGGCTGAGTTAGCTCATTTCACGTTCAGCGTGGTGTTGAGCGGCGTATTTGTCGATGCATCGCCGACCATCAAGTGAAACTTTCCAGGCGCGATTTGCCAGGTATGCAAGGACTCCGACCAAAACGAGAAAGCTCTCGGATCAAGTGGAAGATTGATAGTCTTCGATTCTCCGGGTTGCAGCATGACCTTGCGGAATCCCTTCAACTGGCGCGGCGGCTCGTCGCCATCGGGAATCTATGGGAAGTCGAGGTAAAGTTGAGCGACTTCCGCACCCGGGCGCTGGCCCGTATTCGTGACACTGAAGCTCACGGTCATATGGGCTCTCGACTGGGTGGCAACCCTCAGGTCGTCGAAACGGAAGGTGGTGTACGAGAGGCCGAACCCGAAGGGGAACAGGGGGGATACGTTGTGGACGGTGTAGGCTCGATAGCCTACCTCCAGGCCCTCGCTATAGTGAACATTGGTGCCATCGCCGGGAAACTGGTTGGGCTTGCTCGCGAGTGTGTCTTCCAGCTTACGCGGAAATGTGAGCGGGAGCTTGCCGGACGGGTTCACCGCGCCCAACAGCACAGCAGCGACGGCATTGCCGTCCTCCTCGCCTGGGTACCACGCCTCCAGAACCGCAGGCACATCCTGTAGCCAAGGCATCAGTACGGCAGATCCGCTCTTCAAGACGACAATGGTCTTCGGGTTTGCCTTTGCCACGGCTGCAATGAGCCGG
>OBLU010002805.1_pt1 | contig 15892 bp, 14 predicted proteins | sample 1518681 | NCBI WGS metagenome assembly OBLU01 (sample SAMEA3539304, study PRJEB22396) | soil metagenome | biome: tundra; feature: field; material: soil | place: USA | collected 2010-05 | depth 0.15 m
CGCACACCTGATCACCGCCCGCGATTCTTGAGCGGTTCTACCACGGGCTGTTAGCTCACGATATGAGCTATTCTGCACAGTATTGCGCTCGTAAATGAGCGAACCTGTGGATGCTTCAAGAGAGCAGTTTTGCGCGTCAAACCAGGCAGCCGATCTTCTCTCTTGAGGCGGTCCGGCCCAGGCAGTGTGTTTTTTTTGCGCCGTTGCCGGTCATCTTCATCAGCCAGAGTCTGCCACCGAGACCCGCCGATTCGGGTTCGCGGCGAAACCAACATGCTGAACCGAGCCCCTTAGTTCCGTTCACCCGGCGGGGCTGCGTGATCTGTGAATCCGTGCGTAACTTAGGCATCATATTCCGGGTAACATCTAAGGAGAATCGAATGAAATTCAAGAAACTACTTGCTGTTGTCTTCGGATCGCTCCTCGTGCTTGCATTGTCGCTGCCGGTAATGGCACAGGACACCACGCAATCCACCACCACGACGACACAGACTCCGGATCGGCCGCAAACCCAAACCACTCAAACGAACGAGAGCACCACGAAGTACAAGAAACATCACAAGAAGGTGAAGAAGGAGAAGGAAACAACGACTACAACCACGACCCCAGCCCCGCGGGAGCATACTGAGACGACAACCACTACCACGACTCCGCCGCAGTAATCCCGGGAAGTCGGTCTGAATGCTCATGGGTGGCTCACCCATTCAGTCATGGTAAAGAAAAACGTGTTGGCGCCCATTTTTGTTTAGCAGGCATAGTGTGAGTATTGAGCCGCGCCGCCATGAGAGTCGTGGCGGCGCACATACTCGTCGGCGACCCAATCGTACTTTCCCGAATCGATTGTATGAGGTTGTCGTTCATCGGGCTCCGCCCGCACCGAGGGCACGCCCGCAGCTATTGTGCCATCAACCTATGCCTGAATCTAACGTCTCTCAAACACTACCGCGACCTTGTCTTCATACGCTACCCGCCAATCTTGCGGTAGTTCGCGGAGCAGGTTCGCTAGTGTCGAGCCGGCGGGCAAGAGCGCCGTCCGAATCTGCCACTGTTCGAGCACGCTCTGCCATCCCGGCTCTGCCTTCGTCAGGATCAGGTACTGGCGCATCCGGCCCGAGCCGTAGAGATCGTGACGGTCATCTACTATGACCTTCCGCTCGGAATGCATCCGGTAGATGAGATAGCCTCCCCAGGCATCGGTCGAGAAAACGGGCTCCGTGCTCGGCTGCTTCCCCTGGAATTCTCTCTGCAGGAAAGTCACAGCCGCGACCGGCATTTTCTGCGGATCGAACTGCGCGTGAATCAGCTGCGCATGAATCAGTTGCCGCGAGCCAAGCCATCCACCTTGAAGACAAATCGCGAATGCAAGGGCGACTGAGACAACCGGCCACAGGTGCCCCCGAAGCTGCCTTTCCTGCGCGCCCATCCGATCGGAAAACTTTGAGATTCGGGCGGCGCCGTTGCGCAGCCATTGCCAGGCACCCGGTTTATCCGCCAGTGAAACGAAGTTTTCCCACAGGATCGGGCCGGCCACCAGCACCAGCAGCATCGACGAAACCGGAAGATTGCGCGAGGAATAGAATCCCGCATATGCCGCCAGCAGCACGACCAGCAGGTGGCTGAGCCGCAGCTTTTTACGATTGTCCGAAAGAGGATTGCCCGAAAGACGATTGCCCGCAAACGCGATCAGCACAAGCACCAGGATGACCGCAAAACAGCGCTGCGCCCAGCCATGAAAGTCAGGTGAGCGGAACTCGTCGATGAGGTTCATCAGGTAGCGATCGCCGAGATAGCGATAGATGTGCGCGTGCAACCGCCAGCCAAACGGATTCACGAGCGTCGCCGCCGCCGATGCCACCCAAGCCGCAGCCATGGCACGAGCGCGATGCGCGGCGCGAATCGCGGCAACGGCATCCCGCGCGCGAACACTCTCTACGAACGCAGCGAAGGTGTAGATTCCGAGCAGCGCCATGCCGAAGAGCCATCCGCCATGCAGATTTACCCAAAGCAACATCGAGGCGGGAAAGAACCAGGGTATCCATCGCGGCAGGATTCCGCGCTCGCATCGTTCCCATTGATCCAGCGCAATAAACCAGAGCAGCGAAAAAAGCCAGCTGACAATGTGCGGGCGCGCGTACAAATGAATCGTCGAAGCGGCCTCCGCCAGCAGCATTAGCACGACCGCGAGTGGCAAGCCAGTCCCGCGCTGCAGCAATTGCGAGAACAGCAGCGCTAAAATCGCAGCGACCAGCAAGGCGCACAGCCAAACCACTCCGTTCAGTCCGCAAGCCTGGTGCAGAATCCCGAGCAGTATGTCGTACAGCCACTCCCAGGCAAACCAGGGCTGACCTTGCATGGTGGAAGAAAACGGATCGGTGCGAGGAAGGGAGTGCGTCGCCAGAATCTGCTCGCCGGTTCGGATATGCCATCCGATATCCGCATCCGCCAGCGGCCGATTCGACAAAGGCCCCGCCAAGAGCGACCAGAAAAGAAAAATGAAAATGATGTCCCGGACGGAAGGCAGGAGAAAACGCAGGGCTAACGAACTGGGCTGCGCCGGGGTCATCAAAGTGTGAAGGAGCAGTGTATAAGGTTTCAGAGTTTCAAGGTTTCAAAGTTTCAAGGCAACCAGCCAGAGCTCGTCAATCCGAACCGCGACTTGTCTTTGAAACTTTGAAACTCTGAAACCTTGAAACCTGGCTCTTGTCTTTGAAACCTTGCAACCTTGAAACTTTGAAACCTAGCTCCATCGCAGATAGCCAATTCCCACGCGCATATTGTGCAGAAGGCTGTCCGGCATGGTCAGGGCAATGGTCAGCCCCAGCGCCGCGTGGACAATGCCAATGGGATAGATACTGCGGTAGCGCCGGAACATCTCGCAGAAGAACAGCCCTCCGGCCAGTGTGAAAGTCGTCAGAATGGGACTGGGCAGGTGAGCGGCAGAAAACAACGTGGCCGCGACCCAAACCGCCGCCGAACTCCCGAATAGTTCTTCGCAACGCGTGAAGAAAAACGATTGCAGCATGAATTCCTGGACCAGCGCCCAGGCCACGTACTCCCACGTCAGGTGAAGGCTCGGCCACGTCGGATTCGCCGGAATCTGGCCGCCCGCCCAGCGCACCATAAACACCAGAAAAAGAGCCGTCGCAAAACTAACCGCCAGCACCAGGCTGGCGCCAAAGCTGCTTGGCAGGCTCAAGCCCATCCGCTGGAGCGAGGGCCGGTCCACCAGTACGAAGACAAAAACCGTGATGGCTGCAATGAAAGCCCACTTGTTACGGAATGCCAGCCGCGAGGACCACAACGCGCGCTCCATGAAGACGTAGGCAACAATCAGCTGGAACCAAGTAAAGCAACGCCGGTAGGCTAGCGGAACCTCAAGCGCCCGCAGCCGGAGATTCGGTACCGAAGCCGGAGCAGCTACCGAGGCATCAAAAGTTTTCGACTGAATAGCCATTCTGCGAATCTCTATAGTAGAGCAAATGAACTAAGGCCAATGAACAGCAAGCCGAAACCGAGGGTGGTGATCGTGGGGGCTGGTTTCGCGGGCCTGACCGCCGCCCGCCGGATCGCTCGGCTTCCCGTTCAGGTTACAGTCGTTGACCGGAAAAACCACCATACCTTCCAACCGCTGCTCTACCAGGTCGCTACCGCCGGCCTCTCTCCCGGAGAAATAGCAGCGCCCATTCGCTGGATACTGAGAAGCTACTCCAACATTGAAGTGTTGCTTGAAGAAGTGGTCGATTTCAAGCTGGAACAAAAGAAAGTCATTACGAAGGAGCAGGTGCTCGATTACGACTTTCTGATCATCGCCTCCGGGGCGACCCATGCTTACTTTGGTCACCAGGAGTGGGAGCCTCTGGCGCCCGGTCTGAAGACGATTGAAGACGCGCTGGAAATCCGCCGCCGCGTTCTGCTGGCCTTCGAACTGGCCGAGCGTCAGAATAAGACCGCCGACGGTCAAAGCGCATCTCCGCTGCAGTTTGTGGTCATCGGAGGCGGCCCCACCGGCGTCGAACTCGCGGGAACCCTGGCTGAAATCGCCCGCCACGCAATGAACCACGAGTTTCGCAATATCGACCCGAAGCAAACCCGCATACTGCTCATCGAAGGCAGCCCGCGGGTTCTGGGAGCTTATTCCGAAGAACTTTCCCACAAGGCCGAAGAACAACTGCGACGCCTGGGAGTCGAGGTTCGCACATCCCAGCTCGTCACCCGCATTGAACCCGGCGCGGTCTGGGTCGGCAACGAAACCATTCCGGCCCCAGTGGTCTTATGGGCAGCGGGCGTTGCCGCTTCGCCACTAGGCCGAAAATTGGGTGCTCCCGTTGACCGCGCCGGTCGCGTGCTCGTCCAACCCGACCTCAGCATTCCCGGGCATCCGGAAGTATTTGTTATTGGCGATCTCGCCGCACTAAACGACCAAAACGGCAAGATGCTGCCTGGGGTCGCGCCGGTCGCAATCCAGCAAGGGGTTTGGGTTGCGGAAACCATCGCCCGCGACCTTGAAAATCAACCGCGGCGCAATTTTCGTTATCACGACAAAGGCAGCTTGGCAACGATCGGCCGCGCCGCCGCCGTCGCCCAGTTCGGCAAGTTCGAGTTATCCGGTTACTTCGCCTGGCTGGCGTGGCTGTTCGTCCACATTCTTTTCCTGATCGGGTTCCGCAATCGCCTGCTGGTGATGATCCAGTGGGCATGGTCGTATCTCACCTACGAGCGCGGCGCCCGCCTCATCACCGGCAGCAACGAACTGCCGGGCTGGACCCAGCCTAACTCACCGCCCTCGGCCGAGAAGGACGGTGGAGGGACGGGCGTCTCGCCCGTCCAGCCGAGCGAGGACGCCCGGCTCTCCACCAGCAAGCTCGAATCGGGGCCGGCAGCTATCACGCGGTCGCCGCACCAGCCGATATAATTAACTTGTCGTGAAACGCGCCGCTGCTTTCGTCTTTCTGGTTTCGCTGCTTTTGTGCACGTCGCTTCGCGCCCAGGACATGCCCGCCTCCGGCCGAACTGTGATCGGCCAAACTATGGTCGGCCAGACTGTGAGCGGCCAGACCATGGTCGTGATTCCCTTCGAGAATGCTTCTCCGACCCCAGGCCTGGAATGGCTCGGCGAATCTTTTCCCGAAACCTTCCACGAGCAACTCAATTCTCCGGTTCTGTACGTAGCCAGCCGCGAAGAGCGACTCCGAGCCTATGATCGCCAGGGCGTTCCGGCCGGCGTTCATCCTTCGCGCGCCACCCTCTACCGCCTCGCCGAGCAGATGGATGTCGATTACGCCGTACTCGGCTCTTATAAGTATGACGGCGCACGCCTGACTGCAATCGCCCAGTTGCTCGACATGCGGGCTCAGAAGCTCTCGCCCGAGGCCACGGAGTCTGGGCCACTGGCTGATCTCGGCAGCCTGCAATCCGCGCTCGCCTGGGATCTGCTGCGTCTGATCCGCGCCGACTTCCCCGTGCCCAAGGACAAGTACATCGCAAGCGTTGCCCCCGCGCGCCTGGACGCCCTGGAAAATTACGTACGCGGGACGCTGGCCACTACTGCTGAAGATAAGGTGCAGCGCTATCGCGAAGCGACCCGCCTTAATCCCGATTACGCTCAAGCGTGGCTGGAACTGGGTAAGACTTACTATGCCCAGCGCGCTTACGAACCGGCAATCGCTGCCCTGGGCCAAATCCAGAAATCTTCCGCAGTCGCCCGCGAGGCAAACTTCTATCTCGGTCTCGCCGCCTACGCTCACGGAGACTTCGCAAAATCCGAGAGCGCCTTTGAGTTCGTCGCCGCGCGCCTGCCTCTGGCCGAGGTCTATAACAACCTCGGAGTGGTCGCTGCCCGCCGCGGCCAGAAGAAGGCCGTCGACTATTTCGAGCGAGCAATTCAGAACGATCCCAGCGATCCTGACTATCACTTCAACATGGGAGTGACTCTTACCCAGGCTGGCGATCGCGCCGGCGCGGCACGCGAACTGCACACGGCGCTCGATCATCGCCCGAACGACGCCGAGGCTAAAATGTTGCTCGACTCCCTGACGCCCTCAGCTGGCGATATTGTTCTGAGCAGCGCGACGTCGAAGGCCCCAATGGAGCGCATCAAGCGCAACTACGAGGAAGACGCCTTCCGCCAGATGACCACGCAAATAGGGAGCTGGGCGGAGCAGCGATTTGCCCGATCCGATCCCCGCGCCCACGCGCGCTTTCACATCGAACTCGGCAAAGAACTCATGGCCCACGGATTCACCACCGAAGCGGAGGCCGAATTCCATCACGCCGCTGCGGTGGATCCCTCGAGCACCGCGCCCCTCACAGCCCTTGCCGAAGCTCTTGCCGAAGATTACGACGCACGCGGCAACGCCCGCGAAGCCCGCGCCCAGGCCGAGGCCGCCCTCCGCATTCGCGAGTCGGCTGACGCCTACCTGGTTCTTGCGCGGCTCGATTTGAGAGAAAATAGAATGGAAGCGGCTGCCCAGAACATCAATCGGGCGCTGCAACTGGAACCCGGCAATTCCGCGGGCCAGGACTTGAAGCGCACCCTAGCAGCCAAGCTCGCGGAGAAAGCGCAGCCGCTGTCACAGCCATGAAGCTATTTCGATTTGTCGCCTCTAGAGATCGTGTGGGGACGGGCGCCCTCGCCCGTCCAAGCCGAGCGCAGCTCGGCAGATGCCTGCGGCCACAGCAACTCTGGGTTCGCCATGCGGCCTGCTGGTTCGCAGTGCTCTTTCTGTTCACCGCCTTCTCCTCCGCTGACGTCCTGAAGATCTCAATCAACGACGCCATCCAGCCCGTCACCGCCGAATACATTGGCCGGGCACTCGAGTTGGCTGCCGCCAACCACGACCAAGCCGTCCTGATCGAGATCAACACCCCCGGCGGACTGATCGATTCGACGCGCGACATTATCGAAAAAATCGTGGCCTCGCCGGTGCCGGTCATCATCTACGTGACGCCCAGCGGCAGCCGCGCCGCATCCGCCGGCTTCTTCATCCTCGAATGCGGAGACGTTGCCGCCATGGCTCCCGGAACCAACACCGGCGCAGCGCATCCCGTCATCCTCGGCGAGAAGATGGACGACGTGATGAAAATGAAAATGGAGAACGACGCCGCGGCCCTGATGCGCTCAGTCGTAGCCAAGCGCGGTCGCAACGTCGAACTGGCGGAGAGCGCCGTGCGCGAGTCGAAGTCTTTTACCGACCAGGAGGCGCTCGACAAGAAGCTGATCGAGTACATCGCTCCGAGCGAGCAGGACCTGTTCCGCCAGTTGAACGGGAAAAGCTTCAAGCGATTTAATGGCGCGGCCGTCACGCTCAACCTGGTCGACGAACCTGTGCGCGACTACCGTATGACGCTCAAGCAGCGCATCCTTTCCTACATCATGGACCCCAACGTCGCGTTCATTCTGCTGGCCATCGGCGCGATGGCGCTGTACGCCGAATTCAACCATCCTGGCGCGGTCATTCCTGGAACCGTGGGCGTGGTCTTCATCCTTCTGGCAGCCTTCGCGTTGAACCTCCTGCCGGTGCGCTTCGCGGCGGTAGCCATGATCATAGGTGCCTTTGCGCTCTTCGCCGCCGAAGCCAAGTTCGCCAGCCATGGCGTGCTCACCACGGGCGGGATTGTCCTGTTAACGCTAGGCGGCCTGTTTCTGGTCGATGCGCCCATCCCGGAAATGCGCGTCCGCCTCGTGACCGCGCTCGCCGTCAGCATCCCGCTCGGACTGATCACGGCCTTCCTCATGAGCATCGCCGTGCGCGCGCGCCGCAACAAAGTTGTCACCGGCAAACAAGGATTGATCGGCGAAATCGGAATTGCGCAATCCACGCTGGCGCCTACGGGAAAAGTGTTCGTGCACGGCGAGCTTTGGGACGCCGTCTCCGCAGTCACCGTCCCCGCCGGGGAACGCATCGTTGTGCGTCAGGTCGATGGACTCACGCTGCGAGTCGATCCGGTAGCAGCGGCAAGAACAGTGATGGCTTAACTGCTAGGGCCTCGGTTTGCTTCTCCAAAGTTGGCCACTACCCCCCTACCCCCCCCTTTTTTTTGTTCTATTAGAATCATGGGGTTAGGGACTCGTTCCGCCAAATAATAGAGCGCAAAGGACTTATTTTTAAATAATTCAGGAATAAGGACTTAGATCGATTCTTCGCTTCGCGCCGGTTTTCGGCAGCGAGCTGACGCCCGCTTATTGTTCCGAATTGGTGTTTTCAAAGAGCGCCGACTCGTGGGGCTGGGGCAGCTTCGAGGGCCGTCTTGGTTGACGGGCACAGCTCGGCCCTGCCACAGGTCGATCTCCATTGTCGACGTCGGTTGGTTAGAAGTCTGTGACGCGTGGCCCCTGCGTTTGTGATGAAAAACAGGTGAGACCTCAGATTGCGGTGAGGGGGGGCCGAATTCTGCGCCCTTACTGCAAAGGCTGTTTCCAAATGATTGTGCCGTGTGTGTAATCCCTGTCCTCTTTGTAGAGGATCAAGTGGCTCGGAAATCGCGTCGATTGCCATCCCGGAATCCTCCGAGTGATGAGGCGCAGTAGTTCGTTCGCTGGCATGCCGGTGGTCGGCACCGTGACGGTCAGGGCGTTGTAGTCGGGGTGGCCCTCACGGTATTTCTTTTTGTTCGCAACTTGGTACCTGAGATCGAATGGCAGTTCTGCCTTCATGAGCATCAGCAGTTCCCTGATGTTCCATTCCCTCGTGGTCACGCCGCTGCAGGGCCATTCGTCACGGATGGGAAACTGGCTGTCGAAGCCCTCGGGTGGCTTGTTTGTTGTCTCTCTATTGCGACCCGGGTCATGGGGGCCGAAGCCGTTGCCGTTCCACTCACAGTAGTTACCCGGTTGCTTCTTGTAGTACTTGATAAGCGAAGTTTCGGGCGCGACCGTCGTCCAGTTTTTGGAGACGGTGAGGCACGTGAAGGCCATCTCCCCGATTTCGATGTTGCGCCGCCCCATAATCTTGAAACGGTGCTCCGACAGCCGTTTCCTCAAGCTGTCGCCGGCCTTCCCTACGTATGCCAAGACCCCTTTCCGATATAGGTGATAGACGCCCTGTTCTGCGGATGTTCTCTGGCCGCCGCCATTTGTGCAACGCCTAACCCAAATCGCATTGCTCGGTCACTGTCAATTCCAGCACATCCCAGCGACTCAATTGCTTGCACAGATCGTCGATGTCATCTGTCCGCAGCGGCGCGGGCTCGACAATTTTCCCGAACTTGAATTGTTCCGCCGAGAAGATCTCTGGGAAGTCCGCCCAGATCGCCTCGTCGTCACGGTATTCGTAGGTTCTCTGGAACAACCTGAGCGCGGCTATAATCGTGCTCACGCCGCCCTCGTCCAGCTTGATCACAGTTTTCCGATTCTCTTTCGTCGCCATGGCTAATTCTTCCCTTCGCCTTTCCCGGCAATGCTCACACAGTTCCGCCAGCCGTCCCGACCGGAGCCGCGCCGTGCCTCATCGGCCGTGCGGTGGTGGGGTCTTTGATTGCAAAAGCACCACTTCCCGGCAGTGCTCTTTTCGCGAGATTCGGCAGGCCATATTCTATAATCATCTGCCGCACAGGAGATGGCCGGCTTCGATGGTTGAAGAATTGGCGGTCGGACAGCTTTACTCAAACGACGAGATCTTCAGATCCCTAAAAGTGTCGAACGCCGGCGGCATCCGCCTCTCGACCTCGGACAAAGTAGTTCTGAGAGCGACGATTATGACCTCCGATCAGAGTTTCCACGGTGTCCGTGAGAATCCTTACCATGACAGGCTTGAGGGCGGCATCCTCACCTACACAGCGGCAGGAAAGCTTGGTCAACAGACGCTTGCGGGAGTAAATAGCCGATTGATCGAGCAAAAGATCCTCAATTTCCCAATACACGGGTTCGCCTTAACTGCCAGCAGAAGAGACAGGTCTGTCGGAGCAAAACGCTGGAAGTATTTGGGATTGCTTGAGTACCTTCGACACTATCCGGACACGCAGCTCGACGCGGATGGGAAGGTTCGCAAGGTCTGGCTTTTCGAATTCAAGGTCCATGATGAACGGCAAGTTCTGCCGCTTGCGGTCGATGCGACCGTTGCGAATCAAGTAATTACTGCGTCGAGGCTCCTAGAGGCCAGGAATTCTGCAGATGACGAAATCATCGATGAAAGCGGCCAGCCGCAAACTGAAAACATCAGACGAATTGAAGAGGTTCGTGGCAAGTTGCTGGCGATGGAACCGAGGGGCTTCGAGGTCTTTGTCAAGGAGTTGCTCCTCCATTGCGGATTCCGGGATGTTTGTGTCACGAGGTTCTCCGCCGACGGCGGCATTGACGTAAACGCAAGAACGGGCGACCGAATTTGGATCTTCGAAAACACGCTGGTTCAGGTGCAAGCGAAACGCTGGTTGCACTCTGTCGGACGGAAAGAAGTCGCCGAATTGCGCGGGAGCTTGCAACCATTTGCTAGAGGCGCTGTCCTCACGACCAGCCATTTCTCAAAGGCCGCTATCAACGAGGCCAGCGAAGAGGGAAAGAATCCCATCGCCCTTGTCGACGGTTTTAGGCTGTCGAAGATTGTACTTGACGAACAGTTTGGCTTGAATACTTGACGTGTGATCTTTTTTGCTAGTTCGTTACCCTTGCTCAGTTCGCACTCCCATACCACACACACTTTCCAGCCCGCCTTTCTCAATCGCGCCGCGTTCCTGAGATCGCGTTGCCGGTTCTCAGTCAGCTTAGGAACCCAGAAATTGAGTCTAGACTTTGGGAGCCTCGCAAGGGAACAACCCAAATGGCGATGCCAGAAACAGCCGTGCACAAAGAGAACCCTGTGCAGCTTTGGGAATACTAGATCAGGTCTTCCGGGCATCTTTGGAACGTGGAGTCGATACCTGTAGCCCATCCTATGGACGATTGATCGGACTCGTAGTTCTGGCTTCGTGTCCGTTCCGTGGATAAGCGCCATCCTCTCGCTGCGCTCAGAGCGGCTAAGTGTGTCCATCGCACAGATTCCAAAAGGGGAGTAGGAAAGAATATTACCATGGGATTCATCTGAACACTCCGCTGGCGTTCATCACCGCCGGATGTTCTTGCGCATACCAAGCGACCGTGCTACGTTAAACATGTTAAACAATTATGCTTGGCATTCGGCTGGAACCTGAACTCGAAGAAAAACTGGAGTCCCTGGCGAAGGAGACTGGCCGCAGCAAGAGCTACTATGCGCGCGAGGCCATCCGGCAATATCTGGAAGACCGCGAAGACTACCTGAAGGGCATCGCGGCACTGGAACGGCACGAACCCACCATCACGCTCGAAGAGTTGGAGCGCCGGCTTGGGTTCTCCAAGTAGAACGCCGCCGGGCGGAAGCTGGCGGGTTGAAATCAGCCGCAGCGCCGAGAAACAAATCCAGAAACTAGACCGCACGGCGCAGGGGTTGATCGTCCGATTTCTGCGGGAGCGGGTGCAGGTGGCGGACAACCCTCGGCAATGGGGCAAGCCGCTCCACGGCGACAAAGGCGGATTGTGGCGCTACCGCGTGGGCGACTATCGGCTGGGCCAATTTCGGACGATCTGCGAAATACAGGATGAGCGCGTCACGGTGTTGGTGGTCAGCGTCGGACATCGCAAGGATGTGTATCGCTGAGCTTTTTGTCACTAAACTCTTGTCGCCGCGCGCCCGCATCTTCCTCAACAACTGCGCGGGCATGTCGTCAATGCCGATAACCGCTCGCATGCGCTACAATCCGCTGAGACTCTGAATAGCGAGTTGCCTGGAGGCGTATATGGAGCTCGGGTTCCCTGTGGTTACCGTTGCCATCGTCATTTTCGTCATCTACCTGCTGAGTTCAATCAAGATCCTGGCCGAATATGAGCGCGGCGTCATCTTCCGGCTCGGGCGCCTGTTAGGTACGGCCAAGGGTCCGGGCATAATTCTGGTCTTCGCCCCGGTCGACCGCATGGTGCGGATTTCGCTCCGGCAGGAAGCGCTCGAAGTTCCGCCACAGGACATCATCACGCGCGACAACGTTACGTTGAAGGTCAACGCGGTCATTTTCCTGCGCGTGATCGAGCCCAATAAGGCCGTGGTGGAAGTCTCCAATTACGTCTACCAGACTTCGCAGTTTGCGCAGACTACTTTGCGCTCGGTGCTCGGCGAACAGGAGCTCGACGAATTGCTCGCTCACCGCGACAAGATTAACCTGCGCCTGCAGAGCATCCTCGATACGCACACCTCGCCTTGGGGCGTGAAGGTCACCAACGTGGAGGTCAAGCAGGTGGATATGCCCGAGTCCATGTTGCGCGCCATGGCCAAGCAGGCCGAGGCGGAACGCGAAAAGCGCTCGAAGATCATCCACGCCGAAGGCGAGTTCTCCGCCGCGCAGCGCCTGGTGGATGCCGCACACCTGTTGGCGACCGAACCGATCAGCATCCAGTTGCGCTATCTGCAAACGCTCACCGAAATCGGCGTCGAGAAAAACACGACCGTGGTGTTCCCCGTGCCGATCGACTTCTTCTCTGGTTTGCAGAAGTTGCTCGCGGGCGTGCCCATGCCCGCCAAGCCGGCAGGAAGCTAGCAGGCTGCGGAAAGAGTCGATTTTCGATGTTCAGCCCCTAAAGGGGCGTCTGATTTCGAGAAGGTTACGGCATCGCTAAAGCGATGCCCTGATACGAAACACGGGCTTTTCAGCAGCCTACTACGAGGTCAACGCTACTCCCCATGCCCACGGCGCAACAGAATACGGAGATCACACTTGGCACCGGCCGCATGCTGGCCCTTTTTTTCGCTTTTGTCCTGGTCTGTGCTTTCTTCTTTGCGATCGGCTTTTCGCTCGGCAGAAGAACCACCAGCGCAGGCGCGGGCCGTTCGCTGGGCGCTCCCATGGGAGCTCCGGCGACCATTGTTCGGCCCTCGGCCACAAAAAACGACGCTCCCCAGCCCACGCCGCAGTCTGGCGATTTTAGCTTTTACAAAGCGGTAGGCGAGAAGAATGCCGACGCCGCGCTCACGCCTCCGGATTCGAAGACGCCACCGGCGACCTCAACCGCAGCGACCTCAACCGGGGAAACGCCGCCAAAGGCCGCCACAGACGCCGCAACCGCGGCGCCCGCGAGCGGCGGTTACTACGTTCAGGTCGCCGCGGTGACCCGCCAGGAAGACGCCGAATCGCTCGTCGCGGCGCTGAAGAAGAAGCAGTATCCAGCCTTCACCGCTAACAATCCTTCCGTCGACAAGTTCTATCGCATTCAGGTCGGACCCTACGGCAACCTGAAAGACGCCGAGGCCATGCGCGCCCGCCTCATCAGCGATGGTTATAATCCGATTGTGAAAAAGTAGAGAAGAATTTGTAATTGGTAATTTGTAATTTGTAATTTGACAACCTGAGATGACAGGCCATGCGGGTTTCAATTACAAATTACAAATCACCAATTACCAATTTTCTCATGGCTCACGCCGCGCCCAATCTTGATCGCTTCCTGCACGCCATCGCCGACCCCACTCGCCGCCGGATTCTGCACGCGCTCAAAGAAAAAGGCGGATGCTCCCTCGACAAGGAAACCGGGCTCTGTGCCTTCGACATCGAGCAGCGTGTGAAGCTGTCGCAGCCTACCGTTTCGCACCACATGCGAATCCTGGAAAAGGCCAGCCTGGTGGAGGCCAAGAGAGAGGGGCACTGGCGCTGGTACCGGCGCAACGAACAATTGATTACAGAAATGATGCGGGGACTGAAGGGACAGCTTTAGAGAAGCAGCTGTCAGCTCTCAGTTGTCCGTGAATGCACAAAGCTGATAACTGATAGCGGGGAGCTGAGACCTGACAGCTATCTGCGGCTAGGTTCCCGCGCCTGCCACGTAGGCTTTTTCTTCGCTCTTCTCTTTTGTCGTCGTCCATGCCGTCGTCATTGCTGTCTTGTTTGCGGATTTCCCTTCCCGCTGGCTCAGCCCACGCACTTGTGAGATCAGGTCGGCTACCTCAAACGGCTTAGCCAACGATGGCACGCCGTGTTCCTGGAGGAAACTTCGAGTCTCCGCGTCGGTCACAGTGGAAAAGGTCAGCAGCAGCCCTTTCTCCAGACCGGGGCAGTTTTTCGCGATCCACTCGTACATTTCCCGTGTGCTGTACCCGCCCGGCATACGACCATTCATCACGATCACGTCGAAAGAGCCATTACGGAGCCGCTCCTGCATGTCATCCACGCTCATGGAAGTGGTAACTTCGGCTCCCGCCCCCACCAGCACGTCTCGTTCAAATTCCAACACCGCCTCTTCGTCTTCGACCAGGAGCACGCGCCCTGCCAGCACCGACTCTCTCCGCGTGGACGCCACGGTCTCCGGCAACGCTGGTTTCTCGCTCGCCAGCAAACGGACTTCAATGGTCGCTCCGCCCTCATCGCGGTTGCGCGCCACGATTTCCCCGCCATGTTCCTTAACGATTCCGTAGCAGATGCTCAACCCAAGGCCGGTTCCCTTGCCCACCGACTTGGTGGTGTAGAAGGGATCGAAAATCCGGCCCGGGTCCTTGAATCCCGGGCCGCTGTCATCGAACTCCACGCACACAAAGGCATCTTTCCTGAACACCCGCACTTTCAACACACCGTTGCCACTGCCCTCTACGATCGCATCGAGGGCGTTGTTGATTACGTTCAGAAAGACCTGTTCCAACTGGTGGGGATCGGCCACGACCGAGGGCACATCCTCGGGGATTTCGCGTTCCAGCGTGACGTTATTGACCTTCAAGTCGTATTCGCGGAGAGTCAGCGACTCTTCGAGAACCTTGCGCAAGTCCACTTCCTGTTTCTGCGGCTTGCGCTGGCGCGCAAAGGAAAGCAGATTCTGGACGACGCGATGGGTCCGCTGGGCCTGCTTGAACAGCTTGCGTACATAATCGGCCGATTGGTGATCGAGGCCGGCGCCTTCCAGCAGTTGCGCGTAACCGAGGATTGCGGTGAGCGGATTATTCAATTCGTGCGCCACCCCGGAAATCAACTGGCCGACGGCCGACATCTTCTCGCTCTGCAGCAGTTGCTCCTGCGTTCGCCGCAAGTCTTCGTACGCCCGGCAAGTCTCCTCGTAGAGCTGCACCTTTTCGACGGTAGTCGCCAGTTGCCGGCTGATGGCGACCAGCAGATTCTCATCGTTCGTCGAATAGTGCCGGTCTTCCTTGCTGGCAATGCCCATGATGCCGAGGGGTTTCTCCTTGCTCCAGAGCACAACCCATATCCAGTAGGGCAGACGGTCTGCGCAAACAAACTCCACTAGCGCCGGCGGCAGGTGCGGCAGAAAATCCTGCGTCACCACTTCCGTTCGCGAGCGCATCACCAGATCGCCCAGACCTTCCGGAAAGACGACTTCGGCCATGCGCACGCGCGCCTCACTGCGCGGGCCCCAACCCGCGCGCCGCCGGTAGGCTCCATCCGCTTCCACTGCCAGATAAACCGAGCCGGTCTCCGCCCCAAACAGCGAGATCACCTGACGCAGCGTCAGGTTCAAGATTTCATCCAGATCGAACGACTGGGTCGCGATAACGGCCATGGCGTTGAGCGCGTTCAACTCGCGATTGCGCCGCCGCATCTCGTCTTCCGAGCGTTTCTTCTCCGTGATGTCGAGAACGAAGCCCTGATAACGCTCAATGTATCCGCCGGGATCGCGCGTGGCAAAGCAGCTCTGCGCCACCGTCAGTAGCGTGCCATCTTTGCGCCGCACCGTAATTTCAAAGTTGCGCACGTAATTGTGCGCCTCGATTTCCTCGCGAAAAGCCTCTCGCTCCTCGGGAACCCCATGCAGCACGCCGCACATATCGAGCGCCATCAACTCGTCCCGGCTGCCGTAGCCGAGCATAGTGACAAAGGCGTCATTGCAGTCGAGCAACTCGCCATCCAGCGTCGCTACGAACACGCCTTCCTGCGCCTGCTCAAACAGCATGCGGTACTTTTC
>OBLU010002806.1_pt1 | contig 15888 bp, 9 predicted proteins | sample 1518681 | NCBI WGS metagenome assembly OBLU01 (sample SAMEA3539304, study PRJEB22396) | soil metagenome | biome: tundra; feature: field; material: soil | place: USA | collected 2010-05 | depth 0.15 m
AGTGGCGCGCCGCCGGTAGCGGGGAACGCCCGCCGGTGGCGGTGGGTCGCGGTGTGGGCGGCCGTCGGCACCCTGGCCGCCTGCGCGCCGGCCAGCGCCGGCCAGCTTCCCGCAAGCTCTGGGGCCAGCGGGCCGCAGTATCAGGCGACCATCGTCCGGACCGCCTACGGGATCCCGCACATAACGGCCAGCAACTTCGGCTCGCTCGGCTACGGCTACGGGTTCGCCCTCGCAAGCGACGACCTGTGCACCATGGCGAACGGCTATGTCACCGTCGAGGGACAACGGTCGCGTTACTTCGGCTCCAGCGGAGCCGTTCCCATGACCCCCACCAGCAATCTCGACAGCGACATCTTCTGGCAGTCGGTGACCGACCGCGACGTCATCCCCGGGCTGCTGGCGATCCGGACCGGCCCGGGTGCCGTCGGGCCTCAACTGCGCCAGCTAATAAGCGGCTATGTCGCCGGCTACAACCATTATCTCGCGTCGGTCGGTGGGCCGGCGGGAGTGCCCGACCCGACGTGCCGGGGAAAGGCGTGGGTGAAGCCGATCACCACGCTCGATGCCTACCTCCTTATCTACCAGGCGATCGACCAGCAGGGTCAGGCCGGCGATCCCGGCGCTATCGCAGAGGCGCAGCCGCCGGCCAGCGCTACGGCGGCCGCTGGGCACTCCGCGGCTAGCCGCCCGGCCGCCGCGGACCTTACCGCTGCGGAACTCACCTCCGGGGCGCCAGCCAGGCGGGCTGTTCTGTCGGCGCGCGCGGCGTCTGCCGTGCGGACTCCCCCTGGCACGGGCGGCCTGCCCTCGGTACAGCAGCTACGGGAGATGGGCGAGCGACTTTCCGCCGCCGGCCTGGGAAGCAATGCGATCGCGGTCGGCTCGGCGGGCACCAGGGATCACCAGCACGGCATGCTGCTTGGCAACCCGCACTACCCGTGGGAGGGCGTTGACCGGTTCTATGAGGTGCAGCTCACCATCCCCGGCACGATGAACGTCGAGGGCGCGACCCTCTATGGGATACCGCTGGTCGTGATCGGGTTCACCTCCACGATGGCATGGAGCCTAACCGTCTCGACCGCTTGGACGGTTACGCCCTACCAGCTGACCCTCGTGGCGGGCCACCCGACCGAGTACGTCTACAACGGCAAGCCTGTCGCGATGACCAGTCAGACGGTCACCGTCGAGGCGGCCACAACTAGCGGCATGATCAAGCCGGTCAGCCGCACCCTGTGGTACACCCGCTACGGACCGATGATCAACGGGCTCGAGGGAACACCGCTGTCCTGGACCACCCAGACGGCTTTCGCGCTGGCCGACGCGAACGCGGGCAATCTCCGGCTCCTCAACCACTTCCTCGCCACCGACGAGGCACGCTCGGCGGCCCAGGAATTGTCAATCCTGAAAGAGTACGAGGGTCTTCCCTTTGTCAACACCCTGGCCGCCGACTCTACCGGCCATGCCCTGTACGCCGACATCATGGCCACCCCGGATGTCACCGACGCGGAGGCGGCCAGCTGCGATACCGCCCTGGGCGCAGCGTCGTTCCAGCAGATCGGGCTGCCAGTGCTGGACGGCTCCCGCCCGTCCTGCGCCTGGGGCACCGACGCCGACTCCGCCGTGCCGGGTATCTTCGGCCCGGCCGAAGAGCCCAGCCTTATGACCAGCGACTTCGTGGAGAACTCCAACGACAGCTACTGGCTGGCCAATCCCGCCCACCCGCTCACCGGCTACGCCACCATCATCGGAGGCAGCTCTCCGCCCGGCACGGACGTGGGCCTTCGCGCCCGCAGCGCACTGACCATGGTCATGCAGCGGATCAGCGGCACCGACGGATCCGGGCCCCCGGGCTTCACCTTCCAGGACATGAAGAACCTCATGTTCTCCGACATCCAGTACGGCGCCTCGCTGGTCAAGCCGCAACTGGTGGCCATGTGCCGCTCTTTCCCCGGCGGCCTCGCACCCACCAGCACCGGCGGCACCATCGCGGTCGGTGATTCGTGCGGCGTGCTCGCAGACTGGAACGGCAGAGAGAACGTTGACTCCAGCGGAGACGTACTGTTCCGCGACTTCTGGGAACGCGCTCTGAACCTCCCCGACGGCCCGTGGTCCAACCCGTTCAACGCCGCCGACCCGATTAACACCCCGTACGGGCTGGACACTGGCAGCCAGCAGATCCAGCAGGCCTTCGGTGACGCCCTGGCCGACCTGACGGCCGCGCATCTGCCCTACAACGTCGCGCTCGGAACCGTTCAATATGTCGTGCGCAATGGCAAGCAGATCCCGCTACCCGGCGGACCCGGCGACCCCGACGGCGAGTTCAATGCGATCTACGAGAACGTCGTGCAGCAACCTGGGGTGGGGCCATCCCTCGGCTCCAGCTACATCCAGGACGTCACCTGGGCATCCGGTGACTCCTGCCCGATGGCAGCCACGCTGCTCACCTACTCCGAGTCAGCCGACCCCACGTCGCCCCAGTATGCCGACCAGACCGAGCTGTTCTCACAGAGCCAGTGGGTTACCGCTTACTTCTGCCCGGCCCAGGTTACTGCGCACGCCGTGTCCACGACGGTGCTGCTCGGCCCCTGAAGCGCGGGCTGGCTTTTGCGAGCAACTAGGCGAGCTTGATCGTTTATGAGAAGAGCGTCTTTTCCCAGCTCCGCAGTTCCGGCATCAAGGCTGCCTACCTAGACCTCGACCATGTCGGCTTGTGCTATCCCGCCCCGGTTGACGCCCCGGACAATCACCTGCAAAGGCACGAAATCTAGGGGCTCTATGGCCGGTTTCCGGGCAACAGGAATCCGGTGGTGACGGCGACACGGCTGGATGATCTTGAAAACGGGAGCACCTCTGAGTTCGGTGTGGATCACCACAGCCTGCACCGAACGTCCAGGAGGTCCTCGTGCCCCGTCCCGGACGTCGTAGCGGCGGCAAAGGCCGATCCGTGAAGCTGCGGGTGACCCGGCGGCCGCTACGAGCGCGAGCGCCCTGGCGAGCTGGTCTACATCGGCGTCAAGAAGCTTGGCAACATCCCCGGGCGGCGGCTGGCGCACCGCCGGGCGCACCCGGGGGGGGAACCGGAACAAAGCAGGCCATCACCGCCCGCAAGGGCAGCTACCCGGCCAAGATCCCGCCGCTCCACATCCTCATCCTCGTCCGGGCACTGACCAGAAAAGGCCATCAGCCGAGGGGACGAGTCCGTTGTCGAAGAGCGGCACCTCGGGTTCCGTGTCCTCGCGCAGCAGCGCACGTGCTTGTACCTGCGTACCCTCCTGCATCGCCTGCCGGACGATCGAGGACTTGAACAGAGGCAACATGCTCCGCTCTCTGTTCACGACGAGATCGTCCACCGCTCCAGCGAACTCATTGGACCGGTCCTTAAAGCGCTGCGCCAGGGCATCCGCCCCCGCGAGCGCTGCCTCGCCGGACGATACACCGCCGACCAGGTCGACGAACGACTCCAGCTCAGGACTCGTGTTCTTGGTGACCTTCTTAGCAGACCAGAAATACGAGCTCTCACTGACGTGCATGTCGTAGAACGCCACAAGGAACTCGTAGTACACGCCGTACTCCCGGCGGTACCGCTGCTCGAACTCCTCGAACGCAGCCTGCTCACCGACTAGCTGGGCCATGACGCTGTTGATGGACCGCGCAGCCAGCAGCGCACTGTATGTGGCGAGATGTACGCCGGAGGAGAATATGGGGTCAACGAAGCACGCCGCATCGCCAATGAGGACCATGCCCGGGCGCCAGAATTTCGAATTAAGATACGAATAGTCTTTGCGCACGCGAACTTGCCCGTACTCGCCCTCCGTGACCCGTCTGGCATCCTGAAGGTAATCGCTGATCAACGGGCATTCGGCGATGAGCGCCTGCAACGCCTCTTCAGGGTCACCCTGAACCTTGCTCGCCAGTTCCCGTCGCACGACCGCGCCAACGCTGGTCAGCGTCTTGCTGAGCGGTATATACCAGAACCAGCCGCTATCGAAAGCTGCAGACAGGATATTGCCCGAGTTCGGCGGCGGAAGGCGCTTCCCACCCTCAAAGTAACCGAAGAGCGCGAGGCTGCGAAAAAACTCCGAGTACTTCCGCGATCCCCCGACCTGCTTATAGATGCGGCTCGTGTTGCCCGAGGCGTCCACTATATACCTTGCGCGGATCTGAGCCGCCTTCCCTTCAGCGTCGGTATACGACACTCCGCGGACCCGATCCTCGTCGCTGATGATGCCAGTAACGGCACACTTCTCTCGCACATCCGCGCCCATGCGGCTCGCATGGTCGAGCAGGATCTTATCAAACTTACTTCGCTCGACCTGGTATGCGTATGACGTTTGTCCGGCCATTTTAGGCGACACAGAGAACGAGAAGGTCCACGGCTCAGGATTGGATCCCCACCTTTGTGTTCCACCCCTTTTCACGGTGAAGCCGGCCTGTGCCAGCTGGTCAAAAACGCCGGTCAGGCGGCATACTCCGTGTACCGTGGGCGGCAGTAACGACTCGCCGATCTGGTAGCGCGGAAACTTCTCTTTCTCCAGGACCACGACCCGATGTCCCTGCATCGCGACCAGCGAAGCTAGCGTAGCCCCTCCCGGCCCGCCACCCACGACGACCACGTCTACATCTTCAACACCTTCAGTATTCATCTCCTACCTTCTCGCACCATAGATTGCCTGACGGTTCCCTAGGCCTGAAGCAGCGTGAGTACTCACACTTCATTCCGCGAACGCGGACCACAGCACTTCACGCCGCCTCGGGCTCCAACTGATCTCCGGCCCCTTGAAAGGACCGCGGCGCTTCGTGCTACTACGGGATGGAAATCGGCCCAATCCCGCTCACCGAGCTACGGAATGTACCTGGCACCCGATCGGTGCTCGTGTTGCACGCGCCAGTGGCCAGACGTGGAAGCTTCTCTATCGTAAGGATGCTGTACGTGCCACTGCCGGTGAGCCCCTTATAGATCCCGGTCCCGGAACCTGCCACATCGGTATAGGTGGCACCTGTAATCTTTGTCGTGGCCCAGCATGTCGTCGGGTTCACACTCCCCGACTGAGTTGTATTTGCGGTTGACGGCTGGACGACGTACGTCCCGCGAGGGAACACGGCCAGAAACGCCGTGTTTGGGTCTGTCGCGGACAACGGGACGAGTTTCCCGGTAGCTCTGATCACGCCCCATGATCTAGCCCAGTACACCGGGTTCTGGGCCGTGGATCTCGTGAACAGCGCTATGTGCTCTATCCCGGACTTCGGGGGCGAGCACCACCCAGACAGTGAGATTACTACGGCGGCAAGTAGCGCAGGTAGCGCAATGATTCGGTTCATGCCTTTTTATATCAGGCGACACCAGGGAATGTCACGCAATGTCCGCTCTCGAGCGCGGGATCCCGCCTCCTGGTAAACCACTCAGAAGGTCCGCAGGGGGGACCCCGACCTCCCTGAGGCTTTTGTCCTGGTAGAAGCTGAACCACTTTCGGATGGCGTACCGCAAGCGTTCCTCAGATACGGATACGATATTGGATCGACCGGCTGTGGGCTCCGCAGAGAGCAAGGTCAAGGTAGGTGGTCGCGCCACAAGGGCTTACTCTCTCCGTGAATTCCTGTAGGCCCTTCGATGGCGTCGTGACTGCGCATGCGTTGCTGCTCCCGGGCCCATCGCGACCTTCAAAGGGAGTTGCCTTGATAGCCTGAATACTCCACTCGCCCCTGGGACCGGCCCGATCTGTGAATCCGGCAATGTGACGATCGCCCGGTCAGAGGCCATAATAGTGTCGCAGGCCAGGGCCAGCACGGCGGACTGCTCGAGATAGGGCGACGTCGTCCTTCTCGTACCGCATCCGCGGCCAGCCAGTATCGCTCACGACAATTGTGCTTCTTTCTCCGCCTGGAAGCGGCCGACCTTACCGATCACGTCATCGCTATAGAGCCGAAGAGCCTGGTGCAGGGCAAATTCAGCCATGTACCTGCGGAATTCTGCTGGAGATTCATCGGCCAGGTTCAGTATTCGCCGGTTTGCAATCACCGCCGGTCCCTGGAGACGTTCAAGACTTTTCTCGATGGCCAGGTCCAACTCACTGGGTTCGGCGACGTCATCGACCAGCAGCCGTGCGGCCGGCTCACTTGCCCAGATCCTGCGCCCTAGCAGGATTATCTGGCGAGACAGGCGCGTTCCGGCGCACCGCGCCAGCCGGAAGTTAGCAGCACCGGGAACAATGCCCTCCTGCGCGGCCGGGAGGCTGAAATAGGAATCGGATGCGGCGAGCACATGATCGAACACGAGCAAAAGCTGGGCCCCGCCGCCGATAGCGAAACTGTCCACCGCGGCAACCCAGGGCTTTTCGATCGCGGGAGAGTGCCAAGGCGCGCCGTCCTCGACCAGGATTCCCCGAAGCAGCTTATGGATGTAGCCCAGTTCACGCCGCAGCAGGAAATTCACCAGCGAGATGCCGCCGCCGTGCAGGGTCTTGAGATTGATGCCCGCGCTGAACACCCGCTTGCCCCGGTAGCGGGGATGGCTCATTATTCCTCCACGCAGCAGACCGACGCCTACGGCCGGGTCGAGCAGCGCAAGGTCCACCCCGGTCTCCATGTCATCGACCTGTCGGTCGTCTTCTGCGTTCAGACAATCGTCGCGACACATGGTCAAATAAGCCACGCCATCGTGGCGCTCCACCCGCACGGAACCCAGGTCGCTCATGCCGGTGCGGGTGAACTCTGGCAGCAGCCGCAGCGCACGCGCTGTCGGCCGCAGCATGGCATCGAGCAGATGCGGGCCGGCCAGCGGCGAGCGCAGCACCCGGTTAAAGAAGATGCCCTGGTCTATCTCATGACCCTCCTTACCGGCCTGCGGCCGGGCCTGGTCGTCCGCGAGCTGGCCGGCGGCGGGCACCAGCCCGGGAAATGCGGCCGCGGCCGCTTCGGCAAGCTCCGCCAACCGCAGGTACCGTGTACGGCCGTCGGTGATCTGGTCATAGACGGCATCGGCGTGGGTGTCCATGAATTTGGCGCGCAGCGCTCTCGCGCCGTCTTTCGCTGTAGCGGCGGTAGCGCGTTGTTCCGGCGACCGCAGCATGGGCCCGGGCAGCGATGCCACGAGGTCGTCGGCGCGCTCGGCGGCCCGGGCCAGCGCACGCTGGGCAGACGCCAAGTCAGCGCGCACGGCAAGGAAGTCATCCCCCGGCTTCGGGAGGGTGATCTTCCCCGTCATTGTCGCAGTCCAGCAGACGCCCGCCGCAGCGCACGGTCGCAGGCAGCCAGGTGAACACCCAAGGCTTCGTCGAAGCCCACTGTGGGCGCATCGAGCATTAGCTGCCGCCTGATGGCCAGTTCTGCACCTGAGAAGGCACCGGCGAGCCTGGCGGCGGCCGTCACCGCGCTCGCCAGGTCGTCGGTCAGCTCATCGACCAAGTGCAGGGCCAGAGCTTCACCGACCTCGATGGGCACGCCGAACAGTACCGCCCGGCGGATCGCGGCGGCACTTGCCTGGTGAGCAAGGCGGTACAGCGCCATGCCGGGCCAGGTAGCCCCGGCATTGACGGGGACCAGCAGGCGCACCGAGGCGGCGGCGATGCGGTAGTCGGTCGCGAGCAGCGCATCCAGGGCCCATCCGCCGCAGTCGCCGTCGGCGATCGCGATGGTGACGGCGGGAAGGCGCTCCAGGCGGCGCAGCCCGCGTTCCCACCTGCTCAGCAGCGCCACTGTCAGATCGTCGGCCTGCGTTCGCTCCGGGGCGCCTGTCACATGAACGATCACCACGTCGCGCTCGCCGCGGTCTTCGGCGCTGTCACACAGGACCGCGAGAGCCGCGACCGACTCGGCCGACAACGGCCGCCTGCCGTCGATGCGGATCATCAGGTCACCGGTTCCCACCCGCGCATCAACGGTCCCCATTGTGCCTAGGGTCTCTCGCATGTGCCCCTTTCTCACCACTGGATCAGCGCTGCCTCGATAGTAGATCCTGGGCCCATGGTCATCAGAACGCCGTAATCGCCGGGACTAGTGACTCCCTCGCTGAGCAGTCGCTCGTAGGAGAACAGGAACGAACCGCTCGACAGGTTGCCGTAATCGCGCAGTACTCCGATGGTGTGCCGTACATCGTGCCGGGTGAGTTCAAGGTTCACCATCAGCGCGTCGATGACCTTCTTGCCGCCGGAGTGCACCAGCCAGTGCCTGACATCACTGCGACGCAGGCCAGCCCCTGACAGCAGGCGATCGACAACCAGTTCCACGTGGGCGCCGATGACGTACGGGATGGCCGGGTCAAGGAAGAAGCTGAACTTCCCCTGCGCGTCGTCCCAGTCGTAGCGCATGGCGTCGAGCGCATCGGTGATGATGTAACTGGCGAACGACATGACTCGCGGCCCTGCCGGGCCGGGCACCATGCCGCCATCTGGGTCGGCGATGAGAGCCACGGCCGCGGCGCCGTCGCCGAACAGGCTGTTCACGACCGCGGTCCGCATCGTCGAATCGAACACGTAGGCCGCTGAGCAGGCCTCAGCGCACAGGACCACGGCAAGCTGCCCAGGATGAGCCACCGACCAGCCGGCTGTCACGCCGAGAGCATTCAGTCCCGCGTTGCAGCCCATGCCCACAACGTCCACCCGGCTGCATTCCGGGGCGATTCCCAGCTCGCGGATGAGCAGGGCACTCAGTCCAGGGGTCAGGAAGCCGGTAGAGGTCACGCAGCACAGGCAGCCAATGTCGGACAACCCGGCTCCGGCATTCCTCAGGCATGCCCGCAGTGCCCGCGCTCCCATGCTAACCGCTAGTGCCTTGTGCTTGTGAAGCAGTTCCCCCTGGGCCTCGGGGATGCGTGTGCCGCCGCTGTCCTCCGGGGGCAAAGAGAGGTAACGGCGCTGGATAGCGCTATTGAGGAAGATCGAACGAACCCTGGGATCAGTGATCTCAAAGATATCGAGCAGTTCCTGCTGTGAATACGACTCGCCCATCACGGCTGTCCCGACCCCAGCGATCCGCGAGGCATTCGCGGCCCGCTGGACAATCGGCTGCAGTACATTGCGCGCCTCGGGATGCGCGAGGCTCATGCTCATGGTCATCGGAATGTCCACCCCCACATACGGGGCTTGCTGCGCACGCGAGGCGTTGCTGTGATCACTTTTTAACTGACCTTCCAGTCGGTTCTGGCCAAATCCAGGTAAACCCCGGCAGCGGAGATCGGGGCCGCGCTCCCCAGTCGGCGTTTGCTATAGCGGCTGGCCGGGGTCAGCACTTGGGGCCGGCGGAGCTTGGGCCGCGGCCTCGATGAAACGGGCTAGCCGTGTAATGCCTTCCGTGATGTCTGCCTGGGTCAAGTAACTGATGGACAGCCGGATGCCGCAGTCACCACCGCCTTTAGGGTAAAAATGTGACATCGGTGTCCAGATAACCCCGAAATCCTGCGCGGAGCGTGCCAGTGCGGTGTTGTCCGCGCGGAATGGGACGCGCATGGTCAGGAAGAATCCTCCGGTAGGCCTGTTCCAGCGCACACCGAGAGCGGTGCGCTGATCGGCCGGAAGACAACGATCGAGCTGCTCGAGAGTAGCCCGCATCGCGTTTGCGTAGTGTGCGGCCGTTTTGGCGTTGTGTTCTGAGACCCCCCCTCCGGAGGCGAGGAGCAGGCCTGCCACAGCGGCCTGGCTCAACGGGGAGGTGTTCACCGTAATCATGCTTTTGACCTTGGCGAGTTCGTCTGCAAGTAGGCTGGTGCGGCCCGCGGAATCGACGACCAACTGGTCCGCGACCGCGTATCCCACTCGCGCACCGGGGAATACAGTCTTGGAAAACGAGCCCAGATGGACGACCCTGCGCTGGCGGTCGAGGGACTTCAGGGCCGGCAGCTGCTGCCCGGGACTGACCAGCCGGTATGGGCTGTCTTCGAGCACGAGGATGTCATGGCGGGCGGCCAAGTCAAGCAGGGCGCGGCGAGTTTCCAGGGGCATCGTGGCCCCGGAAGGATTCGAGTGGTCGGGCACCACGTAGAAGGCGCGGGGGCGACGCCCGCGCGCCCGCTCAGCGCGGACCGCCGCTTCGAGATCGGCGCAGAGGACTCCATCTTCCTGCTCTTCGACCGCGGTCAGCTCGGTGTCCAGCAGACGAGCCGCACCGATGATCCCTACATAGCAGGGGCTGGAGACCAGAAGCACGTCCTTCGGGCCGGAGATGAGCGCGCGCAGCACAAGAAACATAGCCTCCTGGCAGCCCACGGTCACCACGATGGACTCGGGCGGGACATCAATGTTCTCATCTTGGCGCAACGAACTGGCAATCAGCTCACGGATCCGGCCAGCGGTCGGGCCATACTGGAATATCGCATCGCGTACCTGGCCGGGTGAACTCCCGCTTTCCGCCAGGTGATCGAGGTAACGGCGGATATGCGTGAAGATCTGCTCAGTATCGAAGAAGCCATCGTACGGGCGGCCCGGAGCGAACGAGATCGCCTGCGGATAGCGCAGCGTGATTTCATTCAGAAAGTTCATCGTGTCCAGAACGGGATCGGACACGCTGCCGTGCAGATCCTCTTTCCGCAGGCTGGGCCCGTCCGACACCGGCCGTGCCGGAGACGATGCCGTCCGCGACTTATCCCGGACCGCTGATATCGCAGGATCCGTTACCGTCGGCGCGACCCTAGTGCGGCTTATTCGGGTGCGGCTCATTCGGCGACCAGCCGGTCGCGCTCGACCGTTTCGTATAGTGCCCGGCTTCTCGCGCTGCCAAAATAATCGAGAGCGAAACGCCCACCGCCCGTATACAACCCAACATATTCGGTATCCAGTACGGCCACGGAGAAGCCTCCTGTAAGGCCGACAGCCAATACGGACCATTGCCTGATCAGGCTCCCACAGCACCGCAGCGTCTGGCAAGAAATCCCCAGAACGCTCCACGGAACACGGGACTTGCTTACTCAAGTGTTTGCTACCGACCGCCTGTTCAACTGCGGCATGGCATCAGTTGAACGCCTCCGGCTCACTGCCACGGGCAGCATGCGTGCTATGGCCAGCTACCAGCACGCAACCGCGCCGTCGCCGCACCGCTCAGGACCCTTTTCCGCACGCGTCTTTCCGCACATGCCCCGGCCACGCCGTCAGCACCCGTCACCGCATCGTGCAGTTCACCCCACCTCAGGGGAGCCGCACCCCGTCTCAGGTTCCGTGAAAGAAATTAATGATCAGCGAATTGACCGCGTCTGGTTCCTCGAGATAACCGTAATGTCCGCATCCAGCAACTTCTTCATATCTGCAATCAGGAATATACTCAGCTACTTCACGGCAGAGATATGGCGGAGCTATCAGATCGTCCTGGAATCCCATAACGAGACACTTAGACTTTATCTTGCGATACTCCTCCAGCCGGTCATCCACCAACTCAAGACCTCGCTGGGTTCGGTTAGCGGAGGGGCTTGAGAGTGACATCTCAAAAATGTCCAGCCAGTCCCGGACCCGCCGCTCATCGTGGTGGGTACGGGGAGACAGAAATTGCGTTGCGTGCACCACTGCCGCGTACTGTGGTGGCAATACAACACCGCTGGCGAGAAGCTCTGAATCTGCCGCCGACATGGCTGCACGCAACGCATCTGTCCTGCCCCGTGTCGCCATCAGGACCGCCTGCGTAATCAGGTCGGGGTACGCGAGAAGCAGTTCCTGAACCATCATCCCGCCTAGCGAGAACCCTACGATCCTGCATGGGCCGATTCCGAGAACCTCGATCAGGCCAGCGGTATCCGCCGCCATGTCGTCGATGGTGAAACCCTCCGGGCACCCATCGGACGGCGGCATTCCTCTATTGTCGACTGTGATCACCCGATAGCCTGCCGCAGTCAGCGCCGGGACCTGATGCGGTGTCCACATTCGGCCCTTAGCCCCGCTCCCCGTTATTAGGACGACAGGTTCCCCGGAGCCATATTCGTCAAAGCTGAGATTAACACCATTGATTACCGTGCTTGGCATCAGTTATCTCCGCTCCTTTGCCCTCATCCGGCCAAACTTTAGGATGTAGTGATCGTTGACGATATAGGTAACGGCGCAGATATGTCGATTATAAGCTTGGCCCACGGCCATTCTGATTGTCAAGCCAGGCCCGTGATCATCATTGTCCAGCATCCGGTTCATGAGGGCCCGCCACGAACGCGGCAGGCTCCAACTGACGTCGGCCGGTGCTCAGCACGCGGTGCGCGTAGCCGAGGCCCGCTGACCTGCTGGCCTGGACTTGACGACTGTCCCTGCGGATACTGCCAGTCCAGTCTGTTGTCATTCCGCTGCGGATACTCGACGATACGTCCCACAACGGCAACCTCGCTGGAGCCGAGTACGGCCGAATGCGCGTTAAGCCAAGGGGCCTCTATGGTCGTTAAGCTAAAGGCCTCTATGTTAGGTGCACGGCCACCCGCCGCAGGAACGTCAGAGGAACGAAGGAGGTTTCCGCCGTGATCGGAGGCCGAGGGCCAATGATGGGACGGCCCGGTGATCCACCGGTGACTCGCCAGCAAATCAAGCCCGGCACAGTCCGGCGGATCCTTCCGTACGTCAGGCGATACCGCTGGGCTCTGGTACTGCTCCTGACCGTTACCGCATTCGACGCAGCCATCACGGCAGCAAGCCCGCTGGTGCTCGGGCTGATCATCGATAAAGGTATCGTGCCACGCCGTCTTACGGTTGTGGTCGGGCTGTCCCTGGCCGTCGCCGGGCTGGCACTGCTGGATGCGCTGGCGGGATATATCGAGAGTTTGTCCTCGGCCCGGATCGGCCAGGGGCTTATCTACGATCTGCGCACCAGAGTCTTTGGGCATGTGCAGCAACAGCCACTGGCGTTTTTCACCCGTGCGCAGACCGGCTCGCTGGTCAGCCGGTTGAACACCGACGTTATAGGGGCACAGCAGGCGGTCACGACGCTGCTTACCCAGTCGGTGTCCACCATCCTGACGTTGATCTTCGTGGTTGCAGCAATGTTCTACCTATCCTGGCAGATCACGGTCGTAGCATTGGCGATGGTGCCATTTTTCATTCTTCCCGGCAAAGTGATCGGTAAAAAGCTGCAGCGACTCACTCGGCAGGGGATGCAGCTCAACGCCGAGATGGGCTCGCTGCTGAACGAGCGGTTCAACGTGGCCGGAGCGATGCTCACCAAGCTCTACGGACGGCCAGGCGAGGAGTCGGGCCTGTTTGCGAACCAGGCGGCCCGGGTCCGCGACATCGCGGTTGTGAGTAACGTGTACGCACGGGCGTTCGGCATTATCGTAGGGCTACTCGCCGCGCTGTCCCTCGCGCTGGTGTACGGGCTCGGGGGCGCCCTCGTCGTTCACGGTGTGCTCCAGATCGGCAGCCTCGTGGCCTTGGTTAACCTGCTCAGCAGGCTGTACGGCCCGGTCAACCAGTTGTCCAATATGCAGATCAATGTCCTGACCGCGCTGGTCAGCTTTGACCGGGTGTTCGAGGTGCTGGACCTCAAACCGCTCATAGCCGAAAAGCCCGCGGCATACTCGCTGCCCGCCGCCGCATTCGGCAACGGGACAGCGCCGGAAGTCGAGTTCGACCGGGTAACTTTCCGGTACCCGACCGCAAGCGAAGTGTCACTCGCCTCGCTGGAATCGATCGCGCTGCCCATGCCCGAGCGTGCTGACAACGCGCCGGTCTTGCGTGACGTGAGCTTCCGGACTCCCGCCGGAAAGCTGACCGCACTGGTCGGCCCGTCAGGCGCCGGAAAGACTACGATCACCCACTTGCTCCCCAGGCTCTACGACCCTAGCTCCGGGACCGTGCGGATCGACGGCCATGACAGCCGCGACCTGACACTGCAGTCGCTGCATGACACGATCGGCGTGGTCACCCAGGACGCGCATCTGTTCCACGACACGATCCGGGCTAACCTCACCTACGCACGCCCGGGTGCCACCGAGCAGGAGCTGACCGAGGCATGCGAGGCGGCGCGGATCTGGGACCTGATCTCATCGCTTCCTAACGGTCTCGACACCGTAGTCGGCGACCGCGGCTACCGGCTCTCTGGCGGGGAGAAACAGCGGATCGCCCTGGCCAGGCTGCTGCTCAAGGCCCCGCCGATCGTTGTCCTCGATGAGGCCACGGCGCACCTGGACTCCGAGTCCGAGGCGGCGATCCAGCGAGCGCTGAAGACCGCGCTGGCGGGCCGGACCTCGCTGGTGATCGCCCACCGGCTGTCCACCGTCCGCGAGGCCGACCAGATCCTGGTCATCGACGCGGGCCAGATCCGCGAGCGAGGAACCCACGACGAGCTGCTTGCGGCGGGCGGGCTCTACGCCGAGCTGTACCGCACCCAGTTCGCCCGGCAGGCAGGCAGCAGCGGGGAACCCGCGGCCAGTCCTGCGGGGCCTGTCAGCATCCAGGACGAACAGTGACCCGCTCCCCCTCTGGATGGGCCAGCGCGTGATACTCCCAGGTTTGCCGCGAGGGTCCGTTCCTCGCCAGTGCCCCCGCTATGAAATCCCAGGCACAAGCATCTATGCCAGGCGAGCGCAATCGTCCAGGGTCAGGGCTATCGCCACCGCGGGACGGAGGCCACTGTGGTTCATTCGGCCGCCAGCCGGTCGCGTTCCACTGCCTCGTACAGGGCCCGGATGTTGGCACTGCCAAATCCCCGGGCGCCCCGGCGCTGTATAAGCTCATAGAAAAGTGTGTTCCGTTCGTATGGCGAACGCGTGAACAGCTGCAGGAGATGTCCCCACTCGTCGCGGTCGGCCAGCACCTGCGCGGCCCGAAGATCCGCTATCTCGTCACGCAGGCCGACGAGGCGCTCAATGAGCATGTCGTAATATACGTCTGGGGTGCGCAAGAACTCCACCCCCCGGTCCCGGTACTCGTTGACTGCGGGAATAATTTCGTCGACTCCGAACGCAAGATGCTGTACGCCGGGCCCACCGTTTCTGCCAAGGAACGCGCCCAGCTGCCCAGCGCTCTTCGCCGCATCCGGTGCAACGAGGGTAAAGGTGATTCCACCGGACGGGCTGCGGACGACTATCGAGTCCATCGCCTGATCCCCGACCTCGACGTATTCGCTCGAATACCGGGCAAGCCCGAAAGCATCCATATAGAAATCAGCGTAATCCGCCAGTGTTCCTGCTTCGAGGCAGATCGCGACGTGGTCCAGCAGTCGGATCCGCCCAGCCGGGCTGACCAGCGCCTGCGACGTGGCAACCCAGGAACGGCCTGCGGGCAGGCGGGTACCAGGGTCCGCCGCCACGGGCAGGAGTGTATGGCAGGCACCACCAAACCCCCTAACAACCGGGTTACCCAGCACGGAGTCGACTAACAAGGCACCGGCCGCCACAGCCGCATCACGGGCCGCGGCGACATCATTACAAACTAGGGCGATGTCAGCGACCCCGTCGCCGTGTGCCCCCAGGAACTTTTCCGTCACCGGGCCCGCCGTTACGACCAGTTGCACCTTGCCCTGCCGCAACAACGCAGAATTCTTGTCGTGCTCCATGGACTCCGCCACCTGCGTAAAGCCCAGCGATAACGTGAAATAATCGACAGTAGACCGCTTATCGCTCGTGTACAGCTCAACGTATTCGATATCCCGCGCAGTCATGGAGACCCTCCTGCAGGGTAGATAGCCAAAAGGAATTGATCGCTCGGTGCCAGGCTCACATAGCACCGCAGCGCCCGGCAAGTCCTCCCCGGAGCCAGGGGCCTGCTTTCTCCGACCTGAATATGGCCAGATTGCCAATCAATCTCCCGCTGCCCCGCTTATACCTGCGCACAAGCAGCTCAGCCATGATCGACGGCCAAGGCCCCCCGGTCAGCACATGGACGTGCCCGCTACCGGTAGGGGCCGCTTAGTTCCGGCCGTTCGGGCGTCGGACTGCCCCCACGGTTTGGTGACCTGCGCGTGCTCATCCAGTTCCTGCGCGAAGTCCAGCCACATCTG
>OBLU010002808.1_pt1 | contig 15884 bp, 14 predicted proteins | sample 1518681 | NCBI WGS metagenome assembly OBLU01 (sample SAMEA3539304, study PRJEB22396) | soil metagenome | biome: tundra; feature: field; material: soil | place: USA | collected 2010-05 | depth 0.15 m
GCCGGTCGCCGGTGGCGAAGCATTGATCCAGGAGTGAGAGCCCGTCCCGCACGCTGCCCTGGGCGGCCCGAGCGATCAGCTGGGCAGCCGCGGGCTCCAGCTCGACCTCCTCAGCGCTGGCGATGACCCGCAGGTGTTCGTCGATCCTGGCGCTGGACACCCGCCCGAAGTCAAAGCGCTGGACCCGGGAGCGCACCGTGTCCGGCACCTTGTGGGGCTCAGTGGTGCAGAGGATGAAGAGGACGTGGGCGGGCGGCTCCTCCAGCGTCTTGAGGAACGCGTTCCACGCCTCCGTGGTCAGCATGTGGGCCTCGTCGATGATGTACACCTTCGACCGGAGCCGGGCCGGCAGGTAGCGGACCCGCTCGCGGAGCTCGCGCATCTCGTCGATGCCCCGGTTGCTCGCGGCGTCGATCTCGAGGACATCCACGGCCGACCCGTCGAGGATCTCGGTGCAGGCGCTGCAGCGGTTGCACGGCTCGCCATCGACCGGCTCCAGGCAGTTGACGGCCCTGGCCAGGATCCGCGCCGTGGACGTCTTTCCCGTCCCCCGGATACCCGCAAAGAGATAGGCATGCGCGATGTGCCCGGCCCGCAGCTCGTTGCTCAGGGTGCGGACGATATGGTCCTGACCAATGAGGTCGGCGAGGACGGCTGATCGGTACTTCCGGTAGAGGGCTGTCACGTCCGCCGACGATAGCCGACCCGCGATACCCCACGCCGCGGGGCGGCGTGGTGACCCCTCCTCTTCTCACAGGGGCTCGCCGGACCCCGCTATGGGAGCGCACCTGGCGTGCCGAAGCCGGCGGGAGGGGCGTGACGCCCCCTCCACCGGTCGGTCCGCCGTCACGGGCGCGCCGAGCGCGCATCCGGCGCCGAGTGGCGCCGGGCCAGGGGTGAGCCTCAAGTGGCTGTGCCGCCGAGGCGAGGGGGCGGCGCGCCCCTGTTAAGGGAGAGGGTCTCCACGCCGCACTGCGGCGTGGAGAAGGTAGTCGCGCATCCCACATCTCTAAAAAGACCCCTTTTATGCTACCCTCCGCCCATGCCAAGTGCCGGCGCCCCTCCGAAGTCGGAAGCCTGGGCCATGTACGCCCGGATCAGCGATGACCGAAAGGACGGAGCAGGCGTCGAGCGCCAGCTGGAACGCGCTCAGGATCGGGCCGGCCGCCTGGGGCTGACCGTCGCCCCGGAGCGCGTCTACATCGACAACGACGTCTCCGCCTCGCGCCACTCGAAGCAGGCGCGGCCCGCGTATGCGGCGTTGCTCGCGGCGGCCCAGGCTGGGGAGCTCGCCGGGGTCATCGTGTTCAAGCTGGACCGGCTCTACCGCCGGCCCTTGGAGCTCGAGGCCCTGATCCCGACCGGCATCCGGATCGAGTGCACGGACGACACCCCGCTGGACCTGAGCACGTCGACCGGCACCCTGGTCGCCCGGATGCTGGCCGCGGTCGGCGACAACGAGGTCTCGGGGATAAGCGTCCGGGTGCGGGCCCAGCAGGAGCAGCGGCGCAATGCCGGCGAGCCCCACGGCGGGATCGCCCCGTATGGCTGGCGGACCCGGCGGGAGGCCGACCCGGCAGAGATGGCCGTGGTGCACCATGTGATGGAGTGGGTGGTCGACGGCCTGAGTTGTCGGTCGATCGCGCTCCGACTGAACGCCGAGGGCATCCGGCCCCGAGGCTGTCAGAAGCGCGAGACCAGCGGGCTGTGGGCGGCGTCGACGCTCGATAAGTTGGTGCGCAGCGGCCGGCACGCGGGCTTCGACACGCACGGAGGGGTGCTCTCCGACGTCGAGCCGACCTGGCGCCGGCAGAACGCCGAGCACCTGGTCCCCGAGGATCTCTGGCGGGCTGCGGTCAAGACGCTGGACGCCCGCCGCAACGGTCGCGCCGTCGAGCCGCGTCGGCGCCTGTGGCTGACCGGGGTGGTCAAGTGCGGCCGCTGCGGGCAGACCATGTACTCGGCTACCAAGCGGCGAGGGTCGCGCCAGTGGCGCTGCATGAAGCGCCCGGAATCCCCCAGTTGCGGCGGGACGCTTATCGACGCCGCCCGTCTAGAGGACGTGCTGACCGAGGCTCTGTTCCTGTACGTGGATACCGCCGACCTAGCGGCCATCGCCCGCCAGCGGGACGACCAGGCGGGCACGAGGGCAGCCGCGGAACTGGTGCGGATCGAGCGCCTGCGCGACATCATCCTCAGCGACGCGGCGGACGGGCTGATCCCCGAGGCCGAGCGGCGCAGCCGTCTGCTCGAGCTCAAGGCCCGCGAGGAGCCGGCGCATCGCGCCCTGATTGCCGAGAACCGCGGATCGCTGTCGCCCTACCTCGGCGCCGCCGGGGTGCTGCGGAAAGCCTGGCCGGGTCTCTCGGCGGACCAGCGGCGCGTGGTGATCCGCGCCGCCTTCGGGACCGTCGCCATCGAGCCCACGACCATGCGAGGCCGCGGCCAGTTCGACCCGACCCGGATCAAGCTGGCGCCGACCTTCCCCGTCATCGACTCCAGCGTGGCCAGCGTCAGCTAGGACGGCGCGTCTGGTAGGCGAAGGTCGCAGCCTTCAATCCTGGCTGCTTGACACGGCGGGCGACGGAAGGCCACTGGGCAGTCGAGAACCACGCCGCTGCGGGTCCGCGGCGCCCTTCAAGCGCCCACCACCATGCACGACGTCGGCCGGCCGACTCCATGAGCAGGTAGCGCGCTCGCGGCTCCAGGGAGGCGAGCACGAGCTCGGCGGCGCGCAGGACAGCGTCGACATACGAGCCCTCGGCTGCCCAGGCGACCTCATTGCCAGCGCCGAGCAAGCGGGCCGTCTCACCCGCGAGGCGCGTGGGCTTCGTCGGGTTCGAGACGGTGACCGTCTGCATAGCCTTGACAGGATACGCGCCCCTTGGGTACGCTTGTTCGCACTCGGCCGTCAGGTCCGCACCCTGCACCTCGCAGTTGAAAGCACCGGGCTTGAGCTCCTGGGAGCTCGCCTGTGGCCGTTCAGATCACGTCCTTCTCGGGTCCCCGACTGCGCGCGCTGCGGCTCGCTGCCGGCCTGCGTCGGGAATACCTCGCCGAACGCCTCGGCTGCACCTACTCAGCGGTGACGCGTTGGGAGCAAGGGAACACCGCACCCACGGCCGTCTACCTCGCCCAGCTTTGCTCCGTCCTGGGCTGCGACGTCGCTGACCTTTTCGAGACGTCGGCCGTTCCTGCGGTGCCGGCATGACCGCCGAGATCGAGGCCCTCGCCCGATCCCTGCTGGACGAGGCGATCATCGCGGGTCGGCTGCCGGCGGACCCAAGCCCCGAGACGACCGCGCATGTGGCCGGCGTCTTAGCCGGCGCCCATGGGGTCGGGAAACAACGCGCCGCCACCGGCTGGCTTCCGGCGACGGCGCTGACCGGGGAGTACGTGCATGCTCACCGATCGCCGTCAGCGTAGCAGCGCCGGCCCGACGCCGTGCCCCTGCTGTGGGGGCTGGTCCCTGCCCGGCCAGCAGCGGTGCTTCGCATGCCGCGCCCACGTCGAGCGCTGCCATCGGTTTCGACTCCCGCTTCAGCGGTTCGAGGCCCGGCTTGACGAGCTCGTGGACGTGGCTCTCCGGTCGGGGCGGGCGCGGCAAGGAGGGCGGGCGGCATGACGGGCCCCAAGTTCACCTATGACCGCGGCATTGCCACTGTGGCCTGGCCTGGCGAGCCCGTCGTGACCATGCTGTTCGACCGTATCCGCGAGGACCGGCGCAGCCATGAAGTGACCGCCGAAGTCACCTACTCGACCGACGCGGCCGTGCTCCACCGTGGCCGGCTCAACGCGACCTCAACCCGTGGAAAGCAGGACGCCGCTCGCTACCTGGCGACCCTAGCTCCGGGTCCAGCCTGGCCGAAGCTGATCGAAACCGCCTCCTGGAAGGTGGTCGACGCAGTTCGCCAGGGACGGCCGGCCATCCTTCTCGGCGACGCGGTGGAGCCGCCCGGTGACGGCTCGCTCCTGCCGCCCCTGCTGCTCCCCAACGACCCGGTCATCATCTTCGGCGACGGTGGCTCGGCCAAGAGCTACCTCGGACTCGGCCTCGCCCTGAGTGTTCACGCGGGCCGGCCTTACGTCGACCTGGCGCCCACGCGGCGGATGCAGACCGCCTTCCTGGACTTCGAGTGGAATCCCTGGCCGCACCGAAAGCGGATGCAAGCCCTCGTCGGCGCCGATCCGGTGCCCGGCCTGCTCTACGTCCCGTGCCTCAGCGAAGGGCCACTGAGCGGCCAGGTTGACCGCCTCCGCGGCATCCTGAGCGCGCACCGGATCGAGTACGTGGTCCTCGATAGCGTCGCCCTAGCCTGCGCCGGCCCGCCCGAGGATGCCGCCACCGCGCTCGACTTCATGCAAGCCCTCGGTCAGCTCGAGGTAGGGTCCTGCCTGCTCGCCCACATCAACCGGAGCGGCGACGAGGACCGGCCGTTTGGCTCCACGTTCTGGCACAACTCCGCCCGGATGACCTGGAACGTCAAGGCCCACCAGGAAACCGATCAAGATCAACTCGACCTCGCCCTGCACTGTCGGAAGGTGAACGACGGGCGGAAGCCGTCGAGCTTTGCCCTTCATTGGGAGTTCAGCCCGACCCGGACCATCGTCACGCGCACCGACCTCCGCCGCATCCCCGAGCTTGCCGGCGGCCTGCCGCTGAAAGACCGAATCGCCGGCATCCTTGCGAGCGGACCTCGCATCGTCCCTGACCTGGCAGACGAGTTGGAGACGGTCCCGACGACCGTTCGCCGGACGCTCACCCGCGGCGAGGGCCAGCGGTTCCTTCGCCTGCCCGACACCCACCCCGAAAAGTGGGCACTCCGCTCCGACGTGGAGGCTGAGCCATGAGAAGACACCGAGAGGACAACTCGGTCCGCGGCGCGGTTTCCGAGATCGTTTCGGGGAGAGGACATGTCCTCAGGACAGGGAGGACAGGACAACTCACGGGCACTAGTGGCGGCCGGGAAGAGGCGGCGGGAAACCGCCTTCACGGACGCACGCCCCCGCATGAGGACAAGAGGACAGGACAAAGGGGTCTCTTAAGGGTGTCCTCTTGTCCTCATGGCCAGGTGGAGGCGGCCAACTGGGGGCTGGAGGAAACGGCGTGACCGGCCCCGTCGCCGCCGCCGACTTCGGTCTCGCCTCGGGAGGAAATCAACACGCAGATTCGCAACGGAGCGCCCTCGCAGCGTCGCGGACGCCGCGCCCGCCGTCAACCACAACCACACGGAGCAACTGACCGATGGCCAACGACACCCCCGCCCGAACCCTCGCCGTTGCCGCGCACACCGCGTACCGACAGCGTCTCGCCGCCGCAAGAGATGGCCGACTCTCCGAAGCGCATCGGCTCCGGAAGCTCGCTTACGCCTGGGTCACCACCCGCGACCGCCTCAAGGCGCTGGCGATTGAGCATTCCGCGCAGGTCGACGCCGAGCGGCTGCGGTTGCAACAAGCCGTCTACGGTCACCGGGCCGACCCGGAAGGGCTCCGAGCCGCGATGGATAGCGCCGCGGCGTCGTGTCAGACGCGAGAAGCCGGGGCGAGAGCTCTCCGTCGTGCCGAGCGCACGAGCGACCCCGTTGCCGCCCTGGCCGTCTTCAACATCGCGGCCGAGAAAGGCTGGCCTGACGTCACCCAGTCGTACCTGGCGTCGCGACCGGACGCCGCTGAGGCTTACCGCGCGTTGCTGGAACATCAGCAGGCCGGCGCCGATGTGAACGAGAGGCTCTTCGGCCCGCTGAGGTTCCCACCGCTTCCCGTCGAACTCGCCAAGCACGGGACTCACCTGGAGCAGCTCGCGAGCGAAGCTGGCGAGCCGCCACCGGGGAGTCCGTTCTTGCCGACAGCAAGTCGCTAGCGGCGGCTACCGACGGCTGCGCGCCGGTTACCAGGTTCGCCGCCTGCGCCGGCGGTAGGTTCGGCGGCGTCGGCTTCACCGGCACGTGCATTGGGGTCGAACCAGCCAACGATCCTGGTAACCACACCGCTCGCCGGCCGGCTTTAGCCGTCTCCCTTAGGGGCTGCGCCCCCATACCCTTCGTCATCGCCTTCGGCTACGGCCAGCGACACGTCGAGTGAACCAGCGCTCCGTCCACCGCCTTCGCGGAGGCGCTCATAGACCTTCCGGGTGTAATAGTCGGAGACGACGGCCTTGAAGTCGGGGTTGTCGAGGATCTGCTTGACGATCGCCTCGTTGGCATCCATCCGCTTGACGACGGTGCCCAGGAAGGCCTGATCGAAGACTAGGCGGAAATTGTCGAGGGTGTTGTTCTGCGCCTGTGCCTGCAGCCGTGAATCCACCGCCCATTCCTCCTCGAACTGGTCGAAGAGGAGTTGATCGCGGTCGGTGAGGGTGAGCCCAAAGCGGTCGTTGAGGGTCTCCACAATTTCGGAGAGGGGCGCCAAAATGAGTTCCTGCTGGCGCCCCATGGCGTCGCCGAAGATGCTCTTGACCTCGCCGGTCTCCGCATCGACCTCGAGAGCTCCGCGGAAGGTCATCTCATGGCGGAGGTGGGTCAACTGGACCTCGGTCCCCAAGTCAAGGCGCTCCGCCGAGGCGGTGTCCCTCAGGTAGGCGGAAAGCGCCCGGCAGTAGACGTAGTCGCGCTCCAGGCCGGGGTTGCCGATGCTCACCATCTGGGATAGGAAGGAGTAGAGGCGCACGAACTTGTTGAGGGCGTCCCGGAACGCCGCCTGGTTGTCCTCGGACATGGCGACGAAGCGCGCCTTGGCCGGTGCCAGGTGGGCGTAGACCTGGGCGTGCGCCGTGGGGGTGGCCCCGATCGCCAGGAGATGTGGGACCACCGCAGCCACCTCGTCGGGGCGGATCATGTCGAAGTCGTCGAGGCGCCGACGGGCGTCGGCCATCAGGTTGGGGTCGGTCGGCGGAGCGACGGTTTCGCCGTAGTAGGGCTCGAAGGCCTTGACGATGTCGTCGGTGTTGTTGCGGAAGTCGAGGACGAAGGTGTCCTCCTTGAGCCGACAGGTCCGGTTCAGCCGGGAGAGCGTCTGCACCGCGGCGAGTCCCACCAACAGCTTGTCCACGTACATGGTGTGGAGCAGCGGCAGGTCGAAGCCGGTCTGGTACTTCTCGGCGACGATCATCACCTGGTACTCGCCCGGGTCGTGGGGCGGGTCGCCCTTGAAGCGCGCGCCCGTCTGACCCTCCGGGAACCCATTCATCCCCGCCTCGGTGTAGGGATCCTCGCCAGCGGTGAGCACTCGGCCGGAGAAGGCGACCAGTACCCGAATACCGCTGAACCCCTTCTCGTGGATGTACTTGTCGATGGCCTGCTTGTAGCGGACAGCGTGCAGCCGCGAGGCCGTCACTACCATCGCCTTGGCTTGCCCCCCGATCTTATGGGCGGTGAACTGTCGAAAGTGCTCGACGATGATCTCGGCCTTCTGGGCGAGGTGGTACGGGTGGAGGCTGACGAATCGGGCGATCGCCCGATTCGCCTTCACCTCGTCGTACGAGGGGTCCTCGGTGATGGTCTTGGTGACTTTCCAGAGCGTCTTGTAGGTGGTGTAGTTGTGGAGGACATCGAGGATGAAGCCCTCGTCGATGGCCTGGCGCATCGAGTAGAGGTGGAAGGGGACGAACCTCCCCTCTGCCGCGTCCCAGGTGCCGAAGTTCTCCAGGGTGCGCGCCTTGGGGGTGGCAGTGAAGGCGAAGAAGGAGATGTTGGGCTGCCGGCCTCGCGCCGCCAGCGCCTTGGCCAGGGCCTCGTCAACCTCATCAACGGCGCTCGCCACCAGGCCCGAGTCCTCCGCCTCGGCCAGGGTCAGCTCTTGCTCGGCCGTGCCGCCAAGGACGACCTTGAGCTCCTTGGCCGTCTCTCCCCCCTGGGAGGAGTGGGCCTCGTCGACAACGATCGCGTACCGCCGCGTCGGCATGCCGACCAGCTTGCCCATGACGAAGGGGAACTTCTGAAGCGTCGTTATGACGATCCGGGCCTGCTCGCCGGACAGGGCGTCGGCGAGCTGCTGGGAGTCCCTGTCGATCTTCTCCACCACCCCGTGCACGTGCTCGAATTGATAGATGGTGTCCTGGAGCTGGCGGTCGAGGACCACCCGGTCGGTGATGACGATGACTTTGTCGAAGACCTTCTCATCGGCCGCGCTGTGAAGTGCGGAGAGACGATGGGTGATCCAGGCGATGGTGTTGGACTTGCCCGACCCCGCGGAGTGCTCAATGAGGTACTGGTGTCCGGCGCCGTGCTCGCGGGCGTGGGCCTCCATGCGGCACACCGCGTCCCACTGGTGATAGCGGGGGAAGATGACCTTCTCGGCAGCACGGCGCTGCGCCGGCGCCCCGTTCTCCGGCCGATCCACCTGGATGAACCGGCCCAGGATATCCAGCCAGGCGTCGCGCTGCCAGACCCGCTCCCAGAGGTAGGCGGTGCGATGGCCCTGCGGATTGGGTGGGTTGCCCGACCTCATCCCGTTTCCCATGTTGAAGGGAATAAACCGGGTGGCCGTGCCCTCCAGCCGGGTGGTCATTGCCACCCGATCAGGATCGACCGCAAAGTGGACAAGCGCCCGCCGCGAGAGGGTGACGTTCTTGGGATCGCGATCGGTCCGATACTGGGTGATGGCCTGCTCGACCCCCTGGCCGGTGAGAGGGTTCTTCAGCTCGGCGGTGGCTACCGGGATGCCGTTGACGAAGAGTCCCAGATCCAGGCTCTTCCCGCTGCCAGCCTCGAAGGGGAGCTGGCGGGTGACGGTAAGCCGGTTGGCCTGGTATCGGGCGAGGAGCTGGGGCGTCAGGCCGTGGGCGGGCTTGAAGTAGCAGAGGCGGATCTCGACGTTCTGGTCGCTCACCCCGTGGCGGAGCACGTCCAGCGTCCCCTCGGAGTCCAGGCGAGTGGCGAGCCGGGTGGCGAACTTCGTCTTGGCCGTCGTGGGGTTGCCACCGTGGGCCTTGACCAGCAGCGCCCACGCCTTGGGTTGGGTCTCCTCGATGAAGGCGAAGAGCTCGGTGGTGTCCAGGCCCAGCGTGGCGTCGAAGTTGGCCTTCCACTCCGAATGAAGGCCGTGCTTGCAGATCCGGTATCCACGGTTCGCGACGAGGTCCTCAGTAATCCCGTCCTCGAACAGCCTTTCGGTGATCTGAGTCATGCCGCAGCCTCTGGAATCTCAAGCTCACCGGTCACCGCGGCGGTGATGAGCGTTTGACGGTGCTCTTGGAGAAGTTCTATCTGGCGGTCTAACCGGTGGACTATGTTTGAGCTCTGCACCATGCTGGCATCGATGTCCTGCGCGAGCTGCTCCTGATCTCTCACGGGGGGTACCGGAATCTTCAGCATGCCAATAACGTTTCGATTGATCCCAGTTACCGCGGACTTCTCAGCATCTACTGTCAGGGGCAGCGCGGCCAAGGCATGGAACACCCAGCGCGGATCGTTGCCCCGGAAATCCGAAACAAAGAGGGTGGTATTTAGCGGCCAATAGGGTACATCAACGAAATAGGTGTCTCCAATGGTCCCATAGCGTCCTGTGACTACGCCGGGGGGCTCGCAGGCAGCTTGATTGTGCCAGCCGGATACTCCGCCCGAGGAAACGACTGGAATCGGACCAGGGCTCCGCCTGTCACTAGGTAGGTCATGGCCACGCTGAAGTGTCACTGTGGACCCGAGATTCCTTAGCTGCCACTTGTTTGGGAGGCACCCCGAGCCCGTGAGAGGATCGAATCCGTGCAGTATCTTGTAATTACGGATTGCTTGCCACCGTTGCCCCAACAACTCCACCATCCGCCGCTTTGCTTCGATCAGCGCGTCGATCCGGGCCGTCTCTCGATCGAGGTAGTCGGCGATGGCGCGTTGGGCGCTGAGCGGCGGCACCGGAATCCGCTCCCCGAGAAGGTCTGCAGACGAGAGATGTTTTACCGTCGTGAAGTAGGTGACGTCGTTGATCGCCTTCAAAGGCAATGGAAGCACGTAGGCGAGGAACCGCTGATCGAGGGATGGGCGGGAGCGAAGAACGCACAAGCGCTGATTCAAAGCGGCGGAACCGCCACTCCAAGTCACAGCGTTGAAGTCACCGTCCATCCCGACAATCACGTCGCCGGAATCGATCAGCGTGGTTCTCGGGACTGTGCCTTCTAGGTACGTCACGTCGCCCCCGTCGGTGAGATCCCGTATCCTCACGAGTCTGACACCGGCCGACTGACTGAACGATTGAGAATCAAAGGGAAAGCCGTTCGTGAGGACAACGTGATCCTTGACGCGCCCAATCGGCCACCGGTTTGAGAGCTGATTCAGCCATAACGTCTGAGTGATCACCCCGCGACCTCAGTTAATAGCCGTTGGATCTCGTTCTCCAGCGTGTGGATATCCGCGTTTATCTCCTCCAGCGGACGCGGCGGCACGTACTTATAGAAGTGCCGGGTGAGCGGGATCTCATACCCAATCTTCGTCTTCTCCTGGTCCACCCAGGCGTCGGGAACGTAGGGAAGGACCTCGGCGCCCATGTACTCGTCGATCGCCTCTCGATACTGTGATCGGGTCAGCCGGGCGGTCACGTCCTCCTCCCACCCCACCGGGACCGCCAGGAGCGGAACGTTCTCACTGTCTCGCAGGTCGGGATCGGGCTCTGGAGTGCCCTTGCGGTCGGTCACGGGAGGGGCCTCTTCGTCTCGGATCCCGAGGGCGCTCAGCACCGCCTTGGTCACGGGTCCGTCGACCGCGACGTGGAGCGAATCCCCAGCGATGGCCCGCGACACTGCCTTCTCAGTCTTCCAGCGCTCGCCCGCGTGTCCCTGAAGCGCCGTCAGTAGCGCTGTCCGAGTGGCCTCCGGGAGCTTCGCCACCGGCTTGGCCTCCGCGACGGCGGCGAGGGTTTCCTCCGTCACCTCCCAGCGCAGCCGGAGCGGCCGCTCCACGGTGATCCGCAGGAAGCCGAAGGCCTCGTTGGGGAAGATTTTGACCCGCTCGCCCCCGGTGAAGTCCCCATAGAGACGCGTGATCTCCTCGATCTGCTCCGCGGAAATCGCCTTGCGCTTGTCTCCTAGGCTCTTGCGCATCTTGGTCCAGGACTCCCGGGCGTCGATCAGCTGGACCAAACCGCGGCGCTCCGGTGCCTTGCGGTTGGTCACGACCCAGAAGTACGTGGAGATCCCGGTGTTGTAGAAGAGCTGGTCCGGGAGGGCCACGATCGCCTCCAGCCAGTCGTTCTCGATGATCCAGCGGCGGATCTCCGACTCCCCGGAGCCGGCCGCCCCGGTGAAGAGCGGCGAACCGTTGAAGACAATGGCCAGTCGAGAGCCGCCCTCGGAGACCGGCTTCATCTTGCTGATCATGTGCTGCAGGAACAGGAGCGAGCCGTCGTTGATCCGTGGCAGCCCGGCACCGAAACGGCCGGCGAACCCGAGGTTCTGCGCCTCGGTCCGGATTGGGTCCTCCACCTTCTTCCACTCCACCCCGAAGGGCGGATTGGCGAGCAGGTAGTCGAAGTGGGCAGCCGGGTGGTGGTCGTCGGAGAAGGAGTTACCGCTCGCGATGTGGGTGGCTTCCTGGCCCTTGAGCATCATGTTCGAGCGGCAGATGGCGTAGGTCTCGTCGTTCAATTCCTGGCCGAAGACTGCGAGCCGAGCCTCGGGGTTGAGGTCGCGGAGATGGTCCTCGGCCACCGAGAGCATCCCCCCAGTGCCGCAGGCGGGGTCGTAGAGGGTCCGCACGATGCCCGTCTTGGTCAAGGCGTCCGCATCCTCGATGAAGAGCAGGTTGACCATCAGCCGGATCACCTCACGAGGGGTGAAGTGCTCCCCGGCGGTCTCGTTGGAGAGCTCCGAGAAGCGGCGGATCAGCTCCTCGTAGACGTAGCCCATCTCCAGGTTGGAGACGGCGTTGGGGTGGAGATCGACGTCGCAGAATTTCGCGACCACCTGGTAGAGGAGGCCAGCCTTGTCGAGCCTCGCAATCTGGGTCCGGAAGTCGAACTTATCGATAACATCGCGGGCGGCCACGGAGAAGCCGCCGATGTAGGTGAGGAGGTTGGCGGCCACATTCTCAGGGTCATCGAGCAGGCGACGGAAGGTCAGCGGCGAGGTGTTGTAGAACTGCTCGCGGGAGACAGCACAGAGGATCGGGTCCACGTTCTCGATCCGCCCCGACAGCTGTGCCGCCTTGGTGAGGACAGCCTCCTTGGTCGACTCGAGGACGCAGTCGAGGCGTCGGATGACCGTGAACGGCAGGATGACCTTGCCGTACTCGGACTGCTTGTAGTCGCCGCGGAGCAGGTCGGCCACGGACCAGATGAAGGCTGCGTGGTTGCGGATCGTCTCCCCGCGCCCGACGGATTCTGGGTCGGCACCGATTCCTGCCCTCATCGCCATCTCAGCTACCTGGCGTTACGGGGGTGCCCGCTGCTTGCCCCAACCGTTGCCGCAGGCTGGCGCGACCTCCGGGGAGGACACGCGCCGTGCCCTCGGGCAGCCCCTGGCGACGCCGGCGGTAAGCGGCTCTACGGCAGGCCGCCGAGCAGAAGCGCCGTGGGCGACCCCGAGGCACCGCGGTCAGCCCGGTAGAGCAGCTCGCACACTCGACCGGCGATGCGCCGGGGTCGCCGGCGGCAGTTGGTAGCTCAGTTGAGGACACAAGGGCAGACAGTATCAGGTTTTCGTCCCGCGCTACGAACCTGCGGGCGAATCCTTGTATCACCTCTGAAGGGCTGGAGACTCCCGGTCGCGAGCGTGATTAAGCGCGTGCGCCCGTCCAGTAGTCTGCTCACACGAGAAGCCAAGCGGATCGCCGACGCCGCTACAGGGACGCGGCCTGACGGTGAGCGCCACGAAGCCGACGTTCGCTCAAGTCGTCGGCGACATTGTCAAGGGTCGCCTCTGAGTGCTCGCGAAATGCCGATTCCCCACCCGTTTCCGGCCCCACCCCTACTCGGATACCCCCGACGGCTTCGCTGGCGTCCTACGGGGATCCCGACAGCCCTACGCGGACGCTACGCGGGTGTTCGACCGGCCGTCCCGGCGCCGGCTCGGCCCTCCCTCCGCTAGACATCGGCGCGCTCTCGGCCCTCCGGGGAAACACCGTGCAACCCTTGCCACTAACGCAGACGACAAGCTGGCTTATGTCCCTCCGAGAGCCACTAACGCAGGCGACAATGGCGTTTATCCCATCCCAAACGCGCCCAAATCGTCAAAACTTGGCGCGACATGCGTTTGGCCCGTCCACGGGTCCCCAATTCGTGACGTGAGCGGTGCATGGGGGGTGCTTGAAAGGGGTATAACTCGATTTATCACGAGGACCAACGTGTTTATCCCCTGCCAGTCCCACCACGCCGGGCACGACCAGCGACCGCCTCGAGTTTCGAATTCGCTGCGTGGCACGTTTGGCAAGCCGCCCGAAGATTCGCCATGGAATCGCTGCCCCCCCTGAATCTCGGGACGATGTGATCGACCTCTGTCGCGCCGCGGCCCCCTGTCGCGTTAGTCGGCGGTGGTATGGGAGGTTCCGAGCGCTTTCGGTTTGGCCTTCGCGTCGCGTACCGGTGGCACGGTCGCTTGTCGCCGCACCGCGAGGTCGTCTGTGCTGACAACCATGAAGTGCCGCACTGCCTTGAGCGCAGCCATCCGCTCTTCAGCGTAGCGCGGTCCTCTCACCAGGACTGGTGTGCGCATGAGCCAGCTGTTGACGCCGGTCGGGGACGGCAGAGTGCCCCAAGACGCTGCAGGCATTGAGCGACCTCGTCGGCGGCCTCAAGCAACACTGGTCGTCCATCCCTAAGGGTCGCGTCGTCCTGTGCGCCGGTCGGGGCCAGTCACCCGGCCGGTTGCGCGGGGCACCGACGAAATCAGCGCCTCAAGTGGGGAGCTTGGGAGGCGGGGCTTCAGGCGGGGTCCAGTCGATAAGCGCACTGTCGTCGTCAAGTGGCGGGCGCTGGTAGGGTGGCAACTTGTTGCCTTGAATATGTGCGACGAGGCAGATAACCAAGTACCCGCCATGCCGTTGAAATGCCTTGGCTAGTGCTATGGTCCTGTCTGCTGGCCGGGCTCCCGAGAAACCCGTTGTTGATGCCGCGTAAATGAGGCGCAGGCCGAATTCTGTGTGCGCGAATATCCTCGATGTGACGTTGTAGTCGGAGATCAGCGGCAATTCGGGTAGTGAAGCCAGCGTGAAGGCATCCTTGGCTCGGAGAAGTGCGTCCATCTTGTAATCCTGCTGCCAGGCGATGACCGCGAGTTCGTAGTTGCCGAGGCTCGCGAGAATGGACTTTGCGGCCGCATGAGATCGCTCGGCTGTCGCATCGGCCCGATCGCGCCGCCATTGTCTTGTCCCTGCCCAGATTACGAGGAGCCCACCGACGAGGGCGCCCACGATGGCGCCACCCGCACCGATTAGAGCCTGGAACCAGAGCGGCGTCACGACCCACTAAGGGAATCGCTGGGGGGCTCCAAGGGTATAAGACGGAACGACGCGGTCCCATCCCCGTGCGGCTCGATCACCATCGGCGCGTAGCCGTGGCTGCGCAACGTGTTGTGACAACCGGCGCAGTTCTCGGGATCGAGCCCGGTCATAATCAGGCCGGATGCGACGCCGGGCCTGACCCATTCGTTCGTGACGGTTCCTGTCTTGCCGCATACCGCGCACTGTAGGGTGCTAAGCGTCACATTCGTCTCCAGCCGTGCGCCGGGCCGATGCTCTCGGCTATCACGCACAGACGTTCGTCCACAGATTCTACGCCGGGTAGGTCTGGCACCGACGACCTGGAGACGGCAAAACCCGGCCGTTTGGATTGCCGGTTGGCTTGGGCCGGCCTGCGGGGTTGCCGGAGCGCTCTGCGCTTCGCCCCGACGGCTTGGCGGGGGTAGGTTGGACCCTCTCTCCAGACGGGGGGCTCCGGATAGGGACCGAGAGGGCGAAGCTGGCGGGACGGCGACCCATGCTTGATCGTCTGACGGGCCAGCGGTTGACCGCCTGATTGCCGACCCCATATTCCGGGGCACAGAGTCTCTTGGTCCCCGAACGCAAGGGTCCCAGGCTGGGACCATGGTCGGCTTCCGGCCTAGAATGGGAGCGTGAAGTACCTTGACCTTACGGCACAGTCTGGCCAGATTCACGTCTACGTCAACCTAGCGGCGATCAGCCATATCGTTGCCCGGAGCGGGGAGACGACCCTAGTTCTTGAGAGTGGGGTGGCCTATGTGATCTCCGACGTTGGCCCCAACGTTCTGGAGAGGATCAGGCGAGCGGAGACTGAGCCCGAGCCGTGGCCTACCCTCCAGTTGGCTCCGGTGCAGGAGTCGAAGCTCGGCTAAACCGCTCCGGTTCTGACCGATACCCCTACCTTTAGATCAGCCGAGGTCCCCAAAGAGGGGGGTGGCTTCGATTTCCCGCATCGCCCGCGGCACCGGCGCCTTCGGGCGTCACGTCCTTGCTCCTGTCTCTCGGCCCTCAAAATATGGCGGTTTTGGGTAGTCGCGCACCCCACGTCGTTGACGCGCCACCGGCGCTCACCCGATCCAACAGCTCAGGCCAGGTTGGCTGCGGCACCCCCGGGGGACCGCTTAGCGCTGCTTCCTTCCGGACCTGACGCGGTTCACGGGCCCGGGCTGCGCAGGACCCAGCCATCAACGCCGCTGAGATCGGAGCGGACCCGGCAACGCGCCCCCTCGGTGGGGAATTCGACCCCGCTATAGCGGATTGCGGGTACAGGGCACCGCTGACTCCCCGTCTAGCGCGACCGCCACCCATTGTACCGGGCGGCGCACCTCACCGCCCACGAGCCGCCCAGGGTCAGATTCCTTCGGGCTTGACAACGCGAGCGGCGGCTCAGCCCGTCGTGGAGGTCGTCCCGTCCTCCGTGCGGATGGTTGGCGGCTCCTTCCCCTTCAGCAGCCGGTCGATGTGCTCGTCAGCGAAGGAAGAACG
>OBLU010002810.1_pt1 | contig 15879 bp, 21 predicted proteins | sample 1518681 | NCBI WGS metagenome assembly OBLU01 (sample SAMEA3539304, study PRJEB22396) | soil metagenome | biome: tundra; feature: field; material: soil | place: USA | collected 2010-05 | depth 0.15 m
GTTCCTGCGCGGGGACCGCGTGGAGAAGGAACGGATCTTGGAAGAGAATTACGCTTGCCGCGCGATGGAAGCGTGGACTTCACGTGGACCCGAGTTCAAGGTGCGGAACCAGCCAGCGGAGTTCCCACGCCACGGAGTCACCGCCATGGTGATGCAGACGCGAGGGTGCCGCTCTACAGCCACGAGGTTCCTGCAATGACCGGCACATACACGGTGATTCCCGAACCCACGTGGCACCGCTGGCTCCGTCAAGAGCGCCCCGAAGTGGTGGAGTTCATCGCGTCCCGTATAATTACGCGTGCGAACTGTGATCCTCGTGATGGACGGCAAGAGAGTGAACCTAAGCCCCGTCGCACAGAGCCGCGCCCGTACGGTGTTGAACGAGCGCCGCGAGACGGTAGGAATGCTACCCGTGTACAGTGACAACGAACTGCGGGCGGTACAGAAACGCGAGCGACTGCCCGAAGAGAAAGACGCGGAGCCGGAGCCACGAAGGACGGCCACGCGGCATTACGTGAAGCGTTCGGGGGTAAACCGCGCGGAAGGACGGGGGCGTTGAAACTTTGTTCGGTTACGTCCCTTTGTTCATTGTTTTGCTTTTGGTAACTGGGAGCATAGTTGTTTTTCAAGCTCTGGAGACAACTTGTGCGCCTCACACATGGCTTTTACGTTGTCCGATGGTGGCTTCGGCTGCGCGGCGGGCACGGCGCTCGGATGGAAAAAGCCTATAAATCTCTCCTCTTTGTTTGGGTTGTTAGCGAATGGGACGAAAACGAAGGTGTTCTTCCTGACCTTCTCGACCCGGAAGATGACCTTGTCGTCGATCTTAAGCAGGTCAAGGGGGTTCTCCTTCTCGGCCTTGAAATGCGACGGGGTCATGCCAATTTGGCGCATCGTCGTGTCCATAGACTGGCGCATCGTCTCCACGTGCCAAACGCCGTCCGCGACCTGAATCTGGTAGACCGCCACCCCGTTGAGACGAGCTCCACCGGAGCACGTCGTGGGTCCGAGACTTGGGGAACCGCAATGGAAGTTGTCGGTCATGGTGCCGTCCGCCACGTTTTCAAATCCGAGGTATGACCCCAGTTGGTACGTGTCAGATTTGTTCTTTTTGCTCTGTTGAGCCACGGCGGGAAAAGACGCGAGAATCAAAATGAACAGGCCCATATATCTCATATCGGCCATCAAGTCTAACAGAAAGAGCGCTCGACAAGCTACGGGCATCGACCGTCGCTTGAAACGCGCCGCGCGCCAGAGCAGCGAAGGACAGCGGGTAGAAACGCGTAGCGGTCAAGCTTAGAACACGGATGAATCTAGATCACGGATAATCCCGTGCCCGGCTTCGGCAGCTCTTAGGCAACAGTGTACGGCTACTACAGGCGGCGCGGTTATGCCGCCAGGATTCGCGATACGCTCATGGCGCTGATCTTCATTTTCTTCCCGATCTGGCGGGTGCTCTCGCCCTGCGCGTGCAGCTGGCGGACCCGGTCGCGGTCTAAGATCTTGCGCGGGCGACCGAGGTGATCGGTGTGCCCCTGCTTGCGTAGGCGTGCGATGGCGGCCTTGGCGCGCTCCGAGCGCCGGACGCGCTCCTGCTTGGCAATCACGGCCAGGATGGCGATGACGGCATCCTTAAACAGCCCGGTCGAGTCCAAGTACTCCTCCGTGTGCGAACGCCACCCGACGCCGTAGCTGGTTAATAGCTGCAAGTGATTCAAGGTCTCGGCTGCGCCCTCGCGAGACAGGCGGTCCAGGCTCCAGAAGAGCACGAGGTCAAACTTCCGGGCGCGTGCGTCAACGAACATCCGCTGGAAGTGCGGGCGCTTGGAGGTGCCGCCGGTTTCGTGGTCTACGTATTCGGCGGTGATCCGCCATCCCTGCTTTGCGCTGTACTCGCGCAAAGCGATCAACTGGTTTTCCGTATCCTGCCGCCCGTCCTTCGTGGAGACGCGGGCGTACAGCGCCACCGTTTCGATTTTCGTTTCAGGCTTCATGCTCCTAATTATAGCGTAACGTAATGTACACTTTATGGTACAACAGGAGGAGGCGTCGGGGGCCTTAGTTTCGAACGGCCCGCGCCCTTGTTTTCAGAGTCCTTTAAGTTACGCCCCTAGGACGCGCCCGGACCTCGCCCCAGCGTTACCCCCAGCCCCAGGTCCGGCGGCGTGGTATAGGGCTTAAAAACAGCCTTTAAAACAGCTTCTAGGGGCTTCCGGAGAAGGGGCCAGGGATAGGAGAGAAGGAGAACTGATGAAACTGATGAAAGCGAAGCCGAAGACCAAAGCCAAGACGCCGACGCCCATAGTCAAGACGCCGACACCCATAGCGCCGAGCCAGCCGGGCCAGTGGAAGCCCAGACGGAACGCGCTGGGCCAGTGGGTGAAGGGAGTCAACGGATGCCCGGTGGAGAAGCGCAAGCTCGTGCCCGGCCACCAGTGGCGATACCCAAAAGGTGTGAGCGGCAACCCTGCCGGGATTCCGCAGCGGCGTCGGGAATTCGAGGCAGCCTTTTACCACGCGCTGATGGGGCAAGGCAGTCCAGACGAGGCCGCGAAGCTGCTGTGGGAGTGCGCGCGCTCGAAGGAGCCGTGGGCCATGACGCTGCTGCTGCAACGCATCGCGCCCGAAGCGAGCAAGTTGAAATTGGAGGTCACCCGTGGGCAAGACGAAGCAGTCGATTTCAGTAAACTCACTGACGCCGAACTTGAGGTCATGGAGCAAATCTTTGAGCGAACTCAGCAACCCGTTGCGGCGTTGCCGTCGGGAGCGGGCGCGCCGCAGCCTGCGGACGTTCATTGAAGCCGCGTGGCCTATTGTCGAGCCGACGCCCTTCGTTCCAGGCTGGCACATCGACGCCGTATGCGAGCACCTGGAGGCAGTCACGCGCGGCGACATTCGCAACCTCCTGATCACCATTCCGCCGCGCCATACCAAGAGCACCATCGTGAGCGTCATGTGGCCGAGTTGGGAATGGCTCAATCACCCGGAGCGCCGCTGGCTGTTCGCAAGCTATGCCGAATCGCTTGCCATCCGCGACAACGTGCGGAGTCGGCGGCTGGTGCAGAGCGCGTGGTATCAGGAGAACTGGGGCGACCGCTTCCAGTTCGCGGACGATCAGAACCAGAAGCAGAAGACGGAGAACGATCATGGCGGCCATCGCATCGCTGTAGGCACGGGCGGCTCGGCCACTGGTGAGGGCGGCGACCGGCTGGTGATCGATGATCCGCACAACGTCGGCGAGATCGAGAGCGCGGTAGTCCGCAAGGGCACGCTCGATTGGTTCGATCAGGTGTGGAGCACGCGCGCCAACGATCCGAAGACATCATCAAAGGTCGTCATCATGCAGCGCAGCCATTGTGATGATCTGGCGGGACACGTGTTGGAGCAGGGCGGATGGGAGCACTTGTGCATCCCGGCGGAATACGAGGGTGACGCTCGCAGGACCGCTGTCGGTTGGAGCGATCCCCGCCAACAGGAAGGCGAGTTGCTCTGGCCCTTGCGCTTCGGCCCGGCTGAGATCGCGGAGGCCAAGCGCACGCTAGGCAGTTTCGCCTACGCCGGGCAGTATCAGCAGCGCCCCGTGCCCGCCAGCGGCAGCGTGTGGAAGCGGCACTGGTTCCGCTTCTACCGCCGCGCCGACCTTCCCACCAAGTTCGACATGGTCGTAGCAAGTTGGGATTGCACGTTCAAAGATGCGAAGACCTCCGACTTCGTGGCAGGGCAACTGTGGGGACGAAAGGGCGCGGACTCGTACCTGCTCGATCAGGTGCATGGCCGCCTGGACTTCCCCGCCACGCTCTCCGCGATCCGTAGCCTGAACGCCCGCGCGCGGTACGCCGTCAACGCCGTCTTGGTCGAAGACAAGGCAAATGGCAGCGCGATTCTGTCCACACTCAAGCGCGAGATACCCGGCATGATTGCCATCAACCCCGAGGGCGGCAAGGAATCCCGCGCGGCGGCGGTGGCTCCCATGATCGAGGCGGGCAACATCCTGCTACCGATGCCGGAGGAGCAGCCCTGGATCGACGATACGCTGCTGGAGTACGTCCAGTTTCCCGCCGCCAAGCACGATGATCGCGTGGACGCCACGAGTCAGGCGTTGAACTGGTTGCAGAGCAGGCGTAGCAAGATCACCCGGGAATTCATGGCCGCCATCTTCGAAGTGAACGCGGAGATTTCGGGGTCAAGCTACTACCACGACGAAAGAGTCCCATCAGACTTCCCCGAAGGCGGCCCGCAGCCATCACGGCGCTGGAACAACTGAAGTGTTACCGAAAGGAGAATCAGACGTATGCCAACAGGAACAATATGCGATTATTTCGCGCCGAGAGCGTTTGGATTCGTGCGCCCCGACGACGGCGGGCAGGACGTGTTCTTTCACAGGCACGCAATAGCGGGCCACGATGAAGAGATCCAGGCGGGCAGAAGGGTGTCTTACATAGTCATCGCGCAGCCCGACGAGCGACTGCGGGCCACCGCCGTGCACTTCCTGAACAACGGGCAGGGAGGGTAACCATCATGGTGCACTACGTGAAACGTGAAATTATTCCGATAACTGTGACGGCGGGAGCGGTCACCCTCGCTGTGTCTGTGGGGGCTTCCCACGCCGAGAGCGCCGCCATACCGGCAGAGTTGGTCCGCGTGGTATCGACGGTCGCGGCCTACATTGAGTTCGGAACCAATCCCATCGCTACCAACGCGTCGATGTACCTGCCCGCAGCCCGCGCCCGAGTACTTCCGCTTCACGCCGGGCCAGAGGGTTAGCGCCCTTCAAGTAGCCGGGGGCGGGCAATTGTACGTTTCGTATTGAAGATCAAAAAGGAGAATCAGACAAAATGCAGACGACAACGAACAGCGCCCGCGAGTGGGCAAACATTATCGGGGGCCTGTCCTCCAAGCAGCAGGCGGCCGAGGATCACCGGGAGCAGCTCACAACGGAAAAGTCGCGGCTTGCCCTTGCCGCTGCCATGGGTGATGCGAACGCCAAAAAGAGACTCGTCACGATCAATCAGGAACTGGCAAAGGCCGACCTGGAGGGCGACGATTGGGCCAGCGCCATCGCGCAAGCGGAACTGGCGCGCACGATGGCCGAGCGCACGGAGGCCGAGGCCTCCGACCGCGCCCGTCATGCTCACATCGGCGCCAGCCTGACGCAGTACCTCGCAGAAGTCCGCGCGATTGACAAGAACCTCGCGGCGCTCGCGGTGCACTTCACCGCCGCCAAGGAGTGCCTCGACGCGGCGGAAGCCAAGATGGTGGGAAAGGAGGGCGCGCCGATCCGTCAGCTTCGCTCGGCGTACGGCCCCACGATCGCTGCGGCCCACTTCGGCTTGGGAGCTTTCATCGAACTCGGCGCTGCCAGCTCGAACATCAAGGACCGCCAGCCGCTCGAAGGGTTCGCCAAAAACTTCTGTGATCGCTGGCTGAAGCCCAACCAAGAGGAGGCAACAAGTGGCGACTAATTCAAAAGTGAATATCGGCGTCCGCCGTTTCATCCGTTGCTCCATCAACGCGTACCGCAACTTCGAGCCGGGCGGCACGGTGCAGTACGCATCGAATAAATCACGCCTGACCGTCAACGGTGTCGCCTATCAGCCGGGCACTGCCCTGCCACTGGGCTGCTTGCCGGACGCGAAGCTCGTGGTCCTGTTCAACCAGGGCGACATCAACCCGGCGAGTTAAAGGGAGAGTCCATGACACCAATGCAACCAAGAAAGGCACACCTTCTAACCGACCTCACTGTGGAAGAGGTCAGTTTGGTGGATCGCGGGTCCTGTCGGGGTGCCCGCGTGGCGTTTTACAAACGGGATGCCGACGCTCCCACAGACAACGGATTCCGAAAAAAGGAGAAGAAAATGTCACTAAAAAAGATTCTGAAGTCCGCCGCGAACCGCGATCAGATCGCCGACGCCGTCGAGGCCAAGGCGATACGAGTTGGCAAGCGCCTCGGCATGAGTGAGGACGAAGCGCGGGCCGCCATCTGGCAGAACCACGACGAGGCATACGCGGCGTACGAGAACGCTACTACGCCGTCCGTCACGCGGAAGCAGGCGCTCCCCCTGGTGCAAATCACCAAGGCCGAAATTGAACTGGACACGCGCGCCCGCAAGATCATGAAGAGCGACGGCCTTCAGTACCCGCAGGCCTGTTCTAAGGCCCTTTGCGCCGATCCATCGCTCTACAAAGCGTACGTTGACGAGGTCGCTGCAGGTTCCGCCGTCACGGCACCGGACCCGTCGCGGTTGGATGTGCCTGTGGAGTACTTCCAAAAAGTCGCCAAGGCTGCCGAGGCGGACGGCACGTGCGTGGAATGTGGCAGCGCGGTGGATGAAGACGATTCCTTCTGCGCATCCTGCGGAAATGATTTGGAGGCAGCGAGGGCGACGGCGAAATCAAAATCCAAGCCGAAGGCCGCGAAGAAGCCCGGCGAGTACGTGGACGACGAGGAAGACTACGGCAAAGGGAAAGCCAAAAAGCGGCCCTGAGTTCTAACGAGTTTCCTGGGCGCCGGGGCTGTCATCCTCGGTCACGCCGCCGGGCCGTGGGGTTCTCCACCCCAGGGGTCTTTTCACCCCGTTCTAGCGGTCCGGCAATGGCAGTCCAGGGGAGAGCGGGCGGTGGACGCCAAATCCGCCGCCCAGTTCTTGCAGTTCCTACCTTGAGTTTGCCCCCGGCCACTCCGACCTCCTTCGGAGCGTGCCGTCGGCCCGTCAACGGGGATTGCGTCTGTCCCCGTCGGGGTTTCTGTTCCCCCGAGTTCAGCGGGTCGCGGCGGTCAGGGGCAAGGCCGGGCGGCGGTGCGCGCTGTCGCCCGGTTCCTTCCCGCACCACACCAGTAAACAGTGGCGTTGCATAGAATGGCTACAGCCATGAAGTTTGAAGGAGACCCAATGGACGCAATCGAAGTCATCAATTATCTGAATAAACCATCAGGGCCGCGCTTCTTCGAGGTCTATGAGAAGACAACATTCCAGTGCCATCGGTACAAGAAGAACGGCGATGTTCAGACAGTGACCGTCGATGTGTTTGACTCCGGTGTGGAGGGCGAGCACCGGTATTATTGCATCGCTACCGGAAACGATGGGTCTAGAGCCTCCGGGAATCCGGCAAGTGCAATCGAGATCATGCTCCAGATCGTACATTGGGGTGACCTGGATAAGTAATGTCCCTACCAGGGAAGCCCCTCTGTTTTCCCTTTCTCCACGTGTTACGTCACCAGCGGGCTGGGCCGAAGTGTGCTCCGCCCGTTCTTTTCTTGCGGTAGGATAGGGGACCCCTACAAAGCAGGACACCCCAAGAGAACCGCAAGAGATCAGATGGAACGCGTTTAATCGTTCTCGTCTACACCGTACTTTGCCAACTCCGCGCGGAATCGAGCACGTTCAGCGCGTATGGTGTCGATGTCGGGCTTTTCAAGGATTTTCTTGAGCAAATCCTTGATATCTGAAAGCGAAAGCCAGATCAGAAAGAGCATCAACGCGATAAGAGCGAGTACACCTACAATGGAGGTTAATTCGGTTGGCATCGTCCGCGCTCCTCCTGCGTCAACGCAAGTGGTAGCGTTCAACTAAAATGAACGCGCCATCATCTCTGTTGGCGTAAACGGTCTGGGGCTGATCGCCTTCGATCATCCAGCCGCCCTCCGTGGGAATCAGATATCCCACAACTGGACCAGGTTGGTTTTCGTTTACGCTAACAGAGAGGTAGCCTCTGCTATCGGTCCAAAAACTGGACATTCCATCGAACCTCAGCATGGAGCCAGGCACCAGTTTCCGCTCCCGACGGGCCACAATTAAGTTTTTCGAACGGGTCGTCCGCCGACGCCTGGCTCCAAACCGGGATTGTACCAGGATTCAGCTCCTCTCGGCCCGCGCTACGCACTCCCGGCATCAGAGCAAGTGCTCCTCAAGCCACTCCGTATAATTCATTGCGACCTCAAAAAGGGGTCGTCCACAAATTGGAGATTACGGAAATGAAACAACCACAAGAGAACGAGATTATGCGTGAATGCGCTTTCCGCGAACACCCGGCAGAGGTGACGGAGGTTCCAGCCGAAAAGTTCGAGGTGCCGGCATGGCACTTCCGGTGCGACTGCACGGCGTATATCGTGTCAGCGGACCTTCTGGAATTGTATTCGAAGCGCTGGAAGCAGGACGCATCGGGCGCGACTCTCAGCAGACTTGCCAAGCGTGGGTCGGCCAGAGGCAACCGCTTGGAATTGATCACGGACCAGGACGTGAAGCGGGCGCTTTCGGAGCAGGCGACCTTCGAACAGGAGAATCCGTCCTAGGGCCGTTACGGGGGCCTCCGGATAGCCCCTAAACCACTGTTTCTTGGCCATTTACAGGCCGTATTCCACGTTTCCGGGCCTCCCCTGGGGGGAAAGTACCCCCTAGGGCCTCGGTTTGTCCTAGGGCTCCCTAGCGAGTCCCGTCCAAACTATAGAAAACAATGCCTTGCTACCGCTAGTACGCGCTATAATAGGTGTAGCCACCACGTACGGGTGGTGGTACAAAAGGAGACACCAAATGGCACTACAAACGGAAGAAGAACTCAAGAACGGCAAAATCGTGAGTATGGAACCACTCAAACCCGCCGCCCCCAAACCCGCAGCCAAGAAGGCTGCTGCCCCAAAACCTCCAGCCAAGAAAGCTGCCGCGAAGAAGGCTCCAGCGAAGAAAGCCCCCGCGAAGAAGGCTCCCACCAAACCAGCCCCCAGTGACAAGACGCTTCACCTCACCGACACGCCCTGTGACATGCGCGGCAAGCGTGCCGACGTTCTGAAGTGCCTGAAAGACGGCATGACGTTGAGCGCCCTCAAAACCGCTGTCGCCAAGAAGTTCGCCAGCGACGACTCGTGGAACAATGGGCGGACACTGGTGGTTGTCAAAGCTGCTGTGGCAGCGGGATTCGTCACAATCAAATAGCCGGAGGCAACCATGGCAAAGAAAAAGAACCCCGCCGCCGTCGCCCTGGCCGAGCTGAGCCGACGGAAGCGAATGAAGACCTTGACACCGGAGCAACGCTCGGAACAGGGACGCCGGGCCGCTATGGCCCGCCGTGACCGGCACCGAAGCCCCTTGAGGGAGGCCAGTCGTGAAGAAAATGCGGGTAGGATATTTCCGCGTCTCCTCCGACGAGCAACGCGAAAAGAATACTATCGAAGGGCAGCGCAGCGAAGTGGTAAAGACCTGCGAGGGGCGCGGAGTCAAGTTCGACAAGATCTACGAGGACGACGGCGTCAGCGGGACCATCCCGCTCGGCAAGCGACCGTTCGGGGGCGCGCTGTTGCAGGATGCAGTGGCCGGACGGATCGAGGAAATCTACATCTGGAAATTCGACCGGCTGGGTCGGAACCTGCGTGACTTCCTCAATCTCCATCACAGACTCGACAAGCTCGGAGTCCGCGTAGTGTCCGTCACGCAGCCGGTACCGGAAGGTGCAGCAGGCCGCGCCCACATGCAGATGCTCGGCGCTTTTGCCGAGCTTGATCGCGCAAATATTCTGGAGACTACCCGGCGGGGTCTGGTGAGCAAGGCTACGGCGGGAGGGTGGACCGGCGGACTGGTGCCGTTCGGGTATCGCGTGGAGGGCGAGCAACGCGACGCCAAGTTGGTGGAGCACAAAGTCTATGGCAAAGTGGTCCTCCGCCTCTTCGAGATGGCCGCTGCTGGCAAGTCCGGGCAAGATCTCGCCAATTACCTGAACGCGGAGGGTGTATCGACATCGAGGCAAAATCCCGGAAGCATCTGGCGTCCCAACAGCGTCCGCGTCATCATCACCAATTCGACCTACACTGGCACGCGGCGATGGGGAAGGCGGCAGTGGGTCAAGGTCGAGGACGAGGCAGGGGACACGACCATGCATCTGAAGATGACGCCCGAGCGGGTCATTGAAGGCAAGTGCCCCGCCATCGTCACACCGGAGCTTTGGGAAACGGCCAACGCCGAATTACGTAAGCATCAGATCGTGGCAATGGCGCACCCGAAGAACGAGTACCTCTTGCGTGGGTTGATGGCGTGTGACATCTGCGGCTGCAAATACACGGGGCGGGGCACGCACTACGCTTGCATCGGACGACACTGTGCCAAACGCCTTTACGGAAACACGCGGCCACCCTGCCCTGGACGAAACGTGTACCGAGCCGAAATCGAAAGGGATGTTTGGGACCTCTGCGAGGCCTACATCGACAACCCAGGGAAGGCCGTGGCGGAGTTGGAGCGCGAGATGGAAGCGGAAGCGAAACCCGCCCGGCGTGCTGCGGACGACCTCAAAAAGGAACAGGACAATCTTGCCAAAATCACGAGGGCACAGGAGCGGGCGCGCATTCAATATCAGGAGGGCTCGGCGTCGAAGGAGGAATACGATCACGACATGCAACGCCTCAAGGAACGGCGGTCCATCAGCGAGGGGCGCATGGCGGAACTCCTGACTAGGGCCTCCGAACCAGAAGCAAGGGCCGAGGCACGGGGCACGGTGCGGTCGGTCTTGGAGCAACTCCGCGCCAGCCGGAACGGTAAGTACACGCCGGAGCAAAAGCGCCAGATCGTAGAATTCCTGATCCCAGGCGTTACCGTGCTCCGCAACGGCGACTACAAGATTGACATCAGTTTCCATTGCGACGCGCGCAGTTGGCTGCGCAGCGTGATGGCTGCCAAATTCCCGGCGTCGGAGTATCGCGGTCCGGCGGCCACAGCAGTCGAACTAGCGGCGGGAGCCAAGGGCTTGGCCGTAGCGTTACAAGCTACGCCGGGGCGTTATGGTTTTACGAATTACAGCGGCAGGGACACAGTTATGCCAGCGGCACGATCACATTTTCAGGCGGACCCGAATTCGGCAAGCAGACCCAAGTATTCCTGGGGCCGACGCCGATGGTGCATCTCAACCTGATTGGCGACACGGCGGAGAGCATCGCCAAGTGTTTCGAGTTATCGATCAACGCCGGGTCCACGGGCGTGTGGGCGCGAGCCGACGGCGCGGTGCTGACCATCACGTCGCGGCTGATGGGGTTGGACGGCAACGCGGTGGGAATCAGCGCGAACACCAACAGCACGGCGTTCACGGCAGTGGCGAGCGGCGCCACGCTGGCGGGCGGGGTAGACGGAATCTGGCGGACGGATACCGCGGCGCCGGTGAAACTCAACCGGGCGGCGCGCGATTGGAATGCGGCGTTCCTGCAGGCATTGAAGGGTTATGGAATCTTGGCGACGGTGTCGTTCAGCATGGAATTGCAGCACGGAGACGACACTCCGCAGGCGGGCATTGCGCAGCGCTACCCGAACGGCGACCCGGTTTGGCTGAACACGCCGGCGCTACAGACCAACTTCGGTCCCCAGAGCACGGCATTCTGGCAAGCGGTCTACGGCGAGATGGCGGACTTGATGGCGACTGCCGGGATGCGGCCGTACCTGCAGTTCGGCGAAGTACAGTGGTGGTACTTCGCGGCCGCATCGGGGATGCCTTTTTACGACAGTTACACGACGACCACTTTTCAGGCGCGCTACGGAAAGCCGATGGCGGCGATCCTCAGCCAAAACGCGGACCCCAGCGGTCTTGCCGACGAATGCGCGTTTCTTCCGGAACTGATCGGGGAATTCACCAGCGCGGTGATGACACTCGTACGGCAGGCGCACCCCGACGCACGGTTTGAGGTGCTCTATCCGCCGGACGTGAACGATACCGCGTTGAACCGGCTGATTAACTTCCCGCACACGTATTGGACGCCGGCCAACCTGGATTCGCTGAAGACCGAAAACTTCACGTACACGGGGGATCGCGATCTCAACAAGGCTTTGGCGTCGATTGAGCTGCCGATGCAACTGGGATTCGGGCGATCGCAAAGCAGCCACCTGGTGGGAATCGGCGAGTACACGACGCCATGGAGTAAGGAGCAGCGTATGGCAGCGGGCGAGCAGTTAGACTCGGTCGTGCTGTTCGCGCTGGATCAGTTCTGCCTGATTGGATACCAGTTGCCGTTGGAACGCGGCGCCCGGCGGTCGCAGTATATGGGAAGTTAAGCGACGTCCGAGTTGCGCTCGGATGCACAAGGCGGAGCCTTATGCCACGAGTTCCTTTTCCAAGGCCAGGTAGCCGCAGGCCACTACGACCAGGAACATGGTGAGCACTTCGCTGTCGCCCAGATTCAACTCCACACAGCCTTCCGCCATGGTCGCCAGGACCGCGGCGATGCCTCCGTGAAGCAGGAATCGCCGATGGCTGGGACCGGGCGGCAAGGTCTTGAGCCCTCGCCAGAAATCCACCAGGATCTGAATCAGCATCCACATGAGGACCAGCATGGTGGGGATGCCGCGTTCGGCTGCGTAGTGGAGATAGATATTGTGCAGGTGCCCGTACCAACCCGATGGCAGGGGGCGGGGAATATCCGCGGGCACGTATTCGTCGAAGTGCAGCTTCACGTTTTCGGGTCCGAGTCCGAACCAGGGATGGCGCTCCACCATGCGCAGTCCGGTGCGCCAGGTGACGATGCGGAATTGATTGGAATCGGCGCCCCTCGGCTTGAAGATCGACGTGACGCGATCCTTGAGTGCGGGCGGTGAGAGGAAGAACGCCGCCAACACGACCACGGGCGCCACGGCGACCATCCAGCGCCGCCAAAACCAAATGAGATAGAGGAGGGCGATCGCAACGGCGATCCAGATCCCCCGTGTTTCTCCCAGCACGATGGCGAGAGCGATCAGCGCGGCGCAAAGCAGCCACACCCAGAGGCGCTTGCGCGCGGACGGCGCAAAGAAAAGAAAGGATGCCAGCATGATCAAGGCAAACATCTCTTCGGCCGAATAGGTATTCCAGTGGCTGGTGAAGCCGGTGATCCGCTCGCCGACGTAAAACTCGTAGAAGTTACGGCCGAGACGATGCGCCTCCTGCACCTTGCCGGCAAACTGGACGCATCCGCGAATGGCGGTGATCGCGCCGATTCCCGCCCACGTGAGAAAGAGGAGCCGGGCCATGGCGAGGCTGCGCAGGAGCGAGAACACGACCAGCAGTTCGAGGAAGACGTAGAACTTGCGAATCTGTGGAAGTCCGGCGGCGGGATCGTCGGACAACAACAGGGCAATTACCGTTCCGAGTAGGAAGAGGGCGAGCGGCAGCCGGATGCGCGGCAAGCGCAGCTTCTCGCCAGAGGCCAGCAACCCGGCAAACGCAAGCGCCAGGAGGATCTGCGAGGGCGCGATCCCCAACATGATGGCGACCGCCGATCCAAACGCCAGCCAGCGGGCGCTGCGCAACAAAAACGGTTCCTGAGGGTTCATGCCAGATCGAACTCTCAGTATGGCAGAGTACTACACGTTCAAAACCGTATTTTGCCGGCGAACTCAAAATCTCTCGGATTGCCCGCGCTTGTGATGGTTCCAAAGGCGGCGCTGCCAAACGAGCCGTTCGGGTCGTTCAGCGGGGGAGTATTGCTGACGTTGAAGACCTCCGCCCGGAATTCGAAACTAACCCGCTCCGAGATGCGAAATGTTTTGCCGATCATCAGGTCGGCATCCTGCAGACCGGGCCCGCGCACCGGATTCCGCGAGCTGTTGCCGATGCTGAACTGTCCGGCAGCGGTAAACGCCGATTTGTCGAACCAGGCGGCAGCGCTTCGCGTCGCGAAGGCGTTCGGGTTGCCGATGCGATTCGGCCGCTGAACGGCGTACCCGAATGCGGACAGAGTATTGGTCGCCTGCGTGACCGGTACCGCGTCTCCGGCCTGAATGCGCACCAGGCCGCCGATCTGCCAGCCGGAGATCCTCCACCATCGCGGAATCTGGTATACCCAGGCAGCCGAAAAGACCCGCGGGATATCGCCGCTCGAAACGTCTCTTTCGAGCTTCCGGTTGAAAGCGTCCGCAGCCCCGATTGTGGTGAGTGTGGGCCCGGTGAAGATGGTCTGGGAAAAGTATGTCGAAGCGGTATCGATGAGCTTGGAGAAGGTGTAAGCGAAGGTGAATGTCAAGCCGCGCGAGAAGCGCTTTTCCAGCTTCATCTGCAGCGCGGATGGAATCGCGCAGCGTCCGGGGTTACGACCAATTGGCGCCGGGGCATCTCCCGGCGGCGTGGCAGGTGCAGACCGGCGCGGTGGATTGTTGTCTGGCAACCCGGGCCGTGGCGCGCGTTTTTGGCCTCAACTTCATTCCGCTGGTGAGCGAGCGTTACGATCTGGTGATCCGCAAGCGGCACCTGGAGCTGCCTCGCATACAGAATTTGTTCGATACCCTCAGCCGGAGGGATTTTCGCCGCGAGCTGGAAGGTCTGGGCGGTTACGACACGCGCGTCGCCGGTCAGCGAATGCTCTGAGTTTTCCGCTCGCCCGCCTACTCGTGGCGCAAGGCTTCCACCGGGTCCAGACGCGCCGCGCGGCTGGCCGGCCAGATGCCGAAGAACAGACCGACGCCGACCGAAACCGCCACGCCGGACGCCGCCGCCCAAAGCGGCACCGCCGTCGGCAAATTCGGGAAAATCAGGCCCGCGGCGCGCGAGATGCTCCAGCCCAGCAGCAGCCCCAGCACGCCGCCCATCACGGTCAGCACCACCGCCTCGGTCAGGAACTGCACGATGATGTCGCTCTTGCGCGCGCCAATCGCCTTGCGCACGCCGATCTCGCGCGTCCGCTCCGTGACGCTCACCAGCATGATGTTCATCACCCCGATGCCGCCCACCAGCAATCCGATGGAACTCAGGATGACCATCACCAGCGCCACCGTCGCCGTCACACTGTGGAACTGTTCGATCATCTGCTCGGCCGTGGTGATGGAGAAGGTGTCGACTCCGTTGAACGGCACCCTCCGCGCAATCCGCAGCACGGCACGGACTTCGTCCTGCGCCTGATCGATCATGCCCGGATAGGCGATCACGATCAGCATGTGCTCCTGCACGTTGGGGAACATCTTGCGCATGGTGAAATAAGGCACCAGGATGCGTGTGTCGTCCTGACCGGGCAGCGATGCCGCGGGCCGGTCCATCACCCCCACCACTTCCAGTTCGTGCCCGTCCACCTCGATTCTCTTGCCGATCGGTTCCGCGTTGGCCAGCAACTGTTTCTGCACGTCCTCGCCGATGACCACAATCGGCATGTGGTGAAGGCTCTCCTGGTCGGTGAAGAAGCGGCCGAACTTCATGGTGGTGCCGCCGGCGGCGTAGCCCTCCTCCGTGCCGCCGGGTTGAATGTTGTACATATCGTTGCCCTTGTACTTGGCGGTATGCATGCCGTTCGGGGCAAACAGGTAGGGGCTGACGTGCTGCACTGCCGGGCAGCGTTCGGCGATGGATCGCGCGTTTTCCAGCGTGAGCGGTTTGCGGCGGCGCTCTTCGCGCGTGGCGTTGCCCATGGCGGCGGTCTTGGTGACGATCACCGTATTCGGTCCGAAGCTGCGCAGCAGGCCGGTGATGGCGCCATCCAGACCGGCGATGATCGAGCCCACGCCGATCACCGCGCCGGTGCCGATGATCACGCCGAGCACCGTCAGGAACGACCTCATCTTGTGCGCGCGAATGGTCTCCAACGCCAGGCGCGCTCCCGATACCACGGATCCCGGCGTCATTTCTCCGCCCTCAAGGCTTCGATGGGATCCAACTGCGACGCCGTATGCGCCGGGTAGATGCCGAAGAACAGGCCCACCACCGCCGACAACGTGACGCCCACCACCACTGCCGTCACCGGCACCGACATCGGCACCGGCGTGAAGGTCCGCACCAGCACCGCAACCACCCACGCAATGATCACGCCGATGATGCCTCCGCTGGCCGACAGCACCGCCGATTCCACCAGAAATTGGTTCAGGATGTCGCGTTTGCGGGCGCCCACCGATTTGCGGATGCCTATTTCGTGGGTCCGCTCCGTCACCACGGCCAGCATGATGTTCATGATCACCACTC
>OBLU010002812.1_pt1 | contig 15877 bp, 9 predicted proteins | sample 1518681 | NCBI WGS metagenome assembly OBLU01 (sample SAMEA3539304, study PRJEB22396) | soil metagenome | biome: tundra; feature: field; material: soil | place: USA | collected 2010-05 | depth 0.15 m
CAACCTTCACCGTGTCCCCGTTCTTCGGAACGACGGTGAACTGGTTGGGGAAGTATTCGGTATTGAAGGCGGCCCGGACGTAGGTGTCGGTAAATACCGTGTTGGTGCGGTTCGGCTTGTTGATCGGATCGAGAAGCAACCAGCGCTGTAGGAAGCCGTCAGTGTCCGGCGCCTTGGCGGGCGCTGTGGCCGGCGTGAAGTAAGGCGCGATGCTGCGAGGAGCAGTGTCGGGCGCAGCGGCGGGAGCCGCCCTGCCAGGCGCGGCGGAAGGGGCTTGAAACGCCAATACGGGCAGGACACCGATTACCAGCATCACCATTTTGCGGAGCGTGTTCATAGTATGACCTTCGCGGGATTTCCGGTTTTTGACCGCAAGTCTGAAGGGATTAATGTAAGCGATTGCAGCCGGAATGTCCAGCCTGCTTCAGGCCCACGGAAAGCCCATTCTTACACAACTTCAAATTCGTAGAGGCTAACGCTAAAGGGCGGGACCTGCACGGTCGCGGGAACCCCGTTCTGCGCAGTCTCGACGATTTTGACCGCAGGCTCCTTGCCCACCTCATTAGTCGAATCGAAACTGGGCGGCGCAATCTGATAAAGCTCGCCCGGACCGCGCAGGTTGACGCCGCCGATCTTCGGCGTAAAGCTGTTGACCTCTTCCGTGGGGTTGACCACCGAAATGAGGAACTTCTTGCGGTCGCTGGAGAAAGCCGCGAGAACATCCAGCGGATAGGTCGGGCTCCCAGTGGGCTTAATGCCCCTGTCGACATATGCCGTTCCGGGCATCAGCGGCTGCGGCGAATTCCCGTCGACCGCTACCGGAAGAGCGTTGAGAAAGTGATTTTGCAACAGTTTGAATACCACGCCCTCAGGCGCCATACCCACGCCGTCGCCGGAGTTATCGGTCAACACGCGCAGTCCTCCGGTCGCGCAACTGGCAGCCACCTTATCGGAGTGACGGAACAGTTCGTGCAGGAGAAGCGCGTAAGAGAGCGGCGTCAGCATTCCGGTTGACCGCCCGAAGCCTCCGCCGCCATTCGGCGCCATCGAGCGGTTACGATTGCCCCATTCATCGAAGATGAACTTGATGTCCTTGTCTTTCAACGATGGGATCTTCTCGACGTACTTGTCCCACGCATCGAAGAAGCCGCCGATGCGGTTGGCTATCCGGCGGGCTCTGAACTGCAGCGGATCCTTGACATCCACGAAGGAATCCTTCTCGGCGTCGAACATCAAGTCCGGATACGCGTAGGTATGTTCGGACAGAAAGTCTACGTTGTCGGCGCAGTTGGCGAGCAGATAATAATCCCAGTCGTCCAAACTGTAAAACTCAAAGGGCAGCTTCGCCGTAATAGGCGGCTCCCAAATGCTCGGGAAGAAGTTACCCTTTTTCTCCGCGCCGCCGACGGACTTCTCGCAGACGCTCGCCCCGCCCAAGACCACCTTGATCTTCGGGTCCACTGCTTTCATGGCCTCGACGATGTTGTTGTACTTCACCCAGTACTGGTTCAGCGACATGTGGCCGGCCTGCCAGGGGCCGTACATCTCGTTGCCGATCGTCCAGCAGCGGATATTGAAGGGCTCGGGACTGCCGTTCTCCGCGCGCATTTTGCCCATGCGGGTGTTGACGGAGCTATTGCAATATTCAACCTCCTCGGCCGCCTCGCGCGCCGATCCGAATCCGCTGTCGATCGCCAGATCGGGCTCGGCTCCGACCAACCGGTTGAGGGCGATGAAGTCGTGCAGGCCCACGTCGTTCGACTCGTTCCCGCGCGGCGGGCGCTTGTCGCGATCCCCAAGGCCGTCGCGCCAGTCGTAAGCGGAGACAAAGTTGCCGCCGGGCCACTTGAACATCTTGAATCCTTCCTCTTTGAAGAGGCGGATCATGCCGGCGTGGAATCCCTGCACGTTGTCGGCAGGCATCAGCGAAGCAGTTCCGATATGGAATGCGCCGCTGCCGGCACCCACGATTTCCAGGCGCGCATCGCTCGAGTCCGCCGGCGGCGTGAACTTGAACGGGAATTTCTGGTACACGCTCGTAAGAGCGGGAATCGTGACGGATTGAGAGTCGCCGGGGCCTGGTCCCCAGACCATACGCACTACAACCTTCGCGCCGGGATCGCCGGCAAGCCAAACACGGCCTTCGTAGATCTTGCCCTTGACCAGGCGCAATCTGGACTGCTGAATGCCGCGGGGATCGGAGCCGCCAAGCTTGACGCGCGGGCTGTGCTTGCCAACGAACGGCCGCACGGTGTCCATTTCGACAGTTCCTTCCGGTCCCACCGGCCTGAACGGCTCGCGGAAGCCGCGGAACCCGGCAGGGGCATTCCCCGGCGCCGCTGCAGGCTGAGAGCTGACAACCGGCCTTGCGAACTTCCTGTCGCCCAACATCTCGGCCCACACACTCGTGGTCGCCGGCTCCATGTATCCGCCGAAGATCATCGGATTGATCGGCTTGCCTTTCTTGGCTGCATCGATCGCGACTTGAATGTTCCCCGCTGGAGCGGCGAGCGCCTTTTTCCCTTGCTTCAACACGGCGGCGCCTGCCACCGAAGCCCTTAGAAGCTCACGTCGGTTCATTGGCATGTTGTCTCTCCTTGAGTTAATGAGGATTAGTCCACGGCGCCTCTACAGCGGCAGCGATGCCGCCAACGACAGCGTCTTCCCTGAGGCGCGGTCTTCCACTACCAGCTTGCCGTTTTCCAGCCGGACGTCGTCCACGCGAGTCATGCCTTCCGGGCTCTTCACGTAGAAAAGGATGAAGCGGCTCGCGATTTTGGACTTAGCAGGCAGCCAGCGGTAGACCGGCGTATCGAATATCCGGTTCAGTTCCACCATCTGCCGGCGCGGCAGGTCGAACGGCTGGGTGGCGAACTCCACGCCACGGCCCGACCAGCCGTTCGGCGTGTAGCTCATGTAGTTCTGCACCCACGGATACTCCTCCCGCCGGAACACGTACCCCAGCAAGTAGTGTCTGGCTGTGTTGAGCACCGTGACATAAGCCAGCGGGCGCGACGGCTCCATGAGCGTGGTCGTATGCCCCATCCAGGTCACGCCTTCCGGCTGAGCCCGCAGATCCACCGGTTTTCCATCCGTGCCCGGAACCGTGGGCCAGGTGAAGTCCAGTCCTTGCGCGAACGGCAAGCGCTGGCCGCCCGTACGGGTGCGGGCGCGCGTCCCGGACATGTCTACGACCGTCTTCTCGGGTTCGAGGAACGGCGGAAACAGGAAGGGATGCTCGCCCCAATTGGCCGTGCGGTCAAACGCCACCTTGCTCTCCAATTCGCTATCGACGTAGATCACGCTTTCGCCATCCACCATACGGAGAACCCGCGTGAACGTTTCCTGCAACAGGGGCATATCGACGTTGAACTTCACGGTTGCCGTGGCGCCCTGCTTTTCCGAAGCCACCAGCTTCCAGGGCTGGAGGTAAACCTCGCCGTGCATGGCCAGCCCTGCCGCGCGCTCTTCGGCGCTGGGTGAACCGAAGCCATCCACGCACACGAAGTGCCCCACCATCGGTCCTTGAAGCTTCCGGTTGTCGGGAACCTGCGGAACCATCTCGGGGTTGCCGAACGGGCTCAGGCCCTGGGAATCGCCCTGGATCAGGATCCGCAGCATCGACCCGCCCTGCTTCACCACGGCCACTTCCAGCTTGTCGTTGGCGACAAAATACACCGGCCGGTTGTACACCGTGCCTTCCTTCAAGGCGGGCGCCGTCTGCGCCACGGCGCCGCCGCAGGCGCAGCACAACGCCACTGCTAGAGCCGCAATTGGGACGCCCTCGCGCTTCGGAACACATTGTCTGGTTACTGCACGTTCGCAAGAGTAAGGCATGCGTTGGACCTCGACTGAGATGGCCTTTTTCCCTTCCACGCCCAAGCGATCGAATTTGCGGCATCGCTTGATGACCATACCGTTAGTTACTTCTGAAACAGTAACGGAGCGAATTGATACAGGCTGCGCCGCCAACTCAGCCACTCGTGAGCGGTGAGCGGGGATTCATAGAACACGGCATTGACGCCGGCTTTCTTTAGCTCGTCCACGGCCGCCTTGCCCGGAGCGCCGTTCTCGCGGCTGCCGTAGCTGACAAAGACCACCTTGACCTTCTTCTTGAAGTCGTTCACGTCTTTGATTTCCGACATGGCGATGTTGCCGCCGCTGAAGATCCCGATGTTCGACAACTTGTCGAGGTGGGCGAGAGTGATCCCATGGGTCTGCATGCCGCCCATCGAGAGGCCGGCCATGGCGCGATGCTGCTGATCGGCCAGGGTGCGGAAGTTCCCGTCGATGAAGGGAATCATCTCCTCGATGAGAATGTGTTCGAACGGGGTGTTGGTCATTCCGCGTCCGCCGAAACCGCCCGGTCCGCCACGACCCGCTGCGCCGGGAGCGCCGGCGGGAGCCTGTCCTCGACCGGCGCCAGCGCCACGGCCGCCGCCAGTGCCGGGGATGGAGCTGTTGCCTATCACGATGATGAAGGGCTTGGCCTTACCGTCGGCGAGCAGGTTGTCCATGATGAAACCGGCGTATCCCTGACCGCCCCAGCCGTGCTCGTCTTCGCCTGCGCCGTGCTGGAGATACAACACCGGATAGCGCTTCGACCCCTTTTCGTATTCCGGAGGGGTATAGACGTAGCATCGAAGAGTTGCATTGGCAATCTTGGAGGGGAAGTAAACCTCCCGCAATTGGCCATGTGGCACGTTCTTCACGGCATAGAAGTCCGCGTCGTGCGCAGGGACTTCGACCCCGCTGCCCCAGCGGCTTGCGCCGTAGAACATCAATGTTCCGGGGTCCGGGACGCTGACGCCATCGACCCAGAGCTGGTAGTAGTGGAAGCCTTCGTCCTGAGCGTTCGAGACGCCGATCCACGCGTTGTCCGCCCCTTTGGTCATGGGATACCGAACGCCGCCGATATCGAACAGCACGCTCTGGGCCTGCGGCGCCACGAGACGGGTGCGCACGCGCCTTTGAGAGTTGACCTCAGGATACTGTCTGCCCGGCTGGTTCAGCGTGGAGGGCTTGAAATCTTCCACCGGCGGGGTCCTGTCTATCTCAACCGGCGGCTGCGCCCCCCGGCCCACCTGCCCTCCCGGGCCGGCCGGCGCCCCCTGCGGCGGCTGGGCAAGCGCTGGAAGCGCCGACAGAGCCGGCAGAAGAACGAGAGTCAGAATCGCTTTCTTCACTGGAACCTCCTGTTAATTGCGAATTTACAGTGCGGCATTAGTATAAGTGAGCCCTTCGGCGGCCTGCCGATCGCCTCGCGAGCGGGCCGCGGCCTACCTGGGAAGCTTCTGCTCGCCTTGGATCTTCAGCGCCAGCTCGGCTCCCGGCGCGCCGGTTCCAGGCTGGCCGCCGCCCACGAATACTTTATAGTCGCCAGCCGCTACGAGCGTGGTTCCATCTGCATTCACCATGCTCAGGTCGCGCGGATTCATCGTCAGCCGCACGTGCTGCGTCTGGCCGGCGCGAAGGTTTATGCGTTGGAAGCCGCGCAAGGCCCGCAACGGAGCGCCGGGCAGCTTGGGAAACACAATGTAAGCCTGCACGACTTCGTCGCCGGCCACGCCGCCGGTATTCCGGACATCCACGTCCACCTGCAAATTGCTTCCGGCTTTCAGAGTGGTAGCGGAGAGCTTCGCGTTGGTGTATGCGAACTTCGAATAGCTCAGACCGTATCCGAACGGGTAGAGCGGCTGGCCTTCGAAGTATCGGTAGGTGCGTCCCTTCATCGAGTAATCGTCAAATGGCGGCAAATCGGACACGCTCTTGTAAAACGTGACGGGCAGCCGCCCGCCTGGATTGTTGACGCCCGCCAGGGTTTCCGCGATGGCCGTCCCGCCTTCTTCACCCGGATACCAGGCTTCCAGAATGGCGTTAGCGTTCTGATTGGCCCAGTTCACTCCCAGCGCGCTGCCGTTCATCAGAACAACCACCAGGGGCTTCCCAACGCTCTTCATGGCTTCGATGAGATCTTCCTCGTCCTTCGGCAGATCGAGCGACGTGCGGTCCCCACCCTGGAAGCCAGGGAGGGTGACGCCCATCTCTTCGCCTTCCAGATTCCTGGTGATACCAACGACGGCCACGACCACATCGGCCTGCCTCGCGGCGGCCACCGCTGTCGGTATATCGTTTAGGGCGGGCTGCCAGGATAGCGTGGGTCCAGCGGCGCCTCCGAATCCACCTCGGCCACCGCCGGCGCCGGCCCGCCCGCCGCCTGCGACGGGAGCTCCGGCTGCAGGCGCAGCGGGCGCCGTCCGGAAGAACTCCACCTTCAGCGCGTATGACTTGCCTTTTTCCAATGCCACCGTCGCGCTACGCGCGGCGGCAATAGCCGGGTCCACCGGAGCCCCGCGGCCGCCGGCGGCGGCGCGCTGCGTCCAGTCGTCGATGATTTGTTTACCGTCCAGCCACACGCGGACGCCGCCCCCGCCGTTGATCGAGACGCTGACGCGTCCGGTTTCCTCCGCCGTCAGGGCGCCGGTCCACCGCGCCGAGAAATCGCCCTGGCCGATGCCCTCAGGCAGGGCGCTTCCGCCGCCGCCGAACATGCCGCCAAACCCACCGCCGCGGCCGCCCGCCGGCCCGAGCTGCGTTTCCACGCGCGTCGCCGCCGGAGAGCCGGAGAGGTCCTTGTTGTTGAAATACACGGCCGTGACGCCGGGCTTTCCGTCTTCCGTGTGACAAGCCGTCGCCGGAATCGTAACCGGCGTGCGTAGGAACGTCGTTCCGGGTACGTATGTGACCTCGGCCGACGGGAACTGTTTGCGAATACCGTCGATCGGCGTCACGTAGTGCGACGATGTGCCGTTGTAGTTGCCTTCGAGAGCCGGAATGGAATCGGCCAGCGGCCCGACAATGGCGATCTTCCTGACCGACGATTTGAGAGGCAGCGAACCGTCGTTCTTCAGTAGGACCATCGCCTCGCGCGCCTCTTTCCGCGCCAGGTCGCGGTGGGCGGCGCTGTCGTTCTCGGAGAACGGAATCTGCGCGTATTTCACCATCTCGGGCGGGTCGAACATGCCCAGTTGGAAGCGCGCCTTGAACAGGCGCTTGAGGTTGATATCAGCCTCCTGCTGGCTGATCAATCCCTTCTGGAGGGCCGTAAGGTAGCCCTGGGTGTCGGCGCCGCAATCGAGATCGTCGCCGCGCTTGAGCGAAATGGCCGCGGACTCCTCAATGCTCGGTACGAACTTGTGGTTCCTGTTGATGTCGGCGATGGCGCCGCAATCCGATGTCACGTAGCCGTTGAACTTCCAAGCGCCGCGCAGCGTGTCATCCAGCAGAAACGTGTTCGCGCAGGCCGGCTCGCCGTTGATGCTGTTGTAGGCGCACATCACCGAATCCGCCTTGCCTTCGACGATGGCTTGCCGGAAAGCAGGCAGATAGGTGTCGTCTTCGTCGTGCAGCGATATCTTCACGTCGATCGTGTGCCGCGAGGGTTCCGGCCCGCTGTGCACGGCGTAGTGCTTGGGCGTGGAGATCACTTTGAAGTACTTCGGATCGTCGCCCTGCATCCCTTTGACGAACGCCGTGCCGAGCCGCCCGGTGAGGAAGGGATCCTCGCCGTAGGTTTCCTGGCCTCTGCCCCAGCGCGGATCGCGAAAGATGTTGATGTTTGGGGACCAAAAATCGAGTCCGGCCGGCCCTGGGCGCACGCCCATGCCGCTCCCGGGCAGGTTGGCTCCGGTCGCACTCGCAGCCGCCTGAGTGCGCTGATACTCGTGGAACTTGGCGCGCGCCTCGGTGCTGATAACGGTCGCCACCTCATGGATGAGCGGCTCATCGAAAGTGGCGGCGGCGCCGATAGCCTGGGGAAACACCGTCGCGATTCCTTGATTCGCTACGCCGTGGAGCGCTTCGCTCCACCAGTTATAAGCGGGAACCTGAAGACGCGGTATGGCGGCGGAGGTGCTGCTAAACTGCGTAGCCTTCTCTTCAATCGTCATCCGCGAGAGAAGGTCGTCCACGCGCTGGTCAAACTGGAGCGCCGGATTCAGATAAGCCGGGCGTTCGCCGGCGGGCGTCTGCTGGCCCACGGCCGGGCCGACCGACGCAGCCAAGAGAAGTAGAACGAGCTTTTTAGGCATTTGGCTCCATAAATATCGGAATTGCGGTCACTTCGTGGCGTCAACCACGCTCACGGTGAACCCCGTCAGCGGTCTATCGTCGGCGTCGAGGAACCGAGCGCAGAAGTCGGTGGCTCCGCCGCCGTTGATAACAGCGGCGCGCACGATGTTCGGCCCCTTCTTGAGCGTAATGCGCTTGGAGACGCCATCGTCGATGACAGTCTGGCGATCGCCGAAAATGCCGATGATCTCCTGGCCGTTGACCCACCATATCGAAGCTGCATTGGAACCTATAGCCAGGCGCACGTTAGGCATTTCCCGCGGGCAGTTGACAATGGTGACGGCCCAGAACAGCACGTTGGAAGTCGGTTTGTTCAGCGCCCAGGCGAAGTGATAAAGGTTGACGTTGTATAGCTTGGTGTCCACGGCGTGCCAGGTGAGTTCCTTGCCGTCGACGGTCACCTTGTCGCCATCCTTCGGAATGACGGTGAACTGGTTGGGGAAGTACTCCTTCTTGACGCCCGCTCGAACGGCGCCTTCCGTGAGGTCGTTGAAGGGGATCGGTTCCAGGAGGAGCCAGCGTTGGATGAAACCGCCGGCGTCGGGGACCTTAGTTGGAGTCGCGGGTCTCGTGAGCGTGGGCGCAGGTCCACGAGCGGCGGCGGGCGCCGCCGGGGTGGGCGCGGCGCCGCGACCTTGTCCAGTGGCCGCGGGGCTCGTCTGGGCAGGCGCGGGACCGCCAGTTTGGCCGCTGGCTGCGCCGGCAATCGTCAGAAACGCGGAGCCAGCCAATACGGCGGGCGCCATATGAAAAAGACAGCGGAGAGTACCCATAGAAAGCCGTTGTCGAGATACTCGATCTATGTCGGCGATCATCGAACCTCGATTCATGGTCAATGCGTTCTCTGCAACCAAGCTCCCTGCCTCCGTTACGGAGTCTTGAGCAGCCAGCGCTGCTTATCGCTCGCGGGATCGAACTTGGCCAGCGTCGCAAAGCTGCTGCCCACGGCGGAAAGCGCCAGCGGTACTTTGGAATTCGGGACCGCCTTGGGCATGATGCGCCAAGAGCCATCGGCAAGCTGGTCGAAGCGCCACAGTTGTTCGGGACCGCCGGTGAACGCGGGAAGCACCACCAACTCGGCGTCTTCGGCGGCAGCCAGCGAGCGGTCCGTGCCGGCGATGGTGATCTTGAAGTACGGCGAGCCGGGATAGCCGCCGGAGTTCGGGACAGCCGCAATCGCCCACTTCTGCTGGGCCTGACACAGGTAGTTGCTCAGGCGGGCGTCAATCTTGCCCGAGGGCCAGTTGGCGGAAACCTCGGCGACATCCTGATTCGGAACCGGGGCGCCGGAGCCGCCGAACATTCCTCCCCCCCTCGCGCCCTGACCACCCGGTCCACCGGCTGGCGGAGCTCCACCAGGAGCGCCTGGGCCGCCCCGTCCGGCCCCCGCGGCACCGCCTCTGCCGCCACGCCGGCCGCCTACTGGCACGCCCTCCACGGCGAGCTCAAGGGCCGTGCCGGTGCGCACGGATTCGATCTCATACGTACCTTCCTTCGCGTTCTCGCCAGCCACGGGCCAGCCGTCCTTCCACAGCAGCGGACGCAGATCGAGCACGCTGGCGCCGCCCCGATCCAGGTCGGCTTCCCAGTGCATGGAGAACTTCTGCACGCCGTCGCCGAGGTCGAGCAGGCCGAAATGGCCGGCGCCGACAAAACGGCCGCCGGAGCCAATGAGCAGCTTGCCTCCGCCTTGAATCATATCGACGCCCATGGCGTCAATGAAAGGACCCGTGACTTTTTTCGAGCGGCCCATGCGGATGTTGTAGCCGGAGTCGGCGCCGCGGCAACAACTGCCGTGCGTAGCCAGCAGGTAGTAGTAGCCGTCGTGATACATCATGTCCGAGGCTTCGCAGTTGATGGCGATGTCGCGGGGCTTGTCGTTGGGGTTGAGCCGCATGCCGGTCTTCGGGTCGAGTTCCACCTGCCGTATATAGCCAAAATACGAGCCATAGACCAGCCACATCCTGCCGTCATTGGGATCGAGGAAGGCGCCCGGGTCGATGCCGTTGCAGTCTTCAATGCCGTCGGTGGATACCACGACTCCGCCCTCTTCCCATTTGTAATCGGGGGAATTCGGGTCGAGGCTCTTACTCCAAATCATGTTGATCTCGGCCTTGGGCTGCGCCCCGACGTTCCTCGCAATGTACTGGTAATAACGGTCGCCGACATGAATGAGGTCGGGCGCCATCCCGCTGCGCGAGGCCCTGGTTCCGGCATGCCAGGTCCAGCCGTCGTCGGAAACCAGAGCGGTTCCGCCGGTGCCGAAAGTGTAGTATTTGCCGTCGCACAGCACGATCGTGGAGGGGTCGTGGATTCCGGACTGGCCGTCCAGCGCAAGGGCCAGCGAGGCCAGCGCGAGAACCGTTGCTAGAAAAACGTATTTCATCCAGAGATTCCTCTTTCGCACCTTGGGCGATCTCAGCTCATACCTGTTGGAATTCAGCGGGCCCGATTTTGGCTCGGCTTCCCCTGGTAACCGCACCACCGTTCCGTTGCTCGGTCCGCTGTGGCCCCGAGTGTATGCGTTTGCATCGTCGGAAGATAGAACTATAACTCGCTTTGGCGGTGAATTCAAACCAGTCTATGAACGTTTCCTTGCCGATTCGGCGGCAAGCGATTACAATACGTCTCGTGATCGCCATATCTGAGGGCCTACGCGTTTGAGGCGCATCGCTCGCCATCCGCGACGCCATTACGCGGGAGGCGGAGCCGGCGGGTGCGAAGCCGCCGGCAGTTTGGAGATAGCGGCCGCCGAGCCACGAGGGTTCGCCGAAAGCGGCGGCCCGGAAGGACATCGACAATCATGAACCGAGTACATACTATCCTACTGAGCGGCGGATTGGTGGCCGCTGCCTTCGCTGCATACGGCGCCGACCCGGGAACCAGGGCCCTTCTGCCGGCGGACTCCGCCTCCGCATTCAAACTGAGCGCCAACGCCGGCGAGTACGCGAAGATGTCCACGGCGGCGGTTATCGGCCGGCCGTTCTCGAACGCGCTTCGCATTGAAGTGACTAAGAAGCCTCAGCGGACAGCGGACGTGCAGATCTCCGCTCCGGTGGATGCCGCCATGGCCACCGGCGACGTGTTGCTGGTTTCGTTTTGGATGCGGTCCGGAGCGGCCGGGGAAGCGACGCTCGATGCGGGATTCCGCACGGCGCCCGGAGCGGCGGGAGTGCCCGTTGCGGCCGGAGCAGGACGAGGGCCGGGAGCACCAGTGGCCCCAGGAACCGCGGGTGCGCCAGGAGTCGCGGGAGCAGGACGAGGAGCAGTTGCTCCGGGAACCGTAGGTGTGGCAGGAAGGGGAAGGGGAATGTTCGGCGGCCAACCGGCGCTGAACGCGCCCGCCCTGGCTGGGGCGGCGTGGAAGAAGGTTCAATTTCCTTTTGCGGTGACGCGGGACTACAACAAGGGAGAGGCCGAGGTTTACTTTACCGTTGGATTGCGCGAGCAGATCGTGGAGCTCGGCGGCATCGAGCTGGTGGACTACGGAACCAGCAAGAAGGTCGCCGACCTGCCGTACACCAAGCTCGGGTACGCGGGCAGCGAGCCTAACGCCGCGTGGCGCAAAGCCGCGGATGCGCGCATCGATAAGTACCGCAAGGGCGATCTCACCGTCTCGGTAAAAGACAAAGCCGGCAAGCCGGTTCGCGGCGCGGAAGTCTCCGTGCAGATGAAGAAGCACGGGTTCCTGTGGGGAACGGCGGTCAGCGGCGCTTCGTTCTCAAGTGGGCGCATGAATGCGGATACGCTCGCGAAGTATAAAGAGCAGATCGTGAAGCTGTTCAATTTCTCCGTAATGGAGAACGAAACCAAGTGGCCGCAGTGGGCGAACGAAGCGTCCCGCCCTGGAACGATCGCGGTTATCGACTGGCTGCGCCAGAACGGCGTGCAGGTTCGCGGTCACAACCTGGTGTGGCCCTCCTGGAACAACACCAACGTGAAAGCCGCGCAGGACGCCAGGAACGATCCCGCCGCGCTGGCGAAGGTCATCACCGACCACATAACCGAAACCACCCAAGCTCTCGGCGGAAAGCTGGTGGACTGGGACGTGATCAACGAGACCTTCACAAATCACGACTTCATGGACATTCTGGGCCGCCACGCCATGGTGGACTGGTTCAACGCCGCTCACGCAGCCGACCCTAAGGCCAAGCTCTACATAAACGACTTCAACATCATCGAAGGCGAAGACACGCCGCACCAGGACGACTACGCCGCGACCATCAAGTATTTGATCGACCAGGGCGCGCCGGTGGACGGAATCGGGCTGCAAAGCCATTTCCCAGCGCGCGTCACGCCGATGGACGAGTTGTTCAAGCGGCTCGACCGTTTCGCGGCGTTCAACAAAGAACTCGAAGTCACCGAGTTCGACATCAACACGAACGACGAAGGCACGCAGGCCGATTACACTCGCGACTTTATGACGGCGGTGTTCAGCTATCCGCAATTCAAGGCGTTCATCATGTGGGGCTTCTGGGAAGGGGCCCACTGGCGTCCGAGCGGCGCGATGCTGCGGCGCGACTGGTCCGAAAAGCCCAACGCCCAGGCGTACAACGACCTGGTGTTCAAGAAGTGGTGGACCAACGCCACTGGCAAGACTAGTGGACAAGGTACGTATACAACGCGTGGCTTCCTGGGCGATTACGAAATCGAAGTGAAAGCCGGCGGCAAGTCCAAGACGCAGCACGTGACTCTTGGCAAGGACGGCGCGAAAGTCGAGTGCGTCCTGGATTAACCGGTGCAACGCTAAGACGATTCAGGGAGATTGCAGCCTATGAGACGAGCATTGATCTTTGCTTTTTCCGCGGTCATTCTGGCTGGTGGAACCAGTTTCGCTCAGACGAAGAAGGCTTCGACTATCGCGAAGCACGAGTTGGTCCCCCCTCCGGTGGCCCCCGCAAACGCCCCCGCCGTACCGGCGCACCCTTCACCCTACAACTTCCCGGGCGTTCAGTTTCCGCGAATTGAAGCCGACAATCGGGTGACTTTTCACTTCAACGCGCCCACCGCGCAGAAGGTGCAGGTCTCCATCGTCAATGTTCCGTTTGACATGGCAAAAGGCGCCGACGGAGTGTGGACCTACACCAGCGCGCCGCAGCCCCCCGGTTATCACAACTACTGGATGATCGTGGATGGCGCGATCGTGGTGGATCCCGGCACTCAAGCATTCATCGGTTACGGCCACATGTGCAACGGCTTTGAGATCCCCGAGGCGGGCGTGGATTTCTATGACATCAAGGACGTGCCGCACGGCGATGTGCTGAGCAGGGATTACTTCGCCAAGACAACCAATTCATGGCGGCACGTTTTCGTCTACACGCCGCCCGGGTATAACGCCGACCTCAAGAAGCGCTACCCGGTTTTCTATCTGCAACACGGCGGAGGCGAAGATGAGCGGGTGTGGATCGAGATGGGCCGGACGAACGTGATTCTCGATAACCTGCTTGCCCAAGGCAAGGTGAAGCCGATGATTGTCGTCATGGAGACGAGCGCAACGGGCGCTCCGGACGCTGCCGGTGGCAGACCCGGTGTAGGCGGGGCCCCTCCCGCCGGCGGTGCGGGCCGTGGTCCGGGCTCTGCCCCCGGAGCCCCTGCTTCTGCCCCCGCCCCAAACACCGTGGCTGGAACTGGCGCTCCCGCTGCCGCCGGCGCGGGACGTGGACCCGGAATCGGCGGTCCCGGAGGCGGGGCATACGGGCAGTTTATGACCGCAGAATTGATCCCGTGGATTGACAAGAACTTCCGCACGCTGCCTGACAGGGAGCATAGAGCCATGGCCGGCCTTTCGATGGGCGGCATGCAGACGGCGTCCGTCACCATGGCCAACCTGGATAAGTTCTCCCACATCGGCTTCTTCAGCGGCGGAGCTGCCACTGGTGGCCGTGGTGGCCCGGGGCGAGGCGCCGCGCCTGGAGCGGCCCCCGCGCCTGCGCCTGCCGTGGCGCCCGCACCGCTCGACCTCAAAACCATCTATAACGGGCAGATGGCCGATCCGGCCGCGTTCAACAAAAAGGTCAAGGTCCTCTTCATGAGCTGCGGTTCGGTAGAGAACCCCGACGCGTTGAAGGTGCACCAACAACAGCTCATCGCCGCCGGGATCGCCAACACCTACGTATACGTCTCTCCCGGAACCGCGCACGAATGGCAGACCTGGAGGAGGAGCCTGTACGCGTTCGCTCCACTCCTGTTCCGGTAAGATTCTGACAGCTCGTCCATTCGGCTTGCGCCGCTCCGCATTCGTTTCGGGAGCGTGCAAGCCGGATGGATGCGGCCATCACAGCTTGTGGCAGATGCTATAAAGTCCATTCAGGGAGATTGCAGCTTATGAAACGAACGTGGTTGTTTGCATTGTTCACGGCCATTCTGGTTGTTGGAGGCTATCTGGCTCAAACCGATGGAGCTTCCGGCGCCGTCGCGCAGGCGCCGGTCGCCGCTCCGCCCGCGGCTGGCCAGCAGGCCCCCGCAGCTGGCGTTCCAGCGCCGCAGGGCGCCGGCCGGGGCGCAGCCGGCAGAGGCGGATTCGGCGGACCGATCGAGTTGGGCCCGGACGACAAGCCCGCGTTCCCCGATCCGCCCGCCGGGTTCAATGTCAAACGCGACAATGTCCCTCACGGCGAGTTGACGCCCGTCGAGTACGACTCCAAGTCGCTCGGAACGCGTCGCCGGATGCGCGTCTACACGCCGCCCGGCTACTCGGCCAGTCACAAGTACCCCGTGCTCTATCTGCTGCACGGAATCGGCGGCACCGACACCGAGTGGACGGAAGCGTGCCACGCGAACGTCATCATCGACAATCTGCTGGCCGAGGGCAAGGTCCAGCCGATGGTCATGGTCTTCCCCGACGGGAATTCATCGAGGACGGTGGCCGACCTCAACGCTGGAGGCCGCGGGGCAGGCGCTGGAGGCGGTGGACGCGGCGGAATGAATATGGACGCCTGGCTGACGCCTTTCGAGAACGACTTGCTCAAAGACATCATCCCCTATATCGATTCTCACTATTCCGTTTATACCGACCGCGATCGTCGCGCATTGGCCGGACTCTCGATGGGCGGCGGCCAAACGCTGAACATCGGATTGGTTCATCCGGAGACGTTTGCCTGGGTCGGCGGGTTCTCCTCGGCCCCGGACACCAAGCAGCCTCCGTCCGCGCTCGTGCCCGATCCGTCGGTTCCTAAGCAGTTGAAACTGGTGTGGCTCGGTTGCGGGAACAAGGACGGCCTGATCCGCATCAGCCAAGCCGTCCACAACTATCTCAAGGAGAATGGCGTGCCGCACATCTGGCACGTGGACGGGAACGCCCACGACAACACCGAGTGGGACAACAACCTGTACCTGTTCAGTCAGCGCATCTTCAAGTAGCCGCGAGCGAACGCGGAGTTGGCGCGCAAATGAACACTGAACCGAAATGGACCAGACGGCTCTTTGCAGCGGCAATCACTGGTTCGGCTGCAACCCTCGCTCAGGAACCGGCAGTCTCGCCGGCTCCGCCCGCCGCGGGCACCGCGCAGGTTCCTCCGATTCCCGGCAGACGGCCGCAGCCGGTCGAGCCGCTTCCGTTCGCCGAGACTCTCGTTTTCACGCGGAAGGACGCCGAACCGCGGATCACGCCTTACCCCATGCAACAGGTGCGCCTACTGGCTGGCCCGTGCAAGCAGGCCGCGGACTACAACCGCGCGTACATGATGCGTATCCCGCCGGACCGGCTCCTGCACACGTTTCGCCTCAACGCCGGCCTCGCCAGCTCCGC
>OBLU010002813.1_pt1 | contig 15873 bp, 12 predicted proteins | sample 1518681 | NCBI WGS metagenome assembly OBLU01 (sample SAMEA3539304, study PRJEB22396) | soil metagenome | biome: tundra; feature: field; material: soil | place: USA | collected 2010-05 | depth 0.15 m
ACAAACCCTCCGTAACGCAACAGAGACTTAGAAACGCTCAATAACCCATCCTATGCCCCAAAGTTCAAGGGCACGGCTTATCTTCTGCGCCATTTGCCGGCCGCCTCCACAAACACTCTTTCCCAATCTCGCGCAACTTTGTCCCAGTCGAATTGCAAGGCATGCCGAGCCGCCGCGGCCGACATTCGGAGCCGCAAGTCCTGGTCCGACAGCAGCAAACCCAGTTTCTGTGAGAGTTCGCTTTCCGATTTTACCAAGTACCCCGTTTCACCGTGGACAACGTAGTCCGGCCGATACTTCTCCATGGCCACCGCCGGCAGTCCGCAGGATGCCGCCTGCCCCAGAACTTGCGGATGGCCTTCCAACACACTGGGGAAAAGGAATACGTCGGCGTTTCGCATTTCATCGGCTACTCCTTGCTGCGAAAGATGGCCAACGAAGGTCACGTTGCGACACCCCAATTCGCTCACCAGAGACCGGCACTTCTGTTCCTCTTCGCCCTTCCCCACCAGTCGAAATTCAACGGAAGGCCAGTTTGCCGCTTCGCGAATAACGACATCCACTCTCTTCCGAGCCTGGAAAGAACCGGCATAGAGCACCGTGAGCTTCGATGCAGTCCGGCGAGCCTCCGTTGGTGGACAGAACAACTCCCGTTTGACCCCGTCGTAAATTGTCCCGGTCGCAACTCCAAAGCGATCTTTGACTGTCTGCGACACATATCGCGAGTTCCCAAGAACGCAATCGGCCTCGCAAATCGATCTTGTCATGGTTGGCCCGACAGCGATTTCGTCGAGAGCCATCACGATATAAGTCACCAAAGCAACCGGCAGCCGAAGAGAACGCCTGAAAAACAAAAACAGTCTATCCAGCGGCCCCTCGCGCGGAAAAAAGTAGACGTCGATTTTCGAGAGCAGCACGCGAGGAAGCAATCGCGCCGTATTGCCATGTCGGGACCACGCCAGGATTTCTGTGTTTTCGCGAGCGAGAATCCGCGGATCGGGAGCTCCGTCGCCAAGCATCACGACCCTGAACCGATCCGCCGGAAGACGGCTTACGACCTCTTTCACGGTCAGGTTCTGCGCATTCGTGTTCGCTTCATCGGCGAACGACGGCGTGAATATCGTGATCATTAGCCTTGTAGAGGTGTGAAACCGTCTTAATCGATTCTTTCCAGCAGACGCTCTTGCAGCAACCTCGCAATAATTGGTATGCAGGTTTCCGCTGGCACGCCGATCCGCTCTGCCAGTGAAACCAGGTCCCGCGTTCCATCGGCATACGCCAGAATATTCATCATGGTTTGCACCTGCAGGCCGCTGCCACGTTGGCTGAGTGTAGGATACAGGCCTCGCGTGCCCAATTGCGGCTCACCTAAACAGGTCGTCCGATAGGTGCCGTTTGCCTCGATCAACGAAATGCACCGCTGCAAAGCGCCGAATGCACCGGCCAATCCCTGCGGCGAAATCAAGCCCAGATTGTCCAGAGAAGTATGGTACTCCGGGTAGGTTCCGTACTTCGAACGCATCAAGGACACGACCGGGAGGTCCACTCCGGGGCTGCAATACTGCCGTTCATCACTGCCGCGGTCCAGAAACCCGTAAGTGATACAGCCGGGATAGTGATGCTTGATGACATGCCTTGTAATCGAGTCAGCCAGAGTATCCCCCACCCGCGACTCCAGGAAAGAATACGCGCGATCGTCGCCCACGCAGGTGATGACATACCCCGCGATGGTTCTGCGCTTCATCTCGTCCAGGTGCTTGCTCAAATAGACAATCGAGCCGATGGTCTCCGGTACAAACACAACTCTGTACGTGTATCGCCGTTGCGGTAGAGACTGCAGCCAACCAACCAGCGCCGCCGTCACCACCGGGCCTGAAAGTTCGTTGTTCGCCATCGAGGGATGGCAGACGTAGGTCGACAAAAGAACCTCGCGCTGATCGCTGCCGGGCAGAATGATCTCGCCGTAACTCAAGGACCCAGGCGCCAGCGTGCTGTCAATCAAAACGCGGTATTTCCCCGGGCGCAGCGTGTCCCGTACCCATTGGCTCAGGCAGAATCCCCAGCGCCTTTCGTAGTAGGAAGTGACATAGGGAATTGCTTCGGGCATGGCAGCCAGGGAGTGCAGATGCGGTTGCAACTCTTCAAGAGTCATTTCCGCGGAGACCGGCTCCGAGTAGCCGACCACATGAAGATTGTTCTGGCGGAAATCGACCACGCGGGTTCCAGAGTCGTCGGCAATAAAGGCGTCGCGAATGTTCCATTCCTCTGGAACCACCCAGTCCAGCACCTTGGTGCCCGACGGCACTTCGCAGATTTCCAGCCCCGGCAGCAGTTTCTGCAGATAACTGAGCGTCTGCCGCGCGCCGTTACCGGTGATGCTCCGGCAAATCGGAAACAGATTGCGAGCCCATCCATACATCTGGTCGCCGATGCTGACATCGTTCATGAGCGGATTTCCCACGCTTGCTTTAGAGTAGGTTCGTCTGACTCTCAGGTGTGCGCTCCCTCAGCGATGAGCGAAATCGGGTCCTCATCCAACATTTTCCACGCCGTATCGAAAAAATCGCTCGCCGTCACCGCCATGATTCGTGATCTCCCCACCTCCGCCGTTCGAGACTTTCCGTCATCCGCAAGCCGCTTCTGCAAGCGGCGAAGGTCCGCATCCGACCTCCGCGCCAGATCTCGAACGTTGTAAACAATCGAAGCCTTGGCAGTCTCGCCGTTGGCCGATATAACCGTCCCCGAGAATGCCTTCCTGTAGCGATAGTCCACGCCATGAGCTGTCTCAACGTAGTGCACAAACGTCCCGCCGCGGCTCATCGAGCAGCCCAGGTCAACGATGTGGGCGTTCCGCCGATGCAAGGCGCCAAAAACTGACTCAGCACCAAAGCATTCGTTGACCGGGAGGGCGCACAATTCTTGCGCCATCGGCCCGCTGCAGGCAAAGCTGAAAATAGGATCCGAAGTTCGGCGAACGCCCGGCCGCGTGCGGAATCTCTCGGTTACCATGCCCACCGCGCTGGGTGTGTTGCCAACGTCGAACGGCTCCCCTTTCGTGAAGCTGTAGCTGAACGCAGGCATCACGAGCGTTCCGTCGCTGCCAATTGCGGCCTCTATGGCTTCAATCAAAAGATCCAGCCTCTGCTCGTTGGGCATGAGGGAAAACTGTGCCGCCACAATCGCATCCGGATGTACCAGAACCACACTTCCCGGCCTGACACCGATCGCAAGCAGAGCGTCTGTGACGGCAGACGGCGCGATCGTGCTCCGAGTCACGCTTCGATTCACGGCAAGAGGGGCTGCTTCAAATTTCCGCAATCGTTTTATCATAGCCCATCGCGCTTCTCATGCCAGCCTGCGACTGCTAAGATTTTTCGTGCCGAGTGGTTCCGCAAATCTATCCCTTCATGAAAATTCTGCTGGTGCATCCCGACGATTCCGTTGAGGTTGGAGCGTGGGCCGGGACACGCTGGGATTTGGCTGTCGATTTGGGCTGGTCCGGACGCCATGCTTACGCGCGACAAAGCGAACGCCTGGGATTTCGCGTGCTCAGTATCTATGACCTGCTGGGCCATGAGGAGCATCGTTGCCGAATGCGCGAAATCCTGGCCCTGGGACTGGATCAGCTGGTGGATTCAGAATCCGTGGACTGGTGGGACGCTTTTTCTCCCCTCCCTTACCAGCAACTCGAGCAGCTGATGTTATTGTCGACGCTGGCCGAGCAAATCCCTGAGCATGCCGAGATTTTCGCGACCCGCCCTCACTTTACCTTGCCCGCGCTCTCGCTCCTATTGAAGCGCGAGATGAAGCCCCGCGAGATCAAAAGCTTTTCGCCGGACAGCCAGACAGGGTTTCGCGTGCGCTCCCGCCGGTACTTGAAGGCCGCATTGGCCCTGCGCCCTGCGCAGCTTACTGAAATAGCCTTCGACAAGTGGGACGTGGACTACCGTCTTCGCCGCCATTTCGTCCGTCCGCCCAGGACATCGTCAACACCGGCCATCTTGCTCCCGTCCGCATACATCAATGTCTCTCAGGCTCAGGTCGCGTACGCGCGGATGCTCCCGCACCGCTGTTTTTTGCTTGTTATCACACGCCGCAACGGCCGTCTTCAAAAGCTTCCTGGCAACGTAGAACTTCGCTCACTCGCCTCGTATGCCCCGCGCGTCTTGCCGTCAACCGACGAGGAAAACGGCCGGCTGCTGGCACGCTGGCAGGACGTGCAGAACAATTTATTCGAGACCAACCGTGTTCTTCGCCTGGCAAGAGAACTGCATGTGTTCGACGGTTTTGCGAATTTCCTGAAACGCGGGTTGCGTGTCCGCGACGCATGGCGCGAGGTTTTTGCCAGGGAGCCGATTACCACCGTGCTCTCCGCCGACGAAAACAATTCCTACACGCGGCTGCCGATACTGCTAGCCAGATCCAGAAAACTGCGCACCGTGTTTTCTGATCACGGGGCACTGAACATGACTTTCGGAATCCGCCCGACCGTTTCCGACACCTATCTCATGAGGGGCGATATGGCGCGGGATTACGGTGTTGGATGGTGCGGACTTTCAGCCGATAAAATCGTCGTTGGCGGTCCTCCGGCCACCCACAATCCGTTGCCGTCGTCTTCCCATCCAACGCAAAGAGCCTGGATTGTTTATTATTCCGAGTCTTACGAACTGTACTCCGGACGCACTCAGACCTTCTATGCGGAGCTCCTGCCGGAGTTGTGCCTGCTCGCCAGCCGGATGAACCGCAAAGTCATCGTCAAGCTGCATCCTTTTGAGAGTCGTCGAACGAGAACGGCGATCATCGACAGAGTACTGTCTGCGGAGCAGCGCAGTCTCGTTGAAATACGCGAGGGACCGATGACCCCAGACCTGTTCGCGCGGGCGTGGTGCAGCCTTACGGTGGAATCCAGCGTCGCTGTCGAGAGCACGCTCAACGGAGTACCGTGCTTTCTATGCAGTTGGTTTGATGCTTCCTGGTACGACTATGGCAAGCAATTTGCCAAGTACTCTGCCGGTTATCCGCTTGATTCTCCCCATCAGATTCGCGAGATTCCGCAGCTCTTAGAGCAGTTTCAGATCACCGAAGCCACGCGCCGAGGCCTTCAGACCTCAATCAGCCCGGACCATCTCGAGGCCGTATTATCCGGGACATGATCAAATGGCGGATGATAGGGCGGGCAAGTGGCCGACGAGGCGTTCGTACATCTGTAGCAGACGAGGGAAATTCTTGTCCCAGTCCGCCCTTTCTGCCACAACGCGTTGATTACGTTCCGAAATCGTCTTACGCCCCTGCGGGGTGAGGCTCGCGACTTGCAGCATTCTGTCCGCTACCCCCTCCGGAGATCCGGCCGGGGCTAACCATCCGTTTTCTGGCTCCGCTACCCATTCTCGGTTAGAGGGAATGTCCGTTACCACAACCGGCAGTCCAGTGGCCATCGCCTCGAGCAAAGAAATGGAGGTTCCGTCCGACTTCGCACAACTGACATGTGCGTCTGCTGCGCGAAGCCACATCGGCAACTCTTCCCTTGGCTGCGGTCCGACAAGCGACACGGCGTCGTTCAAATCGTAAGCCTGAACGAAGCTGCGAATGCTCTGATCCTGGGACCCGTTCCCCAGGAGCAGCAGACGCAGCGAGGGATTCGCGCTTCGGGCTCTAACGAATGCGTCGAGCAGCACATCGGTTCCGTAGAGAGGGTCATAGGAGCGCGTATAGATGAAAGTCGTCGTCCCCGCTCTTCGCGTGAACTTGTCACTCGGAGGTAATGGCCCCACGGGCGAAAACAAACCCCGCTTCACTCCCCAAGGGAATTGCACAACTTGGGAATCAGAGAACTCCCGAAAGCTATTGGCTTTATTACGAGCTGTGTCGCATTCGCAAAAAAAAGCATCGGTTTGCCGCAGCGCAAATTCCGTCGCTCGTTTCCATTCGGAATTACGCTCCGCTTGCATCAGCAGGTCCGAACCGTCCGACACGAGGAGCATGGGATGGAAATCCGCAAGAGCAGTCAAATATCCAGCACTCTGGATAGGGCAGGCATGGACCAACGCTGGTTGAAGCTCCTTCAGCACAGATTGAAATTGCGGCAAGAACTCCCGGTATTGGGTCGGCGACGCATTGCGATGGACACTCTTCGTGAATATTACCTGCTGCGCGCCGTTGGGAAGCCCATTCTCGGGCTGGGCCGCTGTGAGATTCCAAAACCACACTTCGTACCCTGCGCAGACCAGCTTTTCCAGAAATCCTCGATTGCGGACGGAATTATTGTCGGTCAGGTAAAGAATCCTCACTCTTGAACCTCGGCTAAGGTTGTCCACTTGAGGCATTCTCCAGCCGGCAGATCGCAAGTTAGTCTCTTGCCGATCACCCGTGGCAAATCGAACGGAAACACAGCATCGCGCGGTGCAGGGCGGAGTGCCTCCAACACATCTTCTCGGAGGACGGTCCCGGCAGCCAGATCCCTGACCGCTCGCAGACATCGCCGTTGAACCACCACGGTGTCACGTTCATTTTCCGAGACGAGTTTACTGGAAGAACCCATTGCAAGCTCGAGCTCGCGTGTCCGGTCGACCATTTCTCGCCATGACGATGGCGTCATCGAGAACGGGTGGTCCGGGCCTTCCCTGCGGTTGTCGTCGGTGAAGTGTTTTTCGATTACACGCGCACCCAGCGCCACACTGCCCAGCACCGTCGCATGCCCCGGCGTGTGATCGGAGAGCCCCAGAATCACCTCGGGGAACATGACGCGATAGCTCTCGAGCACTCGCAGGTGAATGTGCCGGAAGTTTTCGAGACTCCCGGTATAGTTGGTGTTGCACTGCATCAGCACGAGCTGCGCATTGCTCTGCAGGATCTCTTGGACGGCGCGCTGCACTTCCCCAATATCCGAAGCCCCGGTCGCCAGCAGAACCGGCTTGTTCTTGCTCGCTACCCTCCGCAGCATTTCCGGCCAGGTAATGTCCCCGGAACCAATCTTAAACAGATCCACGAAGGGATCTAACATGTCCACCGCTTCTAGATCGTAAGGAGAGGAAAAATAATCGATGCCGCAGGCCGTGCATTCCTGCTTGAGCGCAGGTGTCCACTCCCACGGTAGAGTCGCCTCTTGGTAGACCTGAAGCACGCTCCTTTTCCACTTCGATTGATGGGAAAGCTGACCTCCCAGCCTTTGGAAACCAACCTCGCTAACTATTTTGCGCGCGCGGAAATTCTGAAATTTAGCTGCGTTGGCCCCCGCCTCCGCGCAAAGCCGGATGAGCAGCTTCGCACGCTCCAGTTCGCCGTCGTGGTTGGACGCGATGTCGGCCACGAAATAGGTCGGATGCTCTAAGCCTACTAACTTACTTCCCAGCTTCAAGTCCGTCATGGCTGCCTCCCACCACCCAAATAGCTCTTGAGTTGCTGCGGGTATCGCCGGTCGCGCAGTTCTCGAAATTCACACAGCCCCGAATCGACGTCGGGCATCGGACGGTCCACCGCAACGCTGATCTTCTCGGTGTTGAGCGATACATCCAAAGGACGAGCTGCCCGCAGCTTCATGTCTTTGACCTGACATGGTGTAACTCGCGCTGGATCGAACCCGAAGGTGGTGGCGACTCTCCGCGCAAATTCAAACTTGCTGATTCTCTCCGACCCCGCGACGTGGTAAAGACCGGCCAACGCATGTTGCAACATGGCAAACAAGACGGGAACTAGATGGTTGACCAGGATGGGTGTGAAGAAAACATCCGTGAATCCCGGAACGTCGCTTCCCTCCTCTAGTCGCCGAAGAACCCACTCCGCCAAGCTGTCCTTGTTCTGAGCGTTCCAGCCGTAGATGCTCACCCGAACAACTATGGCCGCCGCATTGCGTCGCAGTGTCTCCCGCTCGCCAGCCAACTTCGACCTCGCATAGACGTTCAGCGGAGCGGGTTCGTCCGTCTCTGCGTAGTCGCCTCTTTTGCCGTCGAACACCGAATCCGTTGAGACGTAAACAAAACGCGCATTCAAGGCGGACGCAATCTCGGCCAAAACCGCGGACGCTTGAACATTGATCGCCTCTGCCTGCTTCGGATTGTCTTCGCACCAATCCACGTTCGTAGCGGCAGCACAGTGCATAATCACGTCGGGTCGCAGATCGGAGAGAAGCTTGCGTGTGGCCGAATCGTCGGTCAGGTCGACCCTGGCAACCTGCACCGTCGGATCCCGTATCACATGCTGGTGGCAAAAGCCTACCGTCTCCCAGCCGAGCTCAACCGCCGACCGTAGCACACTCGCACCCAGCAGCCCACTGGCTCCCGTGACGACAAGCATTACCGTACCCGGAACACGGGCTGAATCATCTCGCCTTCGAGGTGCGCTTCAGGATGCGGGTCACTCAGCCATTTAGCCATGGTCTTGCACACTTCAGCATAGATCTTGAGAGTCCCTTCAATCGCCAGCGGATCGTGCGCCGCGGTCATGTTGTGCGTGGCCAGCGCCAGCACTCCGCGTTTCACGCATTCTTGCGCAAACAGACTTCGCAGCAGAAAACTGTCTTTGCCTTCGGCATCGAGGAACCTGATCAGCGACCAGGGCGAATAACCGGTGCAGATGATGCGATCCTGCAATCCCGCGCGTGTTGCCAGCGCGTTCAGTCCCTCCTGCAGCACGCGCCCGTTCACATTCATGCGGTTTAGCGCATCCGTTCCTTCCAGTATATCCAGCACCTTCATGGCCGCTGCCATCGACGCCACTTCACCCCCAAAGGTGAAGCTGAAGAAAGCCTCTTCGAAGATCTTCATCACATCGGCCCGTCCGACAATGCAAGAGATTGGAAAGCCATTGCCCATCGCTTTGCCAAAACAAGCCAGGTCGGGAGTCACACCGAATTTTTTCTGCGCGCCCCCTAACCCGAAGTGAAATCCACTGCAGATCTCGTCGAAGATGAGCAGCGCTCCGTGCTCATGCGCCAGGTTTCTTACGCCTTCCAGAAAGCCCGCCGCTGGAGGCCAGAAGTTCACCGGTTCCATGATGACCGCGGCAAACTCGCCTCCGTGTTCGCCCAAAAGCTTTTTTAGCGATCCCAGGTCGTTGTACACAAACGGATGCGTCAAAGCCCGCACCGCTTGCGGAACGCCCGCATTTCGCGTCGTGCTGCCGATGAACCAATCCTGCCATCCGTGGTAACCACAGCAAGCGATGCGCTCGCGCCCCGTGAGGCCGCGCGCCGCGCGGACCGCCCCTGCAGTAGCGTCCGACCCGTTCTTGCCGAAGCGAACCATCTCGGCGCAGGGAATGAGCCTCGTCAGGCGCTCCGCCAGTTCCACTTCCAGCGGGTGCGGCAAAGAAAAACTGTGCCCTTGTCCCAACTGCTCCGCCACCGCCGCATTTACCTCTTCGTGCGCGTAGCCGAGAATATTCGGCAGAAGTCCCTGGATGTAGTCGATATATTCATTCCCATCCACATCCCAAACGCGGCAACCTTTGCCTTTCGCCAAAAATACCGGAGCCACTCCGCGGACGTGCTGGTTGGCCCCTTTGCTGAACGTCTGCGCCGCCCCAGGAATCACCTTGCACGCCCGCTCCAGCCAGGCTTTCGATCTTTCAATCGGCCGGCGCGGCGCGGCCGCCGCACGCGCATCTTCGAAAAGGCTTTTGTAATACCCGACGGTGCAAACAATATCCGAATTCATCTTTTCCAATCCCGGATTCTTCTCGATCAATTCCAAAACATCGTTCATTGAGAAATTCTCCTTTTCGCGAAAAGCCTTGTACACCGCCCGGATGAACTCCAAGTCCGCCGCCTCGTCCACCGTCCAGCGGTAATGCTGATAAGCAGACGCCAAATCGTTCTCGACGCTGGCAATTCGAAACTTCTCGGAACGCAGGTACGGAGTCACGTGCTCGCGCTCAGAACCTTTACTAGCCTCGTGCCATGCCCGTTCCAACGCGAAAAAGGAACAGATCTCCGCATCCAACCCATCGGGATAGGTCCGCACCATAGCATTGGAGGCGTAATCGAGATCGCCGCGCTGAAAGCGGCGCACCACGCGATCGATCACCTCGGGATCAATCAAAGGGCAATCGGCCGTGATGCGTACCACCTGCCCCGCTTTCTCCGCGCGCGCCGCGTGGTAATAACGATCGAGCACGTCGTTCTCGCTGCCCCGATGGCACGGAACGCCGTTCTCCCGGCACATCTTCTCGATGGCATCGTCCGCCGGAGCGGTGGAAGTCGCCACCACCACCCGATCCACCAGCGTGGCTCGCTTCACACGCTGAATGACGTGCCATAACATCGGCCGTTTTTCAATCTCCGCCAGGCTTTTGCCCGGCAACCGGCTCGACCCCATGCGAGCCTGAATGATCGCGACCACCGGTCCCTCGCTCGCTTCGCTGGTCCAGTTCAGCACCTGCGGCTTTCCCTCTTCCGACGACCTCTTGGCTGCTTCCACCACCCGGATTACATCCCGGCTTTGTTCGAGATCGACCATGGGCCCCGTTCCGGCCCCCATAGATTCCAGAAAGTGACGCATCTCCGCTACATACATGTCGTTCGCTTCAAACACGTACGGAACACTTTTCCAACCGGGTTGCCCGGCTGAAAACCATCGCACTTCCTGCGAACTGAAATCCCAAAGCGCAGTACCGGTCTCGCCTACGACTTTGCACGTGCGGGTGTATGCCCTCTGCACAAAATCCAGATGCACTTCGGCGCGGCGCCGCTCCGGAAACGTAAGGTAGATCCACGCCGAATCTTCCACATCTACTTCCAGACTGCTCAGGTGCTCAGCCCGGCAAGTCACTTCCGTAGGCCGCCCCAAAAGCCAGCAAATGTAATCCAGTTCGTGAGAACCGTCGAGGATGATGCCACCGCCTAGTTCGTGGCGCGCGCTGTAGCTTTCGCGATAGTGCTGCCAGGGTCGCCAGTCAGGAAGGTATTGCCCCGCCTCCGCGCTGAGCCAGAGCACGCGCCCGATCTTTCCCGAATCGATAAGCTCCTTCACTATCTGCAGACCGGGCTGAAACCGCATGTTGTAGCCGACCTGAACGTTTCGGTCGTGGCGGCGCGCCTCGGTAATCAGCGCCTGGATTCCGCTCGACTCGTGCGAAAGAGGTTTCTCGATAAAAACGTGGGCTTGAGCATGCAGCGCGGCCAGCGCCTCCTCCACGTGGAACACCGGCGGTGTGCAGATCAGTACCATATCCGGCTTGAATTTCCGCAGTGCCTCGCCATAGTCGCCGAAGACTTCCCCGTTCAGTTCCTCACGGCATTGTTTCAGCGCTTCGGGGCTGGTGTCGCAAAAACCAAGCTGATGCACCCCTAGCGACTTGAGATTCCTTGCGTGCCGCCGCCCAATCGAGCCGCAGCCGACTACCAGAGCTCGATATCCTACGCATTCGGAAATGATGGACATGACTTATTTTGATTGCCTGCTCTCGAGCACATGCGAGCGCTCGCCTTTCCCTTCATAGTGGGTCAAAACTTTGCACAGCGCGTGAATCACGTCTCCCACATCCTGCGCCGTCATGGAGTGAAATATCGGCAGGCTGATGGCGAGCGTTTCCCGCTTGTGGGTAAGGACTCACGCTACGCCGACGTCGGAACCGCTTCCGCAGCGCTGGTTTCAGGCGCCACCAGTTCTTCCAGTTCACGCCGCGTCAGCCAGCGTTCATTGCTGTCGCTCGAATAACGAAAGCCTTCCGGAAGCGGCTTGGCGTTCATCCAGTTCTCCGATTTCCACCACGGATGCGCCGGCTGAATCACGTACATATCTTCCGTCTCCAGCGTCTGCCGTGACTCGTCTTCAGACACCAGCACTTCGTGCAGCTTCTCTCCCGGACGAATCCCGATGTACTCCACCTGGCACCCGGGCGCGATCGTCTCTGCCAGGTCCACCAGTCGCATGCTGGGAATCTTGGGAACAAAAATCTCGCCGCCGTGCATCTGCTCCAGGCAGCGGATCACAAACTTCACGCCCTGCTCCAGCGTCAGCCAGAATCGGGTCATTCGAGGATCGGTGATCGTGATCTTCCCGCGCCGGCGCTGTTCCAGAAAAACCGGGATCACGCTGCCGTGGCTGCCCACCACGTTCCCGTAACGTACACAACTGAAGCGCGCGTTCTTCGCGCCCGCATAGGCATTGGCCTGCACAAACATTTTTTCCGCGCACAGCTTGGTGGCGCCGTACAGATTGATCGGATTCACGGCCTTGTCGGTGCTGAGCGCCAGAATGCGGCGTACGCCTTGATCAATCGCCGCATCAATCACGTTGCGGCCGCCCATGATATTCGTCTGGATCGCTTCGAACGGGTTGTACTCGCAAGCCGGCACCTGCTTGAGCGCCGCCGCGTGCACCACCACCGTCACGCCCGAGAACGCCCGCTTCAACCGCTCGACATCCCGGACGTCTCCAATGAAGTACCGCATACTGCGATGATCAAATCCCGCCGTTCTCATCTCATGCTGCTTCAGTTCGTCCCGGCTGAAAACCACCAGTCTTTGCGGATGGTAGTCGCGCAGCATGATCTCCACAAACTTCTTCCCGAACGACCCTGTTCCACCCGTTACCAGTATCGATTCCTGCGCCCAATTCACCATTCTTATTCCTTAGAATCCCTTCTGTAGAATCCTCTTCCGTCGATTCACCCGCCGAAGAAAAACGCTCACGTCGTGTTAGGGCATCGCTTCAGATGCAGTAAGTGCCAAGCCAGACGCCCCTTTTTGGGGGCTGGACATCGAATATAGACTCTTGCCGCAGCCTGCCCAACTCTTCGCGTTTCGAGTAACTCCTTGTGCTCGATAGTATAGCTGAGGAAAGTGCTGAGGACGCATAGCTGGCGATCCATCGCGGCGGCGCGGCCCGGGCTACCCGCTCATTGCCCGATGTTTGCCGCTCGGCCTCAAGCGCCCACCACCGCTTCTAGTTCATCGCCGCCCAGCAGCCGCTTGCGCAGTGAGCGGTAGAAGCCCGAGATGTGTGCCTCAAACTCAAATAGGCTCATGTCGGCAGTGACGTGGACGCGTGGCACTGCGAAGCGATTGATCTTTGCGCCAAACCCGCCTCCGGTGTTCATAAAGGCGCAGCGGAAACCTGCCTGCTCCGCCAGCCGCAAATCTCGCCCTGTGACCGTAGCGGCATTGCCAAAGGGATACCCAAAGGCCCACACTGTCTGCCCCAGAGATTTCTCAAGAATACCGCGGCTCTCGAAGATCTCCCGCCGAGCCAATTCTTCAGGTGCGCACGCGAGAATCGGGTGGGAGAGAGAATGGGCGCCGATACTCATTCCCGCAGCGGCCAGTTGCCGTAATCCGGTTCGATCTAGCGTAAGAAATCTGCAGGCCATGGTCGAGTTCTGAACGAGGCGCGCTGCCCAGTCTTCTGAAAGCCCGAGCTGGTCTCGGATTTGATCGAGGAATCCGCGCCTGAGCTCTCTATCGAACTGCGAAAGCCGTTCGACTAGGTTCCACCAACACGAGTGTTTCCCATTCGACGTAACTGGGCCAAGGCTGACGCCCGCTTCGGGCAAGCTGAGAGTGATGGGCTCGCTGGCGTCCAATAACATCAGATAGAGTTCCTCATACCAGAGCACGGAAGGTGTCTCACCGGCGGACGCGCCGGTAGCGAAGAAGAGGCAAGACAGGCCAAGCTCCTGCAGTATGGGAACCATTTCCGTGAGGGTGTTCCGCAGCGCGTCGTCACAAGTCAGCAATATCGAACGCGGAGGAAGTGACAGCCCTCCCTCCGACCAACGAAGGAAGTCTTCGGGGGAGATTATGTGATAGCGCTTCTTCAGAAGCTGCAGTTGGCGCCGCAGCGAAGCGGCATGCACCAGGTTACCGTCCAAAGCCACATTTTTGACTTCGTAACCTGCCGGAAACACGCCATGGTACGTCACGACCGCGGGACCAGCACCGGCTGTGTAGCGCAGGTAACCGCTCCGAGACAATATAGGAAAGACAATTTGCTTCAGAGCAGGACTGACGAATCTCAAGATACCTCGTAACGGGTTCCGCAGAATTGTACCGCACTGATCGCAGGTGTGGTTGCTAGTTCATGGTTGATACTCCTACGATAAGCTGCCTCTTTCATGACGCGATAGCGTCGTGTGGCCCAACGTTCTACTGCGCACTAGTGAAAAGCGATACACGAAGCCTGCCTTAAGAATCCCCCGAAGAGACGACTCATTCCCGGCTGCGCTGAAGATCCAGACTTGCCTTTGTTGCCTCTGCAGATATGCGGCAGCCAAGCGAATTGCTGTTGCGTAGCTGCCATGGCCCCGCTGTGCCGCAGGGGTCCAGCAATCAAATATCATGGTGGCGCTGGGGTCACTCGATTCAAGTCTGGAATTGATCTCCGACAAGGGGAACCCGTCATAATGGTCAACCCACAGAAAGTGGGACGGTTGTGTTCCTCGCCCCTGCAATAAATAACCAGTTGCCTGGCCTTGTCTCAGTCGTTGGGCGCAGCGGACAAGATATTCCAATGTCGGCTCGTCGTCAGCGTTGTTCATTGCCGCAGAAGCGATGTTCTCCCAACTCAAGGGACTCAGAGCCACGCTTTCGTTTTCTGACATTTTCAATTGAGGAGCTTCAAAAAAGGCGATCTCTTCCTCGGATGCCAAGCTTCTTTTTGCCCTTGTCAGGGCGTGCGTTGCGGTTGCGACCACGCCCGTCTTGTCAATTCGGCTTTGTAGGCGACGGAGCCGATCTCGTCCGCTACGAAGCTGCTTCTCCAAAATTGGAAATCTTCCAGCAGAAGCCGCCAGCCAATGTCGGCCAACATTTACCAGATGCCGCGTGATGCTCTTTGATAATTGCAGATGGCGGGTTGAGCAAACGGCATTGGAAAAGCGTTCTTTATAAGTCTCATCACCTAATCCAAGGTCCAATCTCTTCACCGATGGGTCGGCGCACGCCTCCTCCGTTAAGAGCCGGAGCAGGCAGGAGCCGGGCGACGACTCCTCGTACTGGGTCTGGAAGGTCGGCAAATACCAAAACCAGCTATCAAAAAACCGGAATCCGTAGTTCCACGCGACCGGCCGACCGTTGACCTCCAACTGGCTGACCTTCAACCAACCGGCCGGACTCAGGAGTCTCCCGAGTTCCGTTAAGAAAAAGCGACGCTGAGGGCGAATTAGAGGACTCACGCGATTGGTCGCGAGAAAGCGTGAAATTTGGGCAGTAAAGATCAACTCCATGCCGGTCTCTAGCTGTTCTGTGCTCAAGTGGGTAATGTGGATTGGACCAAGCTGGCCGAGTTTCTTTAGCCCACGTTTCTCACGCTCTTTCCGCAACACGGATTGGAGGACGGATTGCCGCTGCTCCTTGTCACCCAGAGAAATGACGCCACAATCGTATGCAGGTCGCTCGTGTAGATGGAAGCGGTGAGACCTAGCAATCGCTGTAATTGCTCGAAGGGTGTGCGACTCCGAAGGGACGTTGGCCAATACCAAGTGCCGCACGCTGAGCTTATTTGTCTCCTCGAGCACAGCCGTTAACACCGTTGCTCGAGTCTCCGGCGCACTCACGATATCGCAGTAATCCGCGGTGCTGGCTGCCAGGAAGAATGCTGTATCAGGCAACTCTCGATTGGTCGCCATGGCAGCCACTCCCCGAAGCTGGCCGGACTCATGGACAAGGAAAGTCAATGGGCAGAGACTTTCCGAGAAAGCGCGGCTTGCGGCCAAAGCCCATTGATGGGTAAAAAAGATCTCCGGGCGCTCCATCCGGAATACCAGATTGTTCCAGTCAAAAGTGATTTCCGGGTCTTCTGGAATCTTCTCCAGAACTGTTACCTTCACGGGCGCTCCATCAAATCAGTGTAGCATCGCGCTCGCGTCTGCCCAGCGTAAGCGAAAACCGGAAAATATCCCCAAGCTGTAAATTTCGGCCGTTTCTTACTCCAAGGATGA
>OBLU010002815.1_pt1 | contig 15865 bp, 14 predicted proteins | sample 1518681 | NCBI WGS metagenome assembly OBLU01 (sample SAMEA3539304, study PRJEB22396) | soil metagenome | biome: tundra; feature: field; material: soil | place: USA | collected 2010-05 | depth 0.15 m
ACCTGGGCCGGTGACGCCCCGTAGAGGTCGTGCAGCCTCCGTCCGCTGGTGGCGACCGTCGTCCGGTCGGTGGAGTTGCGCAGCACCAGTTGGATGCGGCCTTCGATGTTGGACAGGGTCAGCGCTTCCGCCTCCACCGGACTCACCAGCAAGGTCACCACCGGAGTGGTTATCGGCTGGCTCTTACCGTCGGTCGCAATGGACTGCCCGGCCGACAGGACCGTGATGTTTTGCAGTACGGTTCGGGTCTCGGTGTCGCCGCGGTTGGACGGCGTGCCGGTGACCAGCACGTCCACCCGCATACCCGGCAGCACGAAGCCGGCCACCCCCACCACGTCGTTGACGCGCACCGAAATGGCTCGCATTCCGGGCGGAATCAAGGGTCCCAAACCCATGCCGCTGCCTTTGACCGCGAGGCGCGCCTCGACTACCGGCTCGTCCGGCTGGATGGCGCTGATCACGGGCCGTTCCAGCACGTCTTCCAGGCGCGTGAAGCCGCCGGCGGGAAACAGGCTCTCCGGCACGCCGCGCAGCTTGACCGAGGCGGCAGCCAGCGTGCTTCCCGCGGGAAGCAGCATGGTGGCAACCACGACCGGCTTCTCCGCGACCGCGCGGGGGCGGCTGCCCGCGCCCCGCGCCAGCCGGTAGAAACCTCCCGCCACCAGCAGCGCGCAGGCCACACTCACCGATATCACCAGCACGAATCGCCGGTCGAAGCGCATCATGAACCTCCACCCGGCAAGCCGATCCAGGCTCCCGGAAAAATTGCGGACGGGCACGGAATGGCCGCCGCCAGCAGGATCCCCGAAGGACCCAGCAAAGCTCCGTGGGCGGCCATCAGCTTGGCATCGCCGCCGCCCACGGCGCCGCACCAGTGGAAGGGAAGAAATCCCGCCAGCGCGCCAGCCGCGGCGATTCCCACCCCGTGCCAGCCGCCCCATGCCGCGCACACCACGCCGGCTGCCGCGCCTGCCGCCGTCAGCCAGTCCGGCACCCGCCGCCGCAGGTCCGCCACCACGGCGGCTACTCGGAGAGCAGTACCGACGCACATGGCGGGTGTCATGGCAGGCACCCGTTGTGGGGCGGACCCCCTGGTCCACGCCCGCTGCCGGCCCAATCCGGTCGGCAGCGCAAGCAGGCCGACGGGGGCGCCGGCCGCGGACCAGGGGGTCCGCCCCACATCGCGCGCATACAACACCGCCACCGAATCGCGATACGCCAGCCGCCATCCCGGTTCGCGGTCGAGCGAAGCGCTCAGCGGCCAGTCGCGCGGCAACAGCGCGAGGTCGAATTGGTAGCGGTCCAGCAGCTCGCGCCAGGAACTCTGCCCCGCCAGCAGCTGGCGGTAATCGGACCCTATCGCGGGACCGAAGAAATCGCTGCGCCCGTCGAAGAAGACGCGTTGCCGGGGATACAGGCGGTAAATCAGGTAGTCGGCCCATTGGTCGCTGGTGAGGATGCGCGGCATGGCGGCCGGCGGCGTGAGTTGCCTGATGTTCCGTTCCACCGCCCGCACCGGAAAAACCGTGTCCGGGAAGCCGGCGCCGGGAGCGGCCACCATCACCGCCGCGGCCGAGAACCCGAGCCAGAGGCTGACCCGCGGACTGCGCCCGTATTCCTGCGCCAACTCCCAACAGATGCGCAGCGGGGCACGGCTGGCGGCGCGCGACGCCAGACGCGCCCAGTTCGCCGCCGCGCCCGAGGCCAATACGGGCGCGGCCGCAATCGCGAAGAACGGCACGTGGCGGGCCGAACGCAGGGCCAGAAATCCCCAAAACAGCACCAGCAGGGCATCAAAACGGTCGGCTTGCGGCGCCAGCGCCACCGTCGCCAGCAGCAGGAGGGCGAAGACGATCATGCCCTCGGAGCGGATGCTGGGAGACTGAAACTCCTGCACGTGCTCCATGATCCACGGCGAACTGAGGTAGCGCGCCACGTGCAGGTGCAACTGCCAGCCGTACGGATTCAAGAGGCTGGCCAGCGAGCACAGCGCCGCCAGGCCGCCATAGCGGCGCACTTGCGACCAGTCGCGCTCGGCCGCACAGAGCGCCAGCAGAAGCCCGAGCGTCGCCAGCCACGCCACAAAGCCGGCGTGCAGATTCACCCAGAGCGCGGTCAGCGGCGCCAGCAGCCATACCGCCGGCCCGCGCCGCAGGCGATCTTCCGCCAGAATCCAGAGCGCGACGGTGTACAACAGAATCGAAAAGATATGCGGACGCGCCAGGTAGTGTACGCTAGACGCGCTCACCGCCGCCAGCGCGGCCGCCAGGCCGATCCACAGCCCGCAGCCGCGGCGCAGCATGCGCGCCAATAGTGCCGTGGCCGCGAGCGCCAGCACCGCGCCGGCCAGCGCCGCCACCCCCGCCAGCCCGCGCCACCGCCAGGTCTCCGCCAACACCACGTCGCTGAGCCATTCCCAGGCGAACCACGGCTGGCCGAAACGGCTGAAGGAGAACGGATCCGCCACCGGCGCGTGTCCGGTCTCCAGCACCAGCTCGCCCGTGCGGATGTGCCAGCCGGTGTCGCCATCGGAAAGCAGCGCCCGCAAGCCCTGCGGATGGGCAAACGCCGCCAGCAACAACGCCAGGAAGAAAACATCCAGCACAGATGGCACTAACAGACGGCCAAGCTGGCTGCGAAGCGCCTGTGTGGGAACGGTGGCTGACATTGAATCCTCTAATCAGATCGGCCCGGAAGAAGGATTCTTGAACTCCGTACTGGAACTAGTACTGCTAGCGCCGCGATGCGGCTCCCGTTAAGCTGAATCCCACGAGGTGAAAAAACTAGATATGGCGATTCTCCTGGTCTTCCTGGCCCTTCAGTTCTGCGATCTCGCGACCACACTGGTGTTCCTGCGGCACGGCGTCGCCGAAGCCAATCCGCTGGTGGCAGGGTTGATTCGCCTGGTGGCCCAACCCGCCATGGCCTTGCTGCTGGTCAAAGCGGCCGCCTGCGCACTGGGGTGGTATGCCTGGAGATGCCGGCGCACCCGCTTGTTGCGGCGCGCCAATATCTTCTTCGCGCTGTGTGTGGGCTGGAACCTGCTGGCCCTGGCCGCCGCCTGAGCGGAGAGCCGCGCTTAACGGGCCAGGCGGAGCATCTCCGACGCCACCCGGGTAAACGCCTGATCGAGCTGTGTGGCATTGGCCGCGTAGACGTAGAGTCCCTGGTTGCCCGCGGCCACCGGGTTGGGCGTCAGCGACGGGTCGTTGGCGACGCGTTTGAGAAGCACATCGTCTACATCGCCCAGGCCGATGCTGAAGATGGTCACTCCCGCGAGCGTGCGGTTGCCATGGTTGACGTCCGCCGCGCCGCTGCGAATGCGCAGGGCCGCATTGTCGGCGGCGTTGGTGGAAAAGTTCTGCACATTCTGCGCCGATGTGATGCTCAGCCCAGCGCCAGAGGTCGTCACGCCAAGGTAGGCATTCGCCGGCTTGAGAGAGTTCCCCCAATAGTCGGTCAGGGGTGCATAAGAGACATCCGAGGTTACCAAGGTCTCCGACCCGGTTTTGAAACTGCAGCCGGCGCGGTCCGTAATCACCGTGACGTCCGACGCCAGCGGCTGGGCGGGGGCGTCCCAGCGATACAGGCCCTGAGTGGAGCTGCCCAGCGTGATCACGCCGAGCTTGGGCGGGGCAGTGTGCAGCGGGGTGCAGGTGCTGGTGGTCTTGATCGGAAAATTCTCCGTCACGGCGGTGGGACGGCCGTCGGTGAAGAAGACGATTACGTTCAGCGCGCCCGCCTGGGCCAGCCCGGCCAGCTCCACGTAACTCTCCCACAACGCCTGTGAGGAGTTGGTAGCGCCGGTGCACACCAGACCGTTCAGCGTGGTGGTCACCACGGTCTTGAAAGTGGTGGCCAGCGGGACGTCCACCCGCGAACTGGTGGCGAAGGTGAGCAGCCCCAGGTTGTCCCGGCCTTCGGCGAACTTCTGCACGAAATTCACCGCGGCGGTTTTCAGCGGGGCGCAGGCGCCGCTGGTGGCGAGCGACCCGGAGCGGTCCATCACAATCATGATGTTGACATCGCGCCGCGTCGTCTTGGCCGAGGCCCGCAGCGTGGTGTGGTCCAGGCCGAGCGCGCGCATAAAGATGTACGGCAGGTCGACGCTGCTGGTGGTGGTGATGGACCGCATGGATGTTGAGTCGGTGGCCGCCACGTTGCTCACCTGAACGTTTGTGGAGGCGAAGTATCCGGCGGGAAAGTTGGCGTGGAAGTAGGTGTCGGCGGTGGATTCGGCGTTGGCGCGCTGCGTGCTATCGTCGCTGCCGCGGCTGAGGGCCCGCGCGCCGGCCAGGCTGGCGGCGTCGGAAGCCGCCGCCAGACGCGATTGCACCAGGTACATTACCCCCATGTCGACCGCCATGCCGATGGCCGGCAACAGCACCAGGATCACCATGGCGCCGGCGGTGAGCAGCACGAAACCGCGGCGCCCGCGCCGATTCCCGGGCCGCGCCGCGGCGGGTTCAAAACAGGAAGCGAACATAGTATCCTCCGCCCGCATTGGGCAAGTTGAGAAAGTTGAGATCGGGCATGGCGAAATACCCCTCCACCATGGTGGACGACTGCCCGGCGGCGAGCGCCAGCACGGCATCGAAGCCGGTGGCGATCAATGAGGTCTGCTTGCAGTAGTCGGCGGACACAATGTTCCCCCCGCTTCCGATGTAGGACGAAGGCGGGGTTCCGAAACTGCTGGCGCGCAGGGCCGGGTTGCCCATCACGATGCGCTGCGTGAACACCGGCAGGTTGAGGTTGGGGCACGTGTGCAGCCCGGCGGAGTCGCAATCGGTCTGCTGGACTTTCAGGACGCGTGAAAACAGGAGCACCGACCGGCCCGTGCCGGACAGACTGTAGTCCGGGCTGAGGGTGCGCGCGATGGCCTGCGTGCCGGCCAGGGAAAAATCGGCTCCCAAGGCGTACAGATGGGCAACGTCCCGGGTGAGTTGGGTAGCCTCCAGCGTGCGGCCGAGCCGTATGCCGACCGCCCCCACGCCCATTAGCAGGGGAAACGCGACGCTCAGCGCCAGGGCGAGTTCCACCATCGCGGAGCCGTGCCGGCGGAGGGATCTAACGCGCGGGTGCGCCGGCAATGGGTGTCGCCTCCATGATGGCCGCCGAAGAGACGGCGAATTGCAGCGGCGCCACACCGTGCAACAGCGGTACCATCCACGCCCAGGACAGACCGCTGGCCGAGACGACCACGATATTGCCGCCGGCATTGCTGCCCACGCCGCTGACCGGGGCCAGGCTGACGGGATTGTAATAGGTGATGGCGATGCGGTTCTTCCCGATATGATCCGGGCTCAGGTAGTTGAGAAAACCCAGCGTGTAGCCCTGCACCACCGACTTGATCGAATCGTCCTGCCCCATCCCGGCCATGGTCTGGCTGGTAATGGCATAGCGCACTCCCTGGCACACCGCGAACTGCGCGGTGTTCTTGACGAACAGCGCGATGGAAAGATCCAGGACCGCAAACAGGATGGCCAATAGGGGCAGCATCGCCAGTGGTCCCTCCATCAGCGCGCCGCCGCGCCGCCGGGAGGAATTCGCACGCCTGCGCTCACACATTTCTGGCTCTTATATCGACTCGCGCCCGGAATCCGTGAACCCGTGCGGAAGGTTCTTGACGGGATATCTCCTGACATCGGAAGGGTTTTTTGACTTAGCCGCAGTTCGTTCTCCGCGGTCTCCGCGTCTCTGGAGTTGCATGGGCCTTCGCGTGCAACTCCCGCTGAGTGGCTCAGCTTTTAGAAGATCATGCCGATCAGAGGATAGAGACTTATGCCAACATCCAGCCGCAGCCGGACCGTCGTCTGGAAGCCGCTGGTGGTGTGCCCGCAGCCGGATTTCCAGCGCCGCCTGCGTGCGGTGCTCACCGAACTCGCCGTGGAGCAGCCGTGTACCCTTACCGAGTACCCGCGCGGCGGCACCATCGCCGCTCTGGTGGAACGCCACGCCTGCAACATCTGCTTCCTGGACGCGGCCACCAACTCCGACGAGGCGCAACTGCTGATCTCCGAACTGGCCGCGGCGATACCCGTCGTGGCGCTGCACCCGCGCAACGATGCGGATCTGATCCTGCGCTGCCTGCGCCGCGGCGCCTGTGAGTTCGTGGCCGACCCCACGGCCGACGCGGTGCGCGGCGTCTTCGAGAGGCTGGCGCGCACGCGGTTCGAAGCGGCGCGGCACGCGCCGGGAGCGGTGTACTGCGTGGTGCCCGGCAAGCCCGGCTGCGGAGCGAGCACGCTGGCCGCCCACCTGGCGATTCAATTACGCGGCGACGGCGCCAACCCGGTCTTGCTGGTGGATGGCGACCATCTGACGGCCAGCATCGCCTTTATGCTGAAGCTAAGGCCCGAGTTTCACCTGGAAGACGTGCTGCGGGACTGGGCGCGTATGGATGACGACTTATGGTCGCGGCTGATCGTCCCGGCTTTCGGCGTGGACGTGCTGGCGGCGCCGGAGGACCCCACCACCCGGACGGAAGTGAGCCGGCAGGTGGCCGGAGAACTGTGCGCGTTCTGGCGCGAACGCTACGAGGCGGTGGTTCTGGATCTGCCGGACGTGCGGGCGACGGTGGAGTGCGGTTTCGCGGCGCTGGCCGATATCATTCTGCTGGTCACGACCAACGAACTGGCGGCCCTGCACGCCACCCGCCGCGGCCTGCGCTGCCTGGATCAGGGAGCCGCCGACCGCGCCAAACTGCGCCTCATCCTGAATCGCTACACACCGGTTACCGGACTGAACCGCGAGGACGTGAAGACCGCGCTTGCACTAGAGCCCTTCGCCGTCCTGTGCAATGACTACGAAGTCATCCAGGCCGCTCTGCTCGACGGCAGGCCGGCGCCGGCGGGCTCGCGATTCGGCGCCAGCCTGCAGGCATTGTGCCGGCAACTATCGAACAAATGCGTGAGGGAAAAGAAAAACTCATCATGGCTTACATCTTTACTTCACCGAAAGTAAGTGAAGCATCGGTAACTATACCGGCGCAACTAAGTGATCCGACTAATTTCACCTTGATAAGTTCGCTGTTAGTGTGGAATGGGAAAGGAGCAATACCGATGAAAACATTTTGCAAAATCTTATGGCAGGATACGCAAGGACAGGACTTGGTGGAGTACGCTCTGATGGTAGGTTTGGTTGCCGTCGCGGCGGTGGCCGTGGTGCCCCAGATGGCCACCCAGATCAACACCATCTTCAACAAGGTCACCAGCGTCCTCACCAGCGCCGCCGGTTAATGCGATGACGGGGCAGGCGCCGCCGGCCTTTCACGCCTCCCCGTGCTCGCGCCGCCGGACATGCCGCGGGCGCGGATCGCGTGGTTTACTCTAGTCAACGGCGTAGTGTATACCCACGTTGCCATTCCCGTATCCACCGGAGCCATGCTTGCAGTTGTTTGCACTAGGGGATACTCTTGTTTCCGGTACCGTAACGGGAGGAAGTTGATGTTCGACGAACTGGAAGACGAGCCCGAGTGCGAGTGCGCGGTCTGCTACGCCGCTCACGATGAGGAGATTCACCAGGCGACGCTGAGCATCCACCTGTGGTTCCAACATCAGGTGACGCACGAATTCGAACCAGACGTGCTCTACCGGCCGGAGTTCGACGCCAGGCGGATAGCGGTTTAAGCCTGAGCCAGCGTGCGCAGCAATTGAACGCCTTCGGCGAGGTCGCCGAAGCGCTCGTCCTGGTTGTCTGTCTCGCGTTCCACATTCAACGGTCCGCCGAAGCCCACTTCGCGGAGCGTCGCGACGAAGCGGGCAATGCCTACGGACCCCTTGCCCAGCGGGCGCTCCACACCCAATGCGCCGGGAATTCCGGGCGCGGGCCAGTCGCCGTCCTTGCAGTGCACCGAAATCACCAGCGGCGCCAACGTCTTTAGCGCGGCAATTGGTTCACCGGTACCGTAGAGAATCAGGTTGGCCGGATCGAAGTTGATGCGCAGATTGGCGCGGTCCACGTCGCGTATGAATCCCAGCAGCACCCCGGCGGGTTCCTGGCCGGTCTCCAGCGCAAAGTTCTGGCCGTGCCGCGCCGCATGGTCGCAGACCCGGCGCACCACCTCACGCACCGTCGCGTAATCCGGGTGCCCGGGGTCCTGGGGCACAAAGCCGATGTGGCAGGCGATGCTGGAGACCCCAAGGAGAGCCGCGAAATCGCTGACCGCGAGAGTACGCTCCACCCGCGCTGCCCGCGTTTCCGGCGGAACGAAGCCCACCGTGCGCGCCACCGCCGGAATGTCGGCGTAGTCTTCGCCCTGGTACGCGGCGAAGACGGTGACCAGCGTGAGACCCGCCGAAGCCAGCGCGGCCTTCCACTGCGCGGCCGCGGCATCGGTCAATTGCATTCCGCCCGGAATGCCCAACTGCCCGTAGCGCACGCCGAGCGAACGCACCCTTTGCAGATTGTCGCGCTCCGCCCAAAACATTACGCCAGGTTCGAACATAGGATCTTTTTCCCGTCTCTTTCTCGCGCCGTCAGCAGGGTGCGCATCAACTCCACGGCGAGGGCCGATTCGTGCGGAGGGCAGCGCTCCGGCTGCCGCCCCGAGCGGCAGCACTCGACGAAGTATTCGATTTCGGCGGTGTAGCCATCGCGCCCTTCCAGCGGCAGCGCCTGTTCGGTCTCGCTGTAAAGCGTGGGCGGACGGCCGGCGGAGCTGTACTCGATGGTTCCTCCGTCCAGCGTGACGCTGTATTCCATGGCGAAGGGGAACGCGCCCTGGTGCTGCCAGCCGCCGGATACCACGGCCACTCCGAATGGGTAGAACAATTCCCCGTGCAGCATGTCCAGGCCGGCCTGCGCATCGCAGCGACCCGCGGCCGACACCGCGTCGGGCCTGCCGAAGAGATGGAGGCACATGTCGACGTCGTGGATCAGCAGGTCGAAAACGCCGCCGCCGCTTTTTTCAGGGTCCTTCAGCCATCCGCCCCACGCCGGGGCCGCGCAGCGCCGCCGGAAGAAGGCGCCGCGGACGGCGCCGAGCCCGGGCAGGGCCTGGCGCAGCGCCACATACTCGGGGAAGAAGCGCAGCACCTGCGCGGTCATGAGGATCTTGCCGGTGCGTTTCGCCACGGCGATCATGTGGCGCGCCGAGGCGCCATCGAGCGCCATGGGCTTTTCCACCAGAACGTGCTTACCGGCGCGCAGCGCTGCCACCGCCGCGTCTTCGTGCAGGTATGTAGGCAGGCAGAGATCCACGGCATCGATTTCGGAATCGCCCAGCACGTCGTCCAGGTCGCTGTACCGCTTGACGGCGGAGAAGTCGACGCGTTCCCCCGGCCGCCCCAGATTGCCCTGTGTGGCCGTGAGGTCGCCGGAGAGCTGGCGCGCATCGTTGGAAAAGACCGCCGCCAGGGTGGCGCCCGCCACCTCGCGCCAGGCGCGCAGATGAACGCCGCCCATAAAACCCAATCCAAGCATCGCGATACGCATCGTTTCCCGATCTTACCGCGCGGCAAGGCGAAGGGTGAACCGCGCATCCGGTACTTGCAGCGAAAGCCCTGTGCCTGTAAGCTGGGAAACTGGATGCCAGATCGCTACCCGCTCACCGTCGCTCAACTCCGCCAGGCCAAAGAGGAACTGTCCGCGATGCTGGAGCGGGCTGAAGAGATATCGCGGCTCATGGCGGCGGGCTACGGAGCCTCGGACCCCAAAGCCATTCGCGCCGACGAACTCCACTCCGCCATTCAGCGCCTGCAATGGGAGCTGGAGCGGAGCGCCGCCAACAGCGCCGACGCGACCACCGCGTAAGGCCGCGGCCGCGGCACTCGAAAATAGACAACCAGATTAAATATTAATTTGCTTGACATTAGGCCCAAGACGCAGGTGCGTGCACCAGACATCCAGTTGCCGGATCGTACGGAACCGCGGCACGGCACAGAACTTGAGTTGTAGTCAACCCGCCAGTTCCAACCCTCAAGCGGTTGCAGTCTTCCCTGACTGGCCAGGAAGGCGCGATCGGCGGCGAGCAAATACGCCACCAGCTTGCGAGCCACCGCCAGCGCCGCTCGATTGCCGTGTCCGCCCTTCTCTTTGGCCTGGAGGTGGGCTTGCTTGAGCTTCTCGTTCAGCATGGGGGCGATCTTGGCCGCTTCGATCCTGCGTTCGGATGGACAAGGCAGAGTCTTATCCCACGGCGCCGGATGCTATCATTGTCGCCACTGGGCGGGATGGCACGTTCTCGCCGGTAACGGCCTTGCGGAGCAGGGTGGAAGTGGACCGAGGGAGGGGGTGCTCCATGGAGCCGGCTTTTCTCAAAGCGCTCATCCGGACCATTCCGGACATGGTCTGGCTGAAGGACCCCTCGGGCGTCTTTCTGGCATGCAATCCCGCTACCGCAAGATTCTTCGGCACGCTGGAGTCCGAGGTCGTGGGCAAGACGGACTACGACTTCTTCCCGGCGGACGAGGCGGAAGTCTACCGCGCGCGGGACCGGGAGGCGGCCGCGAGCGAAGATCCGGTGACGCATCGCGAATGGGTGGTTTTCCGCGGCGACGGGCGCCGGGCGCTGATGGAGACCATCAAGACCGCGATGCGCAATTCCAGCGGCGGGTTGATGGGGGTAGTGGGGATCGCACGCGACATTACGGCAACCGACGCGGCGGAAAGGATTCTGCGCGACCGGCTGGCGTTGCAGGAACAGCTGGAGCGGATTGCGGCCACACTCCCCGGCGTGATCTTCGAATACCGTTTGAGACCGGACGGAACTACCTGCGTGCCGTACGCCAGCGCCGGCTTAGAGGATCTGTGGGGGGTTCAGCCGGAAGAACTCGCCGAAGACGCGGCGCGGGCCTGGGCGACGGTGCATCCGGACGATGCGGCAGGAATTCGCGCACAGCTGGAAGAGTCCGCCCGAACGCTGGCGCCATGGCGCGCCGAGTTCCGCGTGCGTCATCCACGGAGGGGCGAGGTGTGGCTGGAGGGACGATCCACGCCGTTGCGGGAAGCCGGCGGCAGCATCCACTTTCACGGATTCCTGACGGATATCAGCGAGCGCAAGCGCATGGAAGCGGCACTCGAGTCGAGCGCCGCCCGGTTGAAGGAGGCGCAGCGCCTGGCCGACATCGGCAGCTGGGTCTGGGATGTGGAGAGGGACACGGCGGAGTGGTCGGAAGCGCTGTATCGCCTGACGGGCCAGGACCCGGCCTCGCCGCCGCCCCGCTTCGAAGAATTGCACCGGTTTTACACGCCGGAGAGTTGGGAAAGGCTGCATGCGGCGGTGGACCGGGCTTTGGAAAGCGGGACGCCCTACGAACTGGACCTGGAGGTGGTTTTGCCGGACGGCCGGCGAGGGTGGGAAACCGCGCGCGGCGAAGCGGAGCGGGAAGCAAGCGGCCGGATTGTCAGGTTGCGCGGCACCTCTCAGGACATTACCGGTCGTAAGCGGGCCGAGCAGGAAATGCTTGCGGCGCACGCGGAACTGGCGGTGATCCATGCGCACGCTCCGGTCGTGTTTCTGGTAGTGGACGAAGATCTGCGGGTGGAGAAAGTGAATGACACGGCGGCCAGGTTCGCGGGGCGGCCGGAGAGTGAAATGCTCGGGCTGCGGCCCGGCGGGGCAATCGGGTGTTTGAATTCACTGGCCGACCCCGGGGGCTGCGGATACGGACCCTCCTGCGGCAACTGCGAGATCCGGCGGGCGGTGCTGGATACGGTTCAGAACGGCAACCGGCACGACAACATTGAAGCGTGGCTGTGGCTGCTAGCGGGCGGTGAGACAGAACAGCGATGCCTGCTGGTTTTCACGGCGCCGCTGGAGACCCACGGAAAGCGGAAGGCGCTGGTCTCCGTGCTGGACATCACCGGCCGGAAGCAGACCGAAGAGGAACTGCGCACCAGCGAAGTGCGGTTCCGGAAACTGACCGAAGATGCGCCGATTGCGATCACGATGGCGCGGATGGGCAGAATCGTCTACGCCAATCCGACTTGCTTGCGGATGTTCGGATTCCAGAGGACCGAGGAACTGTACGACTGCCCGACCATCGAGCTGTTCGCGCCGCAGTGCCGCGAAGAGGTAATGGAGCGGGCCGACCGGCGCGCGCAAGGCCTGCCGGTTCCGAGGGAGTAAGAAGCCATCGGCCGGCGCGCCGATGGTTCGGAATTCCCCGCGCTGGCGTCGGTGAGCACGATGCAGTTCGCCGAAGGGCCGGCGTTGGTAGGCTTCATCACGGACCTGACTGGTCCGAAGCGGGCGGAGGCAGAGCGATTGCTGCTGGAACAGCAGTTCCGGCAGGCGCAGAAGCTGGAGAGTATCGGCAGATTGGCCGGAGGCGTGGCGCACGACTTCAACAACCTGCTGACCATCATCAACGGGTACAGCCGGATGGCGCTCGACCAGGTGGACGCGCGCGATCCGTTGCGGGAGGGCCTGGAAGCGATCCACAACGCCGGAGAGCGGGCGGCGGGGCTGACGAACCAACTCTTGGCCTTCAGCCGCAAGCAGGTACTGAACCCTCGGGTGCTCGATTTGAACCGTGTGGTGAGTGGGATGCGTCCCATGCTGTCGCGCCTGTTAGGGGAAGACGTAGAGTTGTGCGTGGAACTGCCTGCGGAGAGCGCGATCATCCGCGCCGACCCGCACCAGTTGGAACAAGTGGTGATGAACCTGGCGGTGAACTCGCGGGACGCCATGCCGCACGGGGGAAAATTAAGCATTGAGACGGCGGTGGTGCAGTGGGACGAGAGCCAGGCGCGAGTGCACGCCGGGGCGCAAGCGGGCTGGTACGTAAGGCTGGCGGTACGCGACAGCGGCGAGGGCATGAACGAAGAGACGCGCCGGCATATCTTCGAGCCATTCTTCACCACCAAGGAGGTGGGCAAAGGGACCGGACTTGGGCTGTCGATGGTGCAGGGCATCGTGGCGCAAAGCGGCGGGCACATCGAGGTCCAAAGCGAGCTGGGCCGGGGGACCACGTTTCTGGTGCATCTACCCAAGGTGGAGGAGGACAGCCCGGCCGATTCCGGCCAGCGGCGGACGGATCCCGCAACCAGAGGAGAGGCCACCGTTTTGGTGGTGGAGGACCAGGAGGAGGTGCGGAAATACACGGCTGCCGTGCTGAAGGCTCACGGCTACCGCGTGATCCAGGCGGAGGGCGCCGGCGAGGCGCTGCTGGAGTGCGAGCGGGCGAGCGAGCCCATCGATTTGGTGTTGACCGACGTGGTGATGCCGCTGATGAGCGGCAGGGAACTGGCGGACCGGCTGGGAAAATGCAATCCCGGAATGAAAGTGCTGTTCATGTCGGGCTACGCCGGCGACATCATCGTGCGTCATGGAGTCGCGGAGCGGGGGCCGGAGTTGATACAAAAGCCGTTCAGCCCCGACGAGTTAACCGCCAGAGTCCGGGCAATGCTGACGCGGTCCCCGCAACCGGCCCGGATCCTGGTGGCGGACGACGATGCGGGAGTGCGCGCCTTTCTGCGGGCGGTGTTGGAGGGCGGCGGCTACGAAGTGACCGAAGCGGCCGATGGAAAGCAGGCGCTCCAAGGGGTGCGTGCCGGGCGGGTGGACCTGGTGATCACGGATTTGGTAATGCCCGAACAGGAGGGAATCGAGACGATCCGGACCTTGCGGAAGGAAGTGCCCGGCATTGGAATCATCGCCATCTCGGGGGCATTCGACGGCCGGTTTCTGAAAACCGCGCGGATGCTGGGTGCCAACGTGGCGCTTGGCAAGCCGGTGGACGCCGAGTTGCTGCTGGCCAGCGTGGCGGAGATACTGAAACCCCGGCCATGAGGATCCTCATCTTTGCCTGCTTCTTATGCAGCGCCGCCGCCGGTCAGGAAACCGCGACCCGGCAATACCTGACGTGGCGGGACTATGCGGGAAGCGCCGATTCCGCGCAGTACTCCGGACTCCGGCAGATTCAGCGCACGAACGTGAACCGGTTGCAGGTTGCCTGGGTTTACGCGACGGGGGATGGCGCGAAGTACGCCTTCAATCCGATCGTCATCGACGAGTGGATGTATGTGTTGGGAAAGGGCAACTCCATCGTCGCGCTGAACGCCGGGACAGGCAAGGAAGTGTGGGCGTATTCGCCCGGTCCGGACACGAGAATTATCACCAACCGGGGGATCAACTACTGGGAGAGCAAGGACCGCTCCGACCGCCGCCTGCTGTTTGCCAGCAACCACTTCCTGCGGGCGATCGATGCGCGGACCGGCAAGCCGGTATTGTCGTTTGGCGAGAGCGGCAGCGTCGATTTGAAAGCGGGGCTGGGACGCGACCCCAGGACGCTTTCGCTGGTGCAGTCCACCACGCCGGGGCGGGTATTTGAAGACCTGCTGATACTGGGATCGGCGACGAATCAGGGCTACGGATCGGCGCCGGGGGACATTCGCGCCTTCGACGTGCGGAGTGGAAAGGTGGTCTGGACGTTTCACACCATTCCGCATCCGGGGGAGTTCGGGTACGAGACGTGGCCGGAGGATGCCTGGAAGAGCGTCGGCGGGGCCAACGTTTGGGGCGAAATGTCGCTGGACGCGGGGCGCGGCATTCTCTACGCGCCCACCGCCAGCGCCAAGTACAATTTCTACGGCGCGGACCGCCTGGGGGCCAATCTCTTCGCCGATTGCCTGCTGGCGCTGGATGCGCGCACCGGCAAACGCCTCTGGCATTTCCAGATGGTGCATCACGACATATGGGACTACGACGACGCGACCGCCCCGAAGCTACTGACGGTGCGCCACGAAGGCAAAACCATCGACGTGGTGGCGCAGGTCAGCAAGCAGGGATTCGTGTGGGTGTTCGATCGCGAGACCGGCAAGCCGCTGTGGCCCATCGAGGAGCGGCGCGTGCCGGCCTCCGACATGCCCGGAGAGAAGGCGTGGACGTCGCAACCGTTCCCGTCGAAACCGCCGCCCTTCGCGCGGCAGTCGTTCACGGTGGACGACCTGAGCCCGTTCCTCAACCCACAGGATCGCGCGCGCTTTCGCGACGAGATTCTGAGCGCCCGCAATGAAGGTCTGTTTACGCCGCCGGCGCGGCGGGGCGCCATTCAGATGCCGGGCAACAACGGCGGAGCCAACTGGGGCGGCGCCGCGGTGGATCCCGGGCGCGGCATCCTGGTGGTGGTGTCGAAGGATCTGCCGAGCCTGCTGAAGCTGGAGCCGAAGGCTCCAGACCGGTACGAGAGCGGATTCGGTTTCATGATCGCGAGCGACGGGCTGAGTGCCATTGCTCCGCCCTGGACGTCGATGACGGCGTACGACCTGAACGCAGGCAGCATACAGTGGAAGATTCCATTGGGAGAAGTTCCGGAACTCGCCGCCAAAGGGTTCAAGAATACCGGCACGCATTACCCCAAGGTGGGACCAGTGATCACCGCCGGCGGTCTGATCTTCACCGGAACGCGGGATCGCAAGGTGCGCGCGTTCGACGTGGAGAGCGGGAAAGTGCTCTGGGAGAAGGAACTGGATGCGGCGCTGGAAGGCATTCCGGCGGTGTACGAAATCGGCGGGAAACAGTACATCGTGTTTTGCGCCGCCGCGCAGGTGGGTTTGACGGCGGCGACGCAAGTGCCGATCCGCGGCGCGTACGTGGCGTTTGCGTTGAAGTAAGGCCTTGAGTCCGAGCTGTGCCCGGATGGACAAGCCGGAGGCTTATCCCACTGAGGCGCTTGACTTCAAATGCGCTCCAGATTACAGATAAAGATATAGTTGCCTGAATATCCTTTTTAAGGAGAGACGTCATGGCATTATCACTCGATGAGCAGACCTTCGCCGACCGCATGATTTTGACGCATGCGGGGCGGCCCGGCGCGCTGCTCGGCATCCTGGAGCGAGTCCAGGAGCATCATCCGCACAAATATTTATCGCCGGAAATCCTGGAGTACGTGGCGGCCAAGACCGATGTCCCGCTCTCGCA
>OBLU010002818.1_pt1 | contig 15853 bp, 15 predicted proteins | sample 1518681 | NCBI WGS metagenome assembly OBLU01 (sample SAMEA3539304, study PRJEB22396) | soil metagenome | biome: tundra; feature: field; material: soil | place: USA | collected 2010-05 | depth 0.15 m
ATTGGGCTTTTGGCATTCCCAACACCACATAATATTCTGCACCCAGACCATTCAGCGAACGCCCATTGGACCTTTCCGGTTCGCTCGTCGCGTGGCTCGGCACGAAATCACCCGAGAATAACGGCAGGGGAAAGGGGTCAAACCGTAGATTGGTCCCGGCAGATACGCCTCAGTGAGGCGGTCTGGGGTTATTTATGATGGTTTTATCTCAGTAGTTGTTCCATTTTAAAGCAAGAAGCCACATGTTCGCCGATACGTGGATTTGATTCCGACGTAGACCTTTGATGATCTCGGCCTTGTATTGCACTTCTTAAAACCTTAAGCGTTCAGCTTATTTACCCATCTCGAACTTCTGAACTCTGTCAACTTCTTGAATCCTCTCGGCCATGACTGATACAGTTATTGAGGTTGAGAGTTTGTGGAAGAAGTACCGCTTGGGCGTGCTGGGCACCGGCACGCTCCGCCACGACTTCAACCGCTGGCTCCACCGGATCGCGGGCAAGCCGGATCCATACGCCAAAGTGGGGGAAATGCAGAAACCAGAAAGCAGAAAGCAGAAAGCAGATATCGCAGGGGACAAGGCAGAAACCAGAAAGCAGAAATCAGAAGACAAGCATGAATTTCAGCTTTCTACTTTCCCAATTTCTGCTTTGTCTGAGGATGAAATGTGGGCTTTGCGCGACATCTCCTTCGAGGTGAAACAGGGGGAAATCCTCGGCATCATCGGCCGGAACGGCGCGGGCAAAAGCACACTGCTGAAAATCCTCTCGCGGGTCACGGCCCCGACTTCTGGAGAGGTTAGGGTCAAAGGCCGCATTGCCAGCCTGCTGGAGGTGGGGACGGGATTCCACCCTGAACTGACAGGGCGCGAAAACATCTTCCTCAACGGCGCAATCCTCGGCATGACCAAGGCGGAGATCAAAAGCAAGCTCGACGAGATTGTCGCCTTCGCCGAGGTGGAGAAGTTCATTGATACGCCGGTCAAACGCTACAGCAGCGGCATGTACGTGCGGCTGGCCTTCGCCGTGGCCGCGCACTTAGAGCCGGAAATCCTCATCGTGGACGAGGTGTTGGCCGTAGGCGACGCCGAATTCCAGAAGAAGTGCCTGGGCAAGATGGGTGAGGTGGCTCGGGGTGGACGGACCGTGCTGTTCGTCAGCCATAATATGAACGCCATCGGACGGCTCTGCGGCCGGTGCCTTCTGCTCGATCGCGGACAATTGGCTGCTGACCTTGAGCCGCACTCGGCAATTGCGAAGTACCTTGAGACCGGCGTCAGGCATGATTTGAGCCGGGTTGACCTCAAGAACCACGCAGATCGTACTGGTGATGGCACCGCCCGGATCGTTGAGGCCTGCTTGCGCGACCAGCAAGGCAACCTCTCCAATTGCTTTTCGATAGGCGACTCGATAGTGGTTGAGTGCATAGTAGAGTACCGGCGGGAGTCTGACCGCTTCAGCCATAGCATCGAAGTTGCCAATAGCGAGGGTGTGCCGCTGTATCACCTGTGGGACATGGACTCACGTTCCCACAATATCCCACCTGCCCGCCGGCGTGTGGTGCGCGCCAGGATTACTAGCGTTGATCTAATTCCGGATCGCTACTTTGTCACCTTGTGGGTCGGGGACACCCAGGGCAACCGCGCCGACCGCGTGGCGGATTGCCTATCCTTCACGATCGAGCAGTCCAATTCGCAGGTCACGCGAACGCTGCACAAGAGCAAAGGCTTGATCCACAAGCTGGCCGATTGGTCTTACGCGGAAGTCTGAATTCATGTTAGGTTGGTTCAGCCGAATCAAGCACACGCTCCGTCTGCGCACGCGCTGGCGTGCTTTTCGTGACACGCCCAGGCTTTATCGCGAGCACCTCAGGTACGCCCTGCGCCGCTCGCTGCTGCCGGAGATCAAGTTGTGCGTTTGGGTCACTTCACCTGCGACCGGTGCGCGCTTCCGCCTGTCAGCCGATCTGATTGATGACGCCATCGCGCAGGACCTCGTGAGCAATCCCGATAAGGTGTTTCCGAACCCGAACGTGCTCAAAGCGGAAGCTGGGGCGATACTGGACGTCGGCGGCCATCACGGGCTTTATGCTGCCGAAGCACTGCGCCGTTTCCCCGACCGCAGATTGATTATCGTGGAGCCTCATCCGGGCTGGTGTGATCTAATTGAGAGGAATCTTGCAGGCAACGGTGGTCTCGATCGAGCGCGGATTGTGAATGCCTGCCTTGCCGCGGACCGAGGCCGACGCACGCTGCATTTCGACCCCGACAGTTCGTGGGGTGCTAACGTGCAAGCCGGTGGTGACGGTCTCTTCGCCGTCGAAGTAGAATCCCTCCCTCTGCTGGAAATCCTCCAAGACGAGGCGGTGGCCATGATTTATTGTAATGCCGAAGGCGCCGAATATGCGTTGGTTCCTCAACTCCAGCAGGCCAACCTCCGGCCTGCCTTAATGGTCATGTGCGTACATGCTGAATACGGCGACGCCGAAGCGTTACGGCGCCAGGTGCGTGAGATGGGCTACGCGGAGCGTGACGCGAGCCCCAACCCTAAAAGGCCGGTTTACCACTACACGCGGAACGGCCAATGATTCTGATGTACCATCACATCGCGCCGCCTCAGGCTGTACCATTGGTGAGGGAACAAATCGAAGGCTGGGAGTTCACCCACTCGCCGCAAGAGTTCGAGCGCCAGCTTATCGCATTGCGGCAGCGCGGCTACCGGTTTATCTCCTTGGCCGAGATCGTGGATGATATTCGAAAGCGGGGCGTGGAGGATAACCGGAGCGTGGCGGTTACGTTCGATGACGGTTGGGTGGACAATTACTTGTTCGCCCTGCCGGTCCTAAAGGGGCTCTCGATCCCGGCCACGTTCTTTGTCACCACTGCTCATCAGGGGAAAGGCACTCAGGACGAGAAGAGGATGAGCCACGCTCAGTTAAAGGAATTGCTCGGCGTGGGCATGACGGTTGGTGGCCACACACGCACACATCCGACCCTGACCCGGCTGCCCTTGGAGCAGGCCAGGGCCGAAATCGTCGGGTGCAAAGAAGACCTCCAGCAGGCGCTGGGGGTAGCAGTGCAGTTCTTTGCGTATCCGGGTGGCGCATTCAACCGCGATGTGGCCCGGCTAACGCAGGAAGCCGGATACGACGGGGCTTGTTCCGTGATCGGCCCAGCCCGCAACGACACCTCCTCCTTGTTCTGGCTCTACCGCGATCTGCTGAGCGAATCGATGGAGACATGGCACGACCGCTATCGCCTCAGTCCATGGGCCCGCCGATTATTCTCGTTGCGGGTGCGCCGCAGACTGTGGCGGCAACTTGAGCATGACACCTGAGCCGGCGTTGCGGATTGTCTATTTCGGGGCGGATGCGTCATGGCAAGCTCTTGAGCGAATTGGCTTCAGACGACGCAATACTTGCCTGCTGCGAGAGTTCGCTAGACATCCACTTCTGAAGAGGCTGGTGGTGGTGGTACCCACGACACGGGGTCATGCATGGAGGCAGTCTTCGTGGTGGCGGTTGCTCTTTGGATTTAAGCGGCACGAAAAGGTGCAGGATGTATTCGTGTTCGCCTTCCTCCCGGGTCAGCGGTGGCTTCCCGCGATTCGCCGGCTCAACCTTCGTCTGGCGCGCTGGCTCATCCGTCGGGCGCTGGCGGGCTGCGATGAATCCAGAATCATTCAATGGTGCTATTGGCCGGGTGGTTACGAGCTGGCATGTCAAATTAGTATGGAAGGTCCGATATGCTTCGATGCCGACAATGACATCCTGAGCTGCCCTACGCTTGCACCAGAGCGAGCCAGAATTGAGAGGCTGCTCAGGCATTGCGCCAAACATACCGAGGCTGTCGTGTGTGCGTCCAAGAACTTTCTGGCGCGTTGTCGGGAACTTGGCTTCAAACATCCGATCCTCCTGCGCAACGGGGTGGACGTGGAACGATTCCGGTGCGAGGTCGCTGAGCCGGACGATCTGCGGGGGATGCCGCGGCCGCGCCTGGGGTACGTGGGCACCTTGTCCCAGTGGATCGATTTCGAACTATTGTTGCGCCTGGCGCGTGTAGGTCCCGCGTGGAACATCATTTTGATTGGCGACCCATACCTCGTCAAAGTTCCCGAGGCTCTCAAGAAGCAGGCCAATGTGCATTTCTTGGGCGGTCGCATCGCAGAGGTGGTGCCGGCCTATTTGAAGAATATTGATGTTGGCCTTGTGCCGTACCGCCAGGAAGCCGAAGGCACTGCGGATGGCGACAGTATGAAAATATTTGAGTACTTGGCCGCCGGCTTGCCGGTCGTGGCGGCGGATTTCAACGGGCGATTGGCCGAGGATTTCGAAGCACTGGTTGAAATAGCAGCCGGTGCGGAGGGATTTTCAAAAGCCATCGAGCGCGTGTTGAACCAGACGAAAGAGGGCCGCCGCGAGCCGGACGCGCGCCGGCAGGAGTTTCTGCGACGGAATACCTGGCGCTGCCGCGCCGATGAAGCGGTGGCGTTAATGCGAGAATTGGTGGTGTGAGACACGTTGCTTTTCTGGCCGCTCGAGCGGTGCCCAACGATTGTGGTATATGGGTCGCGGTGAACAGCATGATGGAGGCCTTGATCCGCCACGGGACACTTGACTACACCTTCGAGATTAATGAATCTCAGGCGGACCTGGCACGGTGCTTCCCGCAGAACAGTCGCTTTCAGGTCGTCGAGAATTTGCGTCGGCAAATTCCTTGGGCGATGTGGATGGACGGGTGTCATCCTCGCTTCCCGCACCTGGATGCAGTTCGCGACTGGCTCTACCGCGAACTGCTTGGAGGATGGTCGGTTGCGGGATTGCGCTATGGGCAACGGGTGAAGCGCATCCGGGCCGAGGTTTGCCATGTTCCTTTTGAAGGTGTGCCTTTCTGGCCGCGTCAGTTTGGGCTGGTGTACACGCAGACGGTCCATGACTTTCAACCGGAGTACTTGCCCGAACTTCAACATCCACAGACTTTGAAAAGTTTGGCTTCCGGTTACCAAGTTTACCGCCGCGCCAGCGCGGTTTGCGTCTTGGGTGAAACCTGCAAGGCAGATGCTATCAAATACGCGCGTCTGAATCCAGACCGGGTTTTTGTCACGCCGTATGGCCTCTGGGAGGTGCTTCCACCTTCTGCCCCCGAATTCCAGCAGCAGCTCCGGGAACGATTTCAACTTCCCCCCTCATTCATTTTCTATCCTGCTCCAACCCGGGTCCAGAAAAATCACGCGCGGTTGGTCCGCGCGCTGGCTGCTCTGAAGAAGAAGGGCTTACGGATTTCAATGGTGACGACGGGCAAACAGCAGCCGTACTATGATGAGTTGCATGCGATCATTTGTGATCTGGGGATGGAAGAGGATGTGATTTTCACGGATTTCGTTGATTTGCTAACTCTCTATGCCCTCTACGACATGGCTACGGCGGTAGTTCTGCCCACCCTCTTCGAAGGCGCTACGGGTATACCACTACTGGAGGCCCTAAGCAAGGGCAAAGCAATCGCCGCGGCACGGGTATGCGAAATTCCGAATACTCTTGGCGACAGCGGGCTGTTGTTTGATCCATATTCCGAAGCTGAAATTGCTGCAGCCGTTCAACGGCTCTGGGAGTCGCCATCATTACGCGCTGAACTGTCGAGGAAGGCCCAGAACACAAATCGTGGCCGTTCCTGGGAACAGTTCGCCAAAGCGACCGAAGCGGCTTTCCGGTACGCGAATGATCATCCGAATGACTAGCTTGCATTTTTGTAACCGCATCTCAGCGCCAGTCCCGTTGTCCAGTAGACCCGTAGCCAGCAATCAGTGGTCAGTAGTCCAGCACGGCTAGCGGCGCGGCTCGTGGCCGTTGACAACGGGCTGGAAAAGGGTCATTTTTGGCCCATGAGCTATTTATTAACCAGCGATCTTAAGCAGCGCACCGCCAAAGTGCTGACCGCGGCGTTGAAGAAGCCCCAGTTTGTCTTTCGCGACGGGGAAGTGTTTGTCATCCGGCGCATCGTTTTGGCGGATGTCGCGGATTCGGGCGGAGGGGATATGACCTTCAGATCAACGCTGCAATACACTGCGTGCGCACGCGTGTTCCTCAACCCTCCCCAGTGAGAATTCGCCTCGATGTCAGTGCCGTTGGTCTTGTGAACCGGGCCTACGGCGGATATGTGACCCCGGGAAAGATCGCTCCACTCATCCCTTGGCAGACGGAAACGATCAGCCCGCTGAGTGAAGAGGGTCTGCTGTCGCGAAGTGCTACCATTCCTCAAAAGTGCGTGCCAAAGAGCTAATTAAGCGAGTCTTGCCTCCATTGCTGGTGGACTTAATTCGACGGCTGTCGCCGTACCGCCAGCCTCCATTCACTTGGGAAGGTATTTACCCGCATCTTAGTGATGTGCCTACTGAAAACGGAACCTATAACTGTGACGACCGCATCGCTGAGTTTCTGGAGCACACTGGCTCCATGTTGGCCCTGGTTTGTGCGGGGGAAAAACCAGATCCTGGCTGGCACGGAGAAGTGGGCTTGCTTGCTTCAGTGATTAGCGCCAGCCGCAGCAAGGTGCGCGTGCTGGACTACGGAGGCGGTTTAGGATTGGCATTTATTCAATTGTTAGCAACGGTGCACGGGAACGCTGCAATCGAATATCACGTCGTGGAGTTGGAAAAGGCGTGCACTGCCGGCCGGCAGCTATTCGCGGACGACTCACGCATCCATTTTCACACCTCTCTGCCCAGCCTACGCGACGGTGTGGATATCGTCTACGCCAGCAGCGTGTTGCCGTACATGGAAGATTACGCAGAACTGTTGCGGCAACTTGCCGCACTGAATGCTCCGTACATGTTGTTAACGCAGTTGGCCGCCGGTAACTTTCCGTCATATGCCACCAAACAGTTGAATCTGGGTGGGCAGATCCTGCCCTACTGGTTCCTAAACCTGGAAGAGGTAATCGGAATTGTTACGGCGAGCGGCTACAAGCTCGTTTACGAGGGGCAGGCCGGCCCCGAGTACGATCAAAGCAATTTTCCCAAGACACACCGTATCGGCCGGATGCTCACCTTGCTATTCGTACGGGCAAGTTAGGCTTTGTCGGCACCAAGTGATCACCTTTCAACAACCGCCACACTGAACAGAAACATATGAAATCAACAGTCGATTTAAACAGCCAGCCGAAGACCGAGAAGCCAATGGGGGAGTTTCCGCTGATGGAACCCAGCCGTGGCAACATAGTTCTTTTTCAACCGCACATTCCGGAAAAGGCGGCGGAGAGCGTCGCTCGTGTGCTCAGTACCCGCTGGATCGGGCAGGGGCCCCGCGTCGAGGAGTTTGAACAGAAGTTCAGCGCGAGATTCGGAGGAGGCATGCCAGCACTCGCGGTGGGGTCTGGGACCGACGCACTGCATCTTGCCTACATTTTAGCTGGACTGCAGCCGGGGGACGAGGTGGTCGCCCCTATCTTTACATGTACGGCGACAAACATCCCTTTCCTCTATATGGGTGTAAAGGTCGTTTTCGCTGATGTTCAACCCGGCACGCTAAATATTGATCCGGAAGACGTCGGACGCCGAATCACCAAGAAGACTAAAGCGATTGTCTGCGTGCATTACGGCGGGCTGCCGTGCGACATGACCGAGCTCCAAGCGCTGGCCGATGAACACGGCCTTCGGCTCATCGAGGACGCTGCGCATGCGCTGGGTGCCACCTACAAGGGAAGGACGGTCGGCCAGATCTCAGATTTCACCATGTTCTCTTTTCAAGCCATCAAGAACATCACGACCGGAGATGGTGGTATGCTGGTTCTGAAGGACAAGTCGCTCGTGGACAAAGCGCGCCGCATCCGTTGGTTCGGGATTGATCGGAAAGCCAAACAAGGCGGGAACTGGCAAAACGACATCACGGAGATTGGCTACAAGTACCAGATGACTGACATTTCAGCGGCCCTCGGATTGGCGGCCTTGGAGGAGTTCGACTGGATCCTGACACATAGACAATCCCTGCTGAGAGCATACGAGCAGGGCTTGGCTGGTATTGGAGGCGTATCCGTTGTGGGTGCCGGCTGTCAGGACCGAACCCACGCGGCTTGGATGTGCACGGTCCTAGTGGAGAATCGAGTGGGGTTGCAGTCCAAGCTCCGGCAGAACGGTATTGAATCCGCTCAGGTCCATTACCGAAACGACAGGTATTCGATCTTTGGCGGGCGGCGGGCAGATTATCCGAACATGGATTCAATTGAAGAACTGTACCTTGTCCTCCCGCTGCACACACGCTTGGATTCAGAACATGTTCAGCGGGTTTGCTCAGTCATTCGCACTGGTTGGTGAACACGAGCACCGGGGCTGCCAGACCGTGTGTGGAAAGCCTTGGACTTTGACCATTCGCACTGCATACATGTAACTGCAAGGCTAGCGTGGGAATTCCCGATGACTTGCCCTAAACCCAAACGCGTACTAGTGGTCACCGACGCCGGATTGCATTGGCCTTCCGGTATGGTTCGAGCAATGCAATTCCGACCGTTGTTCGAATCCTGCGAGACTTGGCGAGCAGAGTATATCAGCCGGCACCCAGAACTTCTGTTTAGAATTCTGCATGCTCAGCACCGACCTCTAGGGAGGATTCTGGTTCGTGCCAGTCGCCCTGTGCTCCAAGCCATTGAAGGATACTGGACGCGGCAGAATGAGGACCAAATTGTGAGACGAGCAGCCAGTTTTGATCTGGTCTGTATTGTCAAATCGCCCGGCTTGCGCCTGTGCAGGCGGTTGTGCCAACTGGGGAGACCGCGCGTTCTGCTGGATATCAATGATGCGGTGTGGTCGCCAATTTGGCGCCAAGGCGATTGGAGGGATTTAGATGCGATATTGGCGCAGGTGGACGGCGTCATCTGTGAGAACGAATGCATTGTGGCCTATGCGCAGCAACACAATCGCCGCGTGTTTCTGGTTCCCGACGCTCCTCAACTGGAAGTCTTCGATCGCTACCGGGAACAAATCAACCGTGACCCCAAGCAGGTTGTGATCGGTTGGATCGGAGCTTCAGCGGCCATAGGCCCACTGTACAAAGTGCTGGAGCCACTGGAAGCCTTGTTCATACGCTATTCGCACCTACACCTACGCCTCGTCGGCGCAAACCCATCGCGGCTTCCGCCGTTTGAATACGTCCGATCATCATGTTTGCAGAACTATGACCAAGGCCAAATGGTAAGAGAGCTCCTGCGCACTGACATCGGGCTCTTTCCACTTTTCCACAATGAAGACGGACGTGGGCGTGGAACTCTTAAGGCCAAAGTCTATATGAGTGCGCGTGCGGTGGCTGTCTGCGAGGATTTTGGCGAGAATCCAAAACTGATCCAGGATGGTGTCAACGGCGTACTTGCCTCCACGCCGCGGGAGTGGTATGAGAAACTTGAAAATCTTATTCTCAACGCTGCGGAGCGAAGTTCAATAGCTCAACGAGGCTTGCAGACCATCCGTGAACAGTTTACAGCTAGGCATGTGTTCGAGAAGATGTTGGCGGTTTACGATGAAGTCTTGGGCTCGTCTGGAGCAGGCCTATAAGCCACTCAAAGTGATCGTGGTTGAGGACGGCTCCATCGATCAGAGCCTTGAACGGATCCAATCCTTCGGTGAACGCGTGCATTGAGAGACGGGACCGAACCACGGTGGCAACTGGGCACAGTTTTCCGCCTCTGGTGCTTAGAATCATTGCGGGGTCCAGATTGCCCCGGTATATCAGGGCTTAGCGCCTAAACCCATCATTCCGCTCACATGAACGCCCCTCTAGTTAGTGTCTTGATGACGGCCTACAACCGCGAGAAATACATCGCGGAAGCCATCGAGAGCGTGCTGGCCCAAACATGCACCGATTTCGAATTAATCATCGTGGACGATTGTTCCAAGGATCGGACGGTGGAAATCGCTCAGAGGTACACAAAAGATCCACGAGTGCGCGTTCACGTCAATGAGAGAAATCTGGGACAATTTCCAAATCGTAACCGAAGTGCCGAATTAGCCTGCGGGCAGTTTGTAAAATATGTTGACTCGGATGACTTGATGTACCCACATGGTTTGGAAGTAATGGTGCGCTGCATTGAGTCATTTCCAATGGCTGGATACGGTCTCTCCTACGATGAATACTACATTGATGGGAAGCCCTATCCACTTCAACTCACGCCAAGGGAAGCCTACCAGTGGCACTTCCTGAGAAATGGACTCTTCGGCAGCGCCCCACTCTCGGCAATAATCCGTACGTCTGCATTCCGGTCCGTGGGAGGCTATACCGGCAAGCCTCATGCGTGCGGAGACACAGAGTTCTGGCTTATCATAGGGGCTAGGTACCCCGTGGTAATTATGCCTGTGGGGTTGACTTGGTGGAGAGACCATGACGAGCAGGAAGACAAGTACGAGAAGCGGACGCTGGACTATCTCAATGAGCGCCTTCACATTCACAGCTCCGCGCTAGAAAGCCCCGCCTGCCCCCTAGACGAAGTTGAAAGGAACGAGTCTTTACGAATGATCAAGCATGCTCACGCCCGTGCGATAGTCGGGCGCGCCGCGCGGATGAAGATCAGCGACGCTCTGCATATATTCAAAGGCTCCGGCCTTACTGCTTCCCAGCTTTTTCTCGCATTAAAGCGGCCTTGATCCATTAGCCGGAAACGCCCGTGCAAAGACACCCAACTATTACACAGAGCGAATAGGAAGCTCAGATGGAACCCGTGATCCCAGCCTCAATCGTGATTCCGTGCTATAACGGATCTCGGACGCTAACTTCCCTAGCCAGGTGCTTGCGTGGTGCGGTTGGAGAAGATACGGAAATCATTTTCGTTGATGATGGCAGTACCGATGGTAGTGAGCGCCTGTTTGCTTCGCTGGTGCCGGGTGCGACCGTCGTGCGCCAGGGCAATTCGGGCCTTGCCGCCGCCCGTAATGCAGGCGCTCGTGTTGCACGAGGAGAGTTTCTGCAGTTTCTGGACGTTGATGACACTATCGGACAGGGCAAAATCAAGGATCAGATATCGTTTGCGTTGAAGGAACATCTGGACGTGGTGTATTCCGGGTGGCAAATGGTGGTCGTGAATGACGAAGCTGTGCTCCGTGAGCCCGTGTGTGATGCCCCGATGCCCTGCGAACCCGTTAGGGCGCTCATGGGTGGCTGGTGGGTCCCATTTCATTCTTACCTGATAACGCGAGAGGCATACTTGGGTGTGAACGGGAGCGATGATACTCTAGTGAACGCCCAAGACTTTGATCTAATGTTGCGGCTTGCCATAGCGGGGAAGAAATTTGGGTATCTCGCGGGGCACTACGCTGACTATTTCCGTTACACGAGTGTCAAGAGCCTAGCGCGAGGCCCTCGCCAAAGGTACTGGCACGACTGCCAAAGGGCAGTCGAGAAAGGTCTGGAGATGTTGCGTTGTCGGGGGGAGCTGTCCAAAGAGCGGAAGGCGGCGGCCGCTCGAAAGCTCCACGAGGTCGCCAGAAGTGTGTACTCAATAGACCGGAAATGGTTCGGGGACGTGATGGAGCGCGTTCTTGCTCTGGATCCGAAGTTCAGCCCTCCCGGAAGCGTGGGCTATCGCGTCGGAGCGAAACTGCTGGGGTTTGAGCGGGTGGAGAGGCTGGCTCAGAGGACTCGAGGGTTTCGTCGGCGCAGAGAGAGCTTTTCGGCCGGAGGAGGTTCCGGATCGTGAGAGTTGGCGCCTTGCTGCGCTCCGTTGGTCCAGCGGCGGACGCCCTTTCGCGCCTGGCAGCGAGCCCAGACAGTGTTCAAACCCCGACCGGGGGGCGTCCACCATGTGATGCGGGTGAGCACGTGCGTGATTCGCGATCGGTGTTTGAACAGCTTGTCCAGCTAGGAATATCCTTCCGGACGGAGGTTTAGGGCCCACTACATGAAAGTACTGTCAGTAATTGGCACTCGACCCGAGGCTATAAAAATGTCCCCGGTGGTAAAGGAGCTTGCCCGGCGCGGAAGCGAAGTTACATCTGTCGTTTGCGTGACTGGGCAGCAGCGCCAGATGCTGGACCAGGTGCTTGCTTTGTTCGAGATCCGGCCTGACTACGACTTGAATGTTATGCGCCCCGACCAATCACTCTCCGGCCTTACGTCGGTCCTGTTTTCCGGACTTGACCCCATAGTGCGCGAACTGAAGCCGGACTGGGTGCTGGCTCAGGGGGATACCACGACGGTGTTGGTTGCAAGTATGGTAGCCTTCTATAACCGGGCCAGGTTCGGCCACCTCGAGGCCGGGCTGCGCACGGGCGATAAACACCATCCCTTTCCCGAGGAGATAAACCGCCGGGTCGCGGACGTGATTGCCGACGCTTTTTTCGCGCCAACGGAGCGCGCTCGTCAAGCGCTGCTACAGGAAGGCGTTGCGTTGGACGAGATTCTTGTCAGCGGCAACACGGTAGTGGACGCGCTGCTGGAAATCGCCGCCCGGCCGTTTGATTGGGCTGCCAGCCCGATTGCTTTTCTCGACGGCGACGTACCCCTCGTGCTAATCACCGCCCACCGTCGGGAGAGTTTTGGCAAGCCTTTCGAGGAGATGTGCCTGGCGTTGCGCGAGTTGGCGACCCGCTTTGCCGACAAGCGCTTTATCTATCCTGTGCACTTGAACCCCAACGTGCGTCAGCCGGTCCGGAAGATACTTTCTGGGATTCCCAACTTTCATCTCCTTGAGCCCCTGGACTACCTCACGATGGTCCATTTGATGAAGCGCGCCTGCCTGATCCTCACAGATTCAGGCGGGGTGCAGGAGGAAGCGCCGAGCTTTGGCGTGCCTGTTCTCGTTATGCGCGAAACTACTGAGAGGCCGGAAGGGGTTGAGGCTGGTGTCGTCAAACTCGTCGGCACGCGGCGGGAACAGATTGTAAGAGAGGCCTCGAATGCCTTGGCCGTGGCCGCCTGCCGCGATAGCCGAACCCCGGGGTCCAACCCTTACGGCGACGGTAAGGCCGCCCCAAGAATTGTGGACTTCCTCCTCCGAACGTCAACCGGCTCGCGACTCCTGACTTCCAACGGCCATGCAACGTGAACCTTCTAATGTAGACATACTGATGGTGTTACGCGGGGCAGTGGAGGATTTTCCGCCGACGGTACATCAAGCCAACATTCTGGCGGAGATGGGTATTAAAGTGGGGCTGGTTGACAACAAGTACGGACGGTTCGCGGCGCATGAGGCCGTTTTGAACCCAGCGATCAAGCGGATCTCGATAAAGGGCTGGGACAGCCTGCGCGAACCTCCGCAGCGGATCTGGCAACGACTTTGGAACTTCCGAACTTTCGGCCGCGTGGTCTCGAATGCCCTGGCGGGACTCAATCCCCGGGTGGTCCTTGCTTTCGACAGCAGCGGCTTCTTCTTTTTGGGTCCCGCAGTGAGATGGCCGAGCCGCCGAAGGACGATTGTTCATTTTCACGAGCTGCCCGAAATGCGCGCAGATGTGTCTCGCGGGGGAAGGCGCGATGTGAGATTTGCCATGGTAAATTCGCGCTACGCGGATGAGGTGGTATTTCCTGAACCAAACCGGGCAGCAATTTTCTCCAAATCAGCACATTTGAGACGGCAGCCACAGATTGTGGTCAACTGTCCCCGTTGTTTGAACGTCCTGCCGGAAGGCCGTCTAACCGAGGCGCTTTCGAATCAGGGCATAGTGGGGCGGAAGGCCGTTCTTTACCAGGGTTTGATCGGTGGAGCGAGGGGCTTGCACGCGGTGATCAAGTCAATCCTCAGTTGGCCGAAGGACGCCATTTTCGTCCTGATCGGTCCGGGCGATGCGGAAGAAATCGCCGCCCTGAAGCGGTTGAGTGTGACAGTTGGCGTCGGAGATCGCGTGGTTATTCTTCCCCCTGTTTCGAGCGCTGAGATTATGACCTTCACCGTTGGAGCGCACATCGGCATCTCCCTGTATGAAGTTATCGGAGAAAACGAGCGGTTTGCAGCCTCCAACAAGCTCATGGAGTACATGGCCGCAGGGGTCCCACAAATCACAAGCGTTAAGGACGGCGTTGGCATGGAACCACAGGGCAACTGGGGGATCGCAGTTGATCCCCAGTCTCCGGGAGAGATTGGAAACGCCGTCAATGCCGTACTGCGAGACGACGATGCCAGGCTGGAGATGGGGCGGAGGGCACGGCGTGCGCACCTGGCAAAATATAATTATGAAGAGCAGTTTGCGCCGGTCAGGAAGACAATTCAATCCTGGGTGGGATGATCTGGCATGGGGCTTCGAACACAAGTGACTAGGCGTCTTGAGTGGCTGATAGGTAAAGGCTATAGTCGCAAGCATTTCGATCGAATATACTCAGGAACAGAGCGGGACGCTTGGGGCTACCAAGCTGACCAATTCAGCCGAAAGCGCTTTGCCCTCCTGCTGGGCATGCTGCCCACAGTTCCAGTCAAAACGGTGCTTGAGGTTGGCTGTGCCGAAGGGCATTTTACTCGATTGCTTGCCGAACGCGTTCAGGAAGTTGTAGCATGTGATATTTCCGACCTCGCCACCCACAGAGCCCAGCAGACCTGCGAAGGGCTTCGAAATGTTCGCTTTCTGACTATGGATGTGCGGGGGGGGCTCCCCCAAGAGAACTTTGACCTAATCCTCTTCTCGGATGTGCTTTACTACCTCTCAAGCAAAGAGGCCGTTCGGGTTCTTGCTAACTCGGCTGAAGTTCTTCGGCCTGGCGCGTTTCTCATGTTCGCGAACGAATGGCACGCCGAGTACCGTTTCCTGCTCGAACCGACGGAGATTCTAAAGATAATCAACCGTTCCGAACACTGGGAACTTATGAAACGGCAGGATTTCGGAGGCGGTGGCAGCCGAACCCTTTTGGCTGCCCTTTTCCGCCGGAGCTCACTTCGGGGTAATGATTGAACGGATTTCCGAGCAGAGTGAATAGTGAGATGGGGGTACCTTCAACTACCAACCTTGTCCTGTTTCTCGGCGCCGACTGGTGGGGATCGGATGCCCGGGCCTTGGCCGTGGCGGCTCGTCGCTTGGGACATGGGTTGCTCGATCTGTTTTGCGGGGATGGTGCCAGTAGTAGGCAGCAGTCACGAGGCATAAAACGGTGAAGAACAGGCTCGTTCACCTCGATTTTGCCAGGGGCATCGCCGCGGTTCTGGTGTGCGTTTCCCACCCCAATCCTTAGCCTGGTGAACAAAAATGCGATTGCGGGTGAAATAGTGCTTGCTGCAACGTCACCTTTATGGTGATGTGTATCCATGCCGTTGTTTACAAAGCAAAAATCCACTCTGCACCTCCTCCTGACCAACTCTGACCAAGCGACCGCGCATGGCGGCCAGGTGCTGGTGGATGCGCTCTGCCGCCGCTTTGGTCTGTGGAAACGCATCCACCAGACGCCCTCGTTGGACCCTCGCAAGCGCACCGGTGCGGGATTTTCGCCCGTGGCCAACGCGGCCCAGTTGCTCTTCACCCTTACCAGTGGCGGGGCCTCCCTCGCCGATGCCGAGCGCCTGGGGCAGGACCGCGTGCTCCTGCACTTGCTCGGCCTGGATAAAGGCGCGGATCAGACCACGCTGGGCCAATGGCTGCGTGCCCAAACCAAAGAGAGTGTGATGGACCTGCACCGCATCAACGCGCAGTTTGTGGACTGGGCCAGCCAGCAGGCCAAGCCGGGACGGTGGCTGCACGCCGGGGAGGCGGAGGTGTTTTTTGACGACACCGAAATCGAAGTCGAGGGCCATAAGTTTGAAGGGGCGCGCATCAACTATGAAGGCCATCGGGCATTGAGCTGGCAGACGCTCTGGTATGGGCCGTGGCTCTTGGATGGGATTCTCGACGGGGCCGGCGACGTGAGCGAGCACCTGGGGGTGTTGCTCGACGAGCATCAGCCGCGCTGGCAGGAGCGCCCCAGC
>OBLU010002819.1_pt1 | contig 15853 bp, 13 predicted proteins | sample 1518681 | NCBI WGS metagenome assembly OBLU01 (sample SAMEA3539304, study PRJEB22396) | soil metagenome | biome: tundra; feature: field; material: soil | place: USA | collected 2010-05 | depth 0.15 m
CCTCGTTTGTCGCGACGCTCGGGATGCTGTTCGTGCTCGACGGCGTGACCCTCGTTATCTCCCACTCCGAGCAGGTCACCACACCGGGAACGTCGATCGTCGGGCTCACCACGTTCTCCCAGATCTTTGGGGCGGGGACCTACTCGGAGCTGATCTGGGCGATCGGGATCGTGATCCTCCTCCAGGTGCTGCTGTCGTTCACTCGCTGGGGTCTTTACACGGTGGCGGCGGGCGGAAACCGGCTCGGCGCGGCGGAGGCGGGCATCAACGTCCGGCTGGTCCTGATCCGCAACTTCATGCTGTGCGCCCTCACGGCCGGCTTCGTCGGGATGCTCGAGGCGGTGCGGTCGTCAAGCGCGAGCCCGGACCCCTCAGGATCCAACGCCATCCTCTTCCAGGCGATCTCGGCGGTGATCATCGGCGGCACGCTGATGACCGGGGGCGCCGGAACCGTTATCGGAGCCCTGATCGGCGCGCTGTTCCTCGGCATCCTGAACGACGGCCTGGTCATCAAGGGGGTCAACGCCAACTACCTTGACCTGTACCTGGGGCTGGCGATCCTGATCGCGATGACGGTCAACGTCTATGTCCAGCGGGTGCGGACGGGATCTGGTCGTGGTTGATCAAACGATCCCTGAAGAGCACATCGTTGGACCCAACTCGGCGCCCGACGACGTGCTCCGGGTCGAGCACATCGCCAAGAGCTTCGGAGCGACCACGGCGCTGCGCGACGTCAGCCTGCACCTGCGCAAGGGCGAGGTGCTGGGGTTGCTGGGCGACAACGGCGCGGGCAAGTCGACCCTGATCAAGATCCTGAGCGGCTTCCAGAAGCAGGACGCCGGCGAGATGTGGGTCAAGGGCGAGACCTATGCGCCCAAGAGCGTCGACGAGGCGCGCGCACACGGAATCGACACCGTATTCCAGGACCTAGCGCTGATCGACCAGCTCTCGGTGTTTCACAACCTGTTCCTGCGACGCGAGCGCGTGCGCAAGCCGATCCCGTTCCTGTCCAATGCGATCATGCGCCGGGAGGCGCGCAAGGCGCTGGACCAGATCGGGATCAACATCCCTCAGATCGACGTCCCCGTAGCCCGCCTGTCCGGTGGACAGCGGCAGGCGATCGCGGTTGCCCGGACGGTCTCCGGCGACGCCGACATCCTGCTGCTCGACGAGCCGCTGGCCGCGATGGGCGCCAAGGAGGGCGCGATGATCCTGGAGCTGATCCAGCGTCTGAGGGACGAGGGCAACGTCTCGATCATCATGATCCTGCACAACTACGTGCACGTGTTCGCGGCCTGTGATCGCGTGAGCCTGATCCAGGACGGCGTGATCGCGCTGGACAAGCCCACGGCCGAGACGTCCGTGGATGAGCTGACCGAGATCGTGGTCGAGGAGTACCGCCGCGCCCGGATCGCGGCACACATCGGCAACGGGAGCTCGGCGGCGAAGCCGGCCGACGCTCCGGTGGCGCCTGAGGGGGACAGCGGCCCGGCGCCCGCGTCCGACAGCGGCCCGGCGCCCGCGTCCGACGCGACCACCTGATCGGCGCCACGGCCGGCCGTGAGCGAGCGCGTGTACAGCATCGGTGTGGACTTCGGCACCGAGTCCGGCCGGGCGCTGCTGCTCGACGCTCGCAGCGGTGAGGAGCTCGCCGTCGAGGTCGTCCCCTATGCGAGCGCGGTGATCGACCGCACGCTGCCCGGGACCGACGAGCCCCTGCCCCCCGACTGGGCGCTGCAGGATCCCGACGACTGGGTGGCGGTGATCGAGACAGGCCTGCCCGGCGTACTGGCGCAGGCCGGCGTGACGAAGGAACAGGTGGTCGGCATCGGCGTCGACTTCACTTCCTGCACGGTGCTGCCGGTTACCGCCGAAGGGGTTCCGCTGTGCACGCTGGAGCGCCTCCGAGGCCGCCGCCATGCGTGGCCGAAGCTGTGGAAGCACCATGCCGCCGCGCCGGTCGCCGACCGGCTCAACCAGGTCGCCCAGGAGCGTGGCGAGGAGTTCCTAGCCCGTTATGGCGGGCGGATCTCCTCGGAGTGGTACTTCCCCAAGCTGATCGAGCTGTGGCTCGAGGACCGGGAGATCTACGACGAGGCCGCCGAGTTCATCGAGGCCACCGACTGGATCGTCTGGTATCTGACCGGCCACCAGTGCCGTCAGGCCTGCACCGCAGGCTATAAGGCGTTCTGGTCTGAGGCTGACGGCCTGCCCTCACGCGAGTACTTTGAGGCGGCCTACCCCGGCTTCCCAGATCCGGCCGAGAAGCTTGGCCGCTCGTTTGCCGAGCTCGGTACCAGCGCCGGGCCGTTGCGAGGCGATGTGGCGCAGCGGACCGGCCTGCCGGACTCGGTGCAGGTCGCCGTGGGCAACGTCGACTCGTTCGTCTCGGTGCCCGGAGCCGGAGTGCAGCAGCCGGGGACGTTCGTGACCGTGGTCGGAACCTCGACCTGCGACATGATCGTCAGCCCGCAGGAGATCCGCTTGCCCGGGATAACCGGGGTCCTGCGCGACGGAATCCTGCCCGGGTCATACGGCTACGAGGCGGGGCAGACCGCGGTCGGCGACATGCTGGCCTGGTTCGTCGGCGCGCTGGGACGGGAGGCCGGCGCCTACGAGGAATTGGAGCAGGGCGCCGCCAAGCTGGCGCCGGGCGAGACAGGCCTGGTGGCGCTGGACTGGTTCAACGGCAACCGCTCGATTCTCGCCGACGCGGACCTCACCGGCGCGATCTTCGGCCTCACGCTGCAGAGCACGCCTGAGCAGATCTATCGCGCGCTGCTGGAATCGATCGCGTTCGGCAACCGGCGGATCATCGAGAACTTCGAGGAGCACGGAATCGCGGTATCCGAGATCGTGGCCTGTGGCGGGATCGCCGAGAAGAGCCCGCTGCTGATGCAGATGATCGCCGACACGAGCGGACGGCCCGTTCACGTGCCCGCCTCGAGCGAGATCCCGGCGCGCGGTGCAGCGCTGTTCGGCGCCGTCGCCGCGGGGGTGTTCGAGGGCATCGGCGACGCGATCGAGGCCACGCGGCCCTCCTACGCGCGGACCTACGAGCCGGATCGGGCCGCGCGGACGATCTACGATCAAGTCTACGCGATCTACCGCAGCCTGTATGACTCACTCGGTCAGAGCCAGAGCCAGCTGATGCACGATCTCAAGCGGATCCGCACCCGGGCCGCGCGCGCCGATGCTTGACCAGCTTCGCGCTCTGGTGCTGGCCGCGAACCTGGCGCTGCCCGAGCACGGCCTGGTCAAGCTCACCTGGGGCAACGTCAGCGGCATCGACCGCAAACGCGGGCTGGTGGCGATCAAGGCCAGCGGCGTGACCTACGAGGCGATGAGCGCCGAGGACATGACCGTCGTCGACCTCGACGGCCGCGTCGTGCACGGCACGCGCCGGCCGTCGACCGACACCCCCACCCATCTGGCGCTGTACCGCGCGTTTGATCAGATCGGCGGCGTCGTCCACACGCACTCCAGCTGGGCGACGGCGTGGGCGCAGGCGCAACGGGAGATCCCGATCTTCGGCACCACGCACGCGGACCTTTGCGCAGATTCGATCCCGCTCACGCGCGCGCTCACCGAGCGCGAGATCGATGACGACTACGAGGGCGCGACCGGTGACGCGCTGATCGAGCTGATCCGTCAGCGCGACGTGGAGACGCTGCCCTGCGCGCTGGTCCGCGGTCATGGCCCGTTCTGCTGGGGGGCAAGCGCATCGGCCGCGGTGCAGACCGCGGTGACGCTGGAGGAGGTCGCTCACCTGGCGCTGCTGACCACGGCGCTCGATCCCCAGGCCCCGCCGCTGGACCCCGCCGTCCGCGACAAGCACTTCGAGCGCAAGCACGGGCCCAACGCCTACTACGGCCAGCCCGTCTGAGTCGTTGAGCGCCGGCCCCGAGCCCGAGCTCGAAGTCGTCATTGCCGAGGATGCGCTGCCGCGCCTGGCCGCCCGGGTGGCGTCGGAGGGCTGGTCGGGAGCGCGGCTGGTGATGGATCCCAACACGCGTGAGGCGGCCGGCGCCGACGCGGCCAGGGAGCTCTCCCAGGCCGGCGTGGACGTGCGCGAGCTGGTCTTCGAACAGCGCGAAGGTCTGCTCGCCGGCCGCGCCGAAGTCAAGCGCGTACGTGAGCGGATCCAGGAGGGCCGGGCGCTGATCGCCGTCGGTTCCGGCGTGATCACCGACATCGTCCGCTATGCCGCGCATCTGTCAGAGCAGCAGTTCGTGTCGGTCCCCACGGCGGCCTCGATGGACGGCTACGCCTCCAGTGTCGCTGCGCTCCAGCTCGACGGCGTCAAGGTGACCTATCCGGCCCGCGCGCCCCGGGCGATCTACGCCGACCCGCGCGTCGCCGCCGGCGCTCCGCCGGAGCTGACCCGCGCCGGTATCGGCGACCTGCTGGCCAAGGCCAGCGCGCGCACCGACTGGCTGGCCGCACATCTGCTCTACGGCGAGCGGTTCGATTCCCGGGTGGCCGAACGCGTGCAGAGGCCGCTGGCCGTCACGGCCTCCAGCGTGCCGGCGCTGCTCGCCGGCGATCCGGGAGCCGTCAAGGCGCTGCTCAAGGGATTACTGGAGTCGGGCATCGCGATGGCGATCTTCGGCAGCTCGCGCCCGGCCAGCGGCTGCGAGCATCACGCGTCGCACTTCTGGGATCTGCTCGCCGCACAGGGACGCCGCCCACACGCGCCCCACGGGTTGCAGGCGGGCTACGCGACACACTTCGCCATGCGGCTGCAGCGCTTCGCCTTCGCCGGCGGCGTCGGCGCGCTCGTACGCCCGGCGGCGCCCGCCGATCCGCTCGGCGCCGAGGCCCGCGAATGGCTCGGCGATCCCTCGGCGGAGATCGTGGAGGCGGTGGCCGAGAAGCAGCGCTTCGTGACGGAAGCCGCCGGCGGTTGGCCGGCCGACCAGTCCGGCTGGGACGCCGTCCGCGCCCGGATCGCCCCGGCGCTGGCCCAATCGGGCGAGATCGACCGCGCGCTGTCGCTGGCCGGCATCCCCGCCGAGCCGGGCTACCTGGACATCGACGAGCGCACCCTGCGGGCCACCTTCCGCCATGCCACGCGGCTGCGCGCGCGGTACACGACGGTCGACTTCCTGGAGGGCCAGGGCGCGCTGGATCAGGCGATCGAGGCGATGCTGGCCTGACCGGATGCCGGCCCGAGCCCCGGCCCCCCGGTTTTGTAGCGGCGGCCGGCCCAGCACATGCATCAGACGACAAATCGGCTGCCGCTATGGCAATTTGTCACTTCGGTCATGCCCCGCGTAAATCTGGCGACAAATCAGATCGTGCCCGCGGGGTTTGTCGCGGTGAGCATGTCGCGCCGTCCGATGGCCAGCGCCCAGTCGGACCCGATTGGGTCCCCGCGCGTTGGGTGCGGTGGATGCGGAAGAACGGCGCTGGGGAGGGAGAGGTAGGTCTGGGTGCCGTCGCGGGTCGCGGCCGCCAGGCCCCTCAATCCGACCGGCACGACGTAGACCTGGGGCCTGCGGGGTCCTGGGCCCGCGGAGCCAGACGTCATGCAATCTGTTTCCGGATAAGGCAACTCAGATGACAAACGTCGCAGGAGCGCGGCGCGCCGGGCGGGACCGATTCTGCTCGTGCCCCCAGCGCCGTTTTCTCGCTGTGCGCCCAAACCCACGCCGGGCCATCCGCGGCCAACCAAACCAATCCGTTTCCTAAGCGTCGTTTTCCGCCACGCGCCCGCCCAAACCGCCTGCTACCAGCGGTGGTGGACGTGCCTGCGGACCAGGGTGTCGTAGACCTCGACCACTCCCTGGAGCTGCTCTTCACGCAACGGCGCCACGGCGGCGCTGGCGACGTTCTGAGCCACCTGCTCACCGTTGCGCGCGCCGGGGATAACGGCGCTGACCCCCGGCTGATCGATCACCCAGCGCAGCGCGAACTGCGCCAGCGTCTGGCCCGGATCGACCAGCGTGGTCAGCTCGCGAGCGGCGGCGACACCGACCTCGTAGGGCACGCCGGAGAAGGTCTCGCCGACGTCAAACGCCTCGCCACCGCGGTTGTAGTTGCGATGATCCTCGGGGGCGAAGATGGTCTGCTCGTCATAGCGCCCGGAAAGCAGTCCCGAAGCCAGCGGCACCCGCGCGATGATCCCTACTCCGGCCTCCCGTGCTGCCGGCAGTACCTCCTCCAGCGGCTTGAGCCGCAGGCAGTTGAGGATGATCTGGACCGTGGCGACGTGGGGACGGGCAATCGCCGCCAGTGCCTGCGCGCAGGTCTCGACCGAGACCCCGTAGGCGCTGATCAGTCCGTCGCCGACCATCTCGTCCAGCGCATCGAACACCACGTCGTCGGCGTAGACGGGGTCAGGCGGGCAGTGCAGCTGCACGAGCTCGAGCCGCTCGACGCTGAGGTTGGCACGCGAGCGCTCGTTCCAGGCGAGGAAGTTCTGCCGGTTGTAGTTCTCCGGCACCTGCTTGACCCGCCGTCCCATCTTGGTGGCGACGAACACCTCTGGGTGACTGCGGCGCAGCTCGCCGCAGAACTGCTCGCTGCGGCCGTCGCCGTAGACGTCGGCCGTATCGAAGAAGGTCACGCCCTCGCCGACCGCGGCCTCGAGCGTCTGGCGCGCGGACTCGGCGCTGACCTCGCCCCAGTCGGCGCCCAGCTGCCAGGTCCCCAGCCCGACCACGCTGACGCTGCGTCCCAGGCGTTTGATCGTGCGTTGTTCCATGTTCAGATCATCCTCGCAGGTCGCCGCCGCGCGGGTCCGGCACAATGATCGGATCATGAGCGAAGCCGGGCTGCGCGCCGCAGCGGAGAAGATGCGAGCCGCGGGTCACTCCGAGGAGGCGATCCGCGCCTTTGCCAGCGCCTACACGCGTCTGGAATCAGGTCGCTCGACCATGCTGCCGAGCGCCGAGCTGGAGCCGGCTGCCGGCGTACCCTCACTCGACGAGCTCCCGGAGGTCGACGGCGGCAGCGCGCTGGATCAGGTCGCGGTGATCAAGCTCAACGGCGGCCTGGCCACGACGATGGGCCTGAAACAGCCCAAGTCGCTGCTGGAGGCGCGTGACGGCAGCTCGTTCCTGGACATCATCGCCGGCCAGACGCTCGCGCTGCGACGCCGCTGCGGGATCGGGCTGCCGCTGGTGCTGATGGACAGCGACGCCACCCGGGAGCCTACGCTGGAGGCGCTCGAGCGCCATCCCGAGCTGCAGGGCGACGGCCTGGAGCCGGACTTCCTGCAGAGCATGGTCCCCAAGCTCGATGCCGATCAGCTCACGCCGGTGAGCTGGCCCAAGGCGCCGGCGCTGGAGTGGTGCCCGCCAGGCCACGGCGACGTGTACGGCGCTTTGCGCCGGTCCGGGATGCTCGCCGCGCTGCTGCAGCGCGGGTTTCGCTACGCGATGATCTCCAACTCCGACAACCTCGGGGCGACCCTGGAACCCCGGATCGCCGCATACCTGCAGTCGGAGCAGATCCCGTTTCTGATGGAGGTCGTGGAGGGCACCGAGGCCGACCGCAAGGGCGGCCACATCGCGCGCCGGCGCTCCGACGGGCAGCTGGTGCTGCGCGAGACCGCCCAGACCCCGCCGGAGGACGAGGAGTCCTTCCGCGACTATCGCCGCTGGCGCTACTACAACACCAACAACCTGTGGATCGACCTGCAGGCGCTCGCCGACACGCTCGATCGCCGCGAGGGCGTGCTCGAGCTGCCGCTGATCGTCAACCGCAAGACCGTCGATCCGCGCGATTCCGACTCACCGCAGGTGCTGCAGCTGGAGAGCGCGATGGGGGCCGCGATCGAGAGCTTTCCCGGGGCCAGACTGCTCTGCGTCCCACGCGGCCGGTTCGTGCCGGTCAAGACGACCGACGATCTGCTCGTGCTGCGCTCAGACGTCTATCGGGTGTCGGAGGGGATGGAGGTCCAGCTTTCGCCCCAGCGGCACGGCAGCCTTCCCTACGTGGAGCTGGACAAGCGTTTCTACCGGCTGCTGGACGAGTTCGAGCAACGCTTTCCTGACGGTCCGCCGTCGCTGATCGAGGCCGATCGGCTGGTGGTGGAGGGCGACGTGACCTTCGGCGCCGGTGTGCAGGTCCGCGGCGCGGTGGCGCTCAGCACCGCGGAACCACGGCGGATCGAGCCCGGAACGGTGCTTGACTGACCGCCGATGAGCTCGCAATCGCTGCACCGCATCGGTCACGGTGGCGCCAGCGCGCTCGTGCCCGCCAACACGCTTGAGTCCTTCGACGTGGCCCGGTCGATCGGGATCGACATGATCGAGTTCGATCTACGCGGCTGGCGCGGGGAGCTGGTGCTGGCGCACACGATCGTCGACGCCCGGCGCTCCGGCAATGTCCGCCTTGATGACGCGCTGTCGCATCTGGCTGGTCGGAGATTTGCCGAGATCGAACTCAACGTGGACCTCAAGCACGTGGGCTGCGAGGCCGCCGTGCTGGACGCTCTGCGCCGGCATGGGCTGCTGGCGCGCACGTTGATCTCCTGTCAGATGCCGGTCGTCGTCGATCGAGTCCGAGCGCTGGACCCGCACGCCCGCACCGGGATCTCGATCGGAGGCCGGCTTGCCCGCCTGAGTCGTCGCTGGACAGGCTGGCGCGCGCAGGTGCTGGCGGGACTGGCGGCGCGTCGCTGGGACGCGCTGATGGTCCAGCACAGGCTGGTCGATCGGCAATTGGTGGGCGACGTGGTGCACCGCGGCGGAACGCTATACGCGTGGACGGCAAATGAACGCGGCGTGATCGAGCGCCTGCGCACGCAAGGGGTGCACGGCATCACCACCGCCGACCCGCGCCTGTTCCAATCCCCCTAGCGCTCGCCCCGCCCCGCGCGGCGAGCGCGTTATGGTGGTCTGCCGTGAGCGATTCCGGGTCACCGAGCACGCCGATCACGATCGTGATCGCCGATGACCATCAGATGGTGCGCGCTGGACTGCGCCTGCTGCTCGAGGCCGAGGACGGGTTCTCGGTCGTCGCCGATGCGGGGGACGTGGCCTCGACCGAGCGCCGCGTGGCGGTGTACCGCCCGCAGGTGCTGGTGCTCGACGTCAACATGCCGGAGGGGTCCAGCCTGCCGGCGATCCCCCGGATGCGCGAGGCGGCGCCCGAGACGCAGATCGTCGTGCTGACGATGCACAACGACCCTGAACTGGCCCGCGAGGCGCTGCGCACCGGCGCGATCGGCTTCGTGCTCAAGGAGGCGGCCGAGACCGAGCTCGTGCAGGCGGTCCGACTGGCCGCCGAGGGCCGCACGTATCTCAATCCGGAGCTGGGGGCTCGCCTGGCCGCCGAGGTCCCCAATCCAGCCCGACCGCCGGACGATCTCAGCGAGCGTGAGCTGGAGGTGCTGAACCTGATCGCACTCGGCCACACCAACGGCGAGATCGCCTCCCGGCTGTACCTGAGCGTCCGCACGGTCGAATCACACCGCGCGCACATCCAGCAGAAGACCCAGCGTTTCTCGCGCGCCGATCTCGTCTCCTACGCTCGCGAGCACGGCCTGCTCTGGCTTTAGGGCCCACCGGCCCGCTGGCCGGTTGGCGCGGGCCCTGGCCGGGTCGCGCCGGCGGCGGGATGCGGCGCTTAGGGGTGCCCGGGCCGCCCGGCGCCGAAGCCGGCGGGGATCTCATACCGCTTGGCGCGTAGCGATGCCGACTTGGGCAGGGGGGTAAGCCCGCCGGCGCTGGCGACCGTGGCGCGCTTGGACTTCACTCCCCAGCGGATTTTGGCGGGCTGGTAGCGGAGCAGCGCCTGCCAGGTCTCAGGTCCGATCACGCCATCGGCGACGAGTCCGTGAGCGAGTTGGAAGTGCGCCACGGCGGTCTGAGTCTTGGCGCCGAAGCCCCCGTCGACGCCGATGTGAAAGCCCGCCGTGATCAGGTGCTCCTGCGCCCACACGATCAGATCTCCCGTCCAGCCCTTGGAGATGGTCGCCGTCGCGGTGTACGCCGCATAACCGGCCAGGGAGCCCACCGGCCGCGACACCGCCTGCCACGCGCCCGGTGCGGCCTCCTGCCAATCCCACCAGCTGAGCCCGGAGGCGCCGTAGACCCGTGAGAGCTGGCGGAAGTGGGTGATCTGGTGCGCCGGGGGCGAGTTGTAGACCTGGCCGAGGGGCGAGATCGGTCGGGCGTAGATCCGGTTGTACTCATAGGTGTGCGCGAACACGGCGTCGGTCGTGGTGCCGATGTCCTTCCAGTACATCTGGGGCGTGTTGTACTGAGCGCCGCCCGGACCCAGGAACACCGAGTACGGGAAGGACGGGTGATAGTCGATGTAGGGGAAACCGGCGAGCGCGACGGGGAAGTTGGCCCCGATCAGGCCGCGCAGGTCGGAGATGTAGGTCTGGGCCTGGATGTACTTGCCCTGGTATTCGGCCTCGGCGTCGATCACCAGGCAGTCGGCGCCGTCGTTGACCGCGGCGGCGCCGACCCGAGCCTCGGCGGCCGGGTTGTCGCCGTAGACGTATTGCCAAGCGCACACCCGCAGGTGATTGGCGTGCAGCACCGACACCAGCTGCGGGTTGAACTGCGACCACGCGCGCGTCCCGTCGCCGCTCTTGATGATCAGCGTCGCAATTCCGTAGCGGTGGGCGTCGGCGACGATCGAGGCCAGGTTGCCGCCGTCGCTGCTGCCCAGCACCCAGATCCACATCCCGCGCTTGGCAAACGGATTGGCGGGCTCCTGCGGCGCTTTGCGCGGTGTGCGGCGGTGACTGGTGTGGCCGGCGGAGCCGACGCCGGCCCCGCCTGATGCCCCGAGCGCGGACGTGCCACTACCCCCCGCCACCAGCAGGGCGAGTAAAACGATCAACAGGTAGCGCGGCCGAGGATGCCCCAGAACCTGACAACCGCGCGCCACGCGGTCCTCCGTCATACGGCGACTCACCGTAGCGTAAAACCCAGCCGGTGCCCGCAAGTTGTGGTGCGCCGGCTGGGTTGTTGCAAGCCAGACCGGGTAATCGCCCTCTGGGCGATTACCCAGCTACTTGATGAACAGGATCTCTGAGTACTTGGGCAGCGGCCAGAGGTCGTCGGCGACCATCTTCTCGAGCCTGTCGGCGGCCTCTCGTGTCGCGGCCATCGCTGGGATCACCTCGTCGCGCATGTACTTGGCCTCCGTGAGCAGGTCCCCGTCAGGGTGATTCTCCTCGAGGTTGGCCGACTCGAGCGTGCTGATCGAACGAGTGAGCGTGGTGATCAGACTCTCGATCTCGCTGGCGAGCTCGGGCAGCTGCGCTGCGATCAGCTCCGCGAGGTAGCGCGCCGACGCCGGTACCAGCATCGTGCGTGCGATCGCCACGGCCGTCTCGGCCTCGATGTTGAGTTTCGTGACGTACTGCTCCAGGAGCACCTCGTACCGGGACTCGAGCTCGCGCGGTGAGAGCACGCCGTAGTTCGAGAACGCGGACTGCGTGTCGTCGGTGATCAGGTACGGGAGCGCATCGGGGGTGGCCCGCAGGTTCAGCAATCCCCGTCGCTCTGCCTCGGCGTGCCACTCCTCGGAGTAGTTGTCGCCCCCGAACACGATCTGCTTGTTGGCGGCATAGGTGCGCTGGAGGATCGGCCGCAGCGCCTCCTCGAGCTCGGCGCCCCCCTCAAGCGCGTCCTCCAGCTCCTCGGCCAGGTAGTCGACGGCCTCGGCGACGATCGTGTTCAGAACCGTGTTCGGGAGCGACAGCGACATGCTCGACCCGAGCGCGCGGAACTCGAACTTGTTACCGGTGAACGCGAATGGGCTGGTGCGGTTGCGGTCGCCGCCGTGCATCGGCAACGGCGGCAACACCGGCGTCCCCAGGCCGAGGAACGACTCGGGCGTGGACTCGCCCACTTCACCACGCTCGATCGCTTCGAACACCTTCTCCAGCTCGGCGCCGAGGAAGATCGAGATGATCGCCGGCGGTGCCTCGTTGGCCCCGAGCCGATGGTCCTGACCCGGCGAGGCGATCGACGCCCGCAGCAGACCCTGGTGCTTGTTGACGGCCTGGATCACCGCCGCGCAGAAGAACAGGAACTGGAGGTTCTCGTGCGGCGTGTCGCCGGGCTCGAACAGGTTCTCGCCGTCGTCGGTGGCCATCGACCAGTTGTTGTGCTTGCCCGATCCGTTGACGCCGGCGAACGGCTTCTCGTGCAGCAGGCAGATCAGACCGTAGCGCCGGGCCACGTTCTGCATCACCTGCATCGTCAGCTGCTGGTGGTCGGAACCGACGTTGGAGTTCTCGAAGATCGGTGCCAGCTCGTACTGGTTGGGCGCGACCTCGTTGTGGCGGGTCTTGACCGGCACCCCGAGTTTGGCCAGCTCCTGCTCGGTGTCGAGCATGTAGGCAAGGATCCGCTCTGGGATCGAGCCGAAATAGTGGTCGTCGAGCTCGTGGCCCTTGGGCGGCTTGGCGCCGAACAGCGTGCGGCCGGTCGTCACCAGATCCGGGCGCTCGAAGTAGTACTGCTCGTCGATCAGGAAGTACTCCTGCTCCGGTCCTACGGTGGTGAAGATCCGCGCGGCGCCGGTGTTGCCGAACAGCTTCAGCGCCCGCATCGCCGACTTGGACAGCGCGTCCATGGAGCGCAGCAGTGGGATCTTGTGGTCCAGCGCCTCGCCCGTCCAGGACACGAACGCAGTGGGGATGCACAGCAGCGCGCCGTTGGGGTTCTCCAGGATGAACGCCGGACTGGTCGGATCCCAGGCCGTGTAGCCGCGGGCCTCGAAGGTGGCGCGGATGCCGCCGGTCGGGAACGAGGAGGCGTCGGGCTCGGCCTGGATCAGCTCCTTACCGGAGAACTCCGCCAGCGCCGTGCCCTCACCCGTGGGCGAGTAGAAGCTGTCGTGCTTCTCGGCCGTCAGCCCGGTCAGCGGCTGGAACACGTGGCTGTAATGCGTGGCGCCCTTCTCCAGCGCCCACTCCTTCATCGCCAGCGCGACGGCGTCGGCCAGCGAGGTGTCGAGCGCCTCACCTTTGGCGAGCGTCTTCGACAGTCGCTTGTAGACGTCCTTCGGCAGCCGCTGGCGCTGGATCGCCGGGCTGAAGACATTGGCGCCGAACACCTGATTGTCGGGCGCGGTCAGATCGGGTGCCCCGATCGCCCCTCCGTTGGGACTCCACTGAGCTGCAAGGACGTTCTGCTGGCGGATGCGAGGCATGCGTTGGGTAGTTCCTTCCTGTCGGCGCCCTCGGCGGCGAGGGGCGCGCGCGTAAATGAGCAGGTCTCGTCGAGACGTGAGCGGCAGAATCTAGGGGACGGTTTGGCACCGGTCACTATCCCGATGGCCAAACCGTCAGGGAATTCGTTCGCCGAACGGCGAAGCCGAAGCGAGCGCGCCCACCGCGAACGAATTTCCCAGGTTCTGCCAGACGGCGTGAACCCACCGGGCCGGAACACCCTCAGGCGGCCGATGCACCATACTCGAAAGATGCCCTTTGACCCCAGGCTCGGCCTGACCCACTACGTTCCGGCGCCCGGCCGGTACGACAACGCGGAGTATCGCCGATGCGGGCGCAGCGGTCTCAGACTGCCGCCGATCTCCCTCGGCCTGTGGCAGAACTTCGGTGACGATCGACCGCTGGCCGACAGCCGCGCGATGCTCAGGCGCGCGTTTGACCTGGGCATCACGCACTTTGACCTGGCCAACAACTACGGCCCTCCTTATGGCACGGCCGAGATCAACTTCGGGCGCATCTTCGCCGAGGACTTCCGAGCGCGGCGCGACGAGCTGGTGATCTCGACCAAGGCCGGTTACGACATGTGGGCGGGCCCCTACGGCGAATGGGGATCGCGGAAGTACATGCTGGCCAGCCTCGATGCCAGCCTGGCGCGGATGGGCCTGGAGTACGTCGACATCTTCTATTCGCACCGGTTCGATCCCGAGACGCCGCTCGAGGAGACGATGGGCGCGCTGGATGCGGCGGTGTGCGACGGCAAGGCCCGTTACGTGGGCATCTCCTCCTACGGCCCGCGCCGAACCGAGGAGGCGATCGAGATCCTGCGCCACCTCGGGACCCCGCTGCTGATCCATCAACCCTCCTACTCGATGTTCAACCGCTGGGTCGAGGACGAGCTTTTGGAGGTGCTGGCGCGCGAGGGCGTGGGCAGCATCGTGTTCTCGCCCCTGGCCCAGGGACTGCTGACCGACAAGTACCTCGACGGCGTGCCTCGCGACTCCCGCGTGAAGCGCGGGCTGCACTTCTCCTCGGAGCTGATCACCGACGAGAATCTTCAGCGCGTCAGATCGCTGGCCCAGATCGCGAACCGGCGCGGGCAATCGCTGGCCCAGATGGCGATCGCCTGGGTGCTGCGCGATCCGCGCGTCACCTCGGCGCTGGTGGGGGCCAGCAGCGTCGCCCAGCTGGAGCAGAACGTCGCCGCGCTGGAGTCACCCGACTTCGACGACTCAGAGCTGGAGGAGATCGACCAGTACGCCGTCGACGGGGCGATCAACATCTGGGCCGCATCTAGCGACGCCTGAGCCCGCGCCGAGCGCCAGGCCTGCGCACAGCCACTCAGGGAGTGGTGACGATCTGGCCGTTGTTGTTGACGTAGGACTGCGTCGGGGCGCTGGCGATCGTCACCGCGAACGAGCCCGCCGGGCGTGATCCGTTGGCCAGCACGGCCTTGGCCCTGCCGTTGAGGTCGGCGGCGATCTGCCAGGCGACGATGTGACGGCCGGGGGCAACGGCCGTGACCTTCCAGTCGAACGTCGCGGTCGCCCCCGGCTTGAGCGAGCCGAGCGCCCAGGTGTTGGAGTAGGCGGTCACCGCCGCGCCCAGCGAGCCTGACTTGCAGCTGTAGCCGCAGGCCCCGGGCGCCTGGTCGACGATCCAGACCGGTCGCGACGGGTTGGCCAGATTCTGCTCGTTCAGATCCGCGGCGAACGCCTCGGCGCTGGAGCCCTCACCGGGTGAGGCTGGATAGGCGCACGTGGCGTTGCAGATCGTCACGGCCAGATCGGGGATCGTGGCCCCGGCGTTGCGGACCGAGATCACGAAGTGCGTGTGCTCGGAGATCGTCTGCGCGGCGGGGAACGACGCGCTGGCGATCGAGACCTTGAACGTGCCGCTTGGTTCGTGGGCATCCTGGCGCGCGCCCGAGCCGCAGGCGGCTATCGCCAGGCAAACCGCGACGCCGGCGATGCTCGCCCAACTCCTCAGTCTCCACCAGCTCACCGCGCGCGAACATACCATGCGGATTGGGAACACACGACGATTCCCAACCGGGGCTCGCGCGGGGCCGAAGCCCGCTGCGACGGTTACCAGTTGGTTTTCAGACCATCGTTCGCGTAGGCTTACGCGCGGCATGCCGCTCTGGTGGCGCCAAGATCCGGGAGGAAGCGAGACAGTTGATCCGAGCAGTCGCCGACCGAGCGTTCCTGCCGACCAAGAGCGTACTGGAAGAGGTCGGCAACATGATGATCCTGACGGGCAAGACGCTCGTTTCGGCCGTGCGGCCGCCGTATCCGTACGGGAGCGAATTCGTCGCGCAATTCCTGTTCGCGATGAAGCTGTGCTGGTTCCCGCTGCTGATCTCCACGGTCGCCTTCGGATACGAGGCGCCCGGCCTGCAGGCCGCCAACTTCCTGGTGCTGTTCGGCGCGCTTGACCGTCTCGGCGGCTTCTTTGTGCTCGCGTCGATCCGGGAATTCGCCCCGTTCGTCGACGCGATCGTGCTGGCCGGTGTCGCCGGCACCGCGATCACGGCCGATCTCGGCGCGCGCAAGATCCGGGAGGAGCTCGACGCGCTGCAGGTGCTGGGCGTGGACCCGATCAAGAACCTGGTCGTGCCGCGGTTCCTGGCCCTGATGCTCGTCACCGGCCTGTTCGACATCTACGCGCTGCTGTTCGGGATCTTCGGCGGGATCCTGGCGA
>OBLU010002820.1_pt1 | contig 15846 bp, 16 predicted proteins | sample 1518681 | NCBI WGS metagenome assembly OBLU01 (sample SAMEA3539304, study PRJEB22396) | soil metagenome | biome: tundra; feature: field; material: soil | place: USA | collected 2010-05 | depth 0.15 m
CGAGAGCGGCAGCAGCGAGATGTAGAACGAACGGTCGAATGACGTCTATCCCGGACTCCACACTCGACACGCTGTAGAACGTCGGTCGAATGACAGCGGTGGACGGACGCCCACGCCGATGAGTCCGCCGGAGTCGCAGAGATGCTTTGTGACGGCGAGGGCGGGCTTCTATCTCGCCGGAGGATGAGCCGGACCTTGGCGACCAGCTCTATCGGGACGACAACGTTGGGAGGATATCCGCTTCAGAACGGCTGCCGCCGGGGTCAGAGCTAAGCCAAAATCGTCTACGTGGTCTACATAAGCCTGATTATCGAGCGTTAGGCGGAGAGAGAGACCGTAAGGCCGGCTCAGGCCGAGGGCGGCGCGTCTCGCCGGGTCACGAGCGAGGGCGCAGCATCTCGAACACCCGATCGACGACCGCGTAGTCGCCCGGCCCGCCACAGCGAGCGACGGGTGCCAGCTTGGTGGTGTCGACGCCGGTCGAGACGATCGCTCGCTCGTCGATGTGCACGCCGACCACCTGACCGATCACCAGGTGCTGATCGACCGTCCGCCCGGCCAGGTCGCGCAGCTCCAGCTGGTGGACGACCTTGCACTCCATCGAACACCGGCTGGCGGCCACCCGCGGCGGCGTGACCAGCCGGGACGGCGCCATCTCCAGGCCGGCGCGCTCGAACTCGCTCGATCCCCGCGGCAGCGGAGCCGAGGTCTCGTTCATCGCCTCGCGCAGCTCGTAGGTGACGAGATTCCAGACGAACTCGCGCACCTCGCCGGCGAACGTGAAGGAGTCCTTGGCGCCATGGCTGGAGAAGGCGAGCATCGGTGGCGCTTCGGCCACCGCGTTGAAGAAGCTGTATGGCGCGAGATTGACCTGTCCGCCGGCGCCGACGGTCGAGATCCAGCCGATCGGTCGCGGCGCCACGAGCGCCTTGAAGGGGTCGTGGGCGAGAATCTCATGGTCGCGTTTGTGGGGCTCGTAGAAGATCACCGTCCGGCACAACCTAGTGTTTTCCGGACGTTCGCTGCGGCCCATCGCCCGCGGCCCGCCATGATCAGCGCGCACATCTTCTTGCAACGCCTGCGCCAGCGGTGCTCTCCACGCAACTTCCGGGCAGCCCGCGGTATACAGACTGCTGTCAAGATCTTTCTGAGGAGGCAGGATGAGGCGTATTGCGAACCTGTTGGCGGCCGTGCTCGCCGTCTCGGCCGTGGTATCCGGCGTCGCCCTGGCGGCGTCTTCTCCGACCGTGAGGACCGGCGCGACCACGATCGCCACGTCCACGAGCGTCGTGCTGCACGGGACCGTCAATCCCAACGGCAGTGCCGCCAGTTATCAGTTCAATTACGGCCCGACCAGCGCCTACGGGCTGTCCACCACGACGCAGTCGGCGGGCGGCGGGAGCAAGACCGTCTCGGTGCAGACGACCCTGAGGGGCCTCACCCCGGGCACCGTCTACGACTACCGGATCGTCGCGCTCAACACGTCAGGGGCCGGGATCGGCGCCAATCGGACCTTCAAGACCACCGGCGCCCCTCCGGCCGGCGTCGTCACCGGGCCCGCGGCGGCCGTGGGCAAGAGCATCGCCACGCTCACCGGCGATGTCAATCCCGAGGGCGCGGTCACCACGTGGGTGTTTCAGTACGGCCTCTCGACCAGCTACGGCGCGCAGACGCTCCCCCCGCAGACGTTGGCCGCCACGATCACCCCGGTCGCCGTGTCGCTACCACTGGCCGGCCTGGAGCCCGGGACGCTGTTCCATTTCCGCCTGGTCGCCTACCACGGCACGACGGTCGTCTCGACCGGCCTCGATCAGACCTTCCTGACCGAACCGGCGATTCGTCCCCATCCGCGGCTGGTGGCGAGCACCAAGCCCGGCCGCGCCCGCGCCAAGCCCTACCAGTTCACGACCACGGCAAAGCTGAGCGGGCCCAGCTTTATCCCCGCCTCGCTGGGCTGCGTGGGCGGCGCGACGATCCGCTACCTCGACGGCAAGCGCCAGGTGGCCTCGGCGACCGCCGTCGTGCAACCGGACTGCACGTTCTCGGGCCAGGTGTCGTTCCGGCGCCTGATCAGACACCGCGCGACCGCCCTGAAGGTCGAGGTCCAGTTCCACGGCAACGGCTATTTCGCCGCCGTGCAGAGCATCGGGCGCGTGACGCTCGGATAGCGCAGACCGCGGCATCGGCTCCCGGCGGCGGCCGGGAGCCCGGTGCCGGGTAGGCTTGCGCGCCATGCGTCGATCCCGGACGCGGGTGTCGCGCGTCGAGCTGCTGCTGCTCGTGTCGCTGGTGGCCTGGGGCGTATTTCCGCTGGTGGCGCTGATCGCGCACGCGATCCGGGCGCACGCCGGCTTGACCGGCGCCGACGGATTGATCGGCGCCGACGGCGTGCTGGGCGCCGATCAGCTCCAGTACCTCGCCTGGGCGCGCGACGCCGGCAGCCACGGGCTCGCCTCCGACCTGTTCAGCCTCGCGCCCAGCGGCCACGTCTACCTGGAGCCGCTGTTCACGATCACGGGCCTCCTGTTGCGTCTGGGCCTGTCGCTGCAGCTGGCCTACCTGCTGTGGAAGCCGGTGGCAGCGGTCGCGCTGTTCGTCGCCACCCTGGCGCTGGCCAAGCGAGTGTTCGGCGACGATCTGCGGGCTCGCGCCGCGGCCGTGGCCCTGTCGCTGTTTCTCTACACGCCGGCCACCGCGCTGGTCAGCTGGGCGAAGCTGGGCGCGGGATCGTTCCGGTTTCAGTTGTACCTGCTCGGCTATGAGCTGTTTCCCGCCAACAAGCTGTGGGGATATGTCCCCAGCGCCCTGGGCCTGGCGATGATGCCGGTCGTCCTGCTGGGCACCGAACGAGCCCTGAGCGCGGCCGAGCCGACCACGGGTGCGCTGGGGCGCCCTGCCCTGGTGGGCGCCGGCCGTCCGCTCGCGCTGGCCACCCTGGCGGCGCTGCTGGCCTCACTGCTGCACCCGTGGCAGGGGGTGACGCTGCTGGTGATCCTCGCCGGGCTGGCGCTGTGGCAGCGGCTGGGTCGCTGGCTGGTGCTCCTGGCCCCCGCGGTCGGCGCGGCGCTGCCGCTGCTCTACTACTTCGTCCTGTCGCGGAGCGATCCCGCCTGGCGGCTGGCTGCGCATAACGAGGTGATCGCCAGGCTGCCCGCGCCGGTGATGCTGGCCGGACTGGGGCCGCTGGCGCTGATCGCCGCCTTCGGCGTGCGGCGCCCCGGCGCGGTGATGATCGAACGCGCGCTGCTGCTGTGGATCGCCGGCTGCTTTGTCACCTACTTCACCGTGAACTCTTTCGCGCCCCACGCGCTGCAGGGCCTGAGCCTGCCCTTCGCCGTGCTGGCGGTCAGGGGATGGCGCCGGCTGCGCCTGCCCGCCACCCTGGGCGCGGTGGCGATCGCGCTGGTGACGATCCCCGGCCTGGCCTTCGACGCGCGCAAGTTCGTCAATGTCGCGCGCGGACACGCCGTGCAGTACTACCTGCCCAGCTCCGATACGCGCGCGCTGGTCTGGATATCGGACCGGGCACCGGGCGGCGGCGTGCTCGCCCCCACCCCGTTTGCGGCCGTGGTGCCCTCGCAGACGGGCCGCGCCGTGTGGGTCGGCCACGGCTATTGGAGCCAGGACTACGCCGCCCGTGCCCGCACCGTCGATTCGCTGTTCGGCGGGCGGCTGCGCGGCGCTGCAGCGCGCTCGTTCGTGCTGGGCACCGGGGCGACGGTGCTGATCTCCGATTGCACCCACCGCGCCGACCTGACCTCCAGGCTGGGTCCGCTGCTGGCCTCGGTGCACCGCTTCGGCTGCGCCCGTATCTACGTCCTGCGCCGCGCGGCGGTCGGCCGATCGCTCAAGCGATAGACGAACCGCAGCCCCGACCAGGTTTCGTCGATCGCGCACACCTTGTTGTCCACCAGTCCAGCCACCAGCCCCAGCTCGCGCACGACCCCGTCGCGCAGGTCGGTGGCGAGCCCCGAGGACCGCTTGGGCCAGGCGATCCACAGGCCCCCGGCAGGATCTAGGGCCGCCCGCAGGCGCGGCAGGCGATGCTCGAGCTCGGCGCGGGAGGCGCTGAACGCCACGATCACGTCAAAGGTCCCGGCGAGCCTGCGAACGAGTCTCACACCGTCCGGGAGCGCCGGGGGCCTCAGCTGCGCAAACGCCGGCGGGGCCCCGGTCACGTATAGCCGCGAACGCGGCTTGATCGAGAGCTTGCGCGCGAGCTCGCCGCTCGCGCTCGTCTGCGGCCGGGATTGGCTCACCGGCCGCCAAGCCTACGCGACCCCCCGGGCCAGGCAGAGCTGCTGCAACCGCTCCATCGCCTCGTGCGCGCGGGCCGGGAGCACGTCGAGCGCGTCGGCGGCGAGCCGCAGGTCCTCGATCGTGGCGCCGCGCGCCTCCAGGGCAAAGCGCCCCAGCCAGCGCACGGCCGCGCGCTCATAGCGCGCCGGGTCCCCGCTTCGCAGCACCAGGCAGATCCGCAGGGCGTCATCGAGCGCGATCTGCGGCAGCTCGCGGGCGGCCGCGAGCACCAGGTTCTCATTGCCCGTCGCCAGCGCCCGCCGAAACCGGGCGTAAGGACTGCCCTCGCTCGTCACGAACATATGTTCGTATGACTGTCAAGCGCATCAGTTCAGGCGAGCTCGGCGCGGTCCGCCAGCTCCGCGATCAGCCTGGACAGCTGGCTGCCCTGCCAGGCGGTGGGCGAGCGCCCGGGCTCGTCGGTCACCAGCCGTGCGCTCGGGATCATCGCCGCATAGGCCTCCCCCACCGCCTGGGGATGGCCGGGATCGGCCTCATCGCCGCTGGCGACGACCACCGTCGGCGCGGTGATCTGGGCCAGGTCGTCCAATCTCGTGAACGGCCGCGAGCGCGGGACCGCCCGCAGCGCGTCGGCGACCGCCTCCGGGTGCTCGTGCAGTGCGAGCCGCTGGCGGATCACCCTGATCACCGTCTCGCGCCAGGCCGGCGGAACCTGTGGCTCACCGTAGGCGGCGACGAAGCCCTCGACCCCACCGTCGCGCAGGCCGTCCGAGAGCGCGTCCCAGCGGGCCAGCCGTCGCCGATCAAGGGTGTCCCCCGGCTCGTAGGCGGGCGTTATGACCACCAATCCCGCCACCCGATCGGGGCGCTTGAGCGCCAGCCACAGCAGCGTGTGAGCGCCCATCGACGCGCCGGCCAGCACCGCGCGCTGCACGCCGAGCGCGTCGAGCACGGCTTCCAGGTCGTGCCCGAGCTCTTCGTAGCCGTATGCGGCGGCCGCCGGGGCCGGCGACGATTGCCCGTGTCCGCGGGCGTCGTAGGCGATCACGCGGTGACCGGAGCGCTGCAGTGCGTGGGAGCCCATGACGACGTAGCGCCGCGTGGCGGTCAGACCGTGCACCAGCACGACGGGAATCCCCTCCCCGTCCTGCTCGACGATCAGGCGCACGCCCGCGCGCTCCACAACCTGCTCGGACACGCACTGCTGTCTACACGATCGCCGCTGAATCTGCTCCTGATGGGCGCCGTCTTGAGGCCAGCTACCATCAGCTTCGATGGATGTCTCAGAGCAGAATTTCCAGACCGCAGTGATCGAGCGCTCCCGCACTCTGCCGGTGGTCGTCGACTTCTGGGCGGAGTGGTGTGGCCCGTGCCGCCAGCTCGGCCCGGTGCTGGAGCGGGCGGTCGCCGCGCGCGACGGCCGGCTGGAGCTGGCCAAGCTCGATATCGACGCCAACCCGACGCTGGCGCGCACGTGGGGGATTCAGAGCATCCCGGCCGTCAAGGCGTTCAGCGACGGCACCGTCGCCGCCGAGTTCGTCGGCGCCCAGCCGCCGGTGGCGGTCGAACGCTTCCTCGACTCGCTGCTGCCCTCCGAGGCCGACCGGCTGGTGGCGCTCGGCGACGAGGAGTCGCTGCGCCGGGCGGCCGAGCTCGAGCCCGCGCGCGCCGATGCCGCGGTGCCGCTGGCCCGGATCCTGTACGGGCGAGGCGAGCCCGATGAAGCGCTGGCGGTGCTGCGCCGGGTGCCCGGGAGCTTCGCCGCCGAGGGGCTGGCGGCACGGATCGAGCTGGAGCGCGGCGAGCCCGGGGCCGAGCTCAGCGAGGCGTTCGCGGCGCTTGACGCGGGCGAGTACGAGCGCGCGCTCGATCTGCTGATCGGCGCGCTTCCGTCGGCCGACGGCTCGCGCGATGACATCCGCCGGGTGGTGGTCGGGATCCTCGACGAGCTCGGGGTCGAGCACCCGCTCGCGCGTGAATCACGGCGCAAGCTGGCCAGCGCCCTGTACTGACGCGCGAGTCGCGGCCAGGCGGCCGCAGGACGGCCTGAACACCGGCCACCGGCACGATCAGAAGGTCAGCGACAGCTGCTCGTCTGCTGCTTCGGGCACCGGCTCGAGCCCCGCGACGCGCACGCCCAGCAGCCGTACCGGCCGCACCGGCGCGAAGCGGCGCAGCAGCTCCAGGGCGATCGGACCGACGCGCTCGGCGTCGCTGACGGCCTCAGTCAGCGTTCGGGCCCGGGTGTGGGTCGAGAAGTCGTCCAGGCGCACCTTGATCCCGATCGTGCGCCCACGCCGACCGCGCGCCATCAGCGCGTCGCACAGGCGCGTGACGAGCCCGCCGAGGACGGGCTCGAGCTGGGGCATCCCGACGAGGTCGCGGTCAAAGGTCGTCTCCCGGGATTCTGAGATCACCTTGCGCTCCTCGGTGACCGGCGAATCGTCCTCAAATCGCGCGCGGCGCTGGAGCTGGGCGCCGAGCCGAGCCCCGAAATGGATCGCGAGCTCGTGGGCGGGCGCCGCGGCGAGCTGGCCGAGCGTCCCGATCCGCAGGCGTCGCAGGCGCTCGGCGGTCTTGGGGCCGATGCCCGGCACCAGCCCGCAGGGGGCAGGCGCGAAGCGCTCACAGGCCTGCTGACGCGTGAGCACCACGAATCCGCGCGGCTTCTCGGCATCGGAGGCGACCTTGGCCACCAGCTTGCTCGGGCCGATCCCGATCGAGCAGCCGAGGTTCGTGGTCCGCTCGATCTCGATCGCCAGCCGGCGCATTGCCGCGTGCGGTGCGGGAATCTGGCTCAGGTCGAGGTATGCCTCGTCGAGGCCGACGACCTCAACGGTGTCCACGTGCGCGCGCACGGTCGACATTACCTCGCGTGAGGTCTCACGGTAGTAGGGGAAGTCCGGCGGCAGGTGGATCGCGTCGGGACACAGCCGCCGCGCGCGCACCGCGGGCATTGCCGAGCCCACCCCGAACCGGCGCGCCTCGTAGGAGGCGGTCGTCACCACCGACCGCGGCCCGGCGCCGGCGACGATCACCGGCTGGCCCCGCAGCTCAGGCCGGCGCCGCAGCTCGACCGAGACATAGAACGCGTCCATGTCGAGGTGAGCTATGCAGCGTTCCGGCACGGCTGCGGAGGCTAGGACAACGGGCAGACGTTGATCAGCTGGTGCTCCAGACGGTGCCCACCCCGGCAAAGCCCAGCGCCGCAGCGGTGTTCTGGTTCAGATCCCAGTCGCGGCCTCCGACGTAGGGGCCTCGGTCGTCGACCACGGCGGTCACGCTGTGACCTCCGTAGCGGAACCCGACCCTGGTCCCGCATGGCAGGTCCCGGTTTGCCACCCCGAAGTTGGCGTGGAACCCGCATGCGGTGTTGCCGGCGTCGTCGTACCAGGACGCGACGGTCTCGTCGTAGACACTGAGCTGTCCGGCCGGGCGCGACGCGCGCGCATTGCCCCGGTCGCCGGAGAACAGCACCCGCAGCGACCGTTGGCCGGCGATGGCGGGCCGGTAGTGCAGATCAAAGCCGCCATGACCACCGGTCCGCGTCGTGGTGAGCGTGCGCCAGGCGTGGCCTGAGCGGCCCTGCAGGCGGACCCGGCGTCCCGGAGCGAAGGGCAGCATCCTGCCCCGCAGGTCCATCCTGTGTCCTGTGAGGACGTCGAAGGACCGGCTGGCGAACCGCAGCTGTGCGGCGACGCTGACCGGTTGCGGCGTGCTGGCGGGGACGGTCGCGGCGCCAGCGATGGTGATCGCGGCGGCCGCGTGGGCGCCAGGGGCCGAGTCGGCGTCGATCACCTTGAGCAGACCGGAGCTGCGCAGCGGTGCCCTGAGCGCGAAGCGCCCGCTGCGGCCGACCCTGGTCGAGGTCAGCGAGTGCCAGCCGGCGCCGCGCGCGGGCGCGGTCTCCAGCAGCAGTGTTGCCCCCTGGTCCGCTACCGGAGCGGCTCCACTGACGGTCACGTCGGCCCCGAAGGCGACAGTTTGGGGCTCCACGTCGATCTTCAGCGGCGTCGGGGCATCCGCCGCCGTCTGGGGTGCCGCCGCGGTCGTCAGTGCGACGGCGGACGCCGGTACCGCGAGCACGGTTGTGGCAATAGTCACTTGAACTGAGCGCGTTCTGCGCCTGATGGCCTTGGGCCTCAAGATGAGGACCTCCTGTTGAACCGTTCGGCCGGGCGCTTACGGGGTTAGCTGTCGGGCTCGCGAGCGAGGACTGGGCACGCGTGACGCGCGTCGTCCACCGATCGCTACGGCCGCCGCTGGTCAGTGCACCAGGCGGCCGATTCGCCCCGGCCGGCGGTTGATCACGACACCACCGGCAATGGGTCCCCCGCTCACCCCCGCACCGGGCAGGGGCAACTCAGCAGGCCGAAATACGACTGCGCAAGACTGGCAGGCGCGGGCGGGCACATGTGTGACCTTCATCACACGCTCCAAACCCTGCAAGAATCCTCGGGTGGCCAATTCCGATCGCCTGACCGGCCTGGACAGCTCTTTCCTGCACCTCGAGCGCGACTCGGCGCACATGCACGTCGCCGGCTGCATGTTGTTCGAAGGGACGCCCCCCGCCTATGACGAGCTCGTCGCGCAGATCGTCTCGCGGCTGCACCTGGTGCCGCGCTACCGCCAGCGGCTGGCCTTCGTCCCGCTCAATCAGGGACGCCCGGTGTGGGTGGACGATCCGCACTTCAACGCCAGATTCCACGTTCGCCACACCGCTCTCCCCCAGCCGGGAGACGAGCGCAAGCTTGCCCGGCTGGCCGGCCGGGTGTTCTCCCAGGCACTTGACCGCTCGCGCCCGCTGTGGGAGCTGTGGCTGGTTGAGGGCGTGGCCGATGATCGATTCGCGCTGCTGTCGAAGACCCACCACGCGTTGGTGGACGGCATCTCCGGCGTGGACATCGCCACGGTGCTGTTCGATTCATCGCCAGACCCGATGCCCGTAGCGGCGGCCGAGAGCGAGTGGATCCCCCGGCCGCTGCCCACCGACGTGCAGCTGCTCGCCGACGCGCTGCTGGAGCGGGCCACGGTCCCGGCGGAGATCGCCCGCGGGGTGCGCGCCACCCTGCGACGCCCGCGCCAGATCGCATCCCAGGTTGGGACTGCGTTGGCCGGCGTCGGCGCGATGGCCTGGGCCGGCCTGCAGGCGGCCCCCGCCAGCCCGTTCAACGTGCGCATCGGACCCCACCGCCGCTTCACCTGGGTGCGCAGCGAGCTGTCGCAGTTCAAGGCGGTCAAGAACGCGCTCGGCGGCACCGTCAATGACGCCGTGCTGACCGTCGTGGCCGGCGCGCTGGGACGCTATATGCGCCTGCACGGCGAGCCCGTGGAGGACGTCGTGCTCAAGGCGATGGTGCCCGTGTCGGTGCGCGCCGACGTCGAGCGCGGCGCGCTGGGCAACCGCGTGGCGGCGATGTGGGCGCCGCTGCCGGTGGGCGTCAACGACCCCGTCGCGCGGATGCTGACGATCAGCCACGAGATGGAGGGCGTCAAGGACTCGGGTCAGGCGGTCGGCGCCCAGGTGCTGACCGAGCTCTCAGGCTTTGCGCCGCCGACGATCATGGCCCAGGCCGCCCGGCTGCAGGCGCACCAGCGCCTGTTCAACGTCGTGGTCACCAACGTGCCAGGACCCCAGTTCCCGCTCTACATGCTCGGACGCCAGCTCGAGGCGATGTTCCCGATGGTCCCGCTGGCCGAGAACACCGCGCTGGGGATCGCGATCATGAGCTACGACGGCCAGCTCAATTTCGGTCTGAACGCCGACTACGACGCCCTGGAGGATCTCGACGTGCTCGCAGACGAGCTGCGAGCCTCGATCGAGGAGCTCGTGGCGGCCGCCGGGGAGGGCTCGGTTCCCCATCCGACGAGTGCCCGGGCGCTGCGCGCGGCCGAGTGAGCCTGGCCGGCCGCTCCTGAATGGGCCGAGCTCGGGTCATCCGGCTGCTCGAGCGCAGCGCGATCGTCCTGCTCTCGCTGGCCCTGTCGATCGGCGTGATCGCCGTTCTGTCCGGGGGACTGCTCGCCGGGCGCGACCAGCCCGGGGTGTCGGGCAACGGCAGCGGACCCGGGGTGCAATACCGTGACCTCGGCGATGCGCGGCTGGCCCCCGGTCAGCGCCGGCCGGCGTATGACTCACAACCACCGACCAGCGGACCCCACCTCCCGGCGACGGTCAAGCGCGACGAGTCCGAGCTCTCAGACGACCAGCTGCTGCAGTCGCTGGCGGCCGGCGATGTGGTGATCATGTACGGCACTCGCCGCCCGCCCGCCGGCCTGCGAAGCCTGGCGCTGGAGATAGCGGCGCCGTTCACGCCCGCGCTGGCCGCGGTCGGCCAGGCGGTGATCCTCGCCCGCCGCCCCGGCGCGGCCGGATTGACCGGATCGGCGTGGACCCACCTGGTTTCAGTCAACTCGCCCAACGATCCGCTCCTGCGCGAGTTCATCCAGGCGTATCTGGGCCGGGGCGCGCCCGGACGCTGAGGATCGGCGCGCCCGCCCCATAATTGAAAGCCATGCCCGCGCCGCTGAAGCTCGCTCTGTGCCAGATGAACCCCACCGTCGGGGACATCGCCGGCAACGAAGCTCAGATCCTGCGCTGGATCAGCGATGCGCGGGCCGCCGGCGCCCAGCTGGTGCTGTTCCCGGAGCTGGCGGTGACCGGCTACCCGCCCGAGGACCTGCTGCTCAAGGAACACTTCCTCGCCGACGCCCGCGCGTCACTGCAGCGGATCGCCTCGCAGACCCAGGGAATCGTCGCGCTGGTCGGCTTCCCCGAGCACGCCGAGGATGTCTACAACGCATGCGCGGTGCTGGCCGGCGGGTCCGTGCGGGCGATCTACCGCAAGATGTTCCTGCCCAACTACGGCGTCTTCGACGAGCAGCGCTATTTCCAGTCCGGTATCGGCGGCGCGGTGATCGAGCTCGGTGGTGTGACGGTCGGGCTGACGGTCTGCGAGGACATCTGGGAGCCCGGACCCCCGGCCTCGGACGAGGCGCTGGCCGGCGCCACGCTGCTGGTCAACATTTCCGCCTCTCCCTACCACGTCGGCAAGGGATCCGAGCGCGAGCGGATGCTGGTCCAGCGCGCCCGGGACAACGTGGCGATGGTCGCCTTCTGCAACCTCGTGGGCGGCCAGGACGAGCTGGTCTTCGACGGCTACTCGCTGGTGATCGACCACGAGGGCGAGGTGCTGGCGCGTGGCGAGCAGTTCGCCGAGGAGCTGATCCTGGCCACCATCGATCCCGACGCCGCTCGTGGCGTGCGCCTGCGCGACCCTCGCCACCGTCCGGTCAACCGGCGCGCCCAGCCCTCCGTGGCGCTGCTGGCACGCGTCGAGCTGCCGCCGTGCGCTGCTGAGACCCGCGGCCTCGGGGGGCCAGTGCACCAACCATTGGGGCGCTGTGCCGAGGTCCACCGCGCGCTGGTGCTGGGGCTGCACGACTACGTGGAGAAGAACGGCTTCAGCCACGTGGTGATCGGGCTCTCCGGCGGCATCGATTCGGCGCTGGTGGCCGTGATCGCGGTTGACGCGCTCGGCGCCGAGCGCGTGTCGGTGGTCGTGATGCCGTCCCCATATTCCTCACCGGAGACCCAGCAGGACGCCCGCGATCTGGCGGCCAACCTCGGTGTGAGTGCCCGCGAGCTGCCGATCGCCGAGACGATGCAGTCCTACGAGCGGACGCTCGCCGGCGTGTTCGCTGGGCGCGAGGCGGATCTGACCGAGGAGAACCTGCAGGCCCGGATCCGGGGCAACCTGCTGATGGCGCTGTCGAACAAGTTCGGCTGGCTGGTTCTGACGACCGGCAACAAGTCCGAGATGGCGGTCGGCTATTCGACTCTGTACGGCGACAGCGCCGGGGGCTTTGCGGTGATCAAGGACTGTCCCAAGACGCTCGTCTACGAGCTCGCGCGTCATCGCAACACACTCGCCCACGCTCCGGTGATCCCGCAATCGATCATCGACCGAGCCCCCAGCGCCGAGCTTCGCGCCGACCAGCGCGACGTCGACTCGCTGCCCCCCTATGAGGTGCTGGATCCGATCCTCGACGGCTACATCGAGGACGACCTCGGCCGCGAGGCGCTCGTTCTGCGCGGGTTCTCCGAGACCGACGTCGAGCACGTGATCGCGCTTGTCGACCGCGCCGAGTACAAGCGCCGCCAGGCCCCGCCGGGGATCAAGATCACCACGCGCGCGTTCGGGCGCGACCGGCGCGTGCCGATCACCAATCGCTACGGAGGCTGACTCGGCGCTGGGCCCCGAGCCGGATAGTCATCCGCCGGGACCCCAGCCGGCTACCCCGCGGGCAGGTCCCGGACGGCCACGGTGACGCGCGACAGGACGCACAGCCGGCCGTCGTCGTCGGTGAGCTCCACCTCCCACACCCACGTCGTGCGCCCGCGATGTTTGAGCCTGGCCTCGCCGAGGATCGTTCCCCGGGTGATCGGGCGCAGGAAGCTGGTCTGGTTTGACAGACCGACCGCGATCTTGCCGTGCGGCATAACCTCCAGGGCGGTGGCCGTCGAGGCCAGGCTCTCGGACATCGCCGCGTATACGCCCCCGTGGATCAGCCCGCCTGGCTGCTTGAGCTCGTCGCGCACCTGGACCTGGCCGCGCATGCAATCCGGGGCGACATCGGTGATGTCCAGCCCGTACAGGCCGTCAAAGCCGTCCTCCAAACGGAACGGAAGCTCAATCGACATCCGCGGCACGATAGTCGCTCGCCGCGGGGCGCCGTTCCGAGGACCCCGGATCGGAGTGCTGCGCATTCTGCACCGCGCTCATTTACGCTAGGCACCCGATGGCCTCACTGGACAGCCTCCCCGCCGACCAGCGCGCGGTACTCTCGCTCGTGCTGGGGCGGGGGCGCAGCTATGGCGAGATCGCGCGGCTGCTCTCGATCGACCCGGCCGCCGTCCGCGAGCGGGCCCTGGCCGCCTCCGATTCCCTCGGACCGCAGACGCGCGTGCCCGCCGAGCGCCGCGCGCTGATCACCGACTACCTACTGGGCCAGCTTCCGGCCGGGGTCGCCGAGGAGACGCGGGTGCGCCTGGCCGAGTCGGCCAGCGAGCGCGGCTGGGCCCGGGTACTGTCCTCCGAGCTCGCGCCGCTGGCCAGCGGCCGGCTGCCCGACATCTCGCTCGAGCGCTCCGCAGCACGCTTGGCCGCACCGGCCGCCGATGCGAGCTCGCAGGCGCCGGTCGCCGCCCCGCCGCCACGTCTCGAGCCAGAGCCAGAGCCCAAGCGTGACGACGACCAGTTCGGCCCCAAGCCGGCCAAGGGACGGCGGACGTCGCGCCGGGGCGGCGTGCTGCTGCTCGTTGGCGCCGTGATCGCGTTGATCGCCGTCCTGGTGGTCTTGGTGGTGGTCGTGCTCGGCTCCGGCGGCTCGACCTCTCACCAGAGCTCGCATACGTCGTCGGTGGCCAGCGCCTCCAGCACCAACCCGAAGACCGCGGCGACCACGACGACCGCGAGCACCAGCTCGGGCTCGGCGCAGGTCGTCGCCCAGATCAACCTCGCGCCTGCTCCCAACTCGGCCAGCAAGGCGGCCGGAATCGCCGAGGTGCTCAAGGAAGGCGCCACCGACGGGATCGCGATCGTCGCCCAGAAGGTGGCGCCCAATACCACCCAGCCCGCCAACGCTTACGCCGTGTGGCTGTACAACTCGCCCACCGACGCACACATTCTCGGCTTCGTCAATCCGGGCGTTAGCTCCACCGGACGGCTGTCAACCGCCGGCGGCCTGCCGAGCAACGCCGCGCACTACCAGCAGCTGATCGTCACGCTGGAAACCCAGGCCAGCCCGAAGACGCCAGGAACGATCATCCTCCAGGGCGCTCTGAAGGGTCTCTGAGATCAGTTCGCGCGTGGCCGCGGGGTGGCCGGGCAAGCCGTCAGTAATTCAGTCGTGGGCCCTTAGCCGCAGATCCGCTCCAGCCCGCGCAGCGCCTCGTCGAGCTTGGCGGCGGTCGCCCGGCGCAGCATGAAGCCGCCGGTCCGGGAGTAGCCGCGCAGCTTCTGGCGCTGCTCGATCGTGATCTCGGTTCCGCCCGGCACGCCCTGCAGCCTGACCTCGATGATCGACTCGTTGAGTACCCGCGCAAACGGCGTCCCGGCGAGCTCCTGCTCCCAGGCGCGGACCCACGGCGACGTCGACTCCACCACCCGGAAGTCCACCCGCACCGGCCGGCCCCGCTTGGTCGTGAAGACCTGGGTGAAGCGATCGGGCTGCACGCCCTCCATGCGCGTGATCCCGGGCCACCAGCGCGGCATGTGGTGGGGATCCTCCAGCACCTCCAATATGCGCTGGGGGGAGGCCGCGACGGTGCGGGTTCGCTGAGCCGTCGCCACGTCTCAGCGGTCGTAGTCGATCAACGTGTGCACCTCGTGACCGGCCAGCCGCTGTCGGCCGCCGAGGAAGCTCAGCTCGACCAGGAAGGCGCAGCCGACGATCACGCCCCCAAGACTCTGCACCAGCTGGCACAGCGCCCCCGCGGTCCCTCCGGTCGCCAGCAGATCGTCGTGGACCAGCACGCGCGCGCCGCCGGCCAGCGCGTCGGCATGGACCTCCAGCGCGTCGATTCCGTACTCGAGCGCGTATTGCGCGCTGACGGTCTCGTGCGGCAGCTTGCCGGGCTTGCGCGCCGGGACGAAGCCGGCCCCCAGCTCGCGGGCGAGCGCCGCGCCGAGGATGAACCCCCGCGCCTCGGCGGCGACCACCAGATCGACCGCCGTATTGGCGACCAGCTGCGCCAGGCCCGACACGGCGCCGTCGAGCGCCCGGGCGTCGAGCAGCAGCGGCGTGATGTCCTTGAAGATGATCCCCGGCCGGGGAAAGTCGGGGATGTCGCGGACCAAGGCCCGCAGATCGACGGAGCACACGCCTGGCGGCAACCCGGGCGCTAGGTGGCGATCTTGCGCAGGTCGCGGATCAGCAGCAGGTGCTTGAGATGCGTCGTGACCGACGCCAGGTTCTCCAGCGCCTCGATCGCCTCCTTACGGCGCTCGGGATTGCGCGAGCGCAGCGCCGGCGCGAGGATGCTCTGCAGCAGCTGTGCCTCACGGTCGGCGGAGCTGCGGAACACGCGCAGGTTGCGCCCCCCGACGCCGTAGCGCGCGAGCTCGGACACCGCCCTGACGATCTCCCGCTCGGTCTCGTCGTAATAACGGGCACCGGCGCGGGTCTCGCCTTTGATCACCCCGAACTCCACCAGCTCTCGGACCAGCTTGGGGTCGGCCCCGGTCTCCTCCACGACGTCGTCGAGCGAATACAGCGCTCCGGGCTCGCGCACTGTCACCATCGCGCGCCGGACCGGCCCGCCGGGGCGGCGATCAATGGCGGGTGGGGTCACCTCGCGCTCTGAGCGCCCCCCGGCCAGCTCCTGGCGGATCACCCGCAGCGGCAGGAACTCGTCGCGCTGCAGGCGCAGGATCGTGCGCAACCGCTGAATGTCGGTCTGGGTGTAGAGCCGGTAGCCACCCTGGGTGCGCCGCGGGGTCAGCAGCTTCTGATCTTCCAGGTAGCGGATCTTGGAGATCGAGATGTCAGGGAACTCCTGGACCAGCGCCTTGCACACCGCGC
>OBLU010002825.1_pt1 | contig 15834 bp, 10 predicted proteins | sample 1518681 | NCBI WGS metagenome assembly OBLU01 (sample SAMEA3539304, study PRJEB22396) | soil metagenome | biome: tundra; feature: field; material: soil | place: USA | collected 2010-05 | depth 0.15 m
CTCTTGACCAGTAACATTTTCGGACGCGGGTTCGACTCCCGCCGCCTCCACCAATCTATCCCTAAATCTTCACGGTGAACCTATCTTCTAATGCTGGGTGTGCTTTCGTTTGTACGAAAAAGAAAACGGCCGGGAAATACTCCCAGCCGTTCCTTAGCGCCACACAACAAATGTAGTCAGCTTACCAGCCATCAAGTCGGAAGACTAAAAGTCTGCATCTTCCGGCGTGCAGCTGCAGGGTTTACCGCTGAGGCGGTGATCAAACAAGCAGAGTTGCTCGAGCAGCAATTTTTCGCTGGCTGCCAGGTTCGAGTCGGCAAACGGGGTCTCGGTAACGGCGAAGCCGGAGGTCAGTTTCTGGACATGCGTCGCCCAAGCCCGAATTCCGGGAGTCGGTGTGTTCGGTGCAAAGCCGGTGTTGACATCAGATTCGGTCGAAGACGAAATGATCTTAATGACGCCACGGGTCGTCTTCGTGCCGGTCATCGGGTTGGCGGTTAGGTTTACATTCACGGATTCCGAGAGAAGTCCGTCGGGCGTGATGAGACAAGAGCAGCACTCCGTCAGTTCCTCGCTGTCGTCGAACATGTAGATGGAGGCGTACAGGTTATTTTCTGTGTCGCCATCGTTGACCGCACGGACGGTTGCATCCGGGGCATTCGCGGTATTCGCGTTGGAAAAGTAGGTGGTGAAATAGACGCTATTGTCACCTTGAGCTAGGGCAGTTCCCCCCAGCATCACGGCAGCAACCAACAGCAACATCAAAAATCCGAGCTTCTTCATTTCTGGAACCTCCTGGTAAGAGTTCGCGCCCGCTCGGGGGAGAACAACTCTGGACGCGACTGGGACTTTACGCTTTGCTTACTACTTTTCAACTACCCAATTGGACTAGCCATACACGGAAGAGCGGCGCTACTACTTCATGGAGTAGTTTAAGAAACTTCAAGACTCCTTTTGGTCGCGCCAAAACCCGATAGCTTCTTGCTTGTGGCGCGTTTCAGCATTCACGTTTCACAGTTACTGAGCAGCAGCACCACCGCCGGCGTTGACCATGATTGTGCCCACGTTGAAAAAGGAATTGTGGCTGCGAACCCGGCAGGAGCCCGGTCGAGGCCAACTCCCCCGTCCATGATCGTGTGGGAGTGCACGCTGCCGTCGCTGAAGGCGTTCAGGGTCAGCACAAACACGGAAAGCAATTGACGAAACTGATTCGCGACATATTTTCCTCCTCATTAGGCCCAATCCTGTAGTTCGACCCACCCCCCGAGCGAGCGACAGAATGCCGCGAAGACAGGCGATTTGTCAAAGGCCTCATCCGGTCGATTCACGGAATATTCAACCAATTGTCATCAATTTTTAACAGACGGCGGACTAGGCTGACTGTTCACCAAAAGTGCACAATCAGCGGAAAAACAGATTCAACCCCTTTGTCTGCTATTAAAAACGCCTATTTCTCAGGAGATGAAAACAATGAAACGAATTATGGCTGTGGTGCTGTCGATGGCGCTCGCGGGGAGCGTGATGGCGGCGCAGGCCCAGGATACGGCCACTTCCACCACGACGAAGAGCGCCCGAAAGAAAGCGGTTGCCAAGAAAATTGGGCCGAGTGTTTCTGAGCAGCTTAGTGACATGAAGCAGGCCATCGACGCCCAGCAGCAACAGATCAGACAATTGAGCGATCTGGTCCAGACCCGCGACCAGAAGATCCAGGGCCTGGAGCAGCGGCTCGATCAGAGCCAGGCCGCAGCCACACAAGTGCAGGCCAAGGCGGACACTGCGGTGGCGCAATCGTCCGAGCAAGGGCAGACGGTGATGGCGTTAAAAAGCGATGTCACAGACTTAAAGACCAGCGCCACCAACTCGGCGTTGACCCTGCAGGAAACGCAGAAGAGCTTTCGAGAGGCGTCTGAAAGTCCGGCAGCCATCCACTTCAAGGGGATCACGCTTACTCCCGGAGGATTCCTGGCAGGTGAATCGTACTATCGCGCTCGCTCGACTGGTGGGGAAGCCACTGCCTTTAACAGCATTTTCATGCCAGGTAGCGGCGCGAACCGGATTTCCGAATTCTATGGTTCCGGCCGCCAGTCGCAAATCACTTTGCGAGCGGACGGCAACATCAGCTCGGCCAAACTCACTGGCTATTATGAAGCTGACTTTCTTTCGGCTGGCACTACTTCAAACAATAACCAGACCAACAGTTACACCCTGCGGCAACGGCAGCTTTGGGGCCTGGTTGCTTTTAACAATGGCTGGTCCTTCACGGGCGGCCAAATGTGGACCCTGTTGACCGAGAACAGGAAAGGAATCGACAACCTGAACACAGCCCGGCCAATGACCATCGACCCGAACTATAATGTCGGCTTCAGCTTTGCGCGGCAGTTCGGTTTCCGCGTAGTCAAGAACTTTAACAATCGCTTCGCGCTGGCTGCCTCGCTGGAGAATCCGCAGACAACCTTCACGGCAACCAACGCGAACACGAACTTCGCCTTAGGCAGCGACGGTGTGGGTGGCGGACTCTACAACCCCGGCATTACGGCTTGCACCACCAGCACCGTCAACAACCCCACCCCGGGCGGCAACCCCATCTCCACCACCACCTGCACCAACGCCGCCAACTATACCTTCAATGCGATGCCGGACATCATCGTGAAAGCAGCCGCCGATCCTGGTTTTGGCCACTATGAGATCTTCGGTATCTTTAGCCGGTTCCGCGATCGTGTTTATCCCTGCGCAGTAGACACGCAGAACCCGACGATGTGCAATACCGGTGCCGGCGGCGCCCTCGTCAATTCCGTGGCTGGAGCCTACAACTTCTCCAGGAACGGCGGTGGAGTGGGTGCGAATGCCCGTATCAGCGTGGCCCACAAGCATGTCGATTTCGGTCTTCATGCCCTTTACGGGAACGGCCTCGGCCGGTACAGCGCGTCCGGCCTGCCGGACGCCACGGTAGAACCTTCTGGCCAACTGGCGCTGCTTCGTAGCTATCAGGGCTTGGCCACGCTGGAACTTCATTATCCTAAGTTCGATGTGTACCTCAACGGCGGCGAGGACTATTCGGGACGCCGCTACCAAGTCGATACCCTTGGTACCGGCAAAGTGGTGGGATATGGAGCGCCAGGGTACGCTGACGGGGGCTGCAACACAGAAACTTTGCCTTCGGCTGCCGCTCCCAGCGGATGGAATTTTGGTAGCTTAGGGAGCTGCAGTGGCCAGACCCAGAGCGTAGTCGAAGGCACGTTCGGGTTCTGGATCAAACCCTACAACGGTCCCAAGGGCAGAATACAATTCGGCCCGCAGTATTCCTACGTAAGCAGAAATGCATGGGCGGGGGCTGGCGCTACGGCGGGCACCTCAACTTCGCCGCACGGCATCGACAACTTGTTCTTTACGTCTTTCCGCTACTACTTGCCTTAGCGTTCACTTGACCCTCGCCCCCATTTTGTTCCTCCCTTGTGCCAGGGGGCGAGGGATTTCTTCTCCGTTGGCTGACAGCTTTCTCAGTCGCTTTTGGAAAGCGTTACGTCAGCCGAAGCTCGCGGATTTGCAACCGAACCTGCAACCTAACCAGGCTCCCAAGCGTCAAAATAATTGCAGGTGACTCGGGTAATCCGTGTGTTCATGGGGCTCATGTATAATCCAGCTGAATTCGATCCGCGCACGAAATTGAACCAACTATGCCAGAACATTGTCGCCCCCGAGTGAGTTTCGCATCTCGGCGCCGGATCGCAGTGGTTGTCCTCGCTATCTGCTCGCTCACCGCAAGCCTGGCTACTCGTTTCGCGGTCGTGGGATGGGATGTCGCGCGGGTAACAATCGTAAAATCGCAGTCCGCCGAGGCCAAGCGCCAACATCTGCTTAGCAAGGCCCTCCAGTGGACGGCGCCGCCCGCCCACTTCACGCTTTTCCAGCCACCTCGGTCGTCCGTTTTTACGGTTTCAGTGGCGGTCCCATACACGAACCTAATCTCCGAAAGCTGGCTTCATAATCGGCCACCTCCTTCCTGCTGACCTTCTTCTTTCGTAGTCAATTGCTGTTTGTTTTTTTGAACTGCCCTCAGTCACGGAGTTGACTGAGGCGAGTTGCATCCGGCACCGGCGAAGTCACGCCTCACGATGTGGGGCGCAACCCTTTGCCCTGCGATTCTCAGGCCGGGCCTTGAATTCGCTAAGTTGGATTCGCTAACGGAGGTTCGAAATGGATGACTGCAGGCATGCGTAAGCAAACGTCATTTCTGGTTGAAAAGGTAGCGGGCCTCGCCCTGATTGCGGTCTGTATGGGCGCCGCACCGGGATGCGGGCATTCAGGCGACTCTCCATCGGTATCCGCCGATGCGCCCGTACCCGCCGCTGTTGTCCAGGTACGGAGGATGCCGCTTTCCAACACACTCTCGATCGCGGGCGAGTTTATCCCTTACCAGGAAGTAGAGCTCCATGGCAAGGTGGCGGGATACATACGCAACATTAACGTTGACATTGGCGATCGCGTCCACACCGGCCAGGTGCTCGCCGTTCTTGAGATTCCGGAATTAACCGCGCAGTTGCAGGCTGCTTCCGCGGGCGTGCGCCATAGTCGAGAGGAAATTACGCACGCCCAGAATGAAGTCAGCCGCGCGGAAGCCGATCACGCGTCGCTGCATGCCGCGGCGACCCGATTGAGGCAGGCGTCGGAGGCGCGTCCCGGGCTGATCGCGGAACAGGAACTGGACGATGCCACCGCCAAAGATCGCTCGGCGGAGGCGGAGGTAGACGCAGCCAAGTCGGCTCTGTCGGCCTCCCGCCAGCAATTGGAGGTCTCGCAGGCTGATCAGCAGCACTATGCCGCGCTCTCGGAATATTCGCGAATCACGGCTCCGTTCGATGGGGTGGTGACGGCGCGGTACGCGGACACGGGATCGCTCATTCAGGCAGGAACTTCCAATGTGAGTTCGGCGCCGGTCGTGAAGCTCTCGCAGGTGAACGTATTGCGATTGCGGATTCCTGTTCCCGAGTCTCTGGCGGCCAGCGTGCACGATGGCGAACCGGCTGACATCCGCGTGAAGGCAACGGATGAGCGCTTCTCCGGCAAAGTCATGCGCTCGAGCGACTCGCTCGACCGGTCGACGCGAACCATGCAGGTGGAGGTGGACGTGCCCAATCAGGACTACAAGTTGACGCCGGGAATGTATGCCGAGGTTTCATTGCGGGTGCAGAACGATCCCAACGCGCTGACGGTTCCGCTACAAGCGCTGGATCGAGGCGACAACAAGACCACAGTGCTTTTGGTGAATTCGCAGAACCACGTGGAAGAACGCGAGATTCATACGGGCATCGAAGGGCCGGATCGCATTCAGGTGCTGTCCGGATTGAACGAGGGGGACCGAGTGATTGTCGGCAACCTCGGCAAGTATCGTCCCGGCCAGCTTGTCAATCCCAAGCTCAGCACCATGGCGGACGAGAACTACAGCGCGGAGCGGGGAGCACACTAGACATGTCCGGCTTCGCTATCCGATATCCATTTTTCATTATCATGCTGTGCCTGATCGTCACCGTGGTCGGCGTCACGACTTTGGTACGCATGCCGGTGGATCTTTTTCCCGACATCAATATTCCCGTGGTAGTGGTGGCGACTTTCTATTCGGGCATGCCGCCGGAGCAGATCGAAGCCAATATCACCAACCCGTTTGAGAGATTTTTTACGCTGGGGAGTGGCATCGACCACATCGAATCGCGGTCGTTGACAGGAGTCAGTCTTGTCAAGATCTACTTCCAGCCGGGGACGAACCCGGATGCTGCTGTCAGCGGCATCTCGAATCTGGCGATGGCGCAGTTGCGGCGCCTGCCACCGGGGACGCTGCCACCGGTGGTGCTGAAGTTCGACGCGTCCAGTTTGCCGGTCTGCTTAATCACCTTAAAAGGAGAAGGACTGAATGAAACCGAGTTGCACGATCTGGGACAGTTTACGGTCCGCAATCAGATTGCGAATGTGCCCGGGGCCTCCGTCCCGCAGCCCTTTGGCGGCAAGTACCGGCAGATTCAAGTATACGTCGATCCGGTAAAGTTGCAGGCGCATCAGTTGAGCCTGATGGATGTGGTGCGCACGGTGAATGAGGCCAACACGATCCTGCCAGCCGGCGATGTGCGGATCGGGCCAAAAGACTACAACATCTACACCAACAGCCAACTTCCTACCACGGAAGAGATCAACCGGCTGCCGCTGAAAACCGAGGGCAACGCCGAACTGATGGTGGCCGATGTGGGCTACGCAAAAGATTCCGCCGCCATTCAGACCAACATCGTCCGGGTCGATGGACAAAAATCGGTCTATCTTCCGATTCTCAAGCAGGGTGGGAACAGCAACACCATCGCCATCGTCAACGGGATCAAGACGTCTTTGGGCAACCTGGTCGACGTACCGAAATCGCTGGTGACAAAGGTTGTGTTCGATCAGTCGGTATTTGTGAAGACGGCGATCGCGAACCTGGGCAGCGAGGGCGGGATTGGCCTGGTGTTGACCGCTCTGATGATCCTGATCTTCCTGGGCAACGTCCGCGCGACTCTTGCGGTGATGCTTTCCATTCCGCTATCGGCGCTGGCGGCGTTCCTGGCCATTAATGCCAGCGGGGGCTCGATCAACACCATGGTGTTGGGCGGTCTGGCCCTGGCATTCTCGCGATTGATCGATAACTCGGTGGTGGTGCTGGAAAACATCTTCCGTCATTTGGAGATGGGGGAAACTCCTGAGGTTGCTGCCGAAAAAGGCGGCCACGAGGTGGCAATGCCGGTGCTTGCCGCCACATTTACCACTTCCATTGTTTTCTTTCCGGTTGTTTTCCTTTATGGAGTCAGCCGATTTTTGTTCACCGCGCTGGCCGCCGCGGTTGTCTTTTCCTTGTTTGCTTCCTACGCAGTCGCCATGACGGTCGTGCCATTGTTCTGCGCTCGCTTCATCCAGTCACCGCATGGCGAGGCGGCGCGCCATCCGGGGAATACCGTCTTTGCGCGTTTTGTACGGACGTTCAACCGCCGCTATGACCGTATGCTCATGCACTATGACATTGCGGTGCGGCGTAGTCTTCTTCGTCCCGTGGCAACAGTCATTGGAATTCTTGGGGTTTGTCTATTCAGTTTTGGATTGTTCCCGGTGATGGGTCTCGGGTTTTTCCCGCGGACCGACCCGGGGCAGTTCGTGATCAACATCAAGGCGCCTACGGGCACACGCCTCGAACTGACCAACCAATACATCAAGCATGTTGAAGCTGACATTCGCGAGGTGGTCTCGGCGCGCGATCTGGACATGGTGGTCTCGAACATTGGAATTACTCCGGATTTCTCGGCGATTTACACCAGTAACTCCGGGCAACATACGGCCTTCGTGCAAGTCAGCCTCAAGAAAGAGCATTCGGTCAGCAGCTTTGATTACATGCAGCGGGTACGCGCAAAACTGACTAATGATCTGCCGGAACTTTCAACTTACTTTCAATCGGGGGGACTGGTGGATGCGGTGGTCAATCTCGGATTGCCGGCTCCCATCGATATCCAGGTAAGCGGTAACAATCAAAAGCAGGCTTACCAGACGGCCGCAGAGATTGCTCGAAGAGTGCGCCGGCTGGAGGGAGCGAGCGACGTGCTCATTCCCCAAGACCTCGATTATCCGGGCATTGAGCTCGATATCAACCGGGAAATGGCTGGTCGCATGGGAGTGTCGTCCAAGGAAGCGGTGAACAACGTCATCACTGCGCTGACCTCGGACAGCATGATCGCTCCCAGCTATTGGGTCGATCCAAAGAACGGAAATAACTACATGCTGACGGTGCAGTATCCGGAGACCCAGGTCAACTCGATTACGGACCTCAAGCAGATCCCGCTCCACGCCGCCGGCAACGCTAACCCGACCGAACTCGAGGCGGTTTCGGATATCAAAATGATCAACACTCCGACGGAGGTAGACCACTACCAACTGCGGCGAGTGATCGATGTATATGTCTCTCCGCGCGGGCAGGATCTGGGCAGTCTGGCCCATCAGGTAGACAAGATTATTGCCAACACCAAGGTGCCGGAGAACGTACGCGTCACCATGCGTGGTTCGGTGGAGGGCATGCGTCAGTCGTTCAAGAGCTTCGGCATCGGCCTGATTCTCTCCGTCGTTCTGGTTTATCTGATTCTGATGGCGCAGTTTTCTTCGTTCATCGATCCGCTGATTATCTTGCTCGCCATTCCTCCGGGCATTACGGGCGTAATTCTGTTCCTGCTGGCGACCCATACCACGGTCAATGTCATGTCGTTGATGGGAGTGATTATGATGACCGGAATCGTGGTCTCGAACAGCATTCTTATCGTCGAGTTCACGCGCTCGCTCAGGAAAGAAGGCATGCCGATCGAAGAGGCGGTGGCCACCGCTTGTCGCGTGAGATTGCGTCCAGTATTGATGACTTCCCTGGCTACGATTCTCGGCATGATTCCGATGGCGCTCGCGCTGGAAGCCGGCAGTGAACAGTATGCTCCTCTGGCACGCGCGATTATCGGAGGGCTTACGGTGTCGGTGGTGGTGACGGTTTTCATCGTCCCAGCTGCTTATTTATGGATTCATCGGCGGGAAGAGGCGCCTGCTCCGGCGGCGCAAGTCTGAGGTCAACCATAAGATCATGAAGATGAAATCCTTTGTCATTGTCGGCACGATGTTGTTACTTGTGCTGGCGCCGCTTGCAGCGTATTCACAGCAAGTCGATTCGCCGCCAACGGCACAGAGCCTGCCTTCCGCGCCCACCCCCCAGCCAGTTCCCTATCAAACAATTACCGACGTCGTTCCGAATGGACAAGCGGCTTCCAATTCGGCGGCCAATCCGGGAGCGCAAACGCCATTGTCATTGAAGCAGGCCGAGGCCCTGGCGTTGAAGAACAATCCGCAAGTATCCGTGGCTCGACTTACGGCGCTGGCGTCCGAACAAGTTACGCGGGAAGTGCGTTCCAGTCTGTGGCCAACTGCCACGGCTAACCTCACCGGCGTGGATTCGCTCGATAACAGCCGCATCACCGCTGGTGGACTCAACAATCCCATCATCTATCAGCGCGCGGCTGCCGGGGTTACCGTGAGTCAGTTGATCACCGACTTCGGACGCACCACGAACCTGGCCGCCAGCGCCAGCCTCGCGGCCAAGGCGGAAAATCAAAATGCCGCCGCTACCAAAGAGCAGATTCTGCTCGCGGTGGATCAGGCTTTTTACAGCGCCCTGCAAGCTCACGCCGTGCTCACAGTCGCGCAGCAAACCGTAAGCGCCCGCCAGACGGTGGTCGACCAGATCGAGGCGCTGTTCAAAAGCAAGCTCAAGTCCCAGCTTGATTTCAGCTTTGCCAATGTCAATCTGGCGCAGGCCAAACTTCTCCTGCTGGACACGCAAAATAACGAGAACGCCGCCCTGGCTTCCCTTTCCATGGTGCTCGGTTATCCCAGGATACAGAATTTCCAGTTGGTCGAGGAGCCTGCGGGCATCAACACGCCACCTGGAAACGTGGATGATCTCATCTCGCAGGCCTTCACCCTGCGCCCGGAGATACTGTCGCTGGAATTCCAGTACCAGTCTGCTCAGAAGTTCCACGCCGCCGAGCGCGACTTGTTCTACCCAGACATCCGCGCGGTGGGGACGGTGGGCGATACACCGGTACGCAATCCCGTTCTCTCCAGCCGGTACGGTGCCGTTGGCGTGAACGTTGAAATCCCCGTATTCAACGGTTTTCTTTACAGCGCCCGGTCCCGTGAATCGAGCTTGCGAGCGCAAGCCGCGCAGGATCGCTTGCTTGATCTGCGCAACCGGATTGCGCGGGATGTGCGCACCAGTTGGCTGAACGCGAATACGGTGTACCAGCGAGTCGATGTCACCCTGCAATTGTTAGATCAGTCAAACCTCGCGCTTGACCTTGCGCAGACGCGTTACAAACTGGGACTGAGCTCTATCGTTGAATTAAGTCAAGCGCAGTTGCAGCAGACGCAAGCCCAGATCAGCAATGCTCAGGCTGGTTATGATTATCGCCTCGCGCTGGCCATCCTCCGCTATCAGACGACCGGCTTTTAAAAGGCCTTGTTCTTGAGCCGGTAAAATGGATCGGTGAATACTCTGAACGAACTCTACTCATCACTTTCTTCCCGCCGCCGCTATGAAGTCTGGTTTGTCCGAATGGGACTCGCGGATGGGAGCGGGGCGTGGTGGTTCCGATATTTGCTGATGAACCCCGGCCGGCGGGGTTGCGCGGGTGACCCGCGCGGGATGCCCGTGCAGATCTGGGCGACATGGTTCCCGGTCGATGGAAAACCGCAAAGCTTCATTCAAGGGTTTCCTCTGGAAGGGTTGGACCTCTGCGCCCGGAGGCAAGATCCATTCCACTTCCGAATCGGAAACAATGAAATCGGCGAGGGCTTCTGCCGCGGGGCCTTGGAAATTGGCGGGCAGGCGCTTTCCTGGGACATTCACTATCGTTCGACATTCCGCGCCACGCTGAGCGATAAGGGCTGGATTGGATTCTCGCGGACGCCGTACTCCGACGCAATGTTTGCCGGCCAAATCACGCTCGATGGGAAGCGAAGTGAGGCGGACCCACTAGGCTTCGGGGTACAGGGGCACAACTGCGGTTATCGCCATCGCAACTTCTGGACTTGGGCACATGCGTATTTTCCAGCTTCCGATTCACGTCCAAGCACCCTGGAAGCACTGATCTACGAAATGCCGTTCGGGTTGGTCTTTCGCAAAGCGGTGCTCTGGTACGAGGGAGAGGAACACCAGTTCCGAAATCTGCAAGAGGAAAAAAGAGATCCCGATGAATTTGGTTGGAAATTCTGTTGTTCGACAAAGAATGGAGTCCGGCTGGAAGCAGAAATTGATGGCGCTGGGCAAAGCATCCATCGTTTGCCCTATGTGAAGACCGATTGCAGAGGCAGCTTTGAGGTGACGAATAATAGCCGGTCGCGAGCGGTGTTGCGCCTGCAGCGGCGGGGCCGGCCAGTTGAAACTTTAGAGACGGATGCCGGGGCGGTATTGGAGATGGTAGGACGGTAGGGCGGGTTTATTCCGGCCCTCAGCGCCTGAAGGCGCGTTCCTGAAGCAGCGTTTGGTGGCATGCCTGATGCCCTGATACGAAACGGTTCATACTCTGGTACGAATCGATTCACCCAGAAGTCACGAATCAGTCGGAAGACTGCGCCTTCGCCAGACGCTCGGCCACGATCATATAGACCGACGGATTGAATGCCATTCCGATGTGGGTGCCCGGCACTTCAAAGTCGGCTTCCGCATTTCCGGTCATGCAATAGCGCCAATCCACGATGCCGTCATCGCGCGTGTAAATCGCGGTATCGAACATGGAGTCGGGAATGTCGCGCTTCAGCGAATCCACAAAATTGCAGGTGCAGCGGCCGGTGTAGCAGGTGGGCAGAACGCCCTGGCCATGCTCCTGAAGAATGCGCAGGCGAATGGCATCGGCCGCGTGAAGAACAGCTCGACTGGTCGCGGTGCCACGAAATGGCGAGGCCAGCGTGATGACCGATGCGACGTCGTCTGGCCTTTGGCTTGCCACCGAGCGTGCGATCACGCCCCCAAGGCTATGTCCGATCAGGTGAACTCTTCGCTCCGTGTCGGTGAGGGCTCTTTCGATGGTCCGGTTCAGATGCCGCTGGACCAGCAGATTGGGGCACTCGGCATTGATTCCGATGCCGGAGAAATAGGGACGGTATCCAATGCGCTCCAGCCAGCCGTGGAGCTCCATTAGATAAAGATCGGTGCCCAGGAAACCGGGAATCATGACCACAGCGGAGCCGTCGCCACGGGGTACGCCGAAGCCATAGTAGACGGGGGTGGCATGCAGGAAAAGAATCTCAGCCGCGAACAGCGCCTCTGTCCACGGCGAGATATCGGCTTCTAGATCGGTACTGTGAGGTTTCCTCCGAACCTGCGCTTTCGGGGTCGCCGTAGCCTTCTTCGGTTTTCGTCGCAAGTTCGTCCTGGTCTTGTCCGGCATTTTCGCACATTGGCAGCGGCGAAACTTGCCGCTGCAAATTATACCCTTCTCTTTTGCTGCTGGCGCGAACTTCGTTTTGCTCGGGGTTTTGCTCGGGCTGACTTTTTCAGCCCGGCTTCGAGTTCCGCCAATCGCTTCCTCAGCACGTCGAGTTCCGAATCGGCTTCGGTTCGTGCCTGAGATGGCGCCCCAGCGCCTAGGAGTTGCTTCATCATATCGACGGGCGACAGAATGGCAGACTGGACCTCACCGAGCCGCCCCTGCACCGCATCTTGCACCTTCTGATAAGTATCAAAAGCGGATTTCAAATACCACATGATGAATTCCTGCCGCACCTCGTCGGAGGCGACGACAAGCTGGCGCAGCAGTTCGAGTGGCAGGCCGGTGTTCTTTTCCCGCGCATCTTCGGTAATGATTTGCGTCAACGTGACCCGGGTCAGATCCTGTCCCGTCTTCGCGTCGACTACCTGAACCGCCCGGCCCTCTCGAACGAAGCGCGCAATGTCGTCGAGGTTCACGTATTGGCTGCTGGAGGAATCGTACAGCCGGCGATTTCCATACTTCTTGATGACCACGGGATCTGGCTTCATTTTTGACCGTGCCTATGCTGCTCTGCACACTGAACAAATACATATTGACACGAAACCCGGAAGATCGTATAGTTTTCTCGATGCTGCAGTGCAGCAATCCGGAGGTCTTCAAATGCCAACAGCCCTAAAGTCCGAATCCTCCCATCCTCATACCCGGGAGTCCTCATTTGTTACTCTTCTGTCAGGCTGGGCGCAACAGGGTGTCCAGAGCTTTTTCGCCACGCAACGGATCCTAGTGGATCTGGCCATGCGGCAGAATACTAACCTGATGCATTCTGTGCGGCAACAATTGTCTGACCCGAATCATTCCCCGACTGCGATTCTCAGCGACGTGACTGCCGAAGCAATGGCGAACTTCATTGAGGGGCAGAAGATCCTGCTGGAACTAGGCCAGAAACAGAACGAAATCCTGATGAACGGCGTGAAAGAACGGGTCGGCGACTGGCCGGCGGCAGAAGCAGTGACCAATCTGCTGCGGCGCAGCGTGGACACTTTTGTCGAAATGCAGCAGGAGTTCCTGAAAATTGCCGGCAAGCAGACCCGTACCTGGGTGGAAGCCGTAAAGTCGGGAAAGCCATATCAGGGCGAGCACCTGGTGGAACTGGCGCAAGAGGCGATGGAGCATTTCGTGAAAACCCAGAAGCATTTCATGGACGTCATCGCTGAAGAGACCGCGAAAGCCACGGGCGCGAAGCACACGAATGGCGTCAAGAAAATCAAGAAGACCGAGTTGGCGCAACTGGCGCGCCAGACCACGGAATCCTTCATCGATGCGCAGCGGAAGCTGGTGGATGTAGCCGGACGACAGATGAATGCCAGCGTAAAGACCGCCGGCAAGACTCTGGAACTCCTGCGGCCATTTCCCTTCGTGCCGCTGGCAGAGCTGACGCGGGAAGGCGTGAAAAGCTATGTCGATGCCCAAAAAGAATTGATGGGAGTCATGGCAAAGCAGGGCGGCAATCACAAACCCACGCCCAAGGCGCAACACCACGCGAAACGATCGTCCAAGAAGCGCGCGGCTGCGGCAGCAGCGTAGCGCGATTCGATCGCGCGGCTACGAAGTGGAAGCAATTTTCACTTAGCATCGCGCGTCGACGATCGCTAAAACCAGGAATATCACGCCAACTGGCCTGTTCAGTGCAGGCACGTTGGCGTTTTTTTGCCAGTCCCGCCTGAGTGGTCTCCCACAACCCATTTGGTTTCGAAGTGTTCGCGAGCGCACTGTGCGCACGTCACAATGCCCTGTGACCCGCGCTACGGACTCGACCAACACCTTGGTGATGTAGTTACCTTGGTTATTCCTTATTAAGAATCCTGAGGGAAATCCAAAATGGACTTATACGAGTGGTCGAAATCGAATGCCGACTATGGACGCAGACTCCTGGATTCGGGAATTGAAGGAGCGCGTTCTGGTGAGGAAGCATTTTTGAACGGGAAATCTCTAACGCCGTTTCTTAGCGAGTCAGTTCGAAACGCCTTAAAACCGGCCGCAGTGGGAGCGTGCATTGGCCTGCTGGGCAGCTGTCCAGGATACCGGGAAAAATCCATCGCTCGAGCATTGGTGTACGGGTTGCTGGGCGGTGCAATCGGTCTGGGTGCGGGCGTCGCGTGGGAAAGCCGGCGTCTGACTGCGAGTGTCGCGGATGGCGCCTTCAGAAACATTGGCCGGGTGCGGGATGAGCATTGGCTGACCAAGCATCCGATCGACTACGCATAGAGTCGGGCATTTTGCCGGTGATGGGAACGGTCCTCATAGTCAAAGATGGTCGCGAGAGCTGGCCGCGAGAGCTGGGACGAGACACGTTCCTCATCGGCAAGGGACTCCGACAGATATCTAAAGGGGACAGCAATGGCAACGAGCGAAGTAGTAGAAGTAGTACAGGAGAGGGTTGCGATCCCGCTTCCTGCAGAAAGCCTGAGTGAAGAACGGATTGCCTACCTCGAGAAACTAGTCAGTCAAGCCAGAACCGCTGCTGCCGTCTTTACCCAATACACACAGGAGGACGTGGATCGCATCGTCAAAGCGATGGTCCTGGCCGGCCTTGCACAGGCTCAACCTCTGGCGCGGATGGCGGTTGAGGAAACCAAGCTCGGAGTGATGGAGGACAAAGTCCTCAAGAACATGTGCGCCACCGAGTTTACCTACAACTACATCAAAGACAAACGCACGGTCGGTGTCATTCGCGAGTTTCCGGAGCGCAATCTGGTGGAGGTCGCCGACCCGATCGGGGTCATCTTCTCGATCACGCCGATTACCAACCCCACGTCCACCGTGCTCTTCAAGTGCATCATGGCGGTGAAGACGCGCAACACGGTCATTTTCAGCCCGCATCCGAGCGCCTGGCGTTGCTGCTCGGAGGCGGTGAAGATCATGTACGAAGCGGCGGTGAAGCAGGGCGCCCCCGAAGGCGTTTTCAGCTGCCTCGAGTCGCACACCCTGCTGGACAACGCCTACCTGATGCGACACAAAGACGTGAGCCTGATCGATGCGACCGGTGGTCCGGGCGCGGTGAAGGCTGCGTATAGTTCCGGCAAACCCGCCCTCGGAGTAGGACCCGGCAATACGCCGGTGTATTTCGAAAAGAGCGCGGACGTAAGTACAGGCGTGGTGGACATCATCGTCTCCAAGACCTTCGACAACGGGACCATCTGCGCTTCCGAGCAAACGGTAGTGATCGACGATGAGATTTATGACGTCGTGCTGAAGAAATTTGCCGAACTGGGCTCGCACATCTGCAACGAGAAAGAAACGGAACTGCTGGCGCGCACCGTCATCGATCCCAAAACCGGCTTTATGCAACCCATGGCGGTCGGGCAGAAGGCCACCGATATTGCCCGTATGATCGGGCTTTCGGTGAAGCCGGGCACAAAATTATTGATTGCGCCGATTCAAGGCGTCGGCCGCGAGTATCCCCTGTCGGTGGAGAAACTGTTCCCGGTGCTCGCAGTTTATCGGGCGAAATCGGTCGATGAAGCGCTCAAAGTATGCATCGATGTGAATCATGCCGGCGGGCTGGGACACACGGCGGTGGTTTTCTCGCGCAACGATGAAGTGATCCGCAGGTTTGGGGGGGTAATGAATGCGGGCCGGATCATCGTGAACTCGCCCGGCTCAGTGGGAGCGCTGGGAGCGGTTTACAACGATCTGGTGCCCACCTTTTCCTTCGGATGCGGGACCGGCGGCGGCAACAGCACCACCGATAACGTCAATATCTATCACTACCTCAACATCAAGCGTGTGGCTCGGAGGACCCAAGCCCATA
>OBLU010002827.1_pt1 | contig 15825 bp, 12 predicted proteins | sample 1518681 | NCBI WGS metagenome assembly OBLU01 (sample SAMEA3539304, study PRJEB22396) | soil metagenome | biome: tundra; feature: field; material: soil | place: USA | collected 2010-05 | depth 0.15 m
CTGAGGCCGATCCGCAGGGCGCGGGATTCCACATCAACCAGTCGCTCATCGCCGTCGGCACCGGAGGATTTTCAGGCGTCGGATATATGGAGGGCATTCAGAAGCTCTTCTTCCTGCCCGAAGCCTCCACTGACTTCATCTTTGCCAACATCGCCGAAGAGCTCGGCTTCATCGGCGCCATATTCATTGTGATGCTCTTTGTCATGCTCGGCGCCCGCGGGTTGCGCGCCGCATTTCGTTCTCAGGACCCATTCGCCCGGCTGGTAGCCTTCGGCATCACCACCACAATTCTCCTGCAGGCGTTCTTCAACATCAGCGTCGTGCTTTCGCTTGTGCCCACAAAGGGAATTCCGCTGCCACTGATCTCCTCGGGCGGCACCTCTCTGTTCTTTACCCTGGCCAGCATCGGCATCCTGCTGAACATTACAAGGGAAGCCGATTGAGAAAGAGCAGAGAAAAGTCATGGAAAGCCGGGATCAAAGCGTACGCGATCTTAGAGAAATTTTATGTTGGGTGTTCGCACTCGAATCGCTGCATTGCATCTGGGAATCTCTTTGGCTAAACCTATATACAGTTCTTCGACAATTCGGCTTTTTGCCTCTTCGTAACGAGATACTAGCCGTGTTCTTTTCGGTTCTAGCCGTTATTTTCGGCGTTGGATGGTGGACAGTCTGGAAGGGGAGGCCATCGGCGAGAAAATGGGCTACTGTCGCAAGCTTGACGTTCATCCTGGTTTTCTTCGAGAGAATCATCTTCCCCGTGCGATTCATCCATTGGCATCATTTGGGTGCGTCGGCGCCAACGCTTATTGGACTATTGGGCGCTCTAGTCATCGGCATAGCTGGACCCTTCGTTTTTTCGGGTCGCTATGACCGAGCGCCTGAGGCAGAGGATACGAAATACAATGACAATCCGGCTTGAAAGGTAAAAACTTGTCGAACCTGCGCGTTCTCATCGCCGGCGGCGGTACCGGAGGCCACATCATTCCAGCGCTTGCCGTGGCGCGCGAGTTGGTTGCGCGTCACTTAGCCGAAGTGCTGTTTGTGGGCACGTCGCGCGGTATGGAGATTCGTCTTGTCCCTGAGGCCGGCTTCAACCTGCGCCTCATCGAAGTGGGCCCGCTCAAAAACGTATCGCTCGCCACCAGACTGCGCACCTTGTTGCGCCTGCCCAAGAGCATCTCTGACTGCAAGGCGCTCGTTCGCGAGTTCCAGCCCAGCGTCGTTTTTGGCGTCGGCGGTTACGCGTCCGGTCCGGCAATGGCGGCCGCGCTGCGGCTCAAGGTGCCCACAATGGCCTTCGAGCCCAATGCCATGCCCGGGCTGGCCAACCGCCTTGTGGGCAAAAAGGTTCAGGCAGCAGCGGTCAACTTTCCAGCGGCCGTCAAGTGGTTCCACAACTGCGAAGTCACGGGCATTCCCGTACGCCCGGAGTTCTTCCACCTGCAGCCACCGCTGGGCGCCGCGCCTCACCTGCTGGTCTTTGGCGGCTCTCAGGGAGCGCGCATCTTCAATACCCATCTGCCCTTGGTGATATCCGCTCTGCTCGACGCGGTTCCCGGCCTCACGGTTCTTCACCAGAGCGGTGTGCGCCATCTCGAACCAACCCATGCGGCCTACGCAGCCAGCGGCGCCGACCCTCAGCGGTGGCAGGTCCAGCCTTTCTTCGACGACATGCCCGTCAGGTTCTCAGCCGCGCATTTGATCATGGCGCGTTCGGGCGCTTCCACAGTGGCGGAGCTCGCAGCCGCCGGCAAGCCGAGCCTACTTGTTCCCTTTGCCGCTGCCGCCGATGAGCACCAGAAGCGCAACGCCGAAGCCATGGTGGATGCCGGAGCCGCCGTCATGCTGCAAGAGCCGGACCTGGACGTTCCCGGCAAGCTCCTTGGCTCCCTTGCCAGCCTGTTGAACGATCCAACAGCCCTGTCCCGAATGGCCGCCGCCGCGCGAACCCAGGCTCACCCCGCCGCCGCCGAACGGATCGCCGACCGGCTGGCCGCACTGGCAGCAGTCAACGTCTCCCAAAGGAAGCCCCGGTGATTCGGGAAAGAGCCCCGTTCAACTCAATTTCCGTTCTTCAGATCGCCCCAAAAGCGCAAGGCCCGCCTGCCGAAGCAGACGGGCCCTTCTGGGGAAAGATGAAAAACTTACCGGTGTCCGCCACCACCATGGCCACCACCACCGCCACCATGGCCGCCGCCACCGCTGAACCCGCCGCGGGCACCGCCGCCGCTGGATCCACCTCTGGCCGCGCCACCGCCGCTGGATCCACCTCTGGCCGCGCCACCGCCGCTAAATCCACCTCGTGGAGCACCGCCACCACTGTATCCGCGAGCTCCTCCGCCGGCATAACCACGGGCTCCGCCACCCACATAACCCCGTGCACCGCCCGCATATCCGCCGCGTGCGCCACCAACATAGCCTCCGCGAGCCGCATATCCGCCGCGATAGCCATATCCGCCGCGATAGCCAAATCCACCGCGCATGTTGTAGCCGGGGTGACCATAGAAGCCCCAGCGATACCACGGGCCGACGCCGATAAAGAGCCCGCCATAGAACCACTGCGGCCCGTAATAGCCATAAGGCGCGCAGTCATAGGGGGAATAGTTGTAATAGCCCCACTGGCAATCCGGGGGACCGTAGGCATCGGGAGCGTAAGCGACTGCGGGGCCAACGCCAACTCCCACATCAACTTGCGCGTTTGCTGCAGCCGCAAACGGCAGGGCAAGTAGCATTGTTACCAGAACTAGGCGCATTCCACGCATAAAATCCTCCTTGTGCTGCCCCGTCCTGCTTCATTCAGCGACCTGGGATTTTCGTCGACCTCAGCACTTGCCGGCCCTGGGCTTTTCTTCCCGTCCGGCTTCTGACTATTAGAACAACATTTCTGCAGTTAAGTTGCGGTCTTTTTCAAAAGAATTCTCCATCCCCAATGAAAGTACAAGGCCTTTAATCAATAGGGCAAAATCGGAATTCGTCGCTGCCAGGCAACTCCAATGGAGAAAGCAGAGCCGAAATGCCCGGAATCTCCCCCAAATCCCAACAAACAATCCCCCCACAAAAAAGCGGCCCCTCCGCTTTGGAGGAGCCGCCAGGAAGCAGGTATTGGGCACTAATCACCTGCGAAAATGGTCACGGTCACGATCGCGGTCGCGGTCGAAGTGCCGATCGAAATCCGTCCCGCGTCCCCAACCCACATAACCCCGCACCTCAGGGCCGCGATCTCTGAAGCCCTCAAAGCTCCAACGTCCCGAGATCCAATACCCATTGGCCTGGTAGCCGGCAATCCAGACGTATCCCGGTCCAGGGCAAGGCGGAATGTAGGCCACCGGCCCGCGTGCGTAAATCCCAAATTCAGCCGCCTGGGCTGATGTTGCTCCCAGACCCAATCCGCCAGCCACTACGGCTGCACCAAGCATCCAATTCCGCATGCTGCCCATAAAACCTCCATCCCTGCCAGCTTTCTTTGCAGAACAGCCAGCCCGGCTTCTTTCCGGTTGAGGTTTGTCTCTTGCTGCCTCTCCGGCCTGCCGGTTATGCATGTGCAAACACGTCAGCCTCAAATGGTTGCGGAACCATGGCGAAAATAAATTCCCGCAACTTTCTCAGTATATGGGGTTTATGGCGCAACTTCCGGCCGGCGCAACGGCCCGGTCTCAGCCAATGTTAAAGTTGAGTTTCACCTTCTGCATGTTCACAACCTCCCAGCACGCGCACTTCATCGGTATTGGCGGCATCGGCATGAGCGGCATTGCCGAAATCCTGCTCAACCTCGGGATGAAGGTCTCGGGCTCCGATCTGCGCCGTGGCCCTGTCACTGACCGGCTCGCCAGCCTCGGCGCAACCATCTATGAAGGCCACCAAGCCGCAAACATCGCCGGCGCAACGGTCGTGGTCACCAGCTCAGCGATTGGCTCAGCAAATCCTGAGGTCCTTGAGGCCCATTCACGCAAAATCCCCGTCATCCAGCGTGCGGAAATGCTGGCCGAGCTGATGCGCTTGAAATACGGCATTGCCATCGCCGGCATGCACGGCAAGACCACCACCACTTCCATGGTGGCCAGTGTCCTCAGTGCCGGCGGCCTCGATCCCACCGTCGTTGTGGGCGGCCGCGTGGATGCCATGGGCTCGAACGCACGCCTGGGAACAACGCAATACCTGGTCGCCGAGGCCGACGAGAGTGACCGCTCCTTCCTCAAGCTCTCCCCGATTCTCGCCGTCGTGACCAATCTCGACCGCGAGCATATGGACTGCTACGAGAACATGGCCGACGTGGAGCGCTCTTTCCTGGACTTCATGGACAAGGTGCCCTTTTATGGTGCGGTCACTGCCTGCATTGATAACCCGCAGCTCGCCGCAATCCTGCCTCGCGCCCGCCGCCGCATCTTTACCTATGGAACTGCGCTGCAGGCAGACTTCCGCCTTGAGTTTCTTGTCGCCGGCCAGGGACCATTCGCCCGCTTTCAAGTGGTCACTGGGCAGGGAACCCTCGGGCCTTTTGAGTTGCACGTTCCCGGTCGCCACAACGTGCTCAACGCAACAGCCGCGATAGCCATCGCCAGTCAACTTGAAGTTCCCGCGGACAAGATTGCCGAAGGGCTCAACAATTTTCGCGGCGTCGATCGGCGCTTCCAGCATCGTGGCCAGGCGCGCGGCGTCACCGTGGTCGACGATTACGGCCATCATCCCACCGAGATCCGCGCCACCCTCGCCGCAGCCCGCGAGTGCGGCCACAAGCGCGTCTTCGTCGTCTTTCAGCCTCATCGATACACGCGAACCCTCGATCTCCTCGACGAGTTCAGTGGCGCATTTCGCGATGCGGATACCGTCATCGTGCTTCCCATCTACGCCGCCAGCGAGGAGCCCATCCCCGGCGTCACAGCCGAAAGCCTGGTCGGACGCATTCAAGGGCCAGCCGTCCATTATGCCCCGGAGTTTGCCGTCGCCGTGCGATTGGTTGCTGCCGAAGTCCGCGATGGCGACCTGATTCTGACTCTCGGCGCAGGAAATGTGAGCCAACTGGCTTCGCAGATTCTGGCCGCGCTCGAAGCAATTTAGACTCCTTTTCGATCCCGCTGCTATCATTCTCACCGCAGAAGAGCAAGTGGTTCTGAGGAGCATCTATGTCGCAAGGTTCACGCAGAGGGTTCTTGAAGGCGGCGTCGGCTACCGCTGCCGCATTGGCTGTTTCCGGTCGCATTCCGGCATGGGCTGCTGAAGCCGCCACATCCTCGCCGGTAAAGGTTTGGGCTACCTTTCGTGACCGGCGTTATGCGCGGGCCGAGCCCCTTGCGTGGAAGCCCGTAACGCAGGTTGCCGCAGACGCCATTACGCTCGATCCGGCTGCTACCCGCCAGGAGATTCTGGGCTTCGGTGGCGCACTTACTGATTCCTCCTGTTATGTGCTCAGCCAACTCACCGCTGCCGAGCGCCAGGCCGTCATGCACGATCTGTTTGCTCCCGGCGAAATGGCCATGAACGTCTGCCGCACCTGCATTGGCGCCAGCGACTATTCGCGGACCCTGTACAGCTTCGATGAGAGCCCCGAGCCCGATCCAGAGCTCAAGAAGTTCTCCATCGATCACGACAAAGCCTACATCCTGCCCATGCTGCGCGAGGCCCGCAAAGCCAATCCCGAGTTGTTTCTCTTCTCCTCGCCGTGGAGTCCTCCGGGATGGATGAAGCCGAACAATTCCATGCTCGGCGGCGCCATGCGCAAGGCGAGCTTCGAGCCGTATGCACGCTACTTTCTCAAATTCCTTGAGGGCTACAAGGCCGAAGGCGTTTCCATTGACGCCGTCACCGTGCAGAATGAAACCGATGCCGAACAGGAAGGCCGCATGCCGGCCTGCCTTTGGGCCCAGGAACAGGAAATCGAGTATGTGAAGAGCTACCTCGGGCCTGCGTTGCGGAAGGCCGGGTCCCCGACCAAAATCTGGATCCTGGACCACAACTACAGCCTGTGGGGCCGGGCCATCGACGAGCTGAGCATCCCGGGGGCCAGCGAGTTCATCGACGGCATCGCCTGGCATGGCTATGTGGGCGAGCCCTCGGCCATGACCCGCGTTCACGATGCCTGCCCGCAGAAAAGCGCCTACTGGACTGAAGGCGGCCCGGATGTTGCGCAGCCCGACTACCAGACCGACTACACCAAGTGGGCTGAGACCTTCAACGGCATCCTGCGCAACTGGGCGCGCTGCATCACCTCGTGGAATATTGCCCTCGACGAAAAGGGAAAACCGAACATCGGACCGTTCTCCTGCGGCGGCGTGGTCACCCTCGACAATGCAACCCACAAGGTCACGAAGAGCGGCCAGTACTGGGCCTTCGCGCACTACTCCAAACACATACGCCGCGGCGCCAAAGTGTTTCAAACCGATGGCGTCGGCGAAGAACAGGGAACTGCGAGCGTCGTGTCGCACACGGGCTTCCGCAATCCCGATGGCAGCTTTGTCGTGGTGTTAGCCAACCGCGGCCAGGAGAAGCGCGTTCAGTTGCTGCTCGGTTCGAACGCCCTGGAAATCGATCTGCCCGCCGACTCGGTACACACCTTGCAATGGGCGTGATGGGCAGATTTGGCCTTCCAAGGCTCTCGATTGGCCAAGCTGTTAGGTTTATCGTCTTCCGGCAACTGAAAACCTCGACCTTCAGGGCGAGGACGAAAGTCCGTAATTGTGTTTTGACGAGCGCGAAGCGCTCTTGAGAAACACAGTGTATAAGGCGTAAAATAGGCGAAGATCCATGCTGATTCAAAAACGCATTTCTTTATGAACTGATGCCTGACGGAGCTTTCAGTCAGGCCTTCATCCGTTTTGCGGGCGCGAAGCGAACATGTATGGAATACGGCATTGAAACTCTTCCAATATCCCGGTTACAATAAGACTGCAAGCCTTCTTCTGGAATGGAAGGAGGAAAAGCCATGGATGTATGAAATTCACTCTCAAGTACTCCAGCAAGCGCTGAAGGACCTGGATAAAGCATACAAAGGCTTCTTTGCCGGCCGGGCGGAACATCCAACCCCAAAACAGAAGGGCAAGTGTCAGGATTCTTTTCGCTATCCTCAAGGCTTCAAGATCGAGGAAGGAAACTCTCGTATATATCTGCCCAAGATCGGCTGGGTCCGATATCGCAATTCCCGGCCATTGGCCGGAACAGCGAAGAACATTACCATCTCCCGTCGGGGCGATAAATGGTTTGCTTCAATCCAGGCCGAGTTCGAAATTGCGGAACCCTTTCACCCTTCTACTTCGCAGGTGGGCATCGATCTTGGAGTCGTTCGTTTCGCAACCACATCGAACGGTGACTATGTCGATCCGTTGAATGCCTTGAAGAAGCATGAAGCCTGGCTGCGCCGGTATCAGCGCTCAATGGCAAGGAAAAGGAAATACAGCAAGAGCTGGAAGAAAGCCAAGGCCAAAGTTACTAAGCAGTATGAGGCTGTAGGCAACGCCAGGAAAGACTTCCTTCACAAGTTGACGACAGAACAGGCTAATACCCACAGTCTGGTCTGTATTGAAGACCTGAAGGTATCGAACATGTCTCGCTCTGCAAGCGGTACGCTTGAAAAGCCGGGCAGGAATGTGAAACAGAAATCCGGTTTGAACAAGGCCATCCTGGATCAAGGTTGGGCCGAGTATCGCCGTCAGTTGGAGTACAAGTTGCGCTGGGCCGGCGGCCGTGTCATCGCAGTTCCCGCGATGAGCACCAGTCGTACTTGTCCCTGCTGCCGCCATGTATCCAAAGACAACCGGAAAACTCAGGCCAACTTCGTATGCGTCGAATGCGGCTATGCCGCAAATGCCGACTACGTGGCCACACTGAATATTCTCGCGGCAGGACTTGCCGTGATTGCCTGTGGAGGAGTCCTTGAAGCAAGAGGCCCGATGAAGCAGGAACCCACCAAGATCGCAGCCTAGCTGCGATAGTAGGAATCCCCTTCCTTTGGGCGATAGCGGCGACCGTAGGTCGAGGGCGGGGTGGATGTCAACGCCGTGTCGGCGCTTTATCGTCTCGAATAGGTCAGGCGGGCACCCACCCGCCTGATCCCTATTTCCTCGCCCCGATTCCCAGACCCCAGACCCCTGATTCCTGACCCCTGCCTTTTTCCCCGTAACGGCACAGGTTCCCCCGGAACCAGTTGCGGAAAAAAGCCGGTAAGCCCCGAGCTATAGTTGAGCCTGGCGATTCTCGCGACCTTGCTCAGGCGTGAGACGACAGAGCAACAACACGAACCGTCCCTTTGACTGGGAGGATGAAGCGCCTACGGAGCCACAATTTCGGCGTGTAAGGGAGGGTGTGCCCGCGTCTGGGCGCAACCTGCCCGGGATGCCCCTCGAGATGGCGGATCCCGACGAGGATGACACCTACTCCATGGGTCGGGCACGCTTGCGGCGGCAGCAGAATCCCTGGTGGCGGCCCTCCACCACATCTGGCCGTGTCTTCCTGGGTCTGAGCGTTCTCGCTGTTTTTGGCAGCTTGATCACCGTCACTCTGCTCTTCAAGACATTCCTTGCGCGCGATGAGCGTTTCCGCATCGCCGGGGCTGCCAACATTGAGGCCACCGGGCTTACCCAGGTCAGCCGCGCGGAGATGCTGCCCGTCTTCGGCGAAGACATTGGGCGCAATGTATTCTTTGTTCCACTTGGCCAGCGGCGCAAACAATTGGAAGAGATTCCCTGGGTAGAGCGCGCTACCGTCATGCGCGTCCTCCCCGACCAGATTCGCGTCAACGTCTTTGAGCGCAAGCCAGTGGCCTTCACGCGGCTGGGCCAGCAGATCGGCCTGGTTGATGCCAGCGGGGTTCTGCTGACCATGCCGCCTGCCACCATGGCGCAGCGCCACTATTCCTTCCCTGTTGTCACAGGCATCGACCCCGGCGATCCCCTGGCCTCGCGCACAGTGCGAATGGCGGTCTATCAGCGCCTGTTGACGGAACTGGACGGGAACAACCAGCACCTTTCCGAACAGATCTCTGAAATTGACCTGACCGATCCTGAGGATGCCCGGGTACTCATGCCCGAGCAGGGCGCCGACATCCTCGCCCATTTTGGCGAGGACCATTTTCTGGAACGGTATCAGCGGTATAAGGCGCACATCGCCGCGTGGAGACAGCAGTATCCCAAGCTGGCCGCGGTCGACCTGCGCTACGAACAGCAGGTGGTGCTGGAGATGGCTCATGGCCAAAACGCCATCGAAGCGGCGCCCGGCGGGAATACGGCCGCAGACTCTGGCAACGCCAAGCCGTCAGCCGGAGAGCTGGCACATAAGGTAAGACCCTCGTTGGCTGGTGCGAGCCTGACTCCCGCGTCTGCCCCAGTTGCAAAGCCAGCCGGAAAAGCCTCAACTGGACAGAAGGCCTTGTTAGCAAAGGAAAAGGCTGCTCGGGACAAGGCAGCAAAAGAAAAAGCCGCGAAGGACAAGCTGATCAGAGAGCTGACGGCGAAAGACAAGGCCGCGAGGGACAAGAGGAAGCGCGAAGCAGCGGCAGCTCAACGAGCCGCAGGAAACGGCAACAAGGACAACTCCGCCCAACCAACCCGCCTGCCCGCGGTTGCATGACAGGGTCAGTGAGTCCGAGAGAATGAGTCAGAAGCAGGACAACCTGATCGTGGTACTGGACATCGGCAGCGCATGGACGCGCGTGCTGGCGGCCGACTTGAACGAGGGAGCGCTGCGCTATCGCGGCCACGGGGTTGTTGAGTCAGCCGGAATGCGCAAAGGGCTCATCGCCGAGCTTGCCCCTGCGTCCAAGGTTGTCAAAGCTGCCAATGAAGAGGCCGAGCGGGTCGCGCGCACAAACATTGATGAATGCGCGGTCGGCGTGGGCGGGCCGCACATTCGCGGACTCAATACAAGCGACGGAATGACCTTGGGTACGCGCATGCGGGAGATCACCCGCGAGGACGTGCGTTATGCGGTGGAACGCGCGCGGGCCATCGAGCGGCCCCCGGACCGCGAGATTCTCCACCTTCTGCCCCGCCAGTTCATCCTCGACGATCAGCCCGGCATCTTCGATCCTGTGGGCATGGTCGGCGCGCGCCTCCAGGTTGACCTGCACATTGCCACCTGCTCCGGCAGCGCATTGCAAAGCACGGTCACCTGCGCAAACCGCGCCGGACTTGAAGTGACTGAAGCGGTGCTGGAATCCATCGCCGCCGCCGAATCCACCCTGTCCGCCGACGAACGGGAATTGGGTGTGTGTCTGCTGGATATCGGCGCCCACTCCAGCGACCTTGCGGTCTTTTTCGAGGGCGCCGTCGCGCATACAGCGTCCATTCCCATCGGCGGCCAGCACTTTACCTCCGACCTGGCCGTGGGCTTGAATATGCCGTTGGCCCAGGCCGAGGAGCTTAAACGCCAGTTCGGCAACGCTGTGGTGACGGCCGTTCCCCAGCTGGCGGCCATCGAGATCGCTAATCCGCAGCCGCGCATGCTCCCGTTACGCTCAATTGCAGAGATACTTGAGCCCCGGGCGCGCGAACTCCTCTACTTTGTCAAAGAGAGTCTCCGCCAGGGGGGCGTGGTAGAGGCGCTAGGCGCTGGTTGCGTGCTCACCGGCGGCGGGGCCCTGCTTCCCGGTATGCTGGATGTAACAGAAAGCCAGTTGCGGGTTCCGGCGCGCACAGGAATGCCCGTGCGGTTGTCGCAGATGCCTGGCGAGCTGGTGCATCCCGGGTTTGCTACGGCCATCGGAATGCTTTTGTATGCCCACCGCACGCGGGTAACGCGGGCGGCGGAAAACATCGGGTTTCGCACCAGGCTGCGTGCAATGTTCGCAGCCAGTTTTTAGGAACGAATGCTTTTCATTCAAGAATCAGGAGGCTGGAGCCACGATGGAACAGCAGAGAAATGAAACCGGAGAGATGCGCATTCAGTATCACGAAGAGCCCTTGCGCGGAGCCCGCATCAAAGTCATCGGCGTGGGCGGTGGCGGCGGCAACGCCGTCAACCGTATGATCCAGGCCCACATGGAGGGCGTGGAATTCATCGCCGCCAACACTGACGTGCAAGCGCTCAAGCTCTCGCAGGCTCCCATCAAACTCCAGCTGGGAGTCCGGCTTACCGCTGGCCTTGGCGCTGGCGCCAACCCTGACGTGGGCCGTCGCGCCGCTCTTGAAGACTCAGAGAAGATCATTGAGGCATTGGAAGGCGCGGACATGGTGTTCGTCACCGCTGGCCTCGGCGGCGGCACCGGCACAGGCGCTGCGCCCGTAATTGCTTCGCTGGCCAGCGAGATGGGCATCCTCACTGTTGCGGTCATCACCCGTCCCTTTGGCTTTGAGGGCAAGCGCCGCCTGCAGCAGGCTGAGCGCGGCCTCAAGGAGCTGTTGGAAAGCGTCGACACGATGATCGTGATCCCCAACGAGAAGCTGCTTGCCGTGGCCAAAGACGCCGGCTTCTTTGAGAGTTTCCGCATCGCCGACGACGTGCTCCGTCAGGGCGTGCAGGGCATCTCCGACATCATCACCATTCCCGGCATCATCAACCGCGACTTCGCCGACGTAAAAACGACCATGGCCGGAATGGGCCACGCGGTCATGGGCACGGCGGTTCGCTCCGGCGCCAACCGCGCCGTTGAGGCTGCTCAGGCAGCCATGGCATCGCCGCTCCTTGAGGCCGGCGCCATTGACGGCGCGCGCGGCATTCTCATCAACATCACAGGCTCCAGCACGCTCAAGCTCTCTGAGGTCAACGAGGCTTCTTCGCTCATCCAGTCCGCCGCTCACGAGGACGCCAACATCATCTTCGGCGCGGTTCTTGATGAAAAGATGGGCGACGAGGTCAAGATTACCGTCATTGCAACCGGCTTCCGCGACCAGATGCCTGAGCGGCGCGCGCGCATGTTGAACGTGGAAGACGCACCGGTCATTTCAGTGCCCGTGGTTGCATCGGAGAAATGGATGAAGGAGCCCGCGCCTGTTGCAGAATCAGAGCCGGCCCACTTCCAAAGCCAGGACGAAGACGAGGCAGAGGACACGACAGGGGAGGAGACCCCGTTCTTCTTCTCCACCGCGACTCCGGCTGTAGCCACCACCGTGAGCGTTGCAGCCTCGCCCGCGAAGACGCTTGTGGACTCGCCCGTAGTGGTTGCGCCGAACCTGAATCCGACGGCAGGTCAGGTCAGGCCGCAGTTCGCCGAAATTGCCGAAGAACCCTCGTACCCGCTGAAGGTCAGGGATTTCTCTTTGGAACTCGAAGCCGCCAACCGTGCTTTGACGGCGCTCGAGGAGCACCACGCTCAGGAGAAAACGGCGCTTTTCTCTGAGCCCGACGAAGAGTCGATGCGAGAGCTGGATACGCCTACGTTCATGAGACGATTGCAGTTCTAGAACACCGGTTTTGTTTTGGAATCGGTAGCAGGGGGTTGTATAGTGCAAAGTAGCTCATGAAAACAGCGACCCGGGGTAACATCAAAGGGGCATTGCTGCCCTGCAGGTTGTTGTGTAGATAATCAATGGCTGCTTTTTTAGAGCAATTGAGATCAAGTTTTGGTCCGGAGCGTCGCCATTACAGTGACCTCCAAGTAACCCACTTTCGTGGCGAACAGTGAAAACAGCCGCTGAGTGGCCGATAAGCAGGAAGTGCGGCGCCCTGGGGCAGACGTACGGCACGTAATCCATCGTTGAGAGGAAGTTCACTGGATGAGGTTGTCATGCGCTGGCGCAGTGGGATTGTTCCTGATCGGTTCCTTGGGCGGCTCATTGAGCGCCGCGGCGTTGAACGCTCCGCACACGCTGCGTCATTCCAAGGCGGCAGAGCCTCATCTGACTGAAACCCATCGCTCCGCAGGCCATCGCGCAGTAGTGCACGCTGGCAAGCCGGCTGCCAGGCAGACCCCGGCCCATGCTTCGGCTTCCCACACTTCCTCCAAAACAGCGGCCAACTCTCAGCCGGCACATCTCACTTCAAGAGGCCGGGCTCGGGCCAGTGCGCGCCGCGTAGCCCTCACTTCCCGCCATCATCTTTTTTACGAGAGATTTACCGCCAATTCCTTTGCCACCTCCGATATCTATGCGGGCGACGTGACGGCCGGCGAGGACCCGGTGGTCCGCCAGGCGGCCATCGACGCGATGGATGGCATGAACGGCACTGCCGTAGTCATCGACCCCAAGAATGGCCGCATCCTGGCCATGATCAACCAAAGGCTGGCCCTTTCTCCCGGCGCCGAGCCCTGCTCGACCATCAAGATCACCGTGGCCATGGCTGCCCTCGCTGAGGGCCTCGTTACCCGCGACACAATGGTCCAGTTGCCCGGCTTCCGCATGAACATGACGCAGGCGCTGGCCAAGAGCAATAACCTCTACTTTGAGGAGCTCGGCCGGGAACTCGGCTTTGACCGCGTACGCCACTATGCCACCCAGTTTGGCCTTGGCGAGCTCGCCGGTTACAACATTCAAGGCGAACAGCTCGGTGTCTATCCCGATCAGGAATTGCCTGCCGCCGAGGGGGGCGTCGGCCGCATGTGCAGCTTCGGCCTAGGTGTTTCGCTCACCCCGCTGCAACTCGGCGCCTATGTGGCCGCTCTCGCCAATGGCGGAACACTTTACTACCTGCAGCACCCAACCACCCTTGAGGAAGCAGTCGCCCTCGAACCCAAGGTCAAGCGGACCCTGGACATCGCCAAGTATGTTCCCGAAATCGAAGATGGCATGGCCGGAGCCGTGGAATACGGAACTGCACGGCGTCTGCGCGCCAACTTCCAGGAATTACCGGTCTTCGGCAAGACCGGAACCTGCTCGGCCAACGGCACTCGCTTTGGCTGGTTCGCTTCCTTCTCTGATTCGCCGCAGGGCAGCCTGGTGACGGTTTTCTTCCTTGAAGGCGGCCGCTCCACCTTCGGCCCGCGCGCGGCAGAGCTGACCGGCGCTTTCTACAAGAATCTCTGGGATCGCAACTACTTCGCGGACAAGGGCCAGCAGCAGGCAGCGGCTCTCACGCCGCCTTCCACACCGCAGGCGTCGCTTCCGCAAGCTGCACAATAGCAATCGACTCAGTTCCAGCGATCCACCAAAAAGCCGCCTCCGGGCGGCTTTTCTGCGTCTGGCGTCGCAATCGTTCTTTGCTTGAAGCGAAATCCCGGATCGATCATCCGATAGACTGAGACCTTCCCCTGTTTCATGCCCTCAGTACGCTGCACGACGAAACAAACCAGTCTGATTCCCCGCAACCGAAGATAGGAAATCTCGCCATGGAATTGCCAACACATTTCTTGTTGATGTACGGCTATCTGGTCCTCTTCGTCTGGATTTTGGTGGAGCAGTTCGGGATCCCGCTGCCGGCCACGCCGGTGCTCCTGGCCGCGGGAGCTCTCTCCGCCGAACACGAACTAAGCTTTCCGCTGGCATTTCTGGCGGGGCTGGCGGCGGCGCTCACCTCGGATACGTCCTGGTTCCTCATCGGCCGCAGGTACGGCCACCACGTTCTGCGTATCCTCTGCAAGTTGTCCATGGAGCCAACCATCTGCGTCCGCAAGACCCAGGACTCCTTCGGACGCCGCCGCGAAGTCACCCTGATGATTGCCAAGTTTGTTCCGGGATTAGCAACCCTGGCCCCGCCGGTCGCCGGCCAGAATGGCATGGCCTTCGGACGCTTCCTGCTCTTTGACGGCATCGGCGCGTCACTGTGGATTGGAACCCTCCTGACCCTCGGCCGCCTCTTTGGTGACGTTCTGAAGCGCAACACCAGCCTGCTCGATTGGGCCGGCCGCTTCTCCGGAGCCCTGTTGGTTCTGGGCATCGTGGGTTTCTTTGTTGCTCGCGTCTTGCGTCGCCGTATGGTCCTCAAAGAACTGGCAGGGGCGCGCCTGGAGCCGGAGGAACTGAAGCGCCAGCTCGATGCCGGCGACGCCGTCTATATCGTGGATCTCCGCCATCCGTTGGAGTTGTTGCCGGACCCATTCACGCTGCCCGGCGCATTCCATTTCTCGCCGGACTCGATTGCCGCGCGCCACCTTGAGATTCCCCGCGACCGCGACATTGTGCTCTTCTGCACCTGTCCCAGCGAGGCCACCGCCGCCAAAACAGCCATGGTTCTGCACAAGCTTGGCATCGAGCGCGTGCGCCCTCTGCGCGGCGGCTACGACGAGTGGAAGCGCCTCGGATTTCCACTGGATCCGGTCCAATTGGCCAAACCTCCCCTCGAACCCGCCAAAACCCTTTAAGCTGGAGGGTTACGCGGCACCTGCCGCACGGGAGCTCTCCCTTGGCCTACGACGATCTGCGCGACTGGATCAAGACCCTCGAAAAAGCCGGCGAACTCAAGCGCATCACCGCTGAGGTTTCGCCGGAACTTGAAATCACTGAGATCACCGACCGCGTCTCCAAGATCGGAGCTGGAAGTCACGCCAGCGCCAAGGCCTCTGTTGCCCCTCAGAAGTTTGCCCCCGGCGGCCCCGCCCTGCTTTTTGAGAATGTCAAAGGTCATCCCGGCCACAAGGTCTTCATCAACCAGTTCGGTAGCGAGCGCCGCATTGCCATGGCCCTGGGCGTGGAGAAATTGGATGAGATCGCCGATCGCATTAGGGGCCTGATCAACATGAAAGCCCCCGAGGGCCTCTTCGACAAGCTCAAGATGCTGCCGCAGCTAAGCGCGCTCACCAGCGCATTTCCCAAGACTGTCAGCGCCAAAGATGCCCCCTGCAAAGAAGTCATTCGCAAGGACAACTTCGATCTGAACTTTTTCCCCATCCTCAAGTGCTGGCCTCAGGATGGCGGCCGTTTCATCACATTGCCCTGCGTGCACACACGCGACCCTCGCACCGGCAAGCGCAACATCGGCATGTATCGCATGCAGGTCTACGACGGCCAGACCACCGGCATGCACTGGC
>OBLU010002831.1_pt1 | contig 15820 bp, 14 predicted proteins | sample 1518681 | NCBI WGS metagenome assembly OBLU01 (sample SAMEA3539304, study PRJEB22396) | soil metagenome | biome: tundra; feature: field; material: soil | place: USA | collected 2010-05 | depth 0.15 m
ACGTCATGCCCACTTCGGGCATGCAGTACACGCAGCGCAGGTTGCAGCGGTCGGTCACGGATATTCGAAGATCGTCGTGGACTCTCGCGTAACGGTCAACGAGCGGTCCCTCGAGGGGCATTAAGAGGTACGGATCATCAATCCGGGATTTGAGTTCCACGTCGCCTTCTCGGGGGTGCGGCCGCACCGAGACGGGAACGGCTGGTGCGACGTGGGTGAGGCGCACGGGGAGGGCAGGTCGGGCGGCGAAGCTCGCTGAGGCGATCGGAGAGTCAGTGTCGGCCACTGAGGACCATGCTAACGGTGGCCCAGGTTACCGCTCGTAATTTTTTAGCACGCGTAGCGAAGACGATTCATCGATACGTCACGGACAACGCGGTCGATTCGGGCATCGAGGAGAAGTCATTCGCTGGGGCGATCAACTAGTCGTCCCCAGTTACCGGACTTTCCGCCCTCCTTCTTCAGTAAAACCAGGTCGTCGATCCACGCGTTCGGATCCGCACGCTTCAGCGTGTTCAAAACACTGAGAGCGGCAATCGCACAGGCGGTCAGCGCTTCCATTTCAACGCCGGTGCGCTGGGTTGCGGTGACCGTCGCGGTAATCTCGATGCTGTCTTCACGAACGTTGAGCTCGACGTCAACATCGTTGAGATTGAGTGAGTGGCAAAGAGGAATCAGATCCGCTGTTTTCTTGGCGGCGAAGACGCCCGCGACGCGCGCGGCGTGCCACGGGTCGATTCCGTCGGTTCGAGGTTCGAGCGAGCCCATGTCCGCCACCGTCACGACCAGACAGCGGGCCCGTGCTTGTCGTCGCGTCGGGCGTTTGTTCGTGACGTCGACCATTCTCAACTTGCCAGTGGCGTCGATGTGAGAAAACGGACGATCCACCGCTACTGCTTCCCCTCGCTTTGCTGCCTTACGACAGTCTGATTGTTCACAGTGCGTCCCGCTTCTACTTGCGGTCCAAGCGACGACGTGTTGCCCGGAAGTTCCGCTCTTAGATGAACCAAACATTCGTAACAGTATTCGAATCCACCAGCCCTTTGAAGATGCTGGCTACTAGTGCAGCGATCGACTGGCGGGAGGTGAGGTACAGCGGTGTCGCTCACGTCGCTCACGTCACACGCGTCGGTGTCACTCCTGCGGTACGGTGAACCGATGCACTACGAATACCAACAGATCTATATTCCGATTGCCAAAAAGGGGTGGCGTGAGCTTGGTACTGCACTCGTTGAACTTCCTTCCGAGGGCTGGGAACTCTTCATGGCCGTTCCCATAATCTCCCTCACGGCGTTCATCCCGGGGATCTCCGGCAGCAGAACCACGGCGATCGTTCACTACTTTCGAAGGCCCGTCACAGAACACGACTAGGTTCCCGCAACGCAGCGAGACAATTGAATTGCGAACGTTCCAGGCCGACAATCGAATCAGTGCGCTACCATACGAGGGTGCGTTAATTCCTGAAGTTTCTCGATTGAACTTGTCCCTCGTTCTTGGAGATTTCAGATGCCGCTATCGCACTTTTCGACCTCTTCACCCACCACCTCCGCGGTACTCGCCGCGCGCGATCTGACCCACGATCGCGGCGGACGGACCGTACTTCGTGACGTCTCACTCACGGTGGGACCCCAAAGCTGCGTTGGGGTCATTGGGCCCAATGGCGTTGGTAAGTCCACGCTGTTGCAGATTCTTTCTGGACTAGAGATTCCCGATAGTGGCAGCGTCACGGTCGATCCCCCGGGCGCCACCGTGGGTTACCTGGCGCAAGAGCACGAACGGCGATCCAATGAGACCGTCCGTGAAGCACTGACTCGGCGGACGGGCGTTGCGTTGGCTGAGTCAGAACTGATCGCCGCAGCTAACGCTTTGGCAGCGGGTGCGCGAGGCACCGACCACCGATACGACGTGGCGCTCAGTCGATTCGAATCGCTCGGCGCGAGCACTTTCGACGCCCGAATGGAGACGGTATTGGACGAACTCGGCGTGACGTCGGTATCGGACTGGAGTGTCTCGACACTCTCCGGCGGCCAAGAGGCCAAGGTCGCGCTCGCGGCCATTGAACTCTCGCGCTTTGACATCGTGTTGCTCGATGAACCGACCAACGACTTGGACTTTGAGGGGCTCGCCCGATTAGAGCAGTGGGTTCGACAACGAGAGGGGGGCACCGTTATCGTCTCGCACGACCGGGCATTCCTCGAGCGCACGGTTTCATCGGTTCTCGAACTCGACGAACGCCACCACACGGCGCACGCGTACGGCGGCGGATGGTTTGGCTACCGGGCGGAGAAGTTGAATGCTCAGCGACTCGCTCGCGAGGCGTTCGATGAGTACGAGCGCCAGAAGGATCAACTGACGAGTCGAGCGCAACGTCAGCGCCAGTGGGCGGTCGAAGGTGTTCGTAAGGAGAAAAAGAATCCGCCCGATAACGACAAAGCGCAGCGCGACTTTCGGATCAATCGAACCGAGAAGCTGGCCCACAAGGTGCGCCAGAGCGAACGAGCGCTCGAAAATCTTGAAGCGGTGGAAAAGCCTTTCGAGGGGTGGGATTTGCGGTTCACCATTGACGAGGTGAAACGCGCCGGTGACGTGGTCGCGAGGCTCAGCGAAGCTGTGGTCGAGCGAGCAACGTTTCGACTGGGTCCGGTAAATCTTGAGATTTCATGGGGAGATCGGATTGCCTTGACCGGAAGTAACGGGTCGGGTAAATCGACGTTGATTCAGGCGTTACTCGGAGCGATTGAACTGTCGGGCGGTAGTCGCTGGATGGGGCCTGGCGTCGTAACCGGAGTGCTCGGTCAAGATCGACGAGTTTTGCAGGGGGACCATGATCTGGTTCGCTACGTAAGTGACCGTTGCGCACTGACTCAGACAGAGTCGCGCTCGTTGCTGGCGAAGTTTGGTCTCAGTGCGGCGCACGTGTCCCGTCCGGTGCGGATGCTGTCGCCGGGGGAGCGAACTCGAGCCGAGTTGGCAATCTTTCAAGCGCAAGGAGTGAACTTTCTCGTGCTTGATGAGCCGACCAATCATCTCGACCTTCCAGCTATCGAGCAACTAGAGAGTGCGATTCAGGGATTCGGCGGAGCCTTACTGTTGACCACCCACGATCGACGCCTTCTCGACGCCGTCGACCTCTCGCGAACCATCCAAATGGTCGGTGGTTCCACGTTTGAGAAGGGATGATCCGGGCGGTCATCCCGGTCTCGACCTCGGTAATTTGGAAAACTTTCAAAGGGCTTCGTGAGCGACAGACGGACTACAAGTGGTTTAGAGCTCCGGCAAAGACCTCACGCAACGTGCTCGCCATAAAGTCAATGTCGTCGCGCGTCGAGATCAACGGCGGGGCCAACTGGACCACCGTTTCACCGCGATCGTCCACGCGACAGTAAAGTCCACGGCGGAACATTTCGGGTACGACGAAGTTACGCAGTAAGTGGTGAGCTTCGTCACCGACGAAGGCCTCCTTCGTGTCTTTGTCCTTCACGAGTTCGATACCCCAGAAGTAGCCGGCTCCGCGGACGTCACCCACAATTGGTAGCTCGAGTAGTGACTCAAGGCTCGATTGGAAGTAGTCCTCGTTGTTCAACACGTTTTGCAAGACACCTTCAGTTTCCATTATTTCAATGCACTTGAGCGCCACGGCACACGAGACCGGATGACCCGCGTAAGTGAAGCCGTGGCTGAAGGTAGTGTCGCCTTGGAGAAACGGTGCAGCAATGCGATCCGAGACGATGATCGCGCCGAGCGGCGCGTAACCCGACGTGATGCCCTTGGCGCAACAGATGATGTCGGGCACGTAGTCATACTTTTGACCTCCGAACCACGTACCGAGGCGACCAAAAGCACAGATGACTTCGTCTGACACCAAGATGACGCCATGGAGATCGCAGATCGCACGAACTTCTTGCCAGTAGCCAGGAGGCGGCGTGAAGCAACCTCCGGCGTTCTGTACGGGTTCGAGGAAGACGGCCGCTACCGTGTCGGGCCCCTCGCGAAGTATGGCCTCTTCGATTTGACCGGCCGCCCAGAGGCCGAAGGTCTTGTGATCGTCACCAAACTCCTTCGCGTGGTAGAAATCCGTGTTCGTGACCTTGACGCCGCCCGGCGTCAGTGGCTGAAAGTTCTCGCGGTACGCGTCGACTGACGTAATCGCGAGTGCACCCATCGTCGTGCCGTGATACGCGATGTTGCGACTGATGACCTTGTATCGGTTCATGTCACCGCGTAGGCGGTGATACTGGCGTGACAGTTTCCACGCGCTCTCCACCGCGTCCCCACCGCCGGTGGTAAAGAAGACGCGATTGAGGTCACCGGGCGCGAGGCTGGCGATCTTTTCAGCTAGTTCAATGGCGCGAGGGTGGGCGTACGTCCAAAGAGGGAAGTAGGACAGTTCGACGATCTGCTCGGCGGCCACATCGGCGACATCGCGACGGCCGTAGCCGAGCTGGTTCGTGTAGAGAGCCGAGAGCCCGTCGAAGTAGCGATTCCCGTTCGCGTCCCATAGATACGTTCCCTCACCACGCACGATGACGGGAATCTCGTTGGATTCGGAAAAAGAACCCATCCGAGTAACCTCGAGCCAGAGGTTTTTCCGGGCACGCTCGGAGAGTTCGTGACTCTTATATTTGGTGTTCGTCGCGTTAGCGTCGTTCGAGGTCGTTTCGTTCGCTTTCATTAGTTCCCCCATTTCTATGTTGGCTTGACACGTTTCGTATACGGTGAACTCTCCGTTCGCTCACGTAGGGAACGATTCATTCGCGTGATGCGACGTGCTTTAGTTACGTCCAGTGCGGGTTCGCCATACTGGCATGCACCTCAGAATTCCTCGTTGCATTCAGAACAGTATACCATTATGGTTGAGTTTGCGACTGGCCCTCTTTAGTAGGGAGACACTGAGAGTGAGCTGGCGAGGTGACCGACAAGTGATTGGTGGGAGTGAGTATGGACGCACCGGTGCTCGATTACATGCGACGGTACAAATTCAAGAAATTGGTGCTCTGCAACGACACCGACGTCGGCCTGCGAGCAGTCATCGCCATTCATTCGACCGCGCTTGGGCCGGCAACGGGCGGGACTCGGATGTGGACGTACGCCTCGGAAGAGGAGGCGATCATGGACGCTTTACGCCTCGCGCGCGGCATGACCTACAAGTACGCGGCGGCCGGTGTCGATATGGGCGGCGGCAAGGCCGTCATCATCGGCGACCCGAAGAAAGACAAGAGTGAGGCACTGTTACGGGCCTTCGGCCGTATGGTCGACCAACTCGGCGGCGAGTTTCAGACCGGCGAGGACGTCGGGACGACGCTCGAAGATATGGAGGTCATCTACTCAGAGACCGATCACCTCGTGACGCTGCCGGAGCACTGCGGCGGCGCCGGTGATATTGCACCGGCCACGGCACTCGGCTCGGTGGAAGCAACGCGAGCGTGCGCCGCGCGTGCGTGGGGCTCTCCAGAGTTGAAGGGTCGTCGCGTGGCGCTGCAGGGTCTTGGGGCCGTGGGTGGAAACGCGCTGGCAATGTTGATCGAGCAGGGCGCGGAGGTGGTCGTCTGCGACCCCGACGAACAGAAAGTGGCTCGAGCGGTCGAAACCTACGGCGTGTCGAGCGTGACGCCCGCCGACATCTACGACCAAGACGTCGACGTTTTCGCGCCGTACGCGCTGGGTGGGATCATCAACCCCGAGACGATTCCTCGACTGAAGGCAAAGATTGTCGCGGGCTCGGCCAACAACATCTTTGCCGACGAGGAGCGTGACGCCGCCGCGCTCGACGCCCGTGGGATCATCTACGCGGTCGACTACGTTGCGAACTCCGGTGGCACGATTCTCGACACTGATCGCTTTCGCAAAGGCGGGCTCCAACGGGCACGCGCCATGGCGAACGTACGGCGTATCTTTGAACGTACCGAAGAAGTCTTCGCGATCGCCGACCGGGATCGAATCTCTGCGTACCTCGCCGCGAATCGGATGGCCGAGGCGCGCATCGAGGTCCTTGACCACGTACGGCTCCTCGGCTAGGAAGGCGATTGAGATGAAGGACGTTTTCTTCAAGACGAAAGAGTCAATAATGTCAATGAACCTGAGGCCCAGCGACCTCAACGCAGAGTCGGACGTCGTAGAGGACGAGCAGGGACAGAAGAGTCCGTCGCTGTCCCAGGTGGCGTACCGGCGACTCCGCGTCGAGGTGATCTCGGGGGTGCTTCGTCCGAACGAACGTCTCGTCGAAGTGGAACTGAGCGAACGACTCGGGATGAGCCGCACCCCCGTGCGTGACGCGCTCGGGCGCCTCGCGACCGACGGATTGATAAGTAGGGGCAAACGCGGCTGGACGGTGCACGAGTACACGCGCGAGGAGTTGTTGCGAATCTACGAGACGCGCGCGGCGCTCGAGGGCTACGCGGCGCGACTCTGCGCGCTTCGAGCGAGTGACGAAGAGTTCGAGGCAATGACACGAATCCTTGAGTCAGCGCCCGACGACGTCGAGAGCGCCAGTCCTGACTTTCGAGTGGAGCAGAACGAGGAGTTCCACTCGGCCGTCATTCGTGGGTGCGGGAATCCCCGACTTATCGAGTTGATCGAGCGAAATGCGGAGTTCTACTTCAACCATCGCGCCGTTCAGATGTACACCTCCGATGAACTTCAACGCTCCCTCGACGGGCACCTCGAGCTCTTTGCGGCGCTCGAGGCGCGAGACGCGGACGCGGCCGAGCGTGCGTTGCGCGAGCATCTCTTCGAGAGCGTCGCGGTGCTGCTCACCAAGGGCCGCTGGTAAGCGCCGCGCGCGACGTAACGGACAACCGATAGATCAGAACGAAAGAGGGGGATCGTTTATGCAACAGGCAGGCCAGCGCTTCCAAGACAAGGTCGTCATCGTCACCGGCTCCGGTGGGGGGATCGGCCTCGAAGTGGCCAAGCACTTCGCGAAGGAGGGCGCGAAGATCGTGACGAACGGCCGCAGTCTCGAACACGCGGTCGCGGCCGCCGAAGAGATTCGCGCCGCGGGAGGTGACGCGTCCGCGGTGGAAGCGGACGTGCGAACGTGGGCGGGTGCACGGCAACTCGTCGACGGGGCGAACAAAGCGTTTGGTGGGGTCGACGTCTTGGTCAATAACGCCGGTATCTCGATGATCGCGAGAGCGGACGAGTTGGATCCCGAGGAGTGGGAGCGCGCCATCGCGACAAATCTTTCGGGACCGTACTTCTGTTCGCGAGCGGTCTTTCCCTCGATGAAGGCGCGCGGCGGCGGCGTCATCGTGAACATCGGCTCGGTAACGGCACACGTCGGCTTCCCCTTGCGCGTGGCCTACTGCACCGCGAAGCACGGTCTGGTAGGACTTACGAAGGTTCTCGCTCTCGACTGGGTTGACGACGGTATCCGAGTCCTGCAAGTTGATCCCGCGTACATAAAGACGCCGCTCGACGTTGGCGACCAGGCCACCGCGGGTTACGACGACGCCGCCATAGAAGGTCGCACGCCGATGCGCCGCTTTGGCACCGTGGCGGAGGTCGCCCAGACCGTTCTCCTGGCCGCGAGCTCCGAGGCAAGTTACATGACGGGATCGTGTCTGTTAGTCGACGGCGGGTGGGTGGCGCACGGCTACCTGTAATGAAGTGAATCGACGTCGTCTCTCTTGGAGAGTCGGAACGTGCACACGGGTATCGTCGCGCAGTGGCGGGCTCGAAGATGAGTGGATCCGGCGTCACTGGCGTACGCGAAGTGCGGCGGGCGAGACGATCATTCGAAGGGAGCGTCACCGATGACTAAGGCGCCCACGACTATCGTCGCCCAGGCTTTCGAAGGGGGCGCCGACCGAGACGCCTATCGCCTCCTCGACGCGAAGGGCGTCCTTCTCAAAGGTGCCCAAACTCCGCTGTCCGGCGACGAACTGCTCGACGCCTTTCGTTGGATGTTGTTCTCGCGCACCCTCGACGAACGCGCGGTCAGTCTCCAACGTCAGGGACGGATCGGCACCTACTCCGCCGTCTACGGTCAAGAGGCGTCCGTCGTTGGTTCCTCGTTTGCGCTCGACCCCACCAGAGACTGGATCGTTCCCCAGTATCGAGAGACGCCCGCACTCATTCGCCACGGGATGCCCTTGTCGACGTTGCTCTTGTACTACATCGGGAACCCTCTTGGCGCGAGGGCACCCGAGGGCGTTCGCCTCGCCCCCATTCAGATTTCGTTGGCGGCGCAGTTGCCTCACGCCGTTGGACTCGCGCTCGGTTTAAAGATGCAGGGTCGCGACGGCGTCGTCATGACGTTCTGTGGTGACGGAGCTTCTTCGGAGGGTGACTTTCACGAGGCCCTGAACCTGGCCGGCGTGGTGCAGGCGCCGGTGGTGATCGTGTTGCAGAATAACGGCTACGCGATCTCCACGCCGCGCTCGAAACAGAGTGCCGCGGTCTCGTTCGCGGCGCGCGCCGAGGGGTACGGAATGCCGGGCGTGCGCGTCGACGGCAACGATCTACTCGCCGTCTATGACGTGGCCCACGAAGCCGTTGAACGAGCGCGGGCCGGCGGCGGACCGACGCTCATCGAATCACAGACCTATCGACTCTTTCCCCACAACACTGCCGACGACCAGTCGCGTTACGTGCCCTCTGAGGAACTCGAGGCCCGTCGACTAGAAGATCCGATCCCGCGTCTTCGCACTTACCTCACCAACATCGGCGTTCTTAACGCGGCGCGTGAAGAACAGTTACAGGTCTCCATCACCGAGGAGATCTCGGCCGCGATCGCCGAGGCCGAGGCTCACCCGCCGGCGAACGTATCCCAAGTCTTCGAGTACGCCTACGCGAACCCGTGGTCACGGGTCATCCGTCAGCGCGCCGAGTTCGTCGATGACGTTGACGACGGAGGTGCGTGATGGCCGTGCTCACGATGGTGGAGGCGATTCGCCAAGCGCTCGAGCAAGAAATGGAGCGCGACGAGCGCGTGATGATCCTCGGTGAGGACGTTGGTCGCCTCGGCGGTGTCTTTCGGGCCACCGACGGACTGCAGCGTCGCTTTGGTGAGTCTCGGGTGCTCGACACGCCCCTCGCCGAAGCCGTCATTGCGGGCGCCTCGGTGGGCCTCGCGATGAGCGGGATGGTGCCGGTTCCCGAGATGCAGTTCCTCGGCTTCTCTCACCAGGCGTTCCACCAGATCGCCGACCAGATCGCTCGCTACCGCTTCCGTTCCCAGGGACGCTTTCCCATGCAGATCACGATCCGCGCTCCCTTTGGTGGTGGGGTGCGCACGCCGGAAATGCACTCCGACGCACTCGAAGCTCAGTTCGTTCAGTCCCCGGGTCTGAAGGTCGTCATGCCGTCCTCGGCCTACGACGCGAAGGGTCTTCTGCTCGAAGCGATACGAGACCCGGACCCGGTGTTGTTCTGTGAACCACTTCGGGGATACCGCCTCGTCAAGGACGAGGTGCCCGAAGGGGACTACACGGTTCCCTTCGGCCAGGCACGAATCGTGCGCGAAGGTGACGACGTGACGCTCGTAGCGTGGAGCGCCGCGGTTCAACTCTGCTTGCGCGCCGCCGAGCTTGCCGCGAAGGAGAACATTTCGTGTCGAGTACTCGACCTGCGCACACTGGTTCCGCTCGACGTCGAGGCGCTGGCGCGTTGCGCGGAGGACACCGGGCGAGTCGTCGTGGTGCACGAAGCTCCCTACACCGGGGGCTTTGGTGCCGAAGTGATCGCCACCATTCAAGAGGAGGCGTTCTACTCCCTCGAGGCCCCGATCGCGCGCGTCACCGCGCCCGACACCCCCTATCCGATCGCGGGGGTGGAGGAGTGGTACATCCCAAACGAGGAACGCGTACTCGCGGCAGTGCGCCGCACCGTAGGGATGACGGGCGCGTGAGGCGCGAGTTCCTCGTACCGGACATTGGTGAGGGCATCGCCGAGGTCGAGATCATCGAGTGGCACGTGGGCGTCGGCGACGAGATTCGCTCCGACCAAGTCGTGGCGACCGTCCAAACCGACAAATCAGTCGTGGAGATGCCGACGCCACTTACGGGGACGGTCGTCTTTCTCGGCGCCGAGACCGGCGCGCTGCTCGACGTGGGCAGCGTCCTTGTCGCCGTCGAGAGCGACGCGCTGCTCGACGTGGACAGCGTCCCTGTCGCCGGCGAGACCGACGCTGACGAGTTGATCCGAGAACCGACTTTCGCGCTCGAAGACGGACCGACGCTGACGAGTTGATCCGAGAACCGACTTTCGCGCTCGAAGACGGCGAATCCCTCGCGCGACGCCCGGCGGTTCGTCCAAAGGCGGCCCCTTCGGTGCGACGACTCGCGGCCGAACTCGGCGTTGATCTCACTTTGATTCGCGCCAGCGGGCCCGAGGGGCGTATCACTCGCGACGACGTGCTCGAGGCGGCGAACGCGCCCGGGGACGCGGCGTTGACGGACGAGGGTGAGAGACGGGCGAGTTCGTTACCACCGGGCGTCAGTCGTCGTTCGCGCGCAGTGGCGTCCGAAGACGACGAGCACGTGCCCCTACGTGGGCTGCGCCGCCAGATCGCGAAAAAGATGATCGAGTCGTGGCGCAGCGTGCCGCACATCATTGACTACCGCGAAGTTGACGCGTCGAAGCTCATCGAGGCTCGCCAAGTGTTGCGCGAGGCGCGGCCCGAACACGCCGCCGTCCTCACCTACGTGGCGTTCTTCGTGAAGGCGACGGCGACGGCACTGGTTGGTCACCCACTCATGAACGCTTCGTTCGACGAAGAAGCGGCTGAGTACGTGCTGCACCGACGCGTGCACGTGGGGATCGCGACGGCGACCAGTGATGGCCTGCTCGTTCCGGTGGTGCGCGACGCCGATCGTAAGTCCGTCCTCGAACTGGCCGTGGAAATCGGCGCGCTGGTCGAACTGGCTCGGACGCGAAAAGCATCACTCGAACAACTGACGGGCGGCACCTACACGGTGAATAATCTCGGTGCGATCGGCGCATCCATGGGTACGCCGATCGTGCGTACACCCGAGGTTGGCATCACCGGCTTTGGTCGGATTAGCGATCGGGCGGTGGCGCGCGACGGCCTCGCGGTGGTGCGACCAGTGCTCATGCTCTCCGTCGTGGGAGATCACCGCTTGCACGACGGCGACACGCTCGGCGCGTTCGCGTCGGCACTGGTACGACTGCTCGAGAATCCTGACGATCTCTTCGAGTTGACCTAATGGTCGTAGGAGAGATGGCCGAGGGGATTGACCTGTTGGTGGTTGGTGGTGGTCCGGGTGGTTACGCGGCGGCGCTACGCGCCGCGCAGCTCGGTCGCGAGGTGGTCCTCGTCGAGCGCGAGGGTCCGCGCGGACTCGGCGGCACGTGCGTGCGGGTGGGATGTATTCCGAGTAAAGCGCTCATTGAAGTGGCCAACGCGCGTCACCACGCGAAGGCCCTCGAAGTGGCCGGCCTTAACGCCGGCGCGCTCGAAGTTGACCTCGCCCGTTTTCAGATCTGGAAGAGTGGAATCGTCGAGGGACTCTCGCACGGCGTCGAGACGTTGCTGCGCCACCAGCGGGTGCGCGTCGTCGAAGGCACCGCGACCTTTAACAAGCCCAACCGCGCCGCGGTGGCCCTTCCCGACGGGAACGTGGCATTCTTTGAGTTTCGTAGTGCCGTGGTTGCGACCGGGTCGGCGCCCCTCGAACTCGCGGTATTGCCGCGTGACGGGGTGCGAGTTCTCGATTCGAGCGACGTGCTGTCGCTCGCGGAAGTGCCAACCAGCGTGGTCGTTGTCGGCGCCGGCTACATCGGCGTCGAACTCGGAACGGCGCTGGCGAAACTCGGCTCGAAGGTGACGATCGTCGAGGCGCTCGGGAACGTGTTGCCCAGCATGGAGCCCGTCCTCGGTCGCGTGGTGCTTCGTTCGTTGCGTCGCCTCGGCGTTGAGGTGCTCCTTGACGCCGAAGTGGTCGGTCTCGACGCCATTGGCGTCGTGGTGTGCGCTAACGGCGTGGAACGAAGCGTCGCGGGCGAGCGCGTCGTGTTGGCGGTTGGGCGTCGGCCGCGAACGACCGACGTCGGACTCGAAAAGACGGGCGCGCGCCTGGCACCCGACGGGACCGTAGAAGTTGACGCGGGTCGTCTCGCCGCGACGGGTATCGCGGCGATCGGCGATATCACTCCCGGGCCGGCCCTCGCTCATAAGGCGATCGCCGAAGCAGAAGTTGCCGTGGCGTCGCTCTCGGGTCTGCGTCGCCAGTTCGACCCTACGGTCGTGCCCGCCGTGGTTTTCTCCGATCCCGAGGTCGCCACCGTCGGATTGACCGAGGACGCCGCTCGCGCGCTTGGAATGGACGCCGCCCTCGCCCAATTTCCCTTTCGCGCGCTCGGAATGGACGTCGCCGTCGCCCAATTTCCCTTGAGTGCGTCGGGCCGAGCCGCGACGCTCGGCGCCCCGGAAGGATTCGCGCGTCTCATCGTGGACCGTGGTCAGGACGCGGTCGTGGGCGTGCACCTCGTCGGGCGGTTGGTCTCGGAGCTGGCGGGAGAGGCGGCGCTGGCGGTCGAGATGGGCGCGAGTCCGGAGGACCTCGCGGGAACGATACATCCCCATCCAACAATCAGCGAATCCCTTCGCGAAGCGGCGCTGATGTTAGTGGGTCGCCCGTTGCACGTCGTGGCGGACGCGACGCGTCGGGCCAAGTGAAGTTCGAGCACGCTCACTACTGAGTGTCACTGCGTTCCAAGATCAACTCAGCCGCACCGGTGAACGCGGCGAGCATGGCGCGCGCGGTGCGTTCGACCGCGTCGTCGGGCGGGAGGAACGTCGAAGAGTGTAGTCCGGAACTTTGATCCCGAGGAGTGGCGTCATGGTCGCCGTCACGCTCGTTCGCGACCGAGGTGTCGTCGACGTTGTCACTACGGCCCTGCACGCCGAGAAACATCATGAGGCTCGGAACCTCGTGACCGTAGAAAGCGAAGTCATCAGCGCCGCACGAGCGCATCGGCTCGGCCACCACGAAGCCACCGCTCTCCAGCCAGGGGTCGACCGTGGCCACGAGCTGCGCGTCGTTGATCAGCACCGGGTCGCCGGGTCGTATCTCGAGGCGCGCTTCGCACCCGAACGCGGCGGCGCTGTTCGAAGCAATTGACTCGACGAGAGCGAGCACTTCGTCGCGGTCTTCGGGGACGAGTACCCGCACCGTGCCCTCAGCCACTGCTTCGTCGGGAATGACGTTCGCCGCCGAGCCGGCCTGCAATCGACCGACCGAGATGACGGTTGGATGCATGGGATCGGTGCGTCGACTCACGATCTGTTGTAACGCGACGATAACGTGACTGAGCGCGAGCACGGGATCGTGACCCCGGTGGGGATAGGCACCATGACCGCCGACGCCGGTGATGGTCAAGACGAACGAGTCGGCGCACGCGTTCACCGCACCGGTACCGGTGGTGATGGCGCCCCAGGGCACCTGGGGATGCAGATGCACGGCCAGCATCGCTCGGAGATGATGCTCGTCGAGCCGACCGGTCTCGATGATCTTCTGTGCTCCCGACGGGAACGCCTCCTCACTCGGTTGGAAGACACCCAACAGTGAGACGGGCGTCCGCTCGGTTTGCTTGGCTGATTGAAAGGCGCGGATGAGCGCCACCAGTGCGGCCATATGAACATCGTGACCACACGCGTGCATCGCGCCATTGCTCGAGGCGTAGCTGGATCTGGTCTCTTCCACGATTGGTAGAGCGTCGAGTTCAGCTCGAATGCCGACGGCGGGAAGGTTCGCTTCGCCAACGCGTATCAGAAGTCCCGTTCCCGCGATCGGTTCAACGGTGAAGTCACTGAGCGCTTCGGCGATGGTGGCGGAGGTTTGATGCTCCTGCCACGAGATTTCGGGTACCTGATGAAGACGTCGGCGCAACGCCACGGCTTCGCTGAGTTCAGATTGAAGCGCTTCGTCGACCGCGTTGAAAAATCTTTGAAGCTCGGGGTTCAGGGTCACTCGGTGACACCATTCGTCCGCCGCGAAGCGGTTGGCACCGGTGTGATTTCGTAACGACGTACTTCGTCAATAGACACTCGTGTACCGCTCACAGACTGTCTCGGCCGACGCACCGTCGAGAACGGCGAGTTCGTGTTCTTTGACCGCGAGGTAGGCACCGAGTAACTCTGTCCCTAGCCATTCTCCGATCATCTCATCATTCGTGAGCGCCTCGAGGGACTCGTTGAGCGATCTCGGTAGATCCGCGACGCCCGCCGCCTCACGCTCGCCTGGAGTCCACAGGTCTGGATCTCCGTCGACCACCGTGGGAGCGGGTAGTTTCGACCGTAGTCCGTCGAGTCCAGCAACGACGAGGGCCGCGAGAACGAGCCAGGGGTTCGCGGTCGCGTCCGCGGCGCGGAACTCTAGGTTGAACTGCTGATCAATGTCGCGAGTTCCCACGGTCGGGCAGATGCGCAGTAGCGCCTCGCGGTTACGGAGGCCGAGAAAAGCGTGTCCGGCGCTCCAGGTGTGCGGGCGCATCCGTAAGTAGGAGATCACGCTCGGTGCGGTTAAGGCGCAGACTGCGGAGCTGTGCGCAAGCACGCCCGCCGCGAAGGAGCTACCGATCGCACTTAGCTGGCCCGGTTGCGAAGGGTCGTAGAGGACCGGCGCGCCGTCAGCGTCGCGCAGGCTGAAGTGCACGTGAACGCCATTGCCAATGCCGTGCGAACTGACGAGCGGGCTAAACGAAGCTCGCCAGTCGAATTGCTTCGCTAGATCGCGGACCAGTTCGCGCAACAGCAGTGCTCGGTCCGCCGCCGCCAGCGCGTCACAAGGCGCGAGCGTAATTTCAAACTGATTCGGCCCGAACTCGGCGAGCCAGGTATCTGGTTCGTAGCCCGCACGCGCCAGTGCGGCGTAGAGGCGAGAGCCGAACGGTTCGAAGTGGCGCAGTGCGGCAACACTGAAGGGCGGTCCACCGCGGGGCAGTGCCGACGCGTCGGCATTGAGCAACGTGAACTCGTGCTCGAAGGTCGCCACCATCGTGAGTCCGAACTCTTCTCTTAGCGCCGCCAAGGCGCGGCGAAGCACGTTGCGAGGACAACACGCCCAGGGTGAAAGGTCGAGATTCAACATGTCGGCGAGCATGACTTCGATGCCAGTGCCGTCGGCTCCCGATGACAGGACGATGCTGGCGGACGGGTCCGGGCGCAGCCGTAGGTCGCCGAGTGGTCCGAAGGGGTTGGTCTCCGCGAGCTCACCGAAGGTCGTGAGGGCCAAGTCGGCGGGCACCCAGCCGATGCCGTGCTCCAGCCGGTCGGCGAGTTGAGCGGCGCCGAACGCTCGCCCCCGCACGTGGCCAACGAGATCCGCCGTCGCAATAAGCACGAGGTCGTCGTTAGCCACTGATGATTCGCCTCGTGTTCATTCTCGACATCGAACTGATGAGGCGTCACCAGGCACCGTCGCGTCCCTGCGCTCTGTCACCCGTCACCCCCGTTGAATAACTCGCTGGTCCACTACTTCAAAGGGCCAGCGTCAAATTCGACATTAATGGTATACCACTGTGAATGCAAGAAGGAATTCTGTGGTGCATGCCGGTGAGGGGTGCGCTTGTGATGGCTTGTTGGCGATGTCACTATGGAGTTTGTGGGCTGTTGTGCCACTGAATGTCGCAGAGCCGAGGAGCGCCACGAACATGGGGTTTTCGACGTGAGGGGCTACGGATACTGGAACCCCGGGGTCGGTCACGGGGCCCTTACCTGGTCGCTGTTCATGATTCTTCTGGTGTGGGGCGCCGTCATTTCCCTCGTCTTTATCTTGTTTCATCATCGCGGTGAGCATCTTCACTCGGTGCACTACCTTCACGGATTGATGTACGACCGCCATCGTCCGGCGTTACG
>OBLU010002832.1_pt1 | contig 15812 bp, 15 predicted proteins | sample 1518681 | NCBI WGS metagenome assembly OBLU01 (sample SAMEA3539304, study PRJEB22396) | soil metagenome | biome: tundra; feature: field; material: soil | place: USA | collected 2010-05 | depth 0.15 m
AATCGCGCCGTTTGAATGCTGCAGAAGAGCGATCGCGTGGGCCCTAGGACCTCGAGCCAGGCGGGCGAAAACGGAGGAGACCTCCCCGCCTACCCAGCGCGCGTAGTCCAAGTCGTGGATCATCAAGTCGAAGAAGATGCCCCCGGACTTCGCTGCATCGGCATACCAGCTGTCTGGTCCCCGCTTCGGAGCGAAGGAGAGGCGAGCAAGGCGCAGAACCGCCAGCGTCCCAATGCGCCCTTCGATGACGGCCTCCCGCGCTCGGCGGTATTCCGGTGTGAAGCGAAGTTGATGTCCCACCCCGAGAGGTACCTGTGCGCGCTCGAACGCCTCTAACACGCGGCGACCTTCGGCAGTGGTCAGGCACAGCGGCATCTCGCAGATCGTTGCTCGGCCGGCTGCAGCTGCTGCCAGGGCGAACTCAGCGTGTAGATGGGTGGGTGCGCAGATATCGACTACGTCGACAGCGTCCAGGAATGGCTCGAGTTGCTCAAACGGGGTCGCCCCGTATCCGAGCATCTCTTCGATGTTCGGTTCGGCATACAGGAACGCAGCCGGTGCCAAACCGATGGCCGCCCAAGCTCGGGCGTGAACCTTTGCGATGAAGCCGGCTCCGACGATGCCCACCTTGCGTGTACTCACAATCAGTTTCCTCCCGGGGAGCCGCCAACTGCTAGATCGCCTCTGAGCCTTTTCACACTAGCGCTCCCTCCTCCTCCGCAGCGCCCGTCGAGCAGCATGGCGCCCGCCAAACCACCCGCTGACCATCAACTTGAGCGGCGATGGGAGGGCCAGCACACCTCTTCCGTCTGGCGATGGATCGGATCACCAACGCTCCGGGTAGGGCGACCAGACGCTACCGCGTACATCGAGCAGGCTAGTCCCCCGGTGACCTCCGCCGCGATGGCGTTGAGCAGGACGTACCGGCTCCCGGCGGACTGCGTAACGGATTGCAGCCGAGCCGCATCCAGCACTGCGCTCAGCGCGCCAAACCCTGACGAAAGAGGGAAGACGGACACAGTCGGCAACCTACATTGATACCTACCCTGGCGGCCGCCTCACGGTGAGGGACAGCCCCGGTCGCAGCCTTGCGGGTTTGATTCATACGAAGGTGCCACAGGGTTCATCCGCGTGCTCACGGCAATCCTCTCAACCGAACGGGGCCACGCACATCGGTCATCCGCCTTCGCACGGCACGGGCGCTCGGATCTCCTGCTCCGATAGGAACGCTTCCAGCGTACCAGACCGACTGACCGACAGCGCTGCCGCTTGCACCGCAAAGGCGGCGGCCTCCTCGATGGCGATCCCCATCCGCAAGCATCTCGCGAGAGCACCGACAAACGCATCCCCAGCGCCGGTCGTATCCACCGTTGGCACCGACGGACTCTCAAAATGTAGGCTGGTCGCCTCGGGGAGCCCGAGATATGCGCCGTCCGCCCCGGCCGTCACGATCACCTGAGCCCACGGAGCCACGCTCGCCAGCCTCGCCGCGAGCTCCGGCACCGTCAGCTGCTCACCAACCAGGATCGAGGCCTCGTGCTCATTCGGTACAAGCACATCGGTGAGTTCAAGGAGGCCAGAGGGCAGTGGCATCATCGGCGCGGGGTTGAATATGGTGATCGCACCCACCTCACGCGCCAGTGCAAATGCGACCTCCGCGCACGATGGGCGCGCCTCCAGCTGACACACGACCACCGACGCGCCCCCGAACGCACCACGAGCCCGTCGCACAAAGTCCCCGTCCAGCCGTAGACTGAGATCGACACAGGATGCGATCGCCGGTACGCCACCGGGCGGGAGCATGACGAATCCCACATCTGTCGGGCCGTCAACCACGGCCGTCCATCGCCGGTCGACCCCCCGTGCGTCGAGATAACGCATGATCCACTCACCACGTGAATCGCTGCCGAGAACCGACACAAAGCGTACCGGTGCGCCCAGCCGCGCCGCGGCAACAGCCTGATTGGTTGCCTTGCCGCCATCGATCGTCTCCAGATAGCCGTGCCCAGCGACCGTCTCACCTTCCCGAGGGATCGCGGTGACCCGCATGAACAAGCTTTGACTGTGGCCTCCAACCACAACGATCGGGCGCTCTATGTCGTCGATCTCGCGACGTGCTGCGCCCGCCGGCCCAATCCCCGCCCAAGGCGGGGGTTCCGCAGCCAACTCGCTGGTCCGCCGCGGCCTGCGAGACGTCCTTCCACTCTGCTCGCGGTTCTTTGCCACACTCATGGCAACAGCCGCGATGCCCGCGGTCGACCCCACGCCCCCTCCCAGGCAAACGCCTCAGCATACCTGACCCCGCACTGATATCCACGAAAGCGCGCGACTGTAGTGATCACGTCGGTCATATCCACGACGTCGTGCTCCCCTAGCCACGCCGCCTGGCTTTCATGGCAACCGAAGAGCTCCAACTTCTTCTCAAAGTAGTCACTGATATCTACGTACTGATCCGGGACAAACCCGGCTCCCCCAAGCGTCTCAAAGTACGCCAGGGCTGGCACGACCCCAACCGCGGGCTCGGTCGGGAGCACCATCGGCAAGGTGGCCGCGAACGACGCGGCGAACGCCAAACTGCTCGCGGTCCGGTGGTCCGGGTGATAGTCGGCCGGGTGATGGGTCACAACCAGCTCGGGCTGGGCCCGGCGCAGGGCTACGATGAGCGCGGAGCGGACGGCTGGAGTATCGACCAGGAACTCGTCCGGCTCGCCAATCCACTCAAGCTTCGCCCCGATCAGCGCCGCAGCTCGGAGCGCCTCCGCGTGCCGGGTTTCACTCAGCTCCGCAGGGGGGATACGAACACTCCCAGCAGCGCCATCAGTAAGGCTGATGAGAGTCACCTCAGCTCCCTCGGCCGCAAGGCGGGCTATGGTACCCCCACAGAGAATCTCCACGTCATCAGGGTGCGCACCCACAGCTGCGACTCGCATTCTACAGCTCCTTCATCTGATCACGGCCGGAACGCTCCGTGACTCGCCGTGCGGCTTTGGATACTCACACTAACGACCCGGAATTGACCTGGATCTTGGCGACCGCGTCAGCAATGTCCCGCATGTCCTCCTCGTCGCCGAGGAGCGTCTCATGGCTTATCCAAACCGCCTCCGTCTCGCAAGCCCGCTCCGCCACAGGGCACTCGGCCTGGAACGACATGTAGTCAATGACTCGTGGGTAGGATTCTGTCCCCATCGGAAACTGGCCGTTCCAGAAACGCCGCTCCGTGAATAGCGGGTTCCGATACAGAGGCCAGATGTACCCACTACTTGCGCCCGGTATTCCTTCAGCCTGCAGCGCCTCGACGAATCGCGACTTAGAAAGGCCATGGAAAGCGGCCGCATCATAACGGAAGGTGTAGAGGTAGTAGGAGTTCATTGTCGTGGATGCGGACTGGACCAGAGGTCGGATCCCTTCGATCCCGGAGAGCAGCTCGTCGAGCACGGAGGCGTTCCGCATTCGCCGCTCGATCTGCTCAGGCAGGCGGGCGAGCTGAACCGACAGGATCGCACCTTGGAATTCGGTCATCCTAGCGTTCGATGCCAGCTCGAAGTGGCAGTACCACGGTTCGCCACGCTTGCGGCCGGCCCACATCAGCGAGTCGCACCGTTCCGCGAGCCCAGCATCGTTCGTAGTGATGATCCCACCTTCCCCCGCAGTCATGGTCTTGGATGCTTGGAAGCTGAACGAACCCAACGATCCGAGCGACCCAGCTAGCCTTCCGTTGTAACTCGATCCGTGGGCGTGAGCAGCATCCTCGAGGACGATCAGGCCATGGTCAGACGCAATTGCGTTGATGGCATCCATGTCGCAGATCTGGCCGCCCCAGTGAACCGGGATGATGGCCCGCGTTCTTGGACTAATCGCCTGCAGGACTCGAGCCGGATTGAGGTTGTAACTGTCAGCATCGATATCCGCGAAGACTGGGACTGCGCCGACCATTAGCGGTGCGGTGGCGGTAGCCACGAAGGTATAGGGCGGGACGATCACCTCGTCGCCGGGGCCCACTCCAGCCGCGCGGAGGGCGATCTCAAGCGAGACCGTGCCATTGGCGACTGCAATGCCATACGCGCAATCGTGGGCGTGGGCGAAGTCGCGTTCGAAGGTCCCCACTGCTCCCAACTGGCCACGCTCATCGAGGGTAACCCCTACTCCGTGAGCGTGACGCCACCAGCGACGGGACCGAAGGACGGAGAGTAGGGCGTCTTCCTCGCGCTCATCGTACACAGGCCACGCCGGCCATGGCTTGGTGCGAGCTGGCGGACCACCATTTAGGGCGAGCGTGCCGGACCTAGACATGTCAGTATCCCTTTCCTTTCAGCATCCTGATGAGCTCAACCAGTTCACTGATCACTTGTTGCTCGGCATTGGGGGCAAATGGCCCGGGAGACCCGTAGAAGCGCCACGCGTAATCGACTTCGTAGCCACCCAGAGCCCTGGCATCGAAGTCAGGTAAGTAGCCGGCCATTGGAGAGAGGTACCCCACCAGCCCGACGAACTCCGTGCCCAGGGTCGACGCAAGCCGTCGGCCACTTGCTTGAAAGGGCTCGACACTCACGAAGCCGAGGATCATCTTCCCGAGGCGCAGCGCGGCGATCTCGATGGGGACATCTCCCACACTGCCGCGAACAGCGCCGTCGAGAGCACGACGGGTTGATGTGGCAAAGACTGCAGCTGCCCGACGGATGATGGACAGGTAAGGGCCGTCGGTAGCTGGAAGGTTAAGTACGTCTGCCAGCGAGGCTAAGGTCGCTCGGCTCTCGCTGCTGTCCACGGTCCCATTGGCGATGCCGTCGAGGCGTGCGATCTCAGCTGCCAGATTGTCCGGTTCCCGGGCCGGCGCGTATTGCACCCGGACCACAGACTTGAGCAATGTCGCTGGGCGTGTGTGGTGTGGAGACAACGCCGAGTCCATCCGTTCAAGCAGCCTCTCCGCGTCTCCTGCCCACTCGGCAAGCGCCGCAGGGTTGAGCGCGACGCTTGTTGGATTGACGTCCCCAGAGGCGCCCTGAAGAAGCAAGCATGGGAGGCGCAAACGATGGGCAAGACAATTGCGGAGAGCGCCGGGAGCATCTGCGCTCAGGACATTGGTCCCGTTGATGACGCCATGCACGGCGAACAACCCGATCGCTCCACCGTTGGTGGGATCCCCCTCACCCCGCCACTCCAGGACCATGAGACGGTCATCGAGCGGGCCTCGACTAATCACCGGGACGCTCGGCCTCGGCTCCATCCGGACGCGACCGTCAGCGCAGACAGCCCGACGGTTGTAGGTCAGCCCAGGAAGCCGCAGCCAACCCGCCCGAAGAGTGCAACGGGCACGCTGCCGCAGCGCAGTAGTTACGGCATTCAAAGCTTGAAGCGACACCCAGTCAAGGTAGTCGTGGTCCGGAGTTGCCTCACCCTCGAGTGGAACGCACGCAGGTGCGCTGTGGGTATGCGTCGACACCAGCAGGCAGCACCGTTCTGGAGTCGCCACCTGACCGGCAAGTCGCTCATAGACCCGCTCCTCAAGCTCCCGACCTACAGCGAGAAGATCGAATGAGACTATGATCACTGGCTTCGTGGCTCCGACCACACAAACATGGACACCGAGCGGCGACTCGACGCTCGCTGCCGGTTCGTCCGTCCGCGCTAGCAATCCGCTCAACGGAAGCGGCGAGCTCGGGGTGATGCTGGCCTGGCCGAAGCCCACCACCTCCGGCTCATCAATGACCCACATGGCAAGTTTATTCACCCTCAGCTCCGTCGCCGTCGCCACCCACCGGCTCCTCGCCCGTTGGCCGCGCGTGGCCGGGAAGACCGCTCGCGCCACCTCTGGTCTTGGCCGCCCTGGCCCGATCCTCACCCACCACCCTTCGCTCCATAGAGGCGCCGCCGTTCCTGGCAGGTCACGCAGTCCCCCCTGGTGCAGAGCAAGACCTCAGGCGATTCCCGCAGCAGGTCGACCGTCCGTCGAACAACGTCCAGACCTCTCATCAACTGCAGATGGCACTCCCCAATTACGCCGTCGACGATCTCCCCGTGCCTCCGCAGCCCATGTTCGACCGCATTGAAAGCAAGGCTGCACGTTGGCGAGTCATCCAGTGTGTGTTCGACAATCTGGCCTGAGCGCAACCTTACGCGAGCAGTCTTCGCCGCCCCTGATCCCATCGCCTTTGGCACGTGCGCATACTCCTCACCCACATGAATCGTCGTGTTAGCGGTGTGATCCACCCCCATAAGCAGGACCCACCCTCCCGCCTGCGCCAGCCGATCGATCGGACTGTCAATCCCCACCGCACGAACCAAACGGTGGCCCTCAGTTAGCCTCCCAGCATCGGGCCCTATCACAGCCACCGAATGTGTCGGATGATCACTGCGCTTCGCCCCCGGCATCGCCCTGACCGCCTCGGCCAGTGCCCCCGTTCGGCCGACCGTAAGGTCCGGGTCGAAGAAGGGGGCCATAGGCGCGTAGTTGAAGGTTGGCGTGAGGAGGTTGCCCCGCTCCTCAATCACCTCCAGAATCGCCTCGACCACCGCCACGGGCCCCCCCGCCGTCGGACCCAGGGCGTGGAGGGAGCTGTGCACGACCAGCCAATCCCCAGCCGATACACCCACCCAGCGCAGGCCCTCACGGATTTCGCAAGTCTCCAAGCGGCGGCCGGTCCTATACGTACCGGTCATCGCAGCTTGCACCTGTCCATCCGTGAGGGCCATGCGCCGACATTACAAGCTCACTCCGGCGGCAACTCCCGCATCGCAAGAGCAAGATCGACACCGCGCGATCGCATCACCGTCTTCGACACGAAATACGCGACAACCCCCCACAGCACCATCACCAAGACCACGACCACCGAAACCACATCGTACCCACCGCTGATCTGCGGCGATACTACCGCGACGATAAGCACCGCCAAGTTCACAATGAATGACACGGCTGCGATGACACTCACGGCCGGAAGACCAAACCAACGCCCCCCCAACACCTTCGGAGCCGCCTCGAAGTCGGCCCGACGGACCCACGGTACCACCATGCAGGCCAGGCTCGACACTGTGAAGACCAACTCCAGCACGATCACGGAGTTCCGGAACTCCGTGATGAACGAGGTCAGAATCGAGAGCAAGCCGAACACAAGGATGCCAATCGCGGCCGCCACAATGGCCTTCACCGGGGTTCCCGTCCCCTGTCGCACATCCGCCATAGCCGTCGGGATCACGCGGTCGAAGGCGAGCGCGAAGATGATCCGCGGAAGAACAAGCACGTATGCGAGGAGAATCGCGAAACTCCAGAATACCCCGCCGATCGCGAGGATGAACTTGGTCACCGGGTCCGCGGACACCAAGAGCGCGTAGAAAGCTGGCGTCACCGGCGCGCTCGTGATGGCCCCATACACGCTAGGGTGATTCGCACTCAGCCATGTTGCCGACTGCAGGAAGTTGAGGCCAGCCATGCCAGTCAGGCCTCGCCACGCTGCCACATACATCACCAAGGAGATGACCAGCGCCGCGACCGTTGCAATGAGTGTGGTGCGCATCGGCCGCTTCACCTCGCCGGCCGGGTATACGGACCAGGTGAAACCGCCGTACAGCATAAAGATGAAGGGAATGATTGCTAGCGAGCCGGCCAAGGTCGTACCCGTGCTCAGCCCAAGGCTCTTGGCCTGTGATACAACCGCGCCATACGCGCCCACGTGACCAGCATTTGCGTTAAATGCCGCTTGAAAGCCCGCTTGGCTGTGCGTGGCATACAGGAACACCAGCACCGCGTACCACACCATGCCGACGGCGAAGCAGACAAAGAGCGCCCGTGACATTGTCCGCAGCCCCCTCGTGGCGATTACCGCCACGATCGCCATCACCACGATGCCCACGATCGCCTCCGGCACCTTCTGACTGACATCGCCCGCCCAGCCAGTGACCAGGCTGCTATGCAGCATGGTTCCCAGCCCCTGGAAGAGAAACGGAAAGTTCACCTGCGAGAGCACGGCGATATTGGAGCCGGCGAAGTTACAGAACATGAGGAGCAGCGCGCCGCCAATCACCGCGCCCATCACTGGCCCGAACACGCGGCTGGCAAATACATAGTCCCCGCCAGTTCTGGGCATCACCGCGACCAGCTGCGCGTAGGTAAGCGCGAGGAAAAAGCACCCGATAGCCCCAATCACGAACGGCAGCGTGAAGTCGGCCTGTAGGTATACTGCCAAAATCGGGAGTAGCAGTATGAACCCGATCCCCGGGTTTGCCACCCCCATGTTGACCCAGATCGAGTCACGAGCGCCAAGCTCTCTGACCAGTCCCGTGGACTTCCGCAGGAACAATCCCGGATGCTCGTCCTTCAGTGCGTCCAAACCACCCTGTTGCATCAGCCAGACCTCCTCATCCCGGACCAAAGCGTGCCCTCAGCACGCGCGAACGTAGCTTCACCAGATCCAACCTGTCAAGACTGCAGGTCATTGCAAGGCGTCCCTGTTGGCCGATCACTGCACCTCCTCGGGCTCTTCCCGCCAGGCCATGTGCGCTCCGATCACGGCTCGTATCCGCCAGCGCACGCTTTTCGGATGCGAATCGATGGCTCCTGCCAGCTCACCGATCCGGTGGGCCGTTAGCGCTTTTGCTTCCCCAGCAATCTCCAGCTCGCCAATCCATCCCGCAAGACGCTCAAGGTTGCTCGTCACCGTCCGCCACCAGCCCCAGTCCGCACACACGATCTCCCGGCAGATGTACGACTTGTCAATCGCCGCCGGCGCCCCTCCAACGTCGTAATCGACCAGAAGGGCAGCGAGATCCTGCACGTCCTTGAAGTTCAGTTCAGCAATCTGGAGCTTGGTCAGCAACAAGTCGGCCGGCGCCAGCGTAACGGGAAACAGTTCCAGCCTGTCACGCAAGGCCAGCCGGTGGCAAAGCGCGAACGTATCCACGAAAACGTCTAGGTGCTGTCCTTCCTCCCCGTAATACAGCATGCGCGCTCGCCCGTGCAGCGCGTTGAACCTCCGGTTTGGCGTGTAGCCAAAGGACTCTATCACCGTTCCTAGCGCTCGACTGTGTTCGTGCCGCGTGACGACGTCGATGTCCCCGTACTCTCTGGCCAGCCCCGGCCTACTAGCACTAGGACAGATGGCCGCAATAGCTGTCCCACCCAGCAGACGGGTAGGGCAGCCAGCGCTCGACGCTGCATCGATCAGCGCCACGGCTTTCCTGACGAGTTCGCTAGTACTCATCCGTTCGTAAGAAGGTGGGCAGTCGGGCGCCCGGCCGAATCCACTTGGACGATGACCCCCTTTAGCACGCCGGACGAGTAGTCGCTGCCGGGGTTGATACAGAGAGTGGAGCCTAGCTTGCACGTCCCACCCGCCTCGTGGATGTGCCCGTGGAGGCCGACCAGCGGCCGATATTGAAGGATAGCGTCGCGAACAGCGATGCTCCCGACCGGCTCGGTCAACACCATACCCCGCTCGACCACTGGGCGTAGGTCAGCGTCCAGTTTGACGGCGGTGTCAAGTCCGCAGCCCCGGGGAGGTGCATGAAAATTGAACCACAGCGCGCGACCGTCCGGGAGTCCGTGCAACACCGAGTCAATCTCTCTCTTCAGGTCGGCTTCGTCTGCCTCCCGTTCAGAGTCCCACGGCGTACGGTTCGTCGTGCCGAAACTGGCCAACCAGAATGAGCCCACCTGCACAACCTGCTTCTCTGGGCATTCGACTCGATCGGCCGCACGCAAGGTGTCGTCGATCACGTACGGGTCATCGTTGCCTGGGGTGATCACGCAGCGGACGCTCTCGGGCAACCGCTCGGCCGCCAAGGTGCACCATCGGCGGATTTGGTCAGTTATGGCAGCCGCGAACGCCGCATTGAGCTTCGCCGGGTCCTCCAGCTCTCGGACAGAAGCCTCATCCATCACCAGCGGATACAGACCATTGAATCGAATGATCCGCCTCTGCGCCTCTAGTTCATCAGCGACCAGCTCGCGGACCGCGCCTTGGAATCGAACCCGATACTTCCCTTGGCCCAGCTCAATTATCGGTACAATGCCCTTGCCCGCGAGGTCGCCCCCAAGGATGAGTGCGTCCGCCTGGTACACCTTGGCGGCGGCAAGGAATTTCGCAAAGCAACGATCTGAGCCATGCACATCGGTTGCGAAGAACACGCGGTATACCGACTCGGCTCTGCCGCGGCTCAGGAATGGCATCTCTTTCCCTCTGTTTGCAAAGCCTCGGTCCTTTCGACGCATGGCACGTTAGCCATCGACGAGCTCCGGTGTCCCGCTCTCCAGCGCGCGATTGACCGCTAGCGCCACCGCCAGCGCGTCGCGACCCTGCTGGGCCGTCCCCTGTTCCGGCATGCACCCCCTCTCCAGGCAGTCGACGAAATACCCGAGCTCCGCCGCGTAGGGGTCTGTTCGCGATGAGGAAATTGCCGACCAGGTCCCGTCTCGCTTATAGACCCGTGTTCCAGCGCGATGCTCGGAGCCGAGGTCAAAGTTGCCCTTGGCGCCCGCGGACGCCGCCGAGAAGACGGACTCGCCAACTCCGTCGGCACAGATGATCTGCGTCGCGCTCGTGAACGGGTATCCCGGTGGCATTGCCATGCCACCCTCCGCCAACCCGACACCACCGGCGTATTCGACAATCACATTGAGGTACGGTGCCTCCGAGCCCCGTCCCCCGACAGGCGCCGCGAATACCCGGACCGGCCGACCTAGGTACCAATTCATCTGGTCGAGGTCATGGATCAGGAAATCCACCGCTATGCCGCCTGACCGCCGAGGGTCGCGCATCCAGTCGTTCCAATCCGGCTCGACGGAGAGCCGCCTGGTGCTGACCGACAAGACGGCGCCCAGCGCCCCGCTCTCGATGAGCGCGTGCAGTTCCGCCGAGCCGGGCCAAAAGCGGACCACGTGGCCAACCATCAGGTTTCGTCCGGCGCGGTCCGCCGCCCGGATCATGGCGTCGGCGGCCTGGAGATCGAGACTGATCGGCTTCTCAACGATAACGTCTTTACCTCGCTCGAGAGCCCGAATTGCAGCGTCGGCGTGGTACTCGGTCGGAAGGCAGATATCCACCGCATCGGCCGCCTCGATCGCAGCGTCGAAGTTGGTACTTGCATCAGTGCCTATGGACGCCGCAAGATGAGACGCCCGTTCTTGTGACACGTCGCAGACCGTAGTGATAGACACCCGGTCGCCGAGGGTCGCGTACGCCGAGGAATGGGTGCTTCCCATGAACCCGGCACCAATCAACGCGATACGCCGCCCTGGCCGCGCTCGTGGAGCGGATCGAGTCAACTCACACCTCCGGCCGCCGCAGCCGCGCGGCTCCCCGCACGGCGACGCCCTGGGCGGCAAGGAAGCGGGCTGAGCGTCGCATGCTGTAATCAACCACCGGGGCGGGCGGCCACGGCGCCCCCCCGAAGTCAAGTTCCACAGAGCAGGGGCCTGCGAAGGCCGCCTCACGCAGCAGCCTCAATACCCCGGCAATGTCTACATCCCCATCGCCCAGAGCTGGGAAGTTCCACTGCCCTTTGGGCCCGACGTGATCCTTCAAGTGGACACACGCCAAGTAGTCGAGGGCAATTGGAAGGTCATCCACGGCTCGCACGCCTGCGAAGTAGGCGACGTTGCCGGTATCGTAGGTCAGCCTGATCCGCGGGCTACCGATGCGCGCCAACAACCGGACCGACTCGACGGCGGAGGCCATGATCCCCCCGTGCGTCTCGAGCCCGACGACTACACCCGCTCGCCGCGCAGCACGGTCAATGGCCGGAACGAAGGCGAGGAAGGTCTCAATGCTCTCTTCACTGCCGCTGTGTCCACCGACCGCAGTATTGATGATCGGCACGTCATTTCGGCTCGCCCACTCAATCGCCCGCAGCAGAAATGTGACGCCGTCCTCGGTGGTGAGGTCAGAATGCGCGCTTACACTGACAGCCTGAAGCTCGTAACGGGCGAGCAGCTGATGAACGGGCTGCTCGGCGTCGAACTTGACGTGCTGGACCCACCCCGGTATGCCAGCGAGCTCGACGAAGCTGAAGCCAGCCCTACGGATGCCTCTCAGGGCCCGGTCAAGTTGGCACGCATGGTAGGCACTGCTGTGCCCGCCGATCTGCCAGGCGAATGCGTGGTCGTTCATGAGCTGCGCTGGATTCGCGCAGGCCAAGCATTCTGAAGTCCGTCAGCGCTTGCGAGGTTCGCACATGGCGCCCCGCCGTGCCTGACTGGGTCGTCTCGGCCCGCAACCGAGATTCGGAAGGTGATGGTCTGCTGGTAGACATCGCCAGGATCCAGCCTGGTTGAAGGGAAGTTGGGATGGTTGGGGGCGTTCGGGGGGTGCTGAGCCTCCATCGCAACGCCGTCTCCCTGGCGGTAGATCCCGCCCCCAGACCCAACCAGGGTGCCATTCAGCCCATTACCCGTGTAGAGTTGAAGACCAGGTTGCGTAGTGTAAAGCTCAATCAAGCGGCCCGAAGACCGATCCATCATCCAGGCGGCACGGATGAGCAACGGCGGATCCGCCTGTCGTAGCACGTAATTGTGGTCGTACCCATGTCCAATCAGGAGCTGTTTGTCATCATTTCTGATCGCGAACCCAATCGTTCTCGGGCTCGTGAAGTCGAAAGGCGTGCCAGCCACGGGGACAACCTCCCCGGTAGGCACCTCATCCAGGCCAAGAGGAGTGTACTCGTCGGCATCGATCTGGAGAAGGTGGTCGTAGATGTCGCCGGACCCCTCGCCGCTAAGGTTCCAATAGATATGGTTAGTCAAGTTGAGTACGGTAGGTGCGTCGGTCGTTGCTTCAAAGCGGAGAGTTAGACGACTCTCCTTATCGACAGAGTACGTGGCGGTGACCCGCAGCGTCCCCGGGAAGCCCATCTCTCCGGCAGGGCTCGTACGCCAGAGGCGGACGGTAGCCATATTGTCATCGCACTCTGACGTTGCCTTCCACACCTGTTGGTCGAACCCGGCTGTCCCTCCGTGGAGTGCGTAGCCTTCGGCGTTCATTGGTACTCGGTAGGCGTGACCATGCAGCGTGAACCTGCCCTCTCCCAGCGGATTAGCGTAGCGCCCGATTAGCGCACCGAAGTAGACATTGGCGCCTTCGGGATTGATCACGCAGCGTGCCGGGTTGTAGCGACAATAGTCGTCGAGGGTCCGGAAACCTAGAACAACGTTGGCAACGTCTCCATTGCGATCGGGAGACTCGATGCTCTGGACGATTCCGCCATAGTTCAGCAGACTGACTCGGATGCCCCGGCCGTTCGTGAGAGTGTAACGCCTGACTTCCTCCCCGGCGACCTCGCCGAAAGGCTCATCGTCGACATGCGGCATGCACGCCGAGTACGAGTAACTCGAACCTGTCGCTGACCTCACGGCCTGGCCAGGGGGGTAAGCGCGAGGTTGATCACTCACTGGGTAGGATCGGAATAGCTGACTCTTGGTCACAGTAGACAGTGCAGTCCGCGTGCTTCTGACACAGCGTCACGGGGAACCGAACGTCGGGCTCGCCGAGGAGCAGCACCCGGAGAATGAACTGCTTCCAATTGCCCCCATCCGTGATCAACAGGATCCGGTGGGCGGCCAGGATGTCTGCCATCCCGACCGTGATGGCCATGGGCGGAACGGCGTAGCTGTTGCCACCGGCTGTGCGGACGCTGAGGGCGACCATGGTGTCGTCCAAGAGCTGGACAATCCGGGTCTTGCCTTGGCGCAGCTCGTCGATGCCGACCCGAGTCCATTTTGTTTCCGGCGTTTCGTTGAATCCGACATGACCTCGGTAACCAAATCCCCCAAAGGCCGTGTCAACTCCTCCGACCTCAGCAATGGCTGCCGAGTAGTCCCCGATGCGGGATGGGTCGGGAAAGACAACCTGCTCCGGAGGATTGCGCAGTTCGGGAAGGATGTTGGAATAGATCTCCCGTTGCGCGTAGCCGCGGAAGCTGTACGGGCTCTCTGACGGGATCCACCGGCCCTGCCAGTCGCAGAACTCGTCCATGTGGAAGCACCACACGTTCTTCCAGGACAGGTGCTCCTGGTTCGTGAGCTCGACCAGCCGACGGTAGTGGGCCTTGGGCCCGATGGGCAGGATCCAGCGCAGCGGACGCCCCTCCCGGTTTGCTTGTCGGATCTCTCCAGCCATGTATTGGGCCAGCCACTCGTAGAGGGCCGGCTTGTCCGCAAATACGGTCAGAGGCAGCTTCGCCGCGAGCTTCAGCTCCTCGAGCGGCATCGCCAGCTGGTCGTCGCTAACGACTGTCCCACCAATCATCTACATCGCACCTCTAGCTTCCCAACCCAAGGCGCCGCTCTCGGAGCCACCGATCCGCATCAGAGGGGCCCATAGGAGGAAAGAGCGCCAGCAGCAGCGCGGTTCCTGGGCGGCCCACGAACGACGAGGCCTCGCCAGACTGGCGTCCGCCCCAGCTAGCCCCCGGACGGAGCCCTCGGTTACCACGATCTACCCCGCGCTGACTATTTTCGTCGGTTAGCATAAAGTAGCGGCTGTGGTGGCCGACGTCAAGCACTCCATGGCCCGGGCCCCCAACGGGCCTTCGACCCTGGTCCGCGCCTTTCGAGCCCTCTGTAGTGAGACGCCTCTAAGTCGGGGCGCCCTTCGGCGCGGCCTTGCAGTGAGCCCATCGACGGTGACGGACGCCGTTGCCACCCTGATGCACCTCGGTTTCGTCCGTGAGGTGGGCCACGCCGACTCCACCGGGGGGCGCCCCGCTGGGTTGCTTGAGCTCTCGCCGGCCCTCGGCGGTGTCCTCGCTGCTGACGTCGGGGGCCTGCGTATCCGGGTCGCGGCGGCCGATCTGCTCGGAAGGGTCATCGCTCAGCGCACGTACTTGACGCCGGTTCGCCCAACCGAGCTGCGGAGGGCGCTCGTAGACGCTCTTGGAGAAATGAAGGAAGCCCACCCTGGCCCGTCCCGAGCGCTGTGTGTGTCCATTGCCGGAGCGGTCAACCCGAAGACAGGCGAGATCTCCGCGACGAACAACATCGCCGGCTGGCGGGACCCCACAACTCCTGCCTGGCTCGGTGAGGTCGCCCAGCCCCTGCTAATCGAGAACGAGGCGAACATGGCGGCTTTCGGCGAATACCACCATGGAGCCGCCCGCGGAACGCGTATTGCCCTGTTCATCGCTCTAGGAGCCGGCATCGGAGCGGGCTTGATCCTCTCCGGGGAACTCTTCAGAGGCGCCTCCGGAGCCGCCGGTGAGATCGGCTTAAGCGTTTCCAGCTCCCGGTCAAGCGCCCGTGTCCTGGAACAAGACCTCTCGGGCCCTGCCTTACTCGCCGCCTATGGGGAGGCAGGAGGCCATGCTCTTGACAACCCGTCCGAACTTTTCGGGCTCGCCCAGGCGGGTGACATGGCTGCTGTCCGAGTCGTGAATCGGGCACTAGATCGGCTGGCGATCAACCTGAGCCATGTTCTGCTGATGGTGAATCCAGATAGGGTCATCATCGGTGGCGGGCTGGCCACCGCAGGTGAGCTACTGCTCAGCCCCTTGCGTCGGCGAACACAGGCCCTTCTCCGGACAGCGGCCCCCGAGATGGTGCTAAGCGAACTGGGACCAGACGCGGCCCTGATGGGGGCTGCTACCTGGGCAGCCGAGGTGGCGGTGGAGCGGCTGGCCGCAGAGCTCGCCGCTGGACCGGCCGGGCAGTTTCATTCAGCCCTTTGGTGAGTTTGGCGAATTGGACACAGTCGCGTCGAGGACGCCCGGGCCGTGTCCACTACTTCGCCCGGACAGTCCAGCGGGCCGCCCGCCGCGCCGGCCTCGACCCCGCCGCGGTCGCCGGGCACTCCTTGCGGAGCGGTTTTGCCACCGAGGCCGCCGCCCGGGGC